>Ga0265293_10001709_pt1 | contig 46690 bp, 38 predicted proteins | sample Munlanlewell138R_FD_192505 | JGI IMG/M metagenome (GOLD analysis project Ga0265293, IMG submission 192505) | Leachate microbial communities from a municipal landfill in Southern Ontario, Canada - Leachate well 138R | ecosystem: Engineered > Solid waste > Landfill > Unclassified | place: Canada... | reverse complement strand
AACATCACGGTCGAATCGAAACCCGTCCAGGACCAGAAGGCGATGAACATCGCCAGTCCGATCGACGCGGTGGCAAGTCCGTTGGGCTGGAAAGCGCCCATCGGCCGCAGCGTCTCCGGCATCAGCCCGTCGGGACCGCCGCCATGGGCGAGCACTGAGACCGCCATGACTGCCAGGATGGCGATCTCGGTCAACAGCAGCACGGTCAGAATCTTGGCGGCCACTGTGATCTCGAAGAATGAGAGCAGCCAGATACAAGCAAGGCAGGTGAAGGCCAACAACAACCACGGCACATCCGTGCCCAACTGCTCGGACAATGTGTTCTTCGCAAAGTAGGAGAAGATGCCCACGATCGCCGCCTCGAACACGGAGTAGCTGAACGTCACCATATACCCCGCGCCCAGGCCGGGCACCCGGCCGATTCCGCGAGAGATGAACCCGTAGAACGCGCCCGTGGAGGTCACGTAGCGGGACATCGCGACGTATCCGACCGCGAACACGGAAAGAATAATCGTGGCCCAGATGTAAGTCGCCGGCGCTCCGGTCCCGACCCCGAAACCGACCCCGACCGGCAGATTTCCCGCCATGGCGGTGATGGGTGCCGAGGTGGCGACGGCCATGAAGACCACATCCCACAGCCCCAGTGCGTTCGCTTTCAACATGCCCGGGGCCTCGTGCCGACGGCCCGTACGTTCCTTAAACGTTGACATCAGGGTCTCCTATGTCTTCGACCAAAAGAGGGCACTGCCAGTCGACGGAATGCACAGGACATGACGGCCCGAGACGTGTTTGCCAGACCTGTTCGTGTACCGTATATGTTACAGTGCGTGTACGGTATACGTGATGTGGGTCTCTTGCAACCCCTCCGCGCGGCCGCTGTCACGTCTATCCAAACCCCGCAAGCACACCTACGTTCGAACGATGACTGTCACGCGCTTGGTGTCGCCCATCTCGGCGCAGCTGACATCGCCTTCCATCTCCTACGGCCCGGTCGGAGACAATTCATGACGAGTGAGTCAGAGGCCGTCAAGCCATTCCGTATCGCCGTCGAGGCATCGGCGTTGAACGAACTCAAGACCCGGCTGGCGGGCACCCGCTTCCCCGACCAGATCGGTGGATCGGGGTGGCGCTACGGTTTCGACACCGACTACCTGCGCGAGCTCTGTGCCTACTGGGCGACTGAATTCGACTGGCGCGCCGTCGAAAAGATACTCAACGACTTCGATCAAGGGTGTACCACAGTCGATGGCGAAAGTATCCATTTCATTCACCGGCGCTCCCCTCACGACAATGCCATTCCGCTGCTGATGCTGCATGGATGGCCGGGCTCTGTATTCGAGTTCTACAAGGTGATCGAGCCTCTCGTCGACCCGCGGCCCGATCAAACCGTCGCCTTTCATGTCGTGTGCCCATCACTCCCTGGGTTCGCGTGGTCAGGTCCCACCCGTTCACCCGGGTGGGATGTGCGCCGAATGGCGCGGGCTCTCGTCACCCTGATGAAGCGACTCGGTTACCAGCGCTTCGGCATTCAGGGCACGGACTGGGGCTCCATGATCGGCACCGAGCTCGCACTGGAGAATCCGGAGCTCGTCATCGGCCTTCACCTGAACATGGTCCTCGTACGCGAACCTGCCACCGGCGGCGGTGAACTCACCGATGCAGAGCGCCACACGTTGGACACTGAGCGGGCATGGCTTTCGACAGAGATGGGCTACGACCTGATCCAGTCGATGACACCTCAGACATTGGGTTCGGCGCTGCAGGATTCCCCAGCCGGCTTCGCCGCGTGGGTCATCGAAAAGTACCGGAACTGGAGCGATTGCGACGGTAACGTCGAACACCGATTCACCAAGGACGAGCTGCTGGCAACTGTGACGACATACTGGGTGACTAATACCATCACCTCTTCAATGCGCCTGTACCTGGAGTACTCGAGCATGACGCCACAGTTCGGCTATGACGGTCGACGCGTGGAGATCCCGACAGCATGCGCGATGTTCCCGGCCGAGATGTATCACCCGCCACGCACCTGGGTGGAGCACCGCTATAACGTCCAGCAGTGGACCGACATGCCGACGGGTGGGCACTTCCCCGCCCTCGAAGAGCCGCAGTTGCTGGTCAACGACGTTCGAGCATTCTTCAGGCAAGGCGGGTCTCCTTCAGAAGCTGTTGCACGGCCGTAGGCCGCCGCCATCTAAGCAGACCCGCCTTCACTGGCGACGCCGTGCAAGCCCTCTCACCTGAGTTGGGTCACTTTGGTCAGTTCTGGCCGGTGGGTGTGTCTTGACCTGGGGTGATGGTTTGGATTAGTGCTCCTGTTAGGCACTAATTTGGGCCAGTAGGCTCGCGGGATGGTCTGGATTCGGCGAGTGCGCACCGCTTCGGGTGCGACCGCGGTCCAGATCGCCGAATCCGTTGATGGCCGCCGGCGGATCATCCGCCATGTGGGCTCTGCGCGTGATGACGCCCAGCTGGGTCTGCTCATCGAGGAGGCACGCCGGCTGTTGGCCGATGACGCCCAGGGCGAGCTGGACTTGGGGATTACCCCGAAAGCAGTTCGAGCCCATATGGTTCCATCGCAATCGGGCATGCTGTTCACCGGCGATGCTGGTCAATCCTCAGTGCGGGAATTGGTGGCGCGGCCACGGGTGCTCAAGAGCAGCAGCAGGCTGCTCTATGACGTTCTGGCGCAGCTGTATGCCAGCCTGGGGTTCGACGACGCGGTGGACGATGAAGTCTTCCGGGACCTGGTGATCGCCCGGGTGGTGGAACCGACCAGTCTGCTCGATGTCGATCGGGTCCTGGCCGAGCTGGGACGCACCTCTGCATCGCTGTCGACCCGCAAACGCACCCTGCGCCGAGCGTGCGCCGGCGGCTACCACGACCAGATCGCCGCGGCGTGTTTCGCCCACGCCCGCACCGCCGGGGATGTCAGCCTGGTGCTCTACGACGTCACCACGCTCTACTTCGAGGCCGACAAGGAAGACGACCTGCGCCGCGTCGGCTACTCCAAAGAACGCCGGGTGGACCCGCAGATCGTGGTCGGGCTGCTGGTCGACCGAGGCGGATTCCCCTTGGAGATCGGCTGTTTCGAAGCCAACAAGGCCGAGACAGTGACGATCGTGCCGATCGTCAAAGCGTTCCAAGCCCGCCACGGCATCACCGACATGGTCGTCGTCGCCGATGCCGGCATGCTCGCCAGTGCAAATCTGCGCGAGCTCGGCGAGGCAGGGTTGCGGTTCATCGTCGGATCGAGAGTCACCAAGACACCGAATGATCTGGCATCGCACTTCCATTGGCACGGCGATCTCTTCACTGATGGCCAGATCATCGACACCCTCACCCCACGCGATCAACGCGGCACCGCCACCAAAACCAGCGACCCCAACCGCAAAGCCGAGCCCGTCTGGGATCCAGCCACCCATACCAAGTCGTGGCGGGCGGTGTGGGCGTACTCGACCAAACGCGCGGTGCGCGACACCAAGACGCTCAACCTGCAGGAGAACAAGGCCCGCGCAGTCGCCGCCGGTGAGAAGGCCGCGCGGATGCCGCGGTTCATCAAGAACCGCAACGGTTCCCAAGAATTTGACGAGGCATCGTTGCAGCTAGCGCGCCGATTGGTCGGGCTCAAGGGCTACGTCACCAACATCGACGCCGCACTGATGCCTGCGACCGAAGTGATCGCCAGCTACCACGACCTCTGGCAGGTCGAGGCGTCCTTCCGGATGTCCAAATCCGACCTCGCTGCCAGACCCATGTTCGCCCGCACCCGCGACGCCATCGAAGCCCACCTGACCATCGTGTTCACCGCACTGGCCCTCAGCCGCGAAATCCAGAAACGGACCGGACTGTCACTGCGCCGATTCCTGCGCACCCTCAAACCCCTGCGCTCAGCCACCATCGACCTCAACGGCGTCATCGCCACCTATCCGCCCGCCCTAAACGCCGAGGTCAACGCAATTCTCAACGCACTGAACCCCGAAAATCCAAGGCACTAAGCAAAATGACCCAACTCGGGTTTAATGTTCCAGCTAATCACCGCGACCTAGCGAGGTGGTGATCTGCGAATTCAGCTGAAGGCGTATAGTCCTCGACCGGATGAAGCCCGGGCCCTTGATTTCTAAGGTCATCTGCGTGGTCCGCCTCGACGATCGCCGTCACTGCCGCCAGGGTGGCCCGCAGCACACCTCCATCGGATGCTGCGACTCGGATCGTCCAGCCCGCATCGTTGGGGAGATCACTTGCCGCAACGAAGACGCGCCTGTCTCCGGTGAGCATGGTAAGCGAGTTGAGATCCGGTGACAGCGCTGTCATCGCTCTATCGAATCCGGCACCGATGAGATACATAGTGCCGAAAGCTGTTGGGGAGTGGCGGACTCGGGGCATTGTCTCGAGCACCTGCGCATCACGAGCGAGAAGCGTTCCGTCCGCCGATCTGACTGCGACGCTCGACTCGTAGCTGCCGAACGTGTCGTTGCTCAGATCAGGATGTAGGACCAGCGCGTCGACCAACACCGCGCGCCCACCCCGCTCGACACGTATCTGCGTACGCTGCCGGTAACGGGCGTGGGGAGTGAGAATGCGAGGAGAAGCGTTTAGCAGCAGCCGGCTGCTGGCATCCACCGCTAAACAGGTGTCCTCGACGGAAACACCCGCGCCCTGCACCCCACTCACCAGCGTCGCGCCTTGCCCTTGCACCACGGCGAAGCCGCCACCGTGCACGCCGATCCGTTGCCGGATGACATCACCAGGGATGACCGTTCCTGCTGCGTTCTGAATCGTCAATGAGCCAACATGCGGTCGCGACGGATCGGGAAAAACCCGCCCAACCAGCAGCGGCCAACGGTAACGACGTCGCGTCAGAACGGTTCGCCCGCCTACGCGGGCGAACCGGAGGTCAAGGGCTGTGCCTGCGCCGATGCTCACACAAACAGAACTTCCCGTTGTAGTACATCCATCAACTCGTCGATTCCATCGCCAGCGCGAGCATTGGTCGCCACGATGGCTCTGCCATCGCGCACTTCCTCAGCTTCTACAAGCATCGACTCCAGATCGACACCAACGTGCGGCGCCAGATCAATCTTGTTGATCACCAGCAGATCGCATCGCAAGACCCCAGGTCCGCGTTTGCGTGGAATATCATCGCCACCGGCCACGTCGATCACGAATAGCCAATAGTCCACCAGGTCACGGGAAAAGGTCGATGCCAGATTGTCTCCACCGGATTCCAGCAGGATCAGTTCGGTATCTGGGAAATCTGCTTCCAGGGCGTCGGCGGCCGCTACGTTCAGCGACGGATCCTCACGAATCACGGTGTGCGGACAGCCTCCGGCCTCCACCGCCCGCACTCGCTCTGGATCGATCAAACCAGACCGCCGCACCCGTTCGGCGTCCTCTACGGTGACCAGGTCATTGGTGATCACCGAGATCGACCGCCCCCGTCGGGCGAAGCCGGCCAGCAGCGCTTCCACCAAAGCAGTCTTGCCTGAGCCGACAGGTCCGCCTATACCCACGCGGGCGGCTTTGAGCGCAGCCGTCATCGCAGTAGGTACTTTCTCGAAAAAGGAAGGTGGGTAGCGGGTTCGGTTCTCAGTAGCTCACCGTCAGCACGGACGTCGAAGGTGCGCGGATCAACTTCGATGTGAGGTAACGCGTCATTGCGGACCATATCCGATTTGCGCAACCCTCGCACCGACTTGATCGGGAGCACGTTCTTGCGCAGGCCCAGCCGTTCGGGCACACCCGCGTCAATAGCGAGCGACGACATGAACACGAATCCCAGCTCCGGCGCCGCGTCGCCAAGGGCACCCCAGTTGGGACGCTGGATGATGGGCTCCGCAGAGGCAAGCGACCCGGCCGCGTCACCGGCAGCCGCCCACGCCATCAATCCATTCTTGAGCACCCCGTTGGGCTTCACCCCGAAGAAGGCTGGATGCCAGATGGCCAGATCGGCAACCTTGCCGACCTCGACGGAACCGATGTGCTCGTCTGCGCCGATCGAGATCGCCGGATTGATCGTGAGTTTCGCGATGTAGCGTTTGACGCGCTCGTTGTCTGCTGTGGTCGTTTCCTCTGGCAAGCGTCCGACGCGCTGCTTCATCACTGCCGCGAGTTGCCAGCAGTTGCCGATGTTCTCGGCGACCCGTCCCATGCCCTGGGTATCGCTGCCGAAGATGGATATTGCCCCACTGTCGTGGAGGAAGTCCTCGGCCATCATGGTCTGCGGGCGGACACGGGCCTCGGCAAAGGCAATGTCCTCGGGCGCTTCCCAGTTCATCAGGTGCACGATCATCGTCATCGGCACACCTTCCTCAAGCCCCCCCAGTGTGTAAGGATTGGTCGGGTTTGTCGTGCCGGGAATCACGTTGTCGTAGCCGACGCACCGGATCAGATCAGGGGCGTGACCGCCACCTGCGCCCTCCACGTGGTACATGTGAATGGTCCGGTCGCCGATCGTCGACAGTGTTGTCTCCGAGAACCCAAACTCATTGATCGAGTCGGTGTGCAGGTGCACCGCGAAGTCGGCGGAATCAGCGGCCACGAGTGTCTGGGCGATGACCGCCGGTGCAGCCCCGAAGTCTTCATGTATTTTCACCGCCCCGGCACCGCCGGCCACCGATTCGATGACCGCCGCCGGGTCCGAAGATCCACGACCGAACGCAACATAGTTCATTGGCGAGTATTCGCCGGCTTTGAGGAACAGCCCTATATTGCGCTTTCCTCCGGTGGCCACATCGAACCCCGGGCCCAAAGTACCCCCGATAAGGGTGGTGGTGCCGGTCGCAAGCGCATGCTCGGTCTGCTGGGGTGAGAACAGATGCGCGTGTGTCTCGATCGCGCCCGCTGTCACAATCATTCCCGCGGCAGGAATCGGAGTCGTACTATGGCCGACAACCATGCCGGGAGTAACATCAGGCATGGTGTCCGGATTTCCCGCCTTGCCGATGCCAACGATCCGCCCGTCCCGGATACCGATGTCGGCCTTAACGATTCCGATGACCGCATCAATGATCAGCGCATTCATGATGACGCAGTCGAGGGCGCCGTCCGAGGATTTCGATGACGGTCGGTAGCCCTCGCCATCCCGAATCGATTTGCCGGCACCTGCCAACAACTCGTAACCCGGCACGCAGTGGTCGTGTTCTACCTCGACGAACAGGTCGGAGTCGGCAAGTCGAACGCGGTCACCCTTCGTAGGGCCGAACATCCGTGCATAGGACTGCCGGTCAATTATGGTCACTTCTGCGTCATCCTTCGGTTTGGGCGGCCAGGGCCGCGTCGATTGCCTCGGGCGCGTCGAGTGGGCCGTTCACGACTCCAGAAAAACCCTGAACAACCCGGGCGCCCGCGATCGGTACCAAAGTCACATCAACCGGGATGCCGGGTTCAAACCGCATGCCGGCGCCCGATGCCACTGCCAGCTTGCGACCCCATGCGGCACGGCGATCAAACTCAAGTGCCTGGTTCGTTTCGAAGAAGTGCGACTGACTGCGCACCTGAATATCCCGGTCGCCGCGATTGATGACGGTCAACGTAATCCGGTCTACGTCCGGGAACAGTTCGACCGGCTCCTCGCCGACAACGACCTCACCCGGACGAATATCGTTCTCGCCCGGAACGATTGGATCGATCAGGGTGACAAGTTTGGTGCCGTCCAGGAACGGCGCATCGACAGTGATGATGCGCACCATGTCGGGCACACCCGGCTCGCACTGGTCTGCTCGCAGTAGCGCGGCGACACTATCGATCACTTCATCGTTAGCCATGTTCTTGCGCGCGGCCAGCATCACCTCATCGGTGAGTAGTCCTACCACCTCGGGATGACTAAGCAGAATGCCTTCGCGCAGGTTGCGCCTCGCCATCTCGGCCACATTGAACACGGTGAGCCGCTCCAGCTCCGTGGGCGTCAAGTTCACCTGGTCTCCTTATCAATCGAAAAGCCGGTAACACCGGCTACAGGGCGATCAACTGGCAAAAAGCCGCACACCGGCTACTCCCGCATCCCGGCGCTGCGCTGTGATGTCGGCGTACGCGGTGAACGAAGCTGGAACGGTCGGTGCCGGACGCAGCAGTACATCCATGAGCAGGGGGCCGACCGCCGTGAGCACCCGTTGAGCACCAAGATGCCCGCAGATTCCCAAACGTAGTGCGGCGCTGGATAGCCCGGACACAACCTGCCACGCTGCGACCGCCTCGGCCGTCTCCACAGTCAGGCCAGCTGCGCGCAGGCAGATTGCCTGCGCGACCGGAAGGTGCCCTGGCACGGCACCGTCGAGTACCCGCCTGCGATAGTCATCGACGCCGCCGTCGATGACAGCAGCGAAGGTCGTCAGGATGGCCGCGCCAGCACGTCGGGAAGCCTCCCGCAGAACCGACATCGTAGCGACGGCTTCCGCAAGGGCATCAGCATCGGCAGGGTCTGGATCGCTCCACGCTCGTCGCAGCAGCACTCGGTCACACCGGTGCCACCGGCTCTCGAGCTGTTCGGCAGCGAACGCGGCCACATCATCCTCATCACGCACCAACTCGTCGCGGTAAGCCCCCTCCAATCCCGAAGAGAACGCGTATCCACCAGCAGGAAAAGAGCTGTCGCCAAAGCGAACTGCGGTCAGCAGCTGGCCAAGGTCAGTCATCGGATCGACACGACCTGTCCGCTGTTGAGCAGCTCCTCGATTCGAGCCGTATAGTCCGATTCAGGGCCCTCCAGGTGGATAACCAACGTGTCATCGTGCTGATCGGTCTTCCAATGCAGGTGCCCGGCCAGGAAGCCGAGTCGCAGGGCGGACGAGAGACCGGTTGCCCGCAGCGACAAAGTCTGGGGCTCGCCGGCTCGCACCACAATGGCGCGATCGGGTTCCAGCAGAAGTACTGCACCATCAACGAGGACGTGGTCTCGCGGCAGCGCCACCGCATACTCGGTGCCCGCATCCGATCGAACCCTCAACCGTTTCCGGTCAAGGTCCCGCACATCCACATGGACATACTCAACGGCATGGCGACCGCGTAGAGCGTGCAATCGGTCCACGACCGCTGCATCCGTTACCAGGCCGACGATTCCATCAAGGATTCGCAGATCGCCACCGCGGGGCTTCATTTGGCAACCTCCTCGAAAAGTACTGAAGGACGCGACGTTGGCGACCCTATCGACGCGCGGTGCGGACCCAGGGATACGGGATGCAATTGCATTTTCGATACACCTTTCCTGCTGGCCGTCATGGGACTGTGGGCATCTCAGCGTCACTTCAACTGGCGGACCGTATACCGTATATATTGCATAATAGCGCTTCCCTCCTACCCTGTCTCCCGTTTCACGTATTCGGTTACACCAGGAAAAGGAGGCCTCCCAACGCCGGGACGATCGGTAGCTAGGAAAAGCCTATTACTCCGGCGAAGAGCAACGCGGCCGGCAACAAAGCGGTCAGTAATGCTTGCGCGATGGTTAGCACCGCAACCGGACGTGCGATTGGTCGCTTCAATGCGAGCAGGACAAAAAACAGGAACCACAGAATCGCCCATGCAAACCAATCGATGGCCAGCCACAACTCGAACGCGCTCGCCGCCGCCCCCAACGCCGTAATCCCCGCGGGGATTGCCAGAAACGGCACCAATAACGAGAACCAACCCAGCCCGGCGCCATCAACCCCGGTGAACTGGTTGATTCCAAGCCAGAGGTACGTCAGTGAGAACAACCCGATATACGCCGCTATGGAGTAATCGTATTCGTTCGAACCTTGGCCGTTTGCGATGACGACCACAATCATTGCAAAGCCGATCAATGCAGCGAAAAGATTCCCAATCGCGATGTCTCTTCCCGCAACGCTCCGGCCCGGATCCCCCGTTCCACTATCGGACAACATCCAGACGCCATTCACAAACAGTGAAATGCCGGCAAATACCAGAAATACTGCGATCATTGCCATCTCCAGAAATACACGACTGCGTTCATTAATGGTGGAAGCACGACTTCGGATTCGTGGAAGCACGACTTCGGATTCAGAGCATCGTCGCGCCGAGGAGGTTCAACCTATGCGGCGCAAAGTACGCGTTTGCGCGACGGCGAACGTCGTCAGACGCGCGCTATGTGGACCCACCGAGGTCGGTCCACATAGCCAGCAGATCATGGCTGCGTTTTCGCGTTGCTAAAGGCCTGGCCTTCAAAGCCTGCCAGTACTTGAGTCACCAGGTATCCAGTTGGTGCCCGCTAATGGGATGCGCGTCATGGCGGCCGCCTCCACTGTCAGAGCGCTCAGGTCCTCCGGTTCCAGATGGGTGACATGGGACTTGCCACAGGCACGAGCGATAGTCTGCGCTTCCATCGTCAGAACCCGAAGGAAATTCGCTAAGCGATGACCTGCAGCTACCGGGTCGAATCGCGCGACGAGTTCCTCATCTTGAGTCGAGATACCAGTTGGGTCACGACCCTCCTGGTAGTCATCGTAATAGCCTGCGGCGGACCCGATCTCGCGATATTCCGCGTCCCAGCGCGGATCGTTGTCGCCGAGCGCGATCAGGGCGGCTGTTCCGATTGACACCGCATCGGCCCCCAGGGCCAGTGCCTTCGCGACATCTGCGCCGTGGCGGATACCGCCCGAGACGATCAACTGCACACCATCAGGCTTGCGATGCAGGCCGAGTTCCTGAAGTGCTTGGACTGCTTGCGGAATCGCCGCCAACGTAGGAATCCCTACGTGCTCGATAAAGACTGACTGAGCTGCGGCAGTACCGCCCTGCATGCCGTCTACGACAACGACATCTGCACCTGCATTGACCGCCAACTTGACGTCGTAGTAGGTCCGCGACGCCCCGACCTTTACATAGACCGGCTTCTCCCACCCGGTCAGTTCACGAAGTTCGATAATCTTGATAGCAAGGTCATCGGCGCCGGTCCAGTCTGGATGGCGGCTCGAGCTCCGTTGGTCGATCCCTTGTGGAAGGGTTCGCATTCCGGCAACTCGTTCCGAGATCTTCTGGCCCAGAAGCATTCCGCCTCCACCAGGCTTGGCCCCCTGACCGGCGACCACCTCGATCGCGTCGGCTTTACGCAGATCATCTGGGTTCATTCCGTACCGAGACGGGCACACCTGGTAAACCAGTTGCTTGGACTGACCGCGCTCCTCTGGGGTCATTCCACCGTCGCCGGAGGTAGTCGATGTGCCTGCCTCGCTCGCACCACGTCCGAGCGCTTCCTTGGCACGTCCCGATAAAGCGCCGAAGCTCATGCCGGCAATCGTGACCGGGATGTCGAGATGCAACGGATTTGCGCCGTTCCGACCGCCCAGAACCACATCAGTGCCGCAACTTTCGCGATAACCTTCGAGCGGATACCGGCTCATGGAGGCACCGAGGAACAAGAGGTCGTCGAAGTTCGGCACCGGCCTTTTGGCACCGCCACCTCGGATGTCGTAGATGCCGGTTTCCGCTGCTCGCTGAATGTCGAAAATAGTTGCAGGGTCAAAGGTTGCCGAGCGGCGAAGTCCGCGCCGGGCCAAGTCCAGGTTCTCCATGGGTGCTCTCCTCAGATCGCGTTCAGTACGCTGAACTGTTGTCGACGTTGAAGTGGTACAGCTCGCGAGCCGAGCCGTAGCGAGTGAACGAAGAAGGATCGTCGTCCACGTAGCCTGCAGCCTTGAGCAGGGACGCGAGTTCCTCTAGATGCTCGGCACGCATCTCCTTAGCGATGCAATCAGCCCCGAGGGACGCAACAGAACCCCGCACGTAGAGCCGCGCTTCATACAGAGAGTCGCCGAGCGCATCGCCCGCATCGCCACGAACTACGAGCCGCCCAGCCTGGCCCATGAATGCGCTCATGTGACCAATGGAGCCGCCGACAACTATGTCGACACCCTTCATCGAGATACCACACCGCGCAGCGGCATCACCTTCGATCACCAGCAGCCCACCGTGAGCGGTGGCACCGGCGGATTGCGAGGCGTTCCCCTTGACCCGGACCGAGCCAGTCATCATATTTTCGGCCACCCCGACTCCAGCACTGCCATCGATGACTACGTCTGCACGCTGGTTCATTCCGGCTGCGTAGTAGCCCACGTCGCCGGCGATGGTCACGTTTCGCGGCTGGTCGATACCGACCGCTACGGCATGTGCACCGCGCGGGTTGAGAATGGTGACGGGCTCGTCAGCACCGAGGGGGACGTATCCCTCGACTGGGCGACCTTGCAAAAGATCATTCACTGTACGAAGTGGGGTGGTCGCGAGATCTAGTTCTCGACTGGAGATTTGGGTCAGCGTGTCCATGCGTAGATCCTCTCGGGCTCGGGCTCATAGACGTGAGCCTTTGTAATTCCGGGCAACTCGACCAAAGCGCGGTATTCGGATGCCATCGCGACCCAGTCCTCGTGTTCGGCAATAATTGCGGGTTTGCAGGCGATCGCGTCCCGCACCACGGCGAATGAATCCGAGTTGCTGACCAGCAAGGTGTAGAAGCCGTCGAACGTATCGAGCAGTTCTTTCAGCGCTGTCTCCACACTCAGGCCGGCCGCCAACCGGTCAGCAACGAACCATGCTCCGACCTCGGTGTCGTTCTCGGAGTTGAAGACAATGCCCTTTGCACGAAGATCTCGCCGGATAGAGGCGAAATTGTGGAACGAGCCATTGTGCACGAGGCATTGGTCAGGGCCCACTGCATACGGGTGACACCCACCAGGGACGATCGCAGACTCGGTCGCCATTCGGGTATGTCCGACGCCTTGCCAACCCTGTGCCCTAGGCAGTCCATAAGCCTCCGCCAAGGCGGTTGGGTGACCGACACCCTTGAGAACAGCAAGATGCTCGCCGAAGCCTGCGATGATGGAATCTGGATAAGCAGCGGTTATAGCGTTTCGCAGTGCTTCTGCCCCGACCTCCACCGCAACATGTGTTACCAGCGTCGGCCCGGCGTCGATGACCCCGACAGGGCTTCCCACAATTGCGGTAAGTGCGGCGGCAGCATCCTCAACCTCGATGCCGCTGGTCAGCTCAAGGTTTGTCGCCTCAGGTACGAACGACACGGTAACAGTGCCCTCCGGTGACCAGCGAGGATCACCGTATACCGCAACGCCTGCCGAATCGGGTCCACGGTCCTGCATTTCACAAAGCATCCCGGTCAGCAACTCCCCCAGCCGTGGCTGAAGATCCGGGTTGCGGAGGTGCAGTCCAACTATTCCGCACATACAACATTTCCTTTCCGTGGTGCGCCACACCCCGAGCGATCTGCCGCCGGTGATGTTCCAGATTTAGGCCGGGTCTAGATATGGCCGGCCATCAGCTCTTAGCGGATCGATTGGTGAGAGCCGCCCGCACGGACAAACCTTCCGTGAGGTCTACCGAATCTACGATCGCGACGATCGCCAAGTCGGTTGCCACCGTGCGCGTTTCGGGTGCCAACCGCGCGGCTGACCCAGCGACCATCAACACTCTGGTCCCAGGACCCGCTCCCACTAGGTCTACAGCAACTTCGTAGCTAGCTTCCTCATTGCCGGTGAGCTGCGCCCGCTTCACAACCAGGAGCCTTTGAGACCTCAGACTCGACACCTGCTCGGGGGCAGTCACGGTGCCGACCACATCACCAATCAACATTCGTGTACCGTATACGATATGCCTCACGGAGGTCAAGGGTTGACGAAGAAACGAACTGCCGAGAGCCCGTTCAACGCCAAATACCTGGCTAGACGCCTATGCGCTTGACCCCAGGTGCACCCAGGCATGGGCCGACAGTCCGGCGCCGTCATGGATCACCAATGGGACCGGCACTGGCTGGTTCGGAGTGAGGAGGTCAGTACTCGCGATAATCCGCTCGGCCACGCGCAGCGCGCCAGCAACGCTCAGCAGGGCGGTCCGACCCAGGATGGCGTGCCCTGCGACGTCACTGACGGCGCGTCAGGACGATGTTCGCAAATCGCTTGGCAAGTTCACGAGTAGCTGGTTCAACTTCGCCGTCCATGCGCTGAAGTTGTTCAGACCCGTCGCGAAGCAACCTAAGAAGCGGTTCGTCCGCAGTCTTCGCATAGTGTGCCTCCCACTCGCGGTAAAGGTCCGGCGACAGTTCAGGATGGAACTGGATGCCCCACCCACACGCGCCCACCCGAAACGCTTGGTGGCGATACAGAGACGAGGAACCTAGCCAACTGGCGTCTTGAGGTAGTTCTGCGATCATGTCTGTGTGCAGGGTGCCTGCGGGGAATGGCCTAACGAGCCCCTCGAACAGGTCATCATTCGCCGCCTGGTCGGTCCCATTGACCCAGACGAGTCCGGCCTCCACGCCGCGGTCGCCGACAGCGACCCGGCCACCGAACGCTTGCGCGAGAAGCTGTCCGCCCAAACAGATTCCGAGCGTCGGTCGCGCACGACTGACTGCGTCACGGAGGAGGACACGAATGTCCACGAGCCATGGATGGGCCGCATCGTCCAGGGAACTCATCTCGCCGCCCATCACGATCAACCCGTCGTGCTGAAGAGTATGCGGCACTTCATCCCCCGCAAACGGGCGAAGCGTCATGAACTGCAAGCCGGCATCGCCGAGCCAGGTTTCGAAGCGGGCGAGTGGAGAGTGCGGATCGGGTTGAACCACCACCACCTGCGCCGTCCCATTTTGACCCATTGGAGCCTCACTCTTTCTGCGCTACTGGCAAAGTATCGATTGGCCGTCCATGTTCGCGCCTCATGGCTGCACGAACTCGGAACGTTGTTGGATTCAGGGTTTCCGCATCAGGCACCCGTGCCGTACGAACCCAACACCGCTGTCGTAAGTCGACGTCAAACGGCAAGCCCTCTCATATGCCTTCGGTGCCAGAAGCATCCGCTAGCGGTCAGTCAGCAGCGCTGAGCCCTAGCGTGCGGCGACTCCGTCGACTGGATCCACCTTAGATCGCAAGAGACATCTGCCGAGTTAGTGTACCGTACTCGGAATACCTAGCTCCATGTGGGCTGGCGGAGCTGGGGCTCTGCTAGGAGTCTGCCGAATCACGATCCGCCCGAGGTCCCACAAATGGCGGGGACATCGCTGGCAATCCAACCAGTTTGGCCGATTGCGACTGAACCCGCTCGGCGATGACGCCCTAAGGACCGGAAGAGGACAGCATGAGCGAGGACGACGATGCGATCCAGACCAGCACCGCCGTTCCGCCGATCCTCGGAGTGCTGGCCACCGCTGCGACCAACGGCAAGAACCAGGCAGAGGTAGGAACCGGACAAATCCGGTCCCGAATATCCCCTTGGCAAGAGCGGTGGCGGAGGGATTTGAACCCCCGGGTGCTGTTAGACACCTCTCGCTTTCAAGGCGAGTGCATTAGGCCGCTCTGCCACGCCACCGCCGATAACCCTAGCGGTGCGCGCGGCGCGGCTTCAGTTCCGCCCGTACCTGGGCGGCACGGCACCGGACTTGAGCGCCGAACTGATCCGGCGGCAGTTCTCCCCCATTGCGGCGACCTGCGGCCGGGACAACTGGCTGAGGAAGTGCGTGCGCACCCCCTGGCAATACGTGACCATGGCCTTCTCGACGACCTCACGCCCCTCCTTGGTGATGGTCGCGAGAACACCGCGGCCATCGTCGGGACTGGCCGTGCGCGTCACCAGGCCGGCCGCCTCGAGACGACGGATCTGCCTGGTCACCCGACTCGGTAACGACATCAACGCCTCGGCGAGGTCGCCCATCCGGACCGAGCCCGTCGGCGACTTGTCGAGCAGGTCCAGTAATCGCACGTCGACCAAAGTCAGATCGTGCGCCTCGGTCAACCCCCGGTTCAGCGTCGCGTAAATGCGCAACGCTGAGTCCAAATAGTTTTGCCACGACCGTTGCTCAGCAATATCGAGCCCGGGCATATCGCTTTCGGTACGCCCCGCAATCATCCCCTCCATGGCGCCATGCTAAGTGACGACACCGACAACCGTGGAACGAACCGTCCACTAGTACGGTGACCAGCATGCACGGGATCGTTACAGAAGCTGCCGACCAACTTATCTGGAGCGAGATTCCTGACGTCACACCTGCTCAGGACGGGGTCCTGATCAAGGTGGCCGCGGCGGGCGTCAACCGCGCGGACCTGCTGCAGGCCGCCGGCCGCTACCCACCCCCGCCCGGTGCCAGCGAGGTGCTCGGCATGGAGGTCTCCGGCACCGTCGCGCAGGTGGGTCCGGGAGTCAGCGAGTGGGCTGTCGGGCAACATGTTTGCGCTTTGCTGGCCGGCGGCGGCTACGCCGAGTTTGTCGCGGTGCCCGCCGCCCAGTTGCTGCCGATTCCCGACGGTGTCGACCTGATCGATGCCGCGGGGTTGCCAGAGGTGACGTGCACCGTCTGGTCCAATCTGGTCATGACCGCCGGCCTGACCGACGGTGAGCTGGTACTGCTGCACGGCGGTGCAAGTGGCGTGGGCAGCAACGCAATTCAGATCTGCAAGGCCCTGGGCGCCCGGGTCGCGGTGACCGCCGGTTCCGCGAGCAAGCTCGAGTTGTGCCGGGAACTCGGCGCCGACATCGAAATCTCGTACCGGGACGAGGATTTCGTCGCACGGATCCGCGAGGAGACCGACGGGGCGGGGGCCGACGTGATCCTCGACATCATGGGCGCGGCGTACCTGGACCGCAACATCGATGCGCTGGCCACCGACGGCCGGCTGGTGGTGATCGGCATGCAGGGCGGCGTCAAGGGCGAATTGAATCTGGGCAAGCTGATTTCCAAGCGGGCCCGGGTGATCGGCACCGCGTTGCGCGGCCGTCCGGTCGACGGGGCGTTCGGCAAGGGCGCGATCGTGCGGGCCGTCGCCGACGCGGTCTGGCCGATGATCGCCGACGGTCGGGTCAAACCGGTCATCGGGGCGCGGCTGCCGATCCAGCAGGCCGGCGAGGCGCATCGACTGCTGAACTCCGGCGAGGTCGCCGGCAAGGTGCTGCTGACCGTCGACTGAAAGCGGGAATGACGTCGCCGGGGCTCAGCCCAGCGACGCCAGCGCGCGGACCAGCTGGTCCACCTCGGCGACCGTCGAGTAGTGCGCCAACCCGATGGTGACCGCGCCACCGACGTCGTTGACGCCGATGACGTCCAGCACCCGCGAGTGCGCGTTCGGCACCGCCAGCACGCCGTTGTCGGCGAGCCGCTGGACCACGCGGTCGGCCTCGATGTCGGCGACGGCGAAGCTCAGCACCGGGATGCGCGCCTCGGGCTGGCCGATCAACATCACCCGTGGCAGCGACCGCAGCGAGCTGACCAGGTAGTCGAAGAGCCGATCCAGGTAGTTCGAGGCCGTCCGCATCGACACCGCCAGCCGGTCCCGTCGGCTGCCCGTGGCCGCCTCGTCCAGGCCGGCCAGGTATTCGATGCTGGCGACCACTCCGCCGAGCAGGCCGTACTGGTGCAGGCCCAGCTCCAGGCGGCGCACGCCCGTCGCGTAGGGATCCATCGCCACCGAGCCGAACGTGTCGATCAGGCTCGGGTCCCGGAACACCAGCGCGCCGATGGGCGGTCCGCCCCAGCTCGCGACGTTGAGCGCCAGCACGTCGGCGTCGAGTTCGTTGATATCGGCCAGCTGATACGGCGCCGCGGCGGTGTGATCGACGATCACCAGCCCGCCCACGTCGTGCATCAGCTTGCTGACCGGGCGCAGATCGACCAGGGTGCCCAGCGTCGAGGACGCCGACGTCAGCGCCACCAACCGCGTCGAGCTGGAGATCAGGTTCTCCCACTGCCACGACGGCAGCTCGCCGGTCTCGATGTCGACCTCGGCCCACTTGACCTTCGCGCCGTACCGATTCGCCGCGCGCAGCCAGGGGGCGATGTTCGCCTCATCGTCGAGGCGGCTGACGATCACCTCGTAGCCGAGCCCGGCCCGCGACGACGACGCATCGGCCAGCGAGGCCAGCAGCACCGCGCGGTCGGGACCGAGCACCACGCCGTTGGGGTCGGCGTTGACCAGGTCGGCGACTGCTTGGCGCGCGGCGGTCAACAGGGTCGCGCTGCGGCGCGCATAGGGGTGTGGGCCGGCGGTGTTGGCCGCCGAGGTGCGAAACGCCGTCGACACCGTCGTCGCGACGGCGTCGGGGATCAACATCCCCGACTGCGTATCGAAGTGCACCCAACCGTCACCCAGCGTCGGGTGCAATCCGCGCACCCTGGCAACGTCAAATGCCATCCCAGCCGTCCTTAGAGGGTCCAGGTAATTCGCCCATCTGCTGCGGCCGCGGGGTACCTCCACCACCCGCACCGTCCGATCCGGGCCACCTGGCGAGCATAGTAGTCCAGGGCGCCGCGGACGCGGAGCGCAGTTTGCCAGATCGTTGCTGGTGGGGCCGGTGTTTCGAGCGACGTCGACGTCCGGCTAACTCCCCGGATCGCCCGTCCAGTTCACCAGAGTGCGGACGGACCGCCCCGGACGTGGGGTGTTCGACGCGCGTCGAGCCTCGGAATCGCCTGTGCGGCACCGGTGCATCCGCGGCTTCCACCCTCCGGGCGCGTCTGTGCGAGTGTTTGCCGACCCGCGTTACCGGCTACCATCGGTCCCACGCAAAGAAATCCCGGCGGGTCGCCGCCCCCACGGGCGCTTCGCCCCGCGAACCGGGCGGTCCCGGATGACGCGCCGGTGGTAGCGAAGACCACAATGCCCGACGGTCTAGTGTCACTACTTGAGCACGACCGCATGACGAGTGGCGCGGAGGAGCACACCGAACGTGAGCACGGACGACGACAACATCGAGATCATCGGGGTTCCCGACCCCCAACTGCTGGCCGCCGCCGAGGGGGACGACGACAAGTCCGTCACCGACCTGGTGGAGCAGCCCGCCAAGGTCATGCGGATCGGCACCATGATCAAGCAGCTGCTGGAGGAAGTGAAGGCCGCGCCGCTCGACGACGCCAGCCGCAACCGGCTGCGCGAGATCCACAAGACCTCGATCGCCGAGCTCGAGGACGGCCTGGCGCCCGAACTACGTGAGGAACTCGAGCGCCTGGCGTTGCCGTTCACCGAGGACGTCGTGCCCTCGGATGCGGAACTGCGGATCGCGCAGGCGCAGCTGGTCGGCTGGCTCGAAGGACTGTTCCACGGCATCCAGACCGCGCTGTTCGCCCAGCAGATGGCCGCGCGCGCCCAGCTCGAGCAGATGCGTCAGGGTGCGCTGCCGCCCGGGATGGGCGCACCGGGTCGCCCCGGCGGGCCGCAGCAGCCCGGCACCGGGCAGTACCTGTAGATCCCGCCGATGGTCGCCCCGAGTATCGAGACCCGCGACGCCTGGGTCGAGTTCCCGATCTTCGACGCCAAGTCGCGGTCGCTGAAGAAGGCCTTCCTGGGCAAGGCCGGCGGCAGCATCGGCCGCAACAGCTCGAACGTCGTGGTGGTCGAGGCACTGCGCGACATCACCATGTCCCTGGAGATGGGCGACCGGGTGGGCCTGGTGGGCCACAACGGCGCGGGCAAGTCGACGCTGCTGCGGCTGTTGTCGGGCATCTACGAGCCCACCCGCGGCACCGCCCGGGTCACCGGCCGAGTGGCGCCGGTCTTCGACCTCGGCGTGGGCATGGACCCGGAGATCTCCGGGTTCGAGAACATCCTGATCCGCGGTCTGTTCCTGGGCCAGACCCGCAAGCAGATGATGGCCAAGGTCGACGAGATCGCCGAGTTCACCGAGCTGGGTGAGTACCTGTCGATGCCGCTGCGCACCTACTCGACCGGCATGCGAGTGCGCCTGGCGATGGGCGTGGTCACCAGCATCGATCCCGAGATCCTGCTGCTCGACGAGGGCATCGGCGCGGTGGACGCCGAGTTCCTCAAGAAGGCCCAGTCGCGGCTGCAGAGCCTGGTGGAGCGCTCCGGCATCCTGGTGTTCGCCAGCCACTCCAACGAGTTCCTGGCCCGTCTGTGCAAGACCGCCATGTGGATCGACCACGGCACCGTCCGGATGACCGGCGGCATCGAAGAGGTGGTCCACGCCTACGAGGGCCCCGACGCCGCCCGCACGGTGCGCGAGGTGCTGGACAAGGTCGCACGAGAGTCCCCGCCGGCATGAGCGAGCTCGTCATCGCGGTGGTCGTCACCCACCGTCGTCCCGACGAACTGGCCAAGTCCCTCGACGCGCTGGCCGCCCAACGCCGTCGTCCCGACCGTCTCATCGTGGTCGACAACGACGACGACCCCAGGGTTGCCGAACTTGTTGCCGGACAACCGATTCCGTCGACCTACCTGGGTTCGCGACGCAACCTCGGCGGCGCGGGCGGCTTCGCGCTCGGCATGCTGCAGGCGCTCGCGGCGGGCGCGGACTGGATCTGGCTGGCCGACGACGACGGGCGCCCCGACGGGCCCGAAGTGCTGAGCACCCTGCTGGAGTGCGCGCAGCGCCACGGGTTGGCCGAGGTCTCGCCGATGGTGTGCGACCTCGACGATCCGCAGCGGTTGGCGTTCCCGCTGCGGCGCGGGTTGGTGTGGCGCCGCCGGGTCGACGAGTTGCGCAGCGAGGGTGCCGGGGACCTGCTGCCCGGGATCGCCTCGCTGTTCAACGGTGCGCTGTTCCGCGCCTCGACTGTGGAAGCCGTTGGGGTGCCGGATCTTCGGCTGTTCTTCCGGGGGGACGAGGTGGAGGTGCACCGCCGGCTGGTGCGTTCGGGGCTGCCGTTCGGCACCTGCCTGGACGCGGTGTATCTGCATCCGCAGGGCAGCGACGAGTTCAAGCCGATCCTCGGCGGTCGCATGCACACCCAGTACCCGGACAACGACACCAAGCGGTACTTCACCTACCGCAACCGCGGCTACCTGTTGTCCCAGCCCGGGTTGCGCAAACTGCTGCCGCAGGAGTGGCTGCGCTTCGGCTGGTATTTTCTGGTGTCCCGTCGCGACCCGGCGGGATTCCGGGAGTGGGTGCGGCTGCGCCGCCTCGGCAGGCGCGAGCGCTTCTTCCGGGGCGACGGGAGGACACACCGATGACGTTCACCGATGCCACCGCGCAGTCCAGGACCTTCGCCCGCGCCTGGCGCGACCTCGCCGACGGGTTCGCGCGCCGCGAGCTGTGGCTGCACCTGGGTTGGCAGGACATCAAGCAGCGCTACCGGCGCTCGGTGCTGGGGCCGTTCTGGATCACCATCGCCACCGGCACCACCGCGGTGGCCATGGGCGCGTTGTACTCCAAGTTGTTCAAGCTCGAACTGGCCGAGCACCTGCCCTACGTGACGCTGGGGTTGATCATCTGGAACATGATCAACGCCTCGATCATCGAGGGCTCGGAGGTGTTCGTCGCCAACGAGGGCCTGATCAAACAGCTGCCGACGCCGCTGAGCGTGCACGTCTACCGGCTGGTGTGGCGGCAGATGATCCTGTTCGGCCACAACATCATCATCTACGTGATCATCGCGATCATCTTCCCGAAACCTTGGTCGTGGGCGGATCTTTCGTTCATCCTGGCCCTCGGCTTGATCATGCTCAACTGCGTGTGGGTGTCGTTGTGCTTCGGCATCCTCGCGACGCGCTACCGCGACATCGGGCCGCTGCTGTTCTCCATCACGCAGTTGCTGTTCTTCATGACGCCGATCATCTGGAACGACAAGACGCTGCAGCAGCAGGGCGCCGAGGGGTGGTTGAAGATTGTCGAACTCAACCCGCTGCTGCACTACCTGGACATCGTGCGGGCCCCGCTGCTCGGTGACACCCAGGAGTTGCGGCACTGGGCCGTGGTCCTGGTGCTGACGGTCATCGGCTGGGGCGTCGCGCTGCTGGCGATGCGCCAGTACCGCGCGCGCGTTGCCTACTGGGTCTAGCGGGTCCTTCTTCGCCTGCTCGTCACCTGCCCGCTATGGGCCCGTCGATGGGGCGCGTTCAATATCGGGCATGTCCGAAACCGAGACCCTCGAGGTCGAAGAAGGCGTCGCTGCCGTCGCCGCCGAGCCGACGGCCGTCCGCGGGGGCGACGAGCGGGCGCAGAACACGTAAAAACCTCGGCGTGTCGGCCGGGGGCGCGCACGGTCGCGGTGAAGGGGGGAGCGCTGGAGAGGTTGGCGGTAAAAAAACTCAGCCGGGGACGTGGCCGGAGTCGGGCTCGGGGCCGAAGACGAACCGCCGGCCCGAGACTTCCGTGGGCGTGATCCGCACGTAGCGCAACTTCAGCGTGGCGATCCAGGGATACAGGCCGGCCTGCTCGGCCTCCTCGATGTCCTCGGAGGAATACAGCACCTCGGCATTCCCGCGGACAATGACGCTCCAGCCCTCGACGACGTTGTGGTCGTCGGCCTCGAAGAGCACCTTCTCGTTCATGACGGTGCCGAACAGCTTGGTGCCCTCGGCGCTGCGGAACAGGATCGTGCCCCGCTGGACCACGAAGTTCACCGGGAAGATCTCGGCCTGACCGCCCAGGACGGTGACCAGCCGCCCCAGGTGCACGCCGGATAACAGCTCCAGGCTCTCCTGGTCGGTCAGCGTGCTCACTGGCTTCGTATCGGCGTCCATGACGCCATTGTCGTGCGAACACCTGGGACACGCCAGGGACAGCGGGCACCGGTGGGCAGGTCCAACGGCCCTAGGAGATCGCTGCAGAACGCCAACCGGGCGGTCTCCGGACGCCTTCTCGATCAAATGCCGTCACCTCCGGATGACAGTCATTCACAGGGTGACTCCCGTGCGCGGCCCAGGCTGTGGATGGCCGTCAATAGACGATGACGGGCCACGATCGAGGAGCCCAGCGGAGAGCAGCCCCGCGGAAGACCCCACCACCCCGGGCCATCCAGGAGACGGCCCTACCGACGCACGGGCGGGCGCATCCGGGTGGTCACGCCGATCCGATTCCACGCGTTGATGGTCAGCGCCATCGCGATCACCTGGCCCAGTTCGCGCTCGCTGAAGGCCGCCGCGGCGCGCGCGTACACCTTATCGGACACGTGCTCGCCACCGGAGAGTTCGGTCATCTCCTCGGTCAGCGCGAGTGCGGCCTGCTCCTGCTCGGTGTAGAGATCGGGCATCTCGTGCCAGGCCGGCAGTAGATAGATGCGCTGCTCGGTCTCGCCGCGCCGGCGCGCGGCATGGATGTGCATGTCGATGCAGTTGGCGCAGTGGTTGATCTGCGAGGCGCGGATCTTGATCAGCTCGGCCAGCGTGGGATCCAGGTCTTCGCGGGCGGCGTTGTCCAGCGCGATCATCGCGGCGTAGATCTCCGGCGAGACGCGGTTCAGCTCGATGCGGGGGGCGTTCAGCGTTTGGGTCATGCCACGACGGTAGGCGCGCAAAGGCCCGCATTCATGGTGCAATCAGGGCATGACTTCGTGGGCCAATACCGGGGCGCGGGATCTGCATCTCGACCTGCGCCGGGCAATCACGCCAGGCACCCGCGGCGTGCGCGACGTGCTGCTGACCGCGCTGCGCGACGCGGTCCGCTCGGGGCGCCTGGAGGCGGGCACGGTGCTGCCGCCGTCGCGCTCGCTGGCCGCCGATCTGGGCCTGTCCCGCAACACCGTGGCCGACGCGTACGCCGAACTGATCGCCGAGGGCTGGCTGGCCTCGCGCCAGGGCGCGGGGACCTGGGTGGTCAGCCCCGGGCGGCCAAACCTCCCCGTGCGGCCCCGCGGCATCCGCGCCACCCCCACCCACAACCTCATGCCGGGCTCCCCGGACGTGTCGGCGTTCCCGCGCGCGGCCTGGCTGGCCTCGGCGCGGCGCGCCCTGAACGCCGCGCCGACCGAGGCGCTGCGGATGGGGGATCCGCGCGGGCGACCCGAACTGCGCGATGCACTGGCCGAGTACCTGTCCCGCACCCGCGGCCTCCACGTCTCGGCCGAGGACGTCGTGATCTGCGCCGGCACCCGGCACGCCGTCGAATTGCTGGCGAAGGTGTTCGGCCCGGACCCGATCGCGGTGGAGGCCTACGGGCTGTTCCTCTTCCGCGACTGCATCGCCGCTGCCGGGGCCCGCACCGTCCCGATTGGCATCGACGAAATGGGCGCGGCGGTAGGCGAATTGGACGACCTCGACGTCCCGGCGGTGCTGCTCACCCCGGCCCACCACTACCCACACGGCGTGCCACTGCACCCGTCGCGGCGCAGCGCCGTCGTGGACTGGGCGCAGCGCGCCGACGGCTACCTCCTCGAGGACGACTACGACGGCGAGTTCCGCTACGACCGCCAACCCGTCGGGGCGTTGCAGAGCCTGGCGCCGCAGCGCGTGGTGTACCTGGGTTCGCCGAGCAAGAGTCTCTCGCCGGTGCTGCGACTGGGCTGGATGGTGGTGCCCGCCGATCTGATGGACCGGGTGCTGGCCGCCGCGGGCAACCAGCAGTGGTACGTCGACGGGATCGCGCAGCTGACAATGGCCGAGTTCATCCGAAACGGCCACTACGACAAGCACATTCGGCGACAGCGCGCCAACTACCGGCGGCGCCGCGACGCGCTGGTCGACCGGCTGCGCCAAGCCGTCCCCGAGATCGGGATCGGCGGGGTGCCCGCGGGCCTGCACCTGCTGCTGACGCTGCCGGCCGGCACCGAAGCCGCGGTGCTGCAGCACGCCGGCGACGCCGGGGTCGCCCTCGAGGGACTGTCGCGGGCGCGGCATCCGGATGTCGGCGCGCACGTCGCGCGGCCCGACGGCGTCGTCGTCAACTTCGGTACCCCGGCCGATCACGCATTCGGCGCCGCCGTCGACGCGCTCGTCGACGTCCTCGCGCAGGCGCTCTGGGAAAGTTAGACGTCCAGGGCCGCCAACTCCGCGCGCAGGTTGGCCCTCGCCCGATCCTCCCAGCGCGCCTGCGCCATGGCGGTGCGATACAGCCGCGGACCCATCAGCAGCGACTCGATGGCCCGCACCCGGCCGGCGCGGAACGCCTCGTCGGAGACGTGCGCGTACTCGGAGCGGATGGCGGCGGTGTTGCGCCGGTACTCCTCGGCGCCGACGGCCAGCGCAGCCAGGTCGGCGTCGGAGAGCACCTCGGCGTTGCGGTCCCCGGGGGCCGGATCGTGCTTGACGGTCATCCGCACCAGCCGGGCCACCTCGGCCACCAGCTCGGCGTCGACCCCCAGCGAGGCCAACTCGGCCTCGGCCCGTCGGGCGCTGTTCTCCTCGTCGTCGGGGCTGCCCTCGTAGACGGCGTCGTGATACCAGGCCGCCAGGCGCACCGCGTCCGGGTCGAGGGCGAGGCCGGCCAGTTCGTCGACGGCCTCCAGCACGCCGCGCAGGTGCACCAGATCGTGGTAGCGGCGGTGCGACTCCGACCAACTGTCCAGCAGCGCACGGCCGACGTCCTCGGCCGCCGGCGACGCGGTGTGCGGCGTAATCAGGGCTCGCCAGGCCCGGACCAGTTCCTCCACGCGTCCATTGTCGCAGGCTCGCCGACCCGTAAGCTTCCCCGCGATGGCCGAGACTGTTCCCCCGGGTGCCCCGCTCACCCTTAAGACGCAGGTGCTGCGATTCGTGCTCACCGGCGGATTCTCCGCGATCGTCGACTTCGGCCTGTACATCGCGCTGCTCGCGGTCGGCCTGCACGTCAACGTCGCCAAGACGCTGGGCTTCATCGCCGGCACCACCACGGCGTACCTGATCAACCGCCGCTGGACGTTCCAGGCGCCGCCCAGCCGAGCCCGTTTCGTCGCGGTGATGGTGCTCTACGCGCTGACCTACGTGGTGCAGATCGGCATCAACTACCTGTTCTATCTGGAATTCGCGGGCCGGCCCTGGCAGGTCCCGGTGGCGTTCGTGATCGCCCAGGGCACCGCCACCGTGATCAACTTCGTGGTGCAGCGGGCCATCATCTTCCGGCTGCGCTGAGCGCCGCGGCCCGCGCGGTACCCTTGCCAGCGATGTCTACCGTTACGACGCGGCGCCTGATGGGGTGGGGGCGCACCGCACCCTCGGTCGCCAAGGTGCTTGCACCCCGCGATCCCGAGGAAGTCGTCGACGCGGTCGCGCGGGCGGCCGATGGCTCCGGGCGCGGCGTGATCGCGCGCGGCCTGGGCCGCTCCTACGGCGACAACGCCCAGAACGGCGGCGGTCTGGTCGTCGACATGTCGGTGCTCAACCGCATCCATTCGATGGACGCCCACACCCACCTGGTGGACGTGGACGCCGGGGTCAACCTCGACCAGCTGATGCGCGCCGCGCTGCCGCTGGGACTGTGGGTGCCGGTGCTGCCGGGCACCCGCCAGGTCACCGTCGGCGGTGCCATCGCCTGCGACATCCACGGTAAGAACCATCACAGCGCCGGCAGCTTCGGCAACCACGTGCGCGCCATGGACCTGCTCACCGCCGACGGCCGGGTGCATCGGCTGACCCCCGACGGCGCCGACGCCGAGCTGTTCTGGGCCACCGTCGGCGGCAACGGGCTGACCGGCATCATCCTGCGGGCCACCATCGCGATGACGCCGACGGAGACCGCCTATTTCATCGCCGACGGCGACGTCACCGGCGGGCTCGACGAGACCGTCGCCTTCCACAGCGACGGCACCGAATCCAACTACACGTATTCCAGCGCCTGGTTCGACGCCATCAGCGCCCCGCCCAAGCTGGGCCGCGCGGTCATCTCCCGCGGCTCGCTGGCCACCCGCGACCAGCTGCCCGACACGCTGGCCAAGGATCCGCTGAAATTCGATGCGCCGCAATACTTCACCGCACCGGATGTCTTTCCCAACGGCCTGGCCAACAGGTTCACGTTCGGCCCGATGACCGAGCTGTGGTACCGGATGGGCAAGACCTACCGCGGCAAGACCCAGAATTTGACGCAGTTCTACCACCCGCTGGACATGGTCGGTGAATGGAACCGGGCCTACGGCTCAGCGGGTTTCACCCAGTACCAGTTCGTGGTGCCCACGGAGGCGGTCGACGAGTTCAAGGCCATCATGCGCGACATCCAGGCCAGCGGACACGTGTCGTTCCTCAACGTGTTCAAGCTGTTCGGGTCCGGCAACCAGGCGCCGCTGAGCTTCCCGATCCCCGGCTGGAACGTCTGCGTCGACTTCCCCATCAAGGCGGGCTTGAGCGAATTCCTCACCGGGCTGGACAAGCGGGTGCTGGAGTTCGGCGGCCGGCTCTACACCGCCAAGGATTCCCGCACCACCGCCGCGACCTTCCACGCCATGTACCCGCGGATCGACGAGTGGATCACGGTGCGCCGCAAGGTCGATCCCGAAGGAGTGTTCATGTCCGACATGGCCCGACGACTGGAGCTTCAGTAGATGGTTTTCGACGCCGTGGGGAACCCGCAGACCATTCTGCTGCTGGGTGGCACCTCCGAGATCGGCCTGGCGATCTGCGAGCGCTACCTGCGCGACGCCAAGGCGCGCATCATCCTCGCCGACCTGCCGAACGCACCGCGCCGGCAAGCCGCGATCGAGCAGATGGAGGCCGCCGGCGCGCAATCGGTGGAATACCTGGAGTTCGACGCGCTGGACACCAAGGGCCATCCTGGGCTCATCGAATCCGCCTGGGCGGGTGGCGATGTCGACGTCGCGATCGTGGCATTCGGCGTGCTCGGTGACGCCGAGGAACTTTGGCAGGACCAGACCAAGGCCGTGCTGACGGCCCAGATCAACTACACGGCCGCGGTGTCGGTCGGCGTGCTGGTCGGCGAGAAGATGCGCGCGCAGGGCAGCGGTCAGATCATCGCGATGTCGTCGGTGGCCGGCGAACGCGTCCGGCGGTCCAACTTCGTCTACGGCTCCACCAAGGCCGGGCTGGACGGTTTCTACCTGGGCCTCGGAGAGGCGTTGCGCGAGTTCGGGGTTCGGGTGCTGGTCATCCGGCCCGGGCAGGTCCGCACCACCACCACCCTGGAGCACTGGAAGGCCACGGGCGCCAAGGAGGCGCCGTTCACGGTGGACAAGGAGCAGGTCGCCGACTTGGCGGTGGCCTCGGCGGCCAAGGGCAAGGAACTGATCTGGGCACCCGGCCCGGTTCGGCTGCTGATGTCGGTCATGCGCCACATCCCGCGTCGCCTCTTCCGTAAGCTGCCCATCTGATCATGAAGACAGCGCTACTCCGCGCTGCCAGCGCGGGCGGCCGGATGGTGCTGGCGGCGGCGATCGCCGTGGCGGTCTCCGTCGTCGCGCTGATCGCCATCAGCCGCGTGCAGTGGCCGGCCTTCCCGTCCAGCAATCAGCTGCACGCCCTGACCACGGTCGGTCAATTCGTCTGCCTGGCAGCCCTTCTCGGTGCCGGCTGGTTGTGGCGACGCGGCCGTCGGGTGCTCGCGCAGCTCGGCGCCACGGTGTTTTTGGCCGCGTTCGTGGTGGCTACCCTGGGCATGCCGCTGGGTGCGACCAAGCTGTACCTGTTCGGCATCTCGGTGGATCAGCAGTTCCGCACCGAGTACCTGACCCGGTTCGCCGACAACCCCGCGCTGCGCGACATGACGTACGCGGACCTGCCGCCGTTCTACCCGCCGGGCTGGTTCTGGCTCGGCGGGCGCGCGGCGGAGCTGGCCGGAATGCCCGGCTGGGAGATGTACAAGCCGTGGGCCATCACCTCGATTGCAGTGGCCGTGGTGCTGGCGTTCGCGCTGTGGACCGCGCTCATTCGCTTCGAGTACGCCCTGATCGTCACGCTCACCACCACCGCGGTGGCGCTGGCCTACGCCTCCCCCGAGCCCTACGCCGCGATCATCACCGTGCTGCTGCCACCGGTGCTGGTGCTGGCCTGGTCGGGGCTGCGCGCCCGGTCCGGCGGCGGCTGGGCCGCCGTTGTCGGCGTCGGGATCTTCCTGGGCGTCACCGCGACTTTCTACACGCTGCTGCTGGGCCTGGCGGCGTTGACCGTCACTGTGATGGCCGCGGTGCTGGCGATCTCGCGGCGCAGTCTCACCCCCGTGCTGCGGCTGGCGGTGGCCGCCGTGATCGCCGTCGCGATCGCGCTGATCACCTGGTTGCCGTTCGTGCTGCGGGCGCTGCGCGACCCGATGTCGGACACCGGCAGCGCGCAGCACTATCTGCCGGCCGACGGCGCGGTGCTGACCTTCCCGATGCTGCAGTTCTCGCTGCTGGGCGCGCTGTGCATGCTCGGCACGCTGTGGCTGATCGTGCGGGCGCGGTCCTCGGTGCGGGCCGGCGCGCTGGCCCTCGGGGTGCTCACCATCTACCTGTGGTCGCTGCTGTCGATGCTGACCACGCTGGCCGGCACCACGCTGCTGTCGTTCCGCCTGCAGCCGACGCTGACCACGCTGCTGGCCGCGGCCGGCGCATTCGGCTTCATCGAGGTGACACTCGCGGCGGCGGCCCGGTGGAACCGCGCGGTGATCCCCGTGGCCGCGGTGATCGGGCTGGCCGGCGGCATGGCGTTCAGCCAGGACATCCCCGATGTGCTGCGCCCGGACCTCGCGGTGGCCTACACCGACACCGACGGCGACGGCCAGCGCGGCGACCTCCGACCCCCGGGCTCGGAGAAGTACTACGCCGAGATCGACGAGGCCATCCGCGCCGCGACGGGTAAGCCGCGCGACGAGACCGTGGTGCTGACCGCCGACTACAGCTTCCTGGCCTACTACCCCTACCTCGGGTTCCAGGGCCTGACCTCGCACTACGCCAACCCGCTGGCGCAGTTCGACCAGCGCGCCGCCGCCATTGAACAGTGGGCCGACCTGGAGTCCGCCGAGGAGTTCGCGGCAACGCTGGACGCGTTGCCCTGGCGGGCCCCGGAGGTGTTCCTGATGCGCCGCGGCGCCGGCGACGCCTACACGCTGCGACTGGCCGAGGACGTCTACCCCAACCAGCCGAATGTGCGCCGCTACACCGTCGAGTTGGGGTCCGCACTGTTCGACGAGCCCTACTTCGACGTGCAGACCTTCGGGCCGTTCGTGCTGGCGATCCGGAATCAGCCCTGATGACCGTGCAATCGCCGGGACCGGGCGCATTACCATCTAGGTCCGTGGATGACACGGCGCCTCGATACCGCACGGCCCGTGCTGTCGCCATCGTCGCGGGATTGCTGGGCGCGCTGCTGGCGATCGCCACCCCGTTCCTGCCCGTCGAGCAGACCACCGCCGAACTCAACTGGCCGCAGAACGGCCAACTCGACAGCGTCACCGCGCCGCTGATCTCGTATGTGGCCACCGACCTCGAGGTCACCGTCCCGTGTCAGGTGGCCGCCGGGCTCGACGGCCCGGACAACGCCGGACGCTCGGTGCTGCTGTCCACGGTGCCCAAGCAGGCCCCCAAGGCCGTCGACCGCGGCCTGCTGATCGAACGCGCCAACAACAACCTCAACGTCGTCGTCCGCAACACCCCCGTGGTCGTTGCGCCGATGAGCGCCGTCCTCAGCCCGGCCTGTGAGGAACTGCGGTTCACCGCGCACGCCGACAAGGTCACCGCCGAGTTCGTCGGCCTGACCCAGGCCGACGGCACCGACGCCACCCCCGACGATCCCGAGGCCCCGCTGCGCGGCGAGCGCGGCGGCTACGACTTCCGGCCCCAGATCGTCGGCGTGTTCACCGATCTCGCCGGTCCCGCGCCGCCGGGCCTGAACCTGTCGGCCACCATCGACAGCCGCTACAGCACCGCGCCCACCACGCTCAAGCTCGTCGCGATGATCCTCGGCGTCCTGCTGACCATCGCCGCGCTGATCGCCCTGCACATCCTCGACACCGCCGACGGGGTGCGGCACCGGCGTTTCCTGCCGTCGCGCTGGTGGTCGATCAGCGGCCTGGACGCCCTGGTCGCCACCGTCCTGGTGTGGTGGCACTTCGTGGGCGCCAACACCGCCGACGACGGCTACATCCTGACCATGGCGCGGGTGTCGGAGAACGCCGGCTACATGGCCAACTACTACCGCTGGTTCGGCACCCCCGAGGCGCCGTTCGGCTGGTATTACGACCTGCTCGCCATCTGGTCGCACATCTCGACGGCCAGCATCTGGATGCGGCTGCCGACGCTGCTGATGGCGCTGGCGTGCTGGTGGCTGATCAGCCGCGAGGTGCTGCCGCGGCTGGGCAGCGCGGTCAAGACCAGCACCGCGGCCAGCTGGACCGCCGCCGGCATGTTCCTGGCGGTGTGGCTGCCGCTGAACAACGGCCTGCGCCCCGAGCCGATCATCGCCCTGGGCATCCTGCTGACCTGGTGCTCGGTGGAACGCGCGGTCGCCACCAGCCGGCTGCTGCCGGTCGCGGTCGCCTGCATCATCGGCGCGCTGACGCTGTTCTCCGGCCCCACCGGCGTCGCCTCCATCGGCGCGCTGCTGGTGGCCATCGGGCCGCTGCGCACCATCATGCACCGCCGTTCCCGCCAGTTCGGCCGACTGGCGCTGCTGGCGCCGCTGGCCGCGGCGGTCACCGTCACCGCGATCCTGATCTTCCGCGACCAGACGTTCGCCGCCGAGATCCAGGCCAGCACCTTCAAGTCCGCGATCGGGCCGAGCCTGAGCTGGTTCGACGAACACATCCGCTACTCGCGGCTGTTCACCACCAGCCCCGACGGCTCGGTGGCCCGGCGCTTCGCGGTGCTCTCGGTGCTGCTGGCCCTGGGCGTCGCGGTGGCAATGTCGTTGCGCAAGGGCCGGATTCCGGGCACCGCCGCGGGTCCGAGCCGGCGCATCATCGGCATCACCATCGTGTCGTTCCTGGCGCTGATGCTCACCCCCACCAAGTGGACGCACCACTTCGGCGTGTTCGCCGGGCTGGCCGGCTCGCTGGGCGCGCTGGCCGCGGTCGCCGTCACCGCGCACGCGATGCAGTCGCGGCGCAACCGGACCATCTTCGGGGCCGTGGTGCTGTTCGTGGTGGCGCTGTCGTTCGCGACGGTGAACGGCTGGTGGTACGTCTCCAACTTCGGGGTGCCCTGGTCGAATGAGTTCCCGGAGTGGCGGTTCGGCTTCACCACCATGCTGCTGGGGCTGTCGGTCCTGGTGTTGCTGCTGGCCACCTACTTCCACTTCAAGTTCACCTCGCCCAGCAACGGCGACGCGCCCTGGCGGCCCAACCGGTTCGGCCGGCTGTTGCGCTCCCCGCTGGCCATCGCGTCGTGGTTCCTGGTGTTCTTCGAGGTCCTCTCGCTGACGCTGGGCATGACCGCGCAGTACCCGGCGTGGTCGGTGGGCCGGTCCAATCTGCAGGCCCTGACCGGCAAGACGTGCGGGCTGGCCGACGACGTGATGGTCGAGCAGGACCCCAACATCGGCATGCTCACCCCGGCCCCCGGCGTCGACATCGGCGACGCGCTCGGCCAGGTGATCGCGACGGGCTTCTCGCCCAACGGCATTCCCTCGGACGTCTCCCCGGACGCGGTCACCGACACCCCGGCGGCCACCAACTTCGCCGACACGGGCGGCACCGAGGACAACACCGGCGAGGCGGGCACCGAGGGCGGCACCATCGCCACCACCGGCGCCAACGGCTCCCGCGCGCGGCTGCCGTTCGGGCTGGCGCCGGCGACCACCCCGGTGCTGGGCAGCTGGCGCTCCGGCGCCCAGCAGCCCGCCGTGCTGCGCTCGGCCTGGTACCAGCTGCCGCCGCGCGACGAGGCCGGACCGCTGCTGGTGGTCTCGGCGGCCGGCCGGTTCGACCCGGGCGAGGTCGTCGTGCAGTGGGCCCGCGAGGACGGCAAACCGGGCGGCTCGATCGGTTTCGCCGACGTCGGCGCCGCGCCGGCCTGGCGCAACCTGCGGGCCCCGCTGAGCGCCATCCCGCGCGACGCCACCCAGATCCGGCTGGTGGCCACCGACGACGACCTGGCGCCCACGCACTGGATCGCGGTGACCCCGCCGCGCATCCCGGACCTGGAGTCCCTGCAGGACGTCGTCGGGTCGACGGATCCGGTGTTCCTGGACTGGCTCGTCGGCCTGGCGTTCCCGTGCCAGCGGCCGTTCGGCCACCAGTACGGCGTCACCGAGGTGCCCAAGTGGCGCATCCTGCCGGACCGCTTCGGCGCCGAGGCCAACTCGCCGGTGATGGACTACCTGGGCGGCGGGCCGCTGGGCCTGAGCGAACTGCTGTTCCGCGCCTCGACGGTGCCGACCTACCTGCAGGACGACTGGTTCCGCGACTGGGGTTCGTTGCAGCGATTGCTGCCGTTCTACCCGAACGCCGAGCCCGCCGAGATCGATCTGGGCACCGCAACCCGCAGCGGCCTGTGGAGTCCTGCACCGCTGCGCCAGTCCTGACTCGCGGGCTGGGACGGTGCACGGCAAGCTGCACGACGGGAGAAGAGCAGGAAAGTGGATTTGGCACCGGTCAGGTCACCGGGTAAGCAGCGCCAGGCTGACGTCGGCTCCGGCCCGTTGACCCCGGGTGTTCAGTCTCTGAACACCCTCATCCTTTTTGGTCATGTCGATCTCTCGCTTCGTGGGGATTCTCTCTCACGTGGGGGTCCGGTGTTCAGCCTCTGAACACCCAGGGAAGTTTGAGAGCACGTTCGATCGGCCTCGCATCGGCTGCGCTCCTCTCAATCGACGGCACAACCCCGCCCCCCGACACGGCGACCCGCCGCGGTAGATCGTTCAGGTTAAAGCCTCATTCCGTGGACAACGGAACTAGCTCATATCCCGAATTATCGTGCGGCATGCCACAGGTGATTCGCGCTTAACGGGAAAGGACGTCACCGCGTTCGGATAAATCTCTTGTTCCGTAACCACCGGAACATGTATATTACCCGAACAGGAGACCACATTGACCAAACCGCTCACCACACCCCCGAGCTCCGATGCGGAGATCCTGACCGGGTGCAGCCAGCTGCTGCGCGATCGCCTGCCTGACGACTGGCGGGTGGATGCTCAGCGACCGCCGGCGGACGCTGCGATCGACGCGATACTCGCGCTTACCGCACCTTCGGGCGAGCAGGTTCGTTTCCTCGTGGAGGCGAAGCGGCTGCTCGTCAGCCGCGACATTCCCAAGGTCTCTGAGCAACTGCGGTGGGCAGCCGAGCGCGAGCTCATCGACACCAAGACCATGGTCATGTCCCGATACCTCGCCCCCCCTATCCGCGAGCGACTGTCGGAAAGCGGCATGTCATTCGTCGACGCCACCGGCAACATTCTGGTCCAGTCATCACGGCCCGCGCTGTATGTGCGCGATCGGGGCGCCGACAAAGATCCCTGGCGAAGCCCGGGTCGGCCACGCGGGTCACTGGCAGGTGAGCCAGCCGCTCGTGTGGTTCGGGCGCTCATAGCAGGGCGCGGTCCGTGGTCGGCACGCGATCTCGTCAGCTCATCCGGAGCATCTACCGGCGCAACGTACCGGGTGTTGGAGTTCCTTCGAGAAGAGGGGCTGGTGCAGAAGACGGGCACCGACTACGTCCTGCAAGACTGGCCAAGGCTTCTACGCCGATGGAGCCGTGACTACAGCTTCATCCGCAACAACCGGACATCCAACTACATAGAGCCTCGCGGCCTGGAAGCGCTACAGAGAAAGGCTGCCAACTCCAAGTATTCGCAATATGCGATAACCGGATCGATCGCGGCGGCACAGTGGGCACCGTACGCTCCCGCCCGCGCGGCGATGGTTTACGTCGATGATGCGGAGCAAGCGGCGAGGGAATGGGGGCTACGGCCCGCCGAGAAAGGAGCGAATGTGCTTCTTGCGGAGCCCAGATACGAAGTGGTGTTTAGCGGGACAAGTACCAATCGTGAGGGCGCAATCATTGTCGCGGCTGAACAAGCAGCAGTAGACCTGCTCACGGGCCCGGGCCGAAACCCTTCTGAGGGAGAGGAACTCATCTCGTGGATGGAGCGGAACGAAGATGTGTGGCGTCGTGGATAACCTTCTCGTCCAAGCACGTTCGGCCCTTCTGGATGCCCTCGAAGCCCTGAACGACCAACACGATTCGATCGTCGTGGTCGGCGCACAGGCCATCTATCTGCACAGTGGCCACGCAGATGTTGCGGTCGCGGAGGCCACGAAGGACAGTGGCCTAGCGGTGGACCCACGGGAGCTGCCCAACGAACCCCTACTTGAAGAAGCAATGAAACGAGCTGGCTTCTATCCGAACGTGAACGGCCAGCCTGGGGCATGGCTAACCCCGGCAGGCATCCCGGTCGATTTGATGGTGCCCGAGGCGCTGTCCCGGGGCGGTGGATCCCATCGCGGTGCCCGTATCCCACCTCATTCCAACAAGGCCACGAGGAAGACTGTCGGATTGGAAGCCGCAGTGGTCGACAACGAGGTCCGTACGATATCCCCGCTCGACCCTGGTGACACAAGAACTTTCGACGCCCGAGTTGCTGGGCCAGCAGCACTCCTGATTGCGAAAGTCCACAAAATCTATGAACGGCGCGACCACCCCGACCGCCTCAACGATAAGGACGCTCACGACGTCTATCGCCTGCTCATGGCGACCACCGACACGGCCGCACTCGGCGCAAGTTTTCAGCGTCTACTGTCCGACCCGATTTCTGAGACGGTGACGAGACAGGCACTCGATTGGCTGCCCGCTCTATTTGCGGACGGACCCGATGCCCTCGGATCAGTCATGGCAGGTCGCGCAGAAGAGGGAATCGGGGACCCCGACCTGGTGTCTGCCTCAGTTGCCGCACTAGCAGCCGATGTGCTCGCTGCCGTCGGGGACGCGTCCAACTAGCCGCTCAGAAAGCGAGGGATACCCCGTCGAGGGTGTGCGACACGAATGTCGGCAGTGAGGGTTGATGCTGGTCACAGGGCATCAGCAAATGCCGAGCGACCTCCTCCCGGGGGCGGCTGCGATCACCGCCCGCGTCAGCAACCTGGCGATCAACGACCGCCGCATCCCGCGTCCTCGGCGCGGCCCCAATTGGGCTCCTAGCACCGTCGCATACCATCGACCCTCGTGCCGGATCTCCGCCTTGCTCGCGTAATCGCCGTCGTCGCGGGGATCGCCGGCATACTGCTGTGCGGCCTGGTGCCGTTACTGCCGGTCAACCAGACCACCGCCACCATCAACTGGCCGCAGACCCCGGGCGAGGACGGCTTCGTCAGCGACGTCACCGCCCCGCTGGTCTCCGGCGCGCCCCGGACCCTCGACGTGTCCATCCCGTGCGCGGCCGTGGCCTCCCTGCCGCCCGAGGGCGGCCTGGTGTTCTCCACCATCCCCGAGCGTGGCATCGACGCCAGCCGCAACGGACTGTTCGTCCGGGCCAACGCCGACATCGTCTTCGTCGCGTTCCGGGACTCGGTCGCGGCGGCCGCCCCCCGCGCCGACGTCGACGCCGGCGCCTGCAGCACCCTGAACATCTGGGCCAACGCCGGCGGGGTGGGCGCGGACTTCGTCGGCCTGCCGAATGCCGCGGGCACCCTGGCACCCGAGAAGAAACCGCAGGTCGCCGGCCTGTTCACCGAACTTCAGGTGCCGCCGCAGCCGGGCCTGTCGGCCTTCGTGGACATCGACACCCGGTTCATCAGCTCGCCGAGCGCGCTCAAGCTGGTCGCGATGGTGCTCGGGGTGGCCTGCGTGATCGTCTCGATCGTCGCGCTGGCGTGGCTCAACCGCCGCTCGGCGCACACGGTGCGGCACGCCTGGCGGCGGCTGACCCGAGTGGGTGTGGCCACGTGGCTGGCCGACCTCGGCGTCATCGGCACCCTGGCGGTCTGGCACGTCATCGGCGCGACGTCGTCGGACGACGGCTACAACGCGACCATCGCCCGGATCTCCGGGGAGGCCGGCTACAGCGCCAACTACTTCCGCTACTTCGGCGCCAGCGAGGCCCCGTTCGACTGGTATCAGTCGGTGCTGGCGCAACTGGCCGCGATCAGCACCCACGGGGTGTGGCTGCGGGTGCCCGCCACCCTGGCCGGCATCGCGACCTGGCTCATCCTGAGCCGCTGGGCGCTGCCGCGGCTGGGCCGCGCGCTGGCCGCCAACCGGGTGACCGTGTGGACCACCGCCGCGGTGTTCCTGGCATCCTGGCTGCCGTTCAACAACGGGCTGCGGCCCGAACCGCTGATCGCGTTCGGCGCGCTGGCCACCTGGGCGCTGGTGGAGAACGCCATCGGCACCCGCCGGCTGTGGCTGGCCGCGGCGGCCATCGTCGTCGCGGTGTTCAGCGTGACGACGGCACCGCAGGGCCTCATCGCGCTCGCGCCGCTGCTCGTCGGCGCCCGGGCGCTGGCCCGCATCGTCCGCGAACGCCGCCCCGTCGACGGCCTGGCCGCCCAGCTGGCACCGCTGGCGGCGGCGCTGTCGCTGATCTTCGTGGTGATCTTCCGCGACCAGACCCTGGCCACGGTCGCCGAGTCGGCCCGCATCAAGTACGTCGTCGGCCCCACCATCGCCTGGTACCAGGACTTCCTGCGGTACTACTTCCTGACGGTCGAGGAGAGCGTCGACGGTTCGCTGACCCGGCGCTTCGCCGTGCTGCTGATGCTGCTGTGCCTGTTCGGGCTGCTCGCGGTGCTGCTGCGGCGCGGCAAGGTGCCGGGCGCGGCCAGCGGCCCGGTGTGGCGCCTGATCGGCAGCACCGCGGTGGGTCTGCTGCTGCTGACGTTCACCCCGACCAAGTGGGCCGTGCAGTTCGGCGCGTTCGCCGGGCTGGCCGGGGCCCTCGGCGGCGTCACCGCGTTCGCGTTCTCCCGGGTGGGCCTGCACAGCCGCCGCAACCTGGCGCTGTACGTCACCGCGCTGCTGTTCGTCGTCGCCTGGGCCACCTCCGGCATCAACGGCTGGTTCTACACCGGCAACTACGGGGTGCCGTGGTGGGACCGCCAGCCGGTGCTGGCCGGACAGCCCGTGACGACGATGTTCCTGGTGCTGGCCATCCTGTGCTCGCTGTTGGCCGGCTGGCTGCACTTCCGGATCGACTACGCAGGGCACACCGAGGTGGCCAACACGCGCCGCAACCGGGTGCTGGCCTCGACGCCGATGCTGATCGTGGCGCTGCTGATGGTGCTGCTGCAGGTGGGCTCGATGGCCAAGGGCTTCGTGCAGCGCTACCCCGTCTACACCACCGGCAAGGCCAACCTGGCCGCGCTGACCGGCTCGAGCTGCGCCATGGCCGATGACGTGCTGGTCGAACCCGACACCAACGCCGGGATGCTGACGCCGGTGCCCGGGCAGACCTACGGCGAGTACGGCCCGCTGGGCGGCGAGGACCCGATCGGGTTCACCCCCAACGGGATCAGCGAGATCCTCGAGCCCGCCGAACCCGTCACCGCCAATCCCGGCCTGGTGAACTCCGACGGTTCCCCCAACAAGCCGAACGTCGGCGTCGGCTACGCCGCGGGCACCGGCGGCGGCTATGGGCCCGTCGGCGTCAACGGCTCTCGGGTGTTCCTGCCGTTCGGCCTGGACCCGGAGCGCACCCCGGTGCTGGGCAGCTATGGCGAGAATCGCCTTGCCGCCCAAGCCACCTCGGCCTGGTACCAGCTGCCGCCGCGCACCCCGGACCGGCCGCTGGTGACCGTGGCCGCGGCCGGCGCCATCTGGTACTACGACGAGGAGGGCGGCTTCAACTACGGGCAGTCGCTCAAGTTGCAGTGGGGCGTGCACAATCCCGACGGCAGCTACACCGCACTCGATGAGGTGCAGCCCATCGATATCGTCGCCCAAAAGGCTTGGCGCAACCTGCGTTTCCCGCTGTCGTGGGCGCCGCCGGAGGCCAACGTCGCGCGCATCGTGGCCGATGACCCGAACCTGTCCGAGGACCAGTGGTTCGGCTTCACCCCGCCGCGCGTCCCGGTCCTGCAGACCGCGCAGGAACTCCTGGGCTCGTCGACCCCGGTGCTGATGGACATCGCCACCGCCGCGAACTTCCCCTGCCAGCGGCCGTTCGCCGAGCGCCTGGGCGTGGCCGAACTGCCGGAGTACCGCATCCTGCCGAACTTCAAGCAGGTCGTCACGTCGTCGAACCAGTGGCAGTCCGCCGAGGACGGCGGGCCGTTCCTGTTCATCCAGGCGCTGCTGACCACCGCCACGGTCCCGTCGTACCTGCGCGACGACTGGTATCGGGACTGGGGTTCCATCGAACGTTTCGACCGCGTGGTGTCCGCCGAACAGGCCCCCGACGCCGTCATCGACACAGGCGCCCAGCGAGTTTCGGGCTGGCACCGCACCGGACCGATCAGGGCACTCCCATGAGCGATACGCAGACCATCCCCCCGCCGGCGCGCGATACCACCAGGGACGTCACCGTGGCCCGCTGGGTCGCGATGATCGCCGGGCTCATCGGCTTCGTGCTGGCCGTCGCGACCCCCCTGCTGCCGGTGGTACAGACCACCGCGACGCTGAACTGGCCGCAGGGCGGGCAATTCAGCAACGTCACCGCGCCGCTGATCTCGCAGGCCCCAGTGTCGCTGACGGCGACCATCCCGTGTCAGGTGATCCGGGACCTGCCACCCGAGGGCGCGATGGTGCTCGGCACCGCCCCGGCCGACGGTAAGGACGCCGCACTCAACGGCCTGTTTGTCAACGTCACCGCGCAGCGCGTCGACATCACCGACCGCAACGTGGTGGTGGCCAGCGTGCCGCGCCAACGGGTCGAGGCCGCCGGTTGCGAACGCATCGAGATCACCTCCTCGGAGGAGGGCACCTACGCCGAGTTCGTGGGCCTGAGCCAGCGCGACGGCAGCCCGCAGCGCACCGGCTTCGCCGACCCGAACCTGCGCCCGGCGATCGTCGGCGTCTTTACCGAACTCACCGGCCCGGCCCCGCCCGGCCTGTCCTTCTCGGCGACCATCGACACCCGATTCTCCAGCACCCCAACGCCGTTGAAGCTCGCGGCGATGCTGCTGGCGATCGTGGCCACCGTGATCGCGGTGCTGGCGCTGTGGCGCCTCGACCGCGTCGACGGGCGGCGCATGCGGCGGCTGATCCCGGGCCGCTGGCGCACCTTCACCGCGGTCGACGCGGCAGTGATCTCGGCGTTCCTGATCTGGTACGTCATCGGCGCCAATTCCTCGGACGACGGCTACATCCTGGGCATGGCGCGCGTCGCCGACCACGCCGGCTACATGTCGAACTACTTCCGCTGGTTCGGCAGCCCCGAGGACCCGTTCGGCTGGTACTACAACGTGCTGGCGCTGATGACCCATGTCAGCACGGCGAGCATCTGGATGCGGCTGCCGGATCTGGTTGCCGCACTGGTCTGCTGGCTGCTGCTGTCCCGCGAGGTACTGCCCCGGTTCGGCCCGGCCGTGGTCGCGAGTCGCCCGGCGCTGTGGGCGGCGGGCATGGTCCTGCTCGCCGCGTGGATGCCGTTCAACAACGGCCTGCGCCCCGAGGGCCAGATCGCCGTCGGCGCGCTGATCACCTACGTGCTGATCGAACGCGCGATCACCTCCGGCCGGCTCACCCCCGCGGCGCTGGCGATCATCACCGCCGCCTTCACCCTCGGCATCCAGCCCACCGGGCTGATCGCGGTGGCCGCGCTGATCGCCGGTGGCCGACCCATCCTGCGCATCGTGGCCCGGCGTCGCCGCGTGGTCGGCCTGTGGCCGCTGCTGCTGCCGCTGCTGGCCGCGGGCACCGTGGTGCTGACGGTGGTCTTCGCCGATCAGACCTTCGCCACGGTGTTGGAGGCCACCCGGATCCGCACCGCGATCGGTCCGAGCCAGGAGTGGTACACCGAGAACCTGCGCTACTACTACCTGATCTTGCCGACGGTGGACGGCTCGCTGTCGCGCCGGTTCGGGTTCCTGATCACCGCGCTGTCGCTGTTCGCGGCGATGTTCATCATGTTGCGCCGCAAGCGGATCTCCGGCGTGGCCCGCGGGCCGGCCTGGCGGCTGATGGGCGTCATCTTCGCCACCATGTTCGTGCTGATGTTCACCCCCACCAAGTGGGTGCACCACTTCGGCCTGTTCGCCGCGGTGGGCGCCGCGGTGGCCGCGCTGGCCACCGTGCTGGTGTCGCGCACCGTGCTGCGCTGGTCGCGCAACCGGATGGCGTTCGTCACCGCGCTGCTGTTCGTGATGGCGCTGTGCTGGTCGACCACCAACGGCTGGTGGTACGTGTCGAGCTTCGGCGTACCGTTCAACAACGACAAACCCGCCATCGCCGGGATCACCGTCAGCACCATGTTTTTCGTGCTGTTCGCCATCTCGGCGGTCTACACCGCGTGGCTGCATTTCGCGCCGCGCGACCGCGGTGAGGGCCGGTTGGCCCGGGCCGTCACCGCGGCGCCGATCCCGGTGGCCGCGGGGTTCATGGTCGTGGTGTTCATCGCCTCGATGCTGGTCGGCGTGGTCCGGCAGTACCCGACGTACTCGAACGCGTGGGCCAACCTACGCGCCTTCACCGGCGGCTGCGGCCTGGCCGACGACGTGCTGGTGGAACCGGACGCAGGCGACGGTTTCCTGACACCCGTCGGCGGCCCGTTCGGCGCCCTCGGCGCGCTCGGCGGCGAGCGCCCGGTCGGCTTCACCGCCAACGGTGTACCCGAACACATTGTCGCCGAGGCGATTCGGCTCAACCGGGTGGTGCCCGGCTCCGACTACGACTGGGACGCCCCGGAGGAACTCGAGACCCCCGGCGTCAACGGCTCCACGGTGCCGCTGCCCTACGGGCTGGACCCCGCGCGGGTGCCGCTGGCCGGGAGCTACGTGACCGGGCCGCAGCAGCCCAGCACGCTGACCTCGGCCTGGTACGAGCTGCCGCCCGAGGACGACGGCCATCCGCTGGTGGTCATCACCGCCGCGGGCACCATCACCGGCAACAGCGTCTTCAACGGCCGCACCGAGGGTCAGACCGTCGAACTCGAGTACGGCCGCCCCGGACCCGACGGCGCCCCCGAGGCGCTGGGCCGGCTGGTGCCCTACGACCTGGGCCCGGCGCCGTCGTGGCGCAACCTGCGCTTCCCGCGCGCCCAGATCCCGTCGGACGCAACGTTTGTCCGGGTAGTCGCCGACGACGCGTCGTTGACCCCGGGCGACTGGATCGCCGTGACACCCCCGCGGGTGCCCGAACTGCGCTCCATCCAGGAGTACGTCGGTTCCGAGCAGCCGGTGCTGATGGACTGGGCCGTGGGCCTGGCCTTCCCGTGCCAGCAGCCGATGCTGCACGCCAACGGCGTCACCGAGGTGCCGAACTACCGGATCACCCCGGACTACAACGCCAAGCGGCTGGACACCGACACCTGGCAGGACGGCATCAACGGCGGCCTGCTGGGCATCAGCGACCTGCTGCTGCGTCAGCACGTGATGGCTACCTACCTGTCGCAGGACTGGGGCCGGGACTGGGGCTCGCTGCGTCGCTTCGAGACCATCGTCGACGCGACGCCCGCCGAGATCGACCTGGGCAGCGCGACACGTTCCGGGCTGTGGAAACCGGGCGAGATCCGCATCAAGCCGTAGAGCCCGGCAGTTCCCGACCGTCAGCCCTCGCGGCGGTGTCGCTCCGCCTAGCTGATGCGCGACTTGCCTTTAAGGTGCATTTGAGTCCGACCGGTTCGTTTCTCAAAAGGCTGGACGTTTTCTGAAAGCTCAGTGTGTCCGGTTCCGGATACGGTGTCGCGTACACCTCTGGTCATCCGCCCAAAGGGCAATCTTGGCTGTCGGGAAGGCAGGGATAATGAGAATGTTGATCGCGGGGTTGGCGAGCGCCGGCCTGATGCTGGGTACCGCGGGTGTCGCTCTCGCCGACGACGTGGTCGTCTATGACGGCGAAACCGGAATCCCGTGGAGTTGGCCGACCGAGTCGGCGTGCATCTCAGACGGTCCGGACATGCACTTGGACAACGTAGGCGACGACAACTTCTACCGGTACTGGTACTGCCTCCAGCACGACGATGGACTGTGGTATCTGCACAACACCGACCAGCCGACCCACGAGGAATGATCGGTCCGACCGCTTGATTTCCCGGGCCGGCTGAGGCCGTTCGAAGTGCGGACAGCGCAGCGACATTCGCACCGCACCACGGCCTGGATTCAGAGAGGCAAGTGATGCACAGACTCGTAACGGTCCCCCTCGGATTCGCAGCGCTGGTGTTGATGTCGGCATGCGGCTCCGGATCCCCAGCCGGAGGTCCGCATGATTCGGCCAAACCGGGCGCGGTGCCGAAGCTGACCGCCAATGCGCAGTACTGCGCGCAGAATCGCGACCCGAAGTGCGCAACGGGCAGTTTCCACGGCACGAACGTCCACCTCGCGCCCTCCGACGGTTACTGGGATGCCAACGGCAAACCCGTCAATGGCGGGCCGATGGGAGCTAACGGGTCCACCGGCAACGACCTAACCCAGGAGTACTGCGCCCGCAACCAAGATCCCGGCTGCCCGGTGGGCAGCTATGTTGCCCCCGATGCCATCAAGAACCCGGATGGCAGCTCCACCTACGTCGTCTGCGAAGGCACCATCTGCACCAACCCCAACCACGGGGCAGCTAACTCGGGGGGCTTCTGGGATGCCAACGGTAACCCGATCGACGGCGGACCGATGGGCGCCGACGGGTCCACCGGTAACAACCGCACCCAGGAGTACTGCGCGCGCAACCAAGATCCCGGCTGCCCGGTGGGCAGCTATGTTGCCCCCGATGCCATCAAGAACCCGGATGGCAGTCCCGGTTACGTCGTCTGCGAAGGCACCATCTGCACCAACCCCAACCACGGGGCAGCAGACCCAGACAGCGGCGTCGACACCGCTGGTCCCGACGACGAGCCCGCAAATGACACGCCCACGCCCGACACCGACCCGGACGAGGGTTTTCCGGATGATGCGCCCACACCGGAAGCACCGGCGTTCCCCGAACCGTCAGATGATGGTGACGCCTGGGACCCGGGACCAATAGTCGACTCGGACGACGAGCCGAGCTTCGACGAACCGTGACCGAGGGAGTTCCCGCGCCCGGCTTCCCGGCACCGATGCCCGTGAAGCCGCGCCGACGGATACTGCGTCGCCTCGTGGCCAGTGGGGCAATCCTGGCGGCGGGGATCGCGGTGGCATTCGTCGCGTTGGTGTTCTGGCCGAATCCCACTGTGCCGGCTGATCAACCGAACATGTCGCAGGTGATGACCGGAACGAGCAACGATTGGTTGTCCTTCGATGACTTCGTTCCCGGCACGGCAATCGCTGCCGACGACGCCGACAACGACGAGTACGAGTGCACGCTCGGATTCCTCGGGCGTGATGGTTCAGATGCGGCGATCGGTTTCACCGCGGGCCACTGTGCCCGTCCGGGCGACGGTTCACCGCACTTCACCCGAACTGGCGATGAGGACGATGCCGTTGAGCTTGGCCGTTTCACGACGGTCCAGACCGCCCTCACGCCGGACAAGGTCGTGGAGACCGGTTCGGACGGGTGGTCGGACTTCGCGGTGATCGAAATCGACCCGGCGCTGGCTGAATCGGCGGAAGGAAACGCCAGGATCGCTGGGGTGTACCGGGTGACCAAGGTGCTCGATCACGAGTATCTGTTGAACAACAACGTGACTCTATGCAAGTTCGGATTCGTCAGCGGCGAAACCTGCGGCAAGGTTTCCGGACACGACCACCTCACTGTGGAAGCCGAATTGTATTCCGCCTCGGGAGATTCTGGCTCACCCGCGTACGTGAAACTCGGCAACGACGAAGTCGCCGCCGTCGGAATCTTGCGGGGCTCCCCCGAGGGAGAGGACAACTACACCGAGTTCTCCCTGCTCGCACCGATACTCGAAGCAACGGGCTCATCCATTTTCTGTGACGATCCGACGTGCCACGGAAACTGATGCTGCACGAATAGGCACCGTGCCCGGGCGGCCACCCCTGAACCCGGTCAGGTCACGTTTGGTATCGATGCTGTGCCCGACGTGCCGACGATAGGATGTCCCGGTGTTAGCAGAGCACGCTGACGGATCGGCTGCTGCCGGCCGGGGCCGCCCGAGTCCGGCGGTTCACTCGCTGGCGCCCCGCAGCGACATGCGCCTGAGCCTGGGCTCCGCGAAGACCGGGATCAACGTTCGATTCATCACCCATGCGTTGGCTGGACCGACCACCTGGTCCGTCTTTGGGCCGGAGCATGAGGTGCGGGTGTGGCGCCGCGGCACCGCGAACTCCAAGGAGGTCGTGTTCGACCGCGGACCCAACGGTCGGGTCGATCCGGGCGCGAGCAACGTGTGGGTCATCCCCGCCGAATCGAGGTCAGCTGCCGAGGCCCGGGAAGCGTTCTGCGAGTTCGCTGTGTTGACGTTGCCTCCAGCTCTGATCGGGGCCACCACCCTGCGCCCGGTCGCCGGCCGGCGAGACCCACTGCTGCTGAGCATGATCGAGCGGGTCGCCGGCACAGCCGGCCGAACCGACGTCGTGTCGCGGCTGCTGCGGGAGACTTTGACCGATGCTCTGCGCCTGCACATCCTCGACCTTTACGGTGAAGAGCCGGTCCGACGCCAAACCAGTCGGGTACTCGATCTGGCTGCGCAGCAGCGGCTACTGGACTATCTGCGCGACGGCCTCGACCACGAGATCGATCTCCGCACGCTGGCTGGAATCGCTGGTATGCCGGTGGCCGGGTTCCGTCGCGCGTTCGCGCATACCTTCAACACGACGCCCTACCAGTACGTGCTGGACCTGCGCATCGAGAAGGCCAAGACGATGCTGTCGACCACTACCTTGACGATTACTGAAATCGGCGCGGCAGCTGGGTTTTCCAGCCCGAGCCACTTTGCTACCACGTTCAAGCAACGGGTGGGGGTCACGCCCACGGCGTACCGCAACGAGCTTCGCTTCCCGACTAGGTGAACCAACCCATCGCCGGGTCCTAGGGGATCACCAAGATGTCGGTGGCCTAACGAATCTGTCGAGGTTCGGCGTCAACGGTCGCGCAAACTGGGGAAACGTGGTGGGGTGGACGTCGATGTCTGCATTCCGGTTCTCCCCCCGACTCGGTGCCGCCGCCGCGGGATGCGCTGCGCTGCTTGCCATCGGCGCGCCGACGGTCGCGGCCGCACCCGCCACCGACGCCCAGGGCTACGTCGATTCCACCGCGCGCTGCGCCGCGCCGAGCACCGTGGTGGAGTTCGGCAGCACGGACAAATCCCGAGTGGCCGTGTGCAAGTCGGCCAAGGGTGAGTACCAGTATCGGGGCGTGCGGCTGCGCGACGGCGCCAAGATGATTCTGCCCGCCAAGCTCGCCGATGACGGCGCGTTCATCGCCGAGAACTACGGCATCGAGTACACCGTGGCGGCGAAGTCGTTGATCATCAGCGAGGGCGACCGGGTGCTCCGGGAGGAGCCGTGGACCGACTTCCACACGGCCGGTGCGGCCGCCAGTGCACCGACCACCGCGGCGCCGCCGAGCGACCCGCTGCCCGCCGAGGTGGGCGGAAGTAGCAACTAGTTCGGTGGCCCACACCGTACGGTCGAGGACATGAACGGCCGCATCAAACTGGGCAGAGCCATGCTGACCCGCGTCGTCGAGCATCAGTTCGACGCCGGCACCGTGCTATTTCCCGCCACCCCCAATGAGGCCTGGCCTGCCAACGCCGACCTGCTGGTGCCCGACTTCTACGATCCGCAGACTGCGCTGCTGCGCCTGGCCATCCAGACCTGGATCGTCGAGGTAGACGGCCTGACCGTGCTGATCGACACCGGCATCGGCAACGACCGCGACCGGCCCCACCTGCCCACGCTGTCACATCTGTCCAGCGACTTCCCGGCCGCATTGGAGCGGGCCGGCGTCGACCCGGCCGACGTCGACGTCGTCGTCAACACCCATTTGCACACCGATCACGTGGGCTGGAACACGACGCAGGTCGACGGAGCCTGGGTGCCGACGTTCCCCAACGCGCGCTACCTGATGCACGACGCCGACCACCGCCATTTCGGACCGGACGGCCCCGGCCACGACGACGGTGCGCGCCTGCTGTTCGCCGACAGCATCGACCCGGTGGCCCACCAGATCCAGCTCTGGGACGACAATTACCAGATCAGCGAATCACTGTGGCTGCGAACGGCTTCCGGGCACACG
>Ga0265293_10001708_pt1 | contig 46733 bp, 48 predicted proteins | sample Munlanlewell138R_FD_192505 | JGI IMG/M metagenome (GOLD analysis project Ga0265293, IMG submission 192505) | Leachate microbial communities from a municipal landfill in Southern Ontario, Canada - Leachate well 138R | ecosystem: Engineered > Solid waste > Landfill > Unclassified | place: Canada... | reverse complement strand
TAAAGATAAAAGAATATTTACGCATCATGATGATTATTTTTCTATTAACGATGAAAAAGTCTTTATTAAAGACCATGATTATAAAACTTTAAATAAATTATTTAAAAACAAACATCATGAAAAACTACCGCTTTTAAAAGAATATTTATTAATTTGCAAGAAATATCATAAAGTTCCTGTTATTGAAATTAAACCATTATTTAATCAAAATGAAATTAATTTATTAATTGATGAAATTCAAAAATATTTTAATATTAATAAAGTTATTATAATATCATTTCATTTAAATAATTTAATATATATTTATCAACATAATAAAGATATTAAATGTCAATTTCTTATTTCAAAAGATAAAGATCCTAATATCGAGATTGCCTTAAAATATAATTTTGATTTTGATATTTATTATAAAGCTTTAACGAATGATTTAAGTATAAAATTAAAAAAAGCCAACCGTTTAATTAACTGTTGGACTTTAAATGATTCAGATTTAGTTTTAAAAGTCATTAATTTAGGAGCTGATTATATTACTACTGACGGTTTTTAATTCTTCTACCTTCTTTATAATATTTATAGGCATCCTTCTTATAAACTATCTTATTGTTTTCTAAAATAATTATTCCTGTTTCTAAAACTGTATAAACAACTCTAGGATTATAATGGCTTACTCTTCTTAAGCCTTTTTTTTGTTGTTTACGGCGATTAAAGTGGACTTCAATCCCAAAGCCATCGATTAATCCTAAACCTTTGTTGATACTAAATTTATGGTAATCTTTATCCTTTGAAATATGGAACCAATCAAACTGAATCATTGAGCCGGCACTTGGTCCCATAAAGATTTTATTTAAAGATCTTAAATGATTAACTAAATCATATTCTGCTAATCTTTCCATAAATAAATCAGGTGCACCACCTGGTAGAAAGATTATGTCGGCTTCATTAATTTTATTTAAAGCTTCCTCTTTAGAATCTTTATTGTATAAAATAAAATTAATATTTTCTTCTTTAATGCCGTATTTATATAAAGGTTTAACAATATGTAAATACCACTCACCAGTTTCTTTTTGATATGAATTTAAATATGTTTTCTTTGAATAATCATCAAGGAAAAAAGAAAAAGCTACCACACAAACTTTGTGGGTAGGTTTGATATATTTTTTTAATACTTGATATATTTCATCATTAGCAAAAATCGTTTTTGAAGTTAAAATATTAATCATTAAATAAATACCGTTTCTAGTATTAATCAATTGATGTTTTACAACTAGCCCCTTCTTGTTGATTCTTTTTAGATTTATTAATCATGTGGATAATCTTTTCTTCATCAAACATAATATTAATTAAAGAATTATCTATTCCTTTTGATAATAATAATTCTAGATCATCGATTTGTTTTAATTGTTTTTCAATAAAACGTTCTAAGTTAGCATCTTTAATTATTTTTTCATTATCATCTACTAAAGACACAATAAAATCACGATAATCTCTAATATGAATTAAAAGATCATCAACACTTAAACTTCTTAAGGCGTTTAAGGTTGGTTTTTTTTGTTTATAATATTCATTTTGAAGCCATTTTTTATAAGTACTTTCCATTTATAACTTTCCTCACATAACTATTTTAACACTTCTTTTTTAAAAAATGGAAAACATACTAAAGAAAAAGAAGTCTAGCTTCTTTTACTAACAAGTGGGACAATTGTATGATTTTCAAGTGCCTCTGGATATTTATATGCTTCTTCACGCATTCTTTTAAATAAAACAAAGATTAACCCTCTTTGGGTATCTAATCTAGTAACTACTCCTAAATCTCTTTCCCCTTCAACTCGCGCTCTTTCGCCAATTAAATATGTTTCGTCATTCCAAGCCATTTAAAATTCCTCCTCGCTTCCTTAATATTATATCACGGATTATTTAAAAGATATTATTGTGTGATTAATTAAGATTTTTAATTTTTAATAATAAACGGTCACTATTAATTGTTTTATATAATGAGCCTTTAACGTATTTAATTCCTAAGTTAGTTAATTTTTCCCGTTGGTCTTTATGATCGGTATTTACAATAACTAATGATAGATCGATATTGTTTAAATAGTTATTTAAAATTTTTAAGTAATTTAACCAGACTGTACTATTATCATACTCTAAGTATAAGGTTTTAAAAGGGCCTTTTAAAGCACTATTAATATTAGTTGTTTCAAGCGTTAAACCATTTTTATATAGCTCATCAATTTGAAGAGATATATCTTTAATACTTAAATTAATATCGGTTATTAAAATTGAGATAAACTCAATTGGAATTTGATATTTTTTTATTAATTCGAAAAATAAAGGATTAAAGTTGTTGTTTTTGATTGTCTCTTTTGTTAAAGGAATAACAACTTTAATTAATTGTTTTGTTTCTTCTTCTAAAGTTTTTAAATATCTTAAGACTGTTTCTAAATGATAAATTTCAAAGTCAAATAAACGGTTTCTTTTTTTAGCGATTTGGTATAAATATTTTGTGTCAATTTCAAAGTTATCAAGTGATAAAGTAGATTCATATTTAAAAACATAATTATTATTATCAATAATTTGATTAAATGATAATGTTAGTCTTTTATTTTTAATGGCGTCATTTAAAATATCGATAACTTGCTGTTCATATATTTCTCTTTCATAAATATCATATTCAAAGAAATAATAACTATAATTAGGATGAGTTCTTTTTAAATAATCTAAGGTTAGTTCTAAATAACGGTATAATTTAGCGGGATTTTTTTCATTTGTAACAACAGGATATCTGATTACCGCCATTTTAGGTTTAAATTTCTCATAAGAAATTGTTTTAGATTCATATTTATTAATCTCTTTTAAATATTCCTTTAAAAGGTTTGAAACGGTTCTAATATCATTATAGGGAATATATAAAAAGAGCGAATAAGTATCAAAGCGATATAAAGTTCCTTCATTAAATATTTTTTTAGTAATTTGACCAAATTCTTTGAAAAATGCTAAAGTAGTTTCAAATCCATAAATCGGTAAAATTGATTCATTAAAATTAATTAAAATTAACGAACCCTTTTCTTTTAAATAATTAGAAAAATCGTTATTTAAAGCATTTAAATTGGGTAGAGATGTTTCATAATCAATGATTGCATCATTGATTAAGCCTTGGCGCTCTTTAATGATATTGGTAAGATCATTAATTAATGAAACAATTTTAATTTTATTATTATCTTTAATCGAGATAAAGGTTTCTTTAATTTGTTTATCCTTATAACTATAAGTTAATTCTCTTTGTTTGTTCTCTGTTAAAAATAAGTCTTTTAAAATATCTTTATAAAGAGAGCTTTCTTTAATATTTAAATTACTTAAAAATGATTCTAAGGGATAGTTAGTCGTATCATTTAAGATTATCTCCGCTAAAGGATTAAGTGATTGATGATTTTCATCAATAATTCTTAACGCAAACAATTTAGAATTAAATAGTTGTTTTAAGAAATAATTGTCGCTTTCAAGTTTTAAGAAATTTTGATAATCATTTAAAATTGTAAAAATAATATTATTAATTCCTTTTAATAAATCATAATATGTTGCCGGGTCAGTTATTACTTCATCTAAATGAATAATAAATACTCCTAAGTCAAAGATTGGAAAAGCATATATATATTTAGTTTCTTCGTTATATAAAGTGTTGGTAATAATATTGTTAAATTTAGAAAAATCAGAATATGTCCCAAATAATTCATTTCCTGTTTTTAAAACTTCTTCGATTAAAGTGTTTTCAAAAATTGCCTTATTAAGAGTTTTATCATATAATCTATTTTTTTTATAATGATATAATGTATAATCTCTTTCCGTAAAAACAAGCAGTTCTTTAAAGTTTAAATGATTTTCTACTTGGATAAAAAAGTCTCTTAAAAAATCTCTTAGTTTTGAGGTGTTAGGAATTTGATGAGATTTATGGATTAAGTCAATAATTGAATTAAGATGTTTTAATTGAGCTCTAGGTACTTTAATTGAAACATTGTTTAAAGTGTCATCTTTTTCGATAACTGTTTCTTTTTTAGTTTTAGTTTGTTTGTTTTTTTTAAGATTGTTTTTTAGTTTTTGATATATATTTGCTGAAAATTTGTTGTTGTGTTTTAGATATATTTTTATTAATAATTCATAGACAACTAATTGATCTTCTAAATCCCATGTTTCAAAGGTATTTTTATAGTCAGCATCTAAAATAGTTGTTAGATGGTAATCATCTTCATTTGTATATATTTTTAATAAAGTAATTACCGCATCTTTTTGAAACTTTTGGTCCTTTAAATATTTATTGGCTATTTCTTTGGCTTCATCGTATAATTTTAAGTTATATAGAGTTTTTAAATAATTAGGAATATATGTTTTATAAGGATCGTATTTTTTTAATTCTTCGATTAAAGGAATAACTTTATTATCATTATTAGTTTTTATATATAAATCAAGCAATTCATTTAGTAATTTAGCTTTAATATCATTTGATAAGTTCTCGCTTAATAAATCTAGGATATCATTTGCATAAGGTTGATTAGTATTTTTTTTAAATTTTATTAAATCAAGTGCCGCTAAATACCTATCCATTATTGGTAGGTTTTCTTTTCTAATTTGAATATAGTCATATAAAATATTATATTTTTTACTTGAAAAAGCGGCATCAATGATTGTTTTAAAAAGAAGATCATTATTTAATGTGTTATCAAACTTAGGGCTATGATAGTAATCTTGCCCTATTTTAATAACGTCATTAAAATTAGCTAAAGAAAAATGAATTTCCATAAGTTTAATAATTAACTTTTGGTACTCACTAATCGTTAAAATAGCATGTTCTAAGATTTCTTCGATTTGTTTTTTTGTTTCATGGTTATTTGGAAGTTTTATTATTTGTTCAATATTAATTTTAATCACCTTTAATATTATTATATAACACTTCAGCGAATATTAAATAATTATTAGAAATTTTGGCAAAATCTAAATGTAGTTTTTCACTTAGACCTTCTTCTTCTTTATATTTTGCCACAATATGCCACTGAAGGACTTGATACATACGGTAAAATCTTACTTTGTTGATTTCATCTTTAGTAGGTTTTTTATTTAAATATTTTTCTAGTAAAATAATTGAATCATTAAAATCAATATTACCAAAAGAAGCTATATCAAAATAAAGATCATTTAATCCCGTAAATTCCCAGTCCAGTAAATGGATTTTCCCATTAGGGTCTTTAACAAAGTTTGATCTTTGAGCATCACCATGACATAAAACTTTTGGACTTTCTTTATATTTTAAACTGTATAATTTAAACCAATAATCTTTTAAACTATAGTATTTATTAGTAGGTTTATTTGTTAATAAACTTTCATAATGATTTAGTCTTTTCTCTAATTCATAATCATGACCAGGTAAATTACTTTGGTGAAGTTTTTTTAAAATATCAGCCACTTTTTTAAAGTCTTCATTAATAAAATCATTTGATAAAGCCTCCCCTTTAATATAACTGGTTATTTTATCACCATTTTCTGGATTTAAATATATAAAGTGACTACTGATATTTAAAGGTTCGATTGTCTCTAAATGATCTTTTTCTGTTTTAGGATTAATAATTGGCAATCCTTTATCACCTATTTTTCTAATTACATAATTAGTGTCTTTAACTTTAACTAAATAAGTATAATTACTCATTCCACCCATAAATCTTTTAATTATTTTAATATCATCAAATGATACTTTAAAATAATTTAAGGCAATTTTTTTAATTTCTAATTCGATATTCATCTTTTTTCATCTCCCTTAATTCATTATAGTCATTTTTTTAAAAAAATATAATATTTTCCTTAATTATTATATTTTGTTTAAAATAAAGATATTTTAGTATAATAGTATCATAAAAGAAATGAGGGGCTTTATGAACGATTACTTGAAAAGCATTGAACAAACTTATGAACCAATTCATGAAAATAATGGATACCAAAATGAACCTGAAAATAAGTCTAGGTTTTTAGGGGCTATTTTTGGGTATTTTTTTAAGGATGTCTTGATTGCCGTTTTAGTAACTATTATAACCGCATTATTTATTACCAATAGTTTTTTCTTTAAAGAAGCATCTCCAGGAGAAGCTGCTTTAAATGGCGCATTATATGATGTTAATTCATTTTTAGTTATTACTGAAGATGACTTTAATTCATTTGGTAAAAAATATGAAGAGTTTTTTATTAAGGTTTATACTTTAGATAATGATTATCTTGTCATAACCCATAGTTATGGGTCTTTTTATAATAATGATGATGTCTTTGATGTTGATGATGTATCAAAGGTTATTACGCTTAATAATGATGGTTTAAATAGTATTTTAAATGGTGATAAAACTAAATGGAATGATAAAGCGTTAATTAACTTTTATATTCCTAATGATATTAGTTCTAATCAAATTATAAATAGTGAGCTATATAATGAAGTATCTTTAATTAAAGAAAGAACTCTTTATACTGATAATTTCATTCAAATAATAAGTTTAATTACTTATATAATTTTAACTGTTTCATTATTCTTTATTTTAAAACCTTCAATTAAAAATGATTTTAATTTATTAATGGAAAATAAAGATAAACAATATTTCGGAAAAATAATTACTGGTATTTTAATTATAATGGCCTTTAACATCGCGGCTGGAGTTATTTCAATCGCGTTTAATAATATTTTTGGTGTCCCTGATGATATATCAGCCAATCAATTATCAATTAATATTACGCTTAAATCCCCTTATTTTATTACGATGATTTTTACCGCGGTTATTATGGCTCCAATTGTCGAAGAGTTAGTTTTCCGTAAAAGTATTTTTAGTTTAATTAAAAATAAAAATATCGCCTTAGCAGTTTCGGCGATAGTATTTGGGTTTATCCATGTTACAAGCGAGTTTTTAGGTGGGGATTTTTTATTAGGAATTTCTAATTTTATTACATATTTAGCTGGTGGTTTAGCCTTAGGATATTTATATTTAAAAAATGATAAAAATATTATAACAGTAATGTTAATTCATGCCGGATATAATTTGTTTGGGATTGTTATCCAGTTTTTACCTGGATTTTTAAATTTCTTTTAAAAAAAGACCTTAATTATAAGGTCTTAGTAAGTTAACACAAACTTGGAGTTTATATTTATTTGCATAATCATAGGCCGTTTGTTTTAAGCGGTCTTTTTTTAATCTTTTTCCTTGTTCAAGTAATTGTTTTAACCCTGAATAATCACGATTTAAAACTGCGATAGTTAAACTTTGAGCATTAAGTAATTCTAAATACTCTGGTCTTTTTACCCAATCTTTTAATAAATCTAAAATTTCTTTTTGATCGTTAATTTTAGCTAAGACGATTGGTCCTTCATAACGACGGTTAATTAAATTAATGAAGGAGTCTTTTTTAAGTAATTCTAAAACTGTTTCTTTTGTTCCTTGTCTTACGGCATTAAATAATGGTGTTTCAAATTGTGAGTTTAATCCATTTGGATCTAAATCATTATTTAAAAATAATTTAACCATTTCAGGATTGGTTGTTTTTGCGGCATAGTGAAGAAATGAGTTTTGATTTTCATCTAAATAAAACCAAGATTGATTAGATGTTTCCATTAAATAGTTAATTAAATGAACATGACCAGCTAAGATGGCATAATGAACTGGAAGACGATCACTTTGAGTTTTTTCATTTAGGTTTGCACCGTTTTCAACAAGTAGTTTAACGAAATCAAAATCACCTTTGTGGGCTGCTAAATGTAGAATTGTTTCACCACGATTATTTTTAAGATTAATGTTTGCATATTTAGTAATTAATTTAGTCGCAATTTTAACCTTTCCTTTTCTTGCACAATCAAACAATGATGTTTCACCTGATTGATCAGTTATATTAACATCGATATCTTGATTAAGTAAAAAGTCGATAACATCATTAGCACTCCCTAAAACAGCGTGATGAAGTAGTGATTTCCCGCGGGAGTCTTTAATGCCGATCGAATCTAAATTAGATTGTAGTGATGCTAAATTATTATCTAAAGCTAATTTAAATAAATCCATATCAAAACCTCCGTCAACCTTATTATATATTAAATAGTTAAAAAAAGGTAATAATTCAAAATAATTAGTTATATTTAATGGGTTTTTGTCTTTTTAGTAAAAAAAAACACTAAAATTAGTGTTTTCTTTTTATAATTTTTATTACTTAACTGCATCCTTTAGTAATTTACCAGCTCTAAATGCTGGAGTTTTTTGCGCAGGAACGATAATTTCTTCACCAGTACGTGGATTTTTTCCGCGTCTTGCTACTCTATGTCTAACTTCAAAAGTTCCAAAACCTGTTAAAACTACTTTCTCCTCGCGATTAGCTAAAGTATCAGTAATTACATTTAACATTGCATTAACTACTTTTTCTGCTTCTTTTTGAGTTGTATCAGCTTCAGCTGCTACTAAATGAATTAATTCTGTTTTATTCATTAATTATTTCCTCCTATTTATTGAGATTATACCACAATAAAGCCGTTAAGACAACCTTATTTGCTTTATGAAACTGTTTCTTCCTTTAATTCTCGGTTTAAAAGTTCCGTAATAGCCTTTTTAACGGTTACACCGTTAAAAATAACATCGTAAGCAGCTTCAATAATAGGTAGTTCGATATCTGATTTTAAACATAAATCTTTAGAAGCTTCTATGGCTCTAATTCCCTCAACGACCATTTTTGATTCATTTAAAACATTTTCTACTTTTTCACCTTGACCAATTTTTAAGCCCGCTTTAAAGTTTCTAGAATTATATGATGAAGCTGTAACAATTAAATCACCAATTCCTGTTAACCCAAAGACGGTTTCTCTTTTACCACCTAATAAGACGACTACTCTAACTATTTCTAAAACACCACGAGTAATTAAAGCAGCCCTAGCATTTTCACCTAAGCCATAACCAATTAAAATACCTGAGATGATTGCGATGGCATTTTTAATTGAGCCACCAACTTCACAACCGATTAAATCAGATGAAGTATAGACTCTTAAATATTCGCGGTTTGAAAAAAGATTTTGAACTGTTTGGGCAAACCAATCAGTTTTACTAGCGACAGTTAAGGCAGTTAGTTTTCGCTCAATTACTTCCTCAGCATGACTTGGACCTGTTAAAACAGCGTATGCGCCTAAATATTTATCTTCAATCTCATCAGAGACTATTTCAGAAACTCGCATTAATGTTTTCGGTTCAATACCTTTTGAAACATTGATAAAATATAATTTATCGGTAGCAATTTCATTGATTTCTTTTAAAACTTCTCGCATATTTTTTGTCGGGACCGCTAAAACTAGATGGTTTGAATACATAACTGCTTCTTTTAAATCAATCGTGGCATTAATATCTTTAATATTAACATCGAAAAAAGGATGCTTTCCTTCATTAATTAGTTTAACCGCGTTACGGTTAATATCATAAACTAATGTTTCATGGCCATTATCGGTTAAAACTTGAGCTAGAGTCGTTCCCCATGAACCTCCACCTATAATACTAATCTTCATAACTTTCCTTCTTTCTATAAATAAATTTAATTGGTGTTCCTTCTAAATTAAAAATGTTTCGATATTGATTTTGTAAATATCTTTCATATGAAAAATGAATATAATTAGGATCATTGACGGTAAAACTAATCGTTGGTGGTTTAATACCTACTTGGGTTGCAAAGCTAAATTTAGCTTTTCCTTGATTAAAAATTGCTGGTGGATTCATTAAGGTAGCATCGATTAATATATCATTAATTGTTTTAGTATCAAGTTCTTTTATAAAGTTTTCATAAGCGATATTAATGGCAGGATAAAGAGTGTTTAAACGTTCTTTTTGTTTCGCTGATATAAAGACAATCGGAGCGAAGGTTAGGAATTTAAAACGGTCTCTTACTTTATCTTCAAATTTTTTCATGGTTCGGTGATCTTTAATAACTAAATCCCATTTATTAACAACGATTACACAAGCTCTGTTATATTCCTGGATATAACTTGCAACATGTAAGTCTTGTTCTAAAATATCGGTTTCGGCATCAATTACTAAAACGGCTACATCTGCACGTTCTAAAGCAGTTAATGCTCTTAAAACGGCGTATTTATCAAAGTTTTCATAAATACGTCCTCTTTTTTTAATTCCAGCTGTATCAATAATTTTATATTTAGTTCCACCTTTTGCAAAAGTTGAGTCAATAGCATCGGTGGTTGTTCCTGATATATCAGAAACAATTACTCTTTCTTGATTTAAAATTGCGTTAACGAGTGATGATTTACCAACATTAGGTCTTCCAATTACAGCGAGTGATATTGTATCATCTTCGTCTTTAATAGCTTCAGTTTTCATAAATGAAATAACTTTATCTAATAAATCACCAATTCCAATGCCATGATGACTTGAAATAGCAATCGGATCAGTAAAACCTAATGAATAAAATTCATAAGCATTATGAATATGAATTTGATCGTCAATTTTATTAACGGCAACAATAACCGGTTTATCAGTTTTATATAACATTTTAGCGATATAATAATCGCTATCGGTTAATCCGGTTAATCCATCAGTAACAAAAATAATAACATCAGCTTCATCCATGGCGATTAAGGCTTGTTCTTTTATTTTATCTAAAAAAGGAGCATTTCCAATGTCAATGCCCCCCGTGTCAATTAAATTAAATTTACGTGTTAACCATTCTGCTTGTTGATAAATTCTATCTCTTGTGATTCCAGCTTTATTATCAGTAATTGAGATTCTATCACCAACTATCCGATTAAATAAAGAAGATTTACCAACATTTGGCCGTCCCACTATCGCAACAGTAAATGGCACGTTTTCACCTTCTTTTTATTTGTCTTCTTGGAAATCTTCGATTAGATCTCCGATTGTAATTGTTTCAGCTTCAGGTTTATCTAAATATTTTTCTATTTCTTTTCTTTCAATTGTTTGTTGATTTCTTTTAACTGAAAGTTTTAATATCCACTGATTTCGATTAAAGTCAGTTACAGTGGCATTAACCTTTGTTCCTACTTCATAATAATCTAAAACATTTACTTTAGGGTCATTATGAGCTTCTTTAGTTGGGATAAAACCATCAACTGATTCATATGAAACTTTTAATCCGTCTTCTGTTACTTCTTCAATTCTAGTTTCAATAACATCGCCAACTCTTAATTTTAATTTAGCCCATGGATTATGTTCTAAGGTTTTCTTAGATAGTGAGAATTTTTCATTTTTCTTATCAATTGACATAATAACTACATCAATGTTATCACCTATTTTTAAGTAAGCATCAAAATTATCTTGAGGATTCCATGAGTATTCATTACGGTGAAGTAATCCTTTAACATCTTTAGAAACTTCAACAATTACGCCAAATGGAAGTTTTGAAACAACAATCCCACTTACTTTATCGCCTACTTTATGGTCAGCAAAATAAGCTTCATAAGGTGTAGGTAGTAAAGCTTTCATAGATAAATCAAGACGGTTTCCTTCTTTTTTAATAACTTTAACGGTAACTTCATCACCTATTTTTAAAACATCTTCAACTTCATTTAAACGGTAATGAGATACTTGAGAGATTCTTAACATTCCTGAAACATGTTTGAATTTAACAAAAGCGGCATGTTTTTCTATTGAATCGATTGTTCCAGTTAAGACATCACCTGTTTTAATCGTTTCTAATTCATCATGTCTTAATTGTTGACGCTTTTCAAATTCTAAAGCTCTTAAAGCTTCATAAATTGGTCTTCTAGAAGCAATTATTCTAGGTCTTCTTAAGCTTGGTTTAAATTCTTCGATTACTACTTCTAATTTAGTATTAATAAGTTCTTCTTTTTTATCTTTTAATTCAAAATCTAATAAGGTGTATGGTAAAAACATTTCAAAGCCTTCATATCCTAAAATAAGTCCTTTACTTTGGGCTTTAATTACTTTAGCTTCAATAATCTTTTTTTCTTCATAAGCTTCGCTTAAAATTTCTAACTTAGATTCTTTAATTAAAGGTAATCTTGATAATAAAATTACCGATGAATCATCTCCCTCGGAAACGTTTGTTACTTTAGCTCGGATTTTATCGCCTACTTTTACAACTGTTCTTAAATCCTCCGGAGCAGGATTATCATAATACTCGCGGTATATGGTGCCCTCTGTTGCAGCATTAAAAGATATAATTACTACATTCTTTTTTACTTGAAATACTTCACCCTCGACTATTTGTCCTCGTTTCGGGAATATAAAATCACTCATTAATTTCTCCTTTTGCTAATTTTATTAGCCTAATAATTTTTTCTACTACTTCATTTATACTTAAATTGGTTGTATCTATTAAGATGGCATCATCGGCCATCTTTAGTGGTGAGTCTATTCTAGTTGAATCCTTTTTGTCTCTCGTTTCTATTTCACTAACTAAATCTTCTAACTTAGGGACTTCACCTTTATTTTGCTTTTCCATTTGTCTTCTTTTCGCTCTTTCTGTAATTTGAGCGGTTAAAAAGATTTTTAAGTTAGCTTTTGGCATTACCACAGTTCCAATATCACGGCCATCCATTATAATGTTTCCATTTAAAGCCGCTTCTTTTTGTTTGATAACTAAAATTTTTCTAACATAGGGAAATGATGCAACTAATGAAACATTTTCGGTAACTTCTTGGTTTCTAATTTCATCAGTGACATCTTGATTGTTAAGTAAAATTTTATCATGTTCATAAGATATTTTAGTGGATTCTAAAAATCGATATTCTGACTCATTAGTTAAATCGATTTTTTTTTGGATTGCTAATAAGGTAACGGCCCGATACATTGCACCGGTATCGATATGTGTCATTTTTAATTTATCAGCAATTATTTTTGAAATCGTCGATTTACCGCTTCCAGCTGGTCCATCGATAGCAACCTGAAAGTTTGCCATAAAATCCTCCACACACTTATATATTATATCACATCAAATGTTTGTTACTTCATTTTTTAATTATAAAACGGTGTAATTTTCTCATCTCATGAATCTTTAATTCACGATATGTCCCTTGTTTTAAGGACTCATTTGTTAGAAAATCGTATTTAAAACGATTAACCGAAATTAATTTATAATTTAAAGATTTAAACATTTGATTTAAATGATATATTTCGGCATCATTAATTAATATTTTTATGGTTGATTGTTTAGTTGTTGGATTTACATTGGTTACTTTAATATAATTTGGCCTTAAAATAGCGTTATCTACTTTAATTCCTTGTTTAATTTTTTTAAGATCTTCTCTTTTTAAAATACTATTTAATTTAATATCATAGCCATATTCAATTCCTAAATTTAATTGATTATGTTTTTTAATTAGTTCTAAATCATTAGTTAAAACCATAATACCCCGATGTTTATAATCTATTTTAGCGATTGTATTTAAGCCTTTATTTTGATGTTCTTCTAAAAATAGTTCTTTAATGTTTTTACTCTTTACTTTATCAAAAGGGTTTGATAAGTAATTAATTGGTTTATTAATTAAAAAATATTTTAATTCTGGTTTTATGGCTCTTTGATTATTAACAAAAATGATATCATCTTCGGAGACTAAATGATTAGGGTTTTTAATCGTTTCATTATTAACAGATACTTTTCCATCTTTAATAAATGAGTTAACTTCCTCTTTTAAATAGATATTTAAATCATTTAGTTTTATACTTAATTTTTTCATTTTAACTCCCTAACAATTATAGCATATGAATCATTATTTTGATATAAGAAATTATAGAATTTTAAGTTATGCTCTTGATACGTAAGTGCCATCTGTCGTATTAACAATTATTTTTTCGCCTTCTTTAATAAATAAAGGTACTTTAATTAAAAAGCCTGATTCTAGCCAAGCGTCTTTTAAGACGTTTGATTTAGTATCACCTTTAACTCCGGGGACAGTTTCTTTAATTTCTAAGACTAGTTTTTCCGGTAAGTTAACGCCTAGGACTTCTTGTTTATAAAAGTTTATTTCAACTTCTAAACCTTCATATAAGAAATTTAATTCATATTCAATTTGTTCTTTAGGTATTTCAATTTGTTCATATGTTTCCATATTCATAAAAACATGGGAATCACCACTCGCATAAAGATATTGCATCTTAATGCGGTCGATTTGAGCTTTGTTTACTTTATCACCTGATTTAAAGGTGTTTTCAATGATACTACCTGTTCTTAAGTTTTTAAGTTTGGTTGTTACGATTGCTCCACTTCTAGCACTTTTAACATGTTGAAAGTCTAGAATTACATATATTTGACCATCAAATCCAATTGTTAGTCCTGTTTTAAAATCACTTGTTTGAACCATTTTAATTTATCTCCTTTTGATTAATTATATATTTTATAGCTTCGATATATGATTGTTCTTTTAAGCCTTTAAAAGTTTTATTAACGACATCTTTAATGTAGTTTATTTTTCTAAAATCTTCACGATTATTTGGATTGGATAAATGTACTTCAACTTTAGGTATTAATATCATTTCTAAAGTATCTCTTATTCCAATTGATGTATGAGTAAATGCGGCTGGATTAATAATTAAAGCGTCACTTTTTATTTTTTGAAGATAATCAATTATTTTACCTTCATGATTACTTTGATAAAAGATAAATTTATGATTTGGAAAGGTTTTTTTGATTAATTGATTAATTTCTTTTAAAGTGTAATTACCATATTGTGATTTATCTCTTTTATTTAATTTATTTAAATTTGGACCATTAATTATTGTTATTGTCATTTTTATAATCCTCGATTATTTTTAAAATACTTTTTAAAGTATCATCTAGGGTGCTGTTATTACTAACGTTATAATCAGCAAAACTTTGATACTTTAAAAATCTTTGTTGATATAAATCATTTAAACTATGTTTAGCAAGTAGTGGCCTTAAATATGATGATTCTAGTCTTTTTTCGATAATATCGATATTAGTGTTTAAATATATTTTAAGACCTTTCATTAAGTCTTTATTACGTTTTTTAACAATGATTCCACCACCAGTTGAAATAACGATTTTTTCACCTTTGATATTTTTTAAAGCTTCCGTTTCTAAGTCACGGAATTTTTCTTCACCATAGTTTTTAAAGATATCATCAATAAACATTAAGTTTGTTTTTTCAATATAAGAATCTAGATCAATAAATTGATAGTTTAATTTTTGGGCCAGTGATTTGCCGATCGTTGTTTTACCAGATCCTGGCATTCCGATTATATATATTTTCATGTTATTCCTCAATAAATTTCATTATATCTTTTTTCACTTTTAAAAATAGATTATCATCTGTAGCATCATAAACTTTTGAATTCATTTGATTTAAAAACCAAGTTTTTTGTTTTTTCGCATATTTCATGCTAGAGTTTACAATTTTTTCTTTTGCTTCTTCTAAAGTAATTTTTTGATTTAAATACTCAAAAATTTCTTTATAGCCGATAATGTTTAAATTATCAACTGGAAGGTTTTTCACTTCATTAATTAATCCTTTTTCAAGCATTTGATCTAATCTTTTAATTAATCTTTCTTTTAAAAGATTACGCTCTATACTTAAGTATACCGTAAATATTTGATAAAGTGGAGTATTTTTATTATTTATCCCACTTCTTTTAATTCCTGATTTTAATAAATTATAAGCTGATGTTACTCTTCTTTCATTATTAAAATCAATTTTTAGGTTAGGATCTTTTTCTTTAATGAAGTTTATTTTCTCTGAATGAGAAGATTTATTTTTTGGTTTATTTAGATGATGAAAAGTATAATCATATAAAGCGGCCTTAATATAAAGACCAGAACCTCCAACAATAATTGGTGTTTTGATATTTTTAATTAATGTTCTAACATCTTTTTGATAATTATAAACAGTATAATTATCTTTAATACTTAATATATCAAAAAGATGATGTTTGATGTTTTCCTTTTCCTCTTCTTTAATTTTGGCTGAACCGATATTTAATTCTTTAAAAATTTGAACCGAGTCACCGTTAATTATTTCACCATTAATAAATTTAGCTAATTTAATTGATAAACTTGTTTTACCACTAGCGGTTGGTCCGGTAATAACGATAACTTTTTTCATACAATTCTTTTAAACATTTTTTCTATATCGTAGTTTGTTAGTTTAATTAATACCGGTCTTCCATGAGGACACGTATACGGATTTTTAGTTTCATATAGTTCTTTCATTAAATGGTTTATTTCATTAATTGATAATTGATGATTAGCTTTGATAGCACTTTTACAGGCGACATCTTTAGCAAGATCATTTCTTAGTTTTTTTAAATCAATTGCTTCATAATTATCTAACTGATTAATAATTGAGTTAACTGAGTTTTCAATTTCAGTTTCTCTTAACCAGACGGGATGAGCAATAAGTTCATTATTTTTAAATTTAAAGCCTAGCTCTTTTAATTTATCTTGATAACTATTTAAAGTATTAATTGCCTCAGTATTTAAATTAAGTTCATAAGGAACAATTAATTCATAATAATCATTATTTAATTTTCCTACTTTATATTCGTAATATTCATATCTTACTCTTTCAGCAGCGGCATGTTGATCAATTAAATACATCCCATAATTATCTTGAAAAATTAAATAAGTTCCAAATAAAGTACCGATATAATTTAGTTTCGGAAGTCTAGGTGAAAGAGTTTCTTGTTTAAATACTTCTTCTTCATTTAATTCATGGGCTACACTAAATAAATCAAATTGTTCTATTTTATAATCATTTATATCTTTAAATAAAGGTTCTTTTATTGGAAGGTTACCCTCTTCTAAAGTTTCCTTTATTAAAGGAGTTAGGGCATATGAAATTAACATTTCATTTGCTAGTTTAACTTCACTTTTTCGGGGGTGAACATTTACATCTAAAAGACTTGGATCTAAATTTAAATAGATTAAGGCAATTGGATATTTATTCGTCATTAAAAAGGTATTATAGCCATCAATTATAGCTTGTTCAAGTAAATAGTTTCTTATGTATCTATTATTAATAAAGATGTTTATATCTGTTTTTCTAGATCTAGTATATTCCGGGTTTATTAAATAAGCATTAATTTTTACTTTACTAATATTTGTTTCTAAATGTTTTAATCCTTTAGTAATGTTTCCATAAATTTCTTTTAATAAACTGGTGATGTTATTATTTCCAAATGTTCTTTTAATTTCTTTTTCATCAATAATTAATTTAAAAGAAATTTGGGGATTAGATAAAGCAATTTTTTCAAAAATATTAATAATGGCATTTCTTTCAGCAGTTTCACTCCTTAAATATTTAAATCTTGCGGGTGTATTATAAAAAAGATCACTTACAATGATTTTAGTTCCTTGATTGATGCCAACAATTCCTTCTTCAGTAATTTTTGAATCAATAACTTTAATATAATTACCTGTTTCTAATTTTGTTTTAGATTGTAAATTTAGTTTTGATACCGAGGCAATCGCCGCTAAGGCTTCGCCTCTAAAACCTAAAGTTTTAATTCTTTCTAAATCATTTTTATTAATGACTTTAGAAGTTGCATGACGAAGAAATGATTTAGATAAATCATCTTTATTCATTCCTAAACCATTATCAGTTACAATAATTGAGTCTAATCCGATATTATTAACTTCAACCTTAATGGTAGTAGCATTAGCATCAATGGAGTTTTCCATTAATTCTTTAATCACTGATGCTGGTCTTTCAATTACTTCACCAGCAGCAATCATATTCGCTAAAACCATATCCATTATTTTAATATTTGACATTTATGTTCCTTATTTTAATTTTTTTAATAAATTTTGAAAATATTTTAGTCTAACTAACGCCTCAATCGGCGTTAAGTTATCTAAATTTAAATTATTTAGTTCATCAACTAATTCACTAATTTCAATTGGCATAATATATTCTAATTTTGGTTCTTCATCTAAACTAAATAAATCAATTTGATTATCTTTATGATTTTTCTCTAATTCATTTAAGATTTTAAAGGCATCTTTAATGACTTTTTGCGGTAAGTGAGCTAAAGATGCTACTTCGATACCATATGATCTATTTGAAGCTCCTTTTTCAACTTGATATAAAAATACCATTTTATGTTTATCTTCTTTAGCTTTAACATGGATGTTAGTAATGTTTTTATAGTTGTTTGCGAGGTTAGTTAATTCATGATAGTGAGTTGAAAAGATTGTTTGAGCTTTAATTTTTGAATTAATATAAATAAGCATCGCTTGGGCTAAAGCGAGACCATCATAAGTTGATGTTCCTCTTCCTAATTCATCAAATAATATTAATGAATTAGCAGTAGCATTACTTAAAGCTTCATTGGCTTCAACCATTTCAACCATAAAAGTTGATTTACCACTTGATATATCATCAGAGGCTCCAATTCTTGTATAAATAGCATCATAGATAGGAATATTAGCACTATAGGCTGGCACATAAAATCCTGATTGAGCCATAATTACGATTAAAGCAAACATTCTCATATAAGTTGATTTACCACTCATATTAGGTCCTGTTAAAACAAATATTTCATCAGGCATCATTGTAATATGGTTAGCGATAAATTCAACATGACGTTCAACAACCGGATGACGTCCTAATTCTATTTCAACTATTTTATTGTTGTTTAGTTTAGGTCTAATGTAGTTGTATTTCTCGCTAATAATTGCGAGATTTAAAAAGACATCTATTTCAGCAATTGTTTTACTTAAAATTTGTAGTTTATTTAATTCTTTAAAAACTTCATCTTTAATTTCTAAAAATAGTTCATATTCTAAATTTATTGATTTTTCTTTGGCGGTTGTTAATATTTCTTCTTGAACTTTTAAATCATCGGTTATATATCTTTCACTATTACTTAGAGTTTGTTTTCTAATGTAGCCATATTCATCTTTAATTAAGGGAATATTTCCTTTGGATACTTCAATATAGTATCCAAAGACTCGGTTATAGCCTACTTTTAAGTTTTTAATTCCAGTTTTTTCACGTTCTTTTTCAATAAAGTCATCTAACCAGTGTGAACCTTTTTTAGCTATTTTATTTAATTCATCTAATTTTTCATTAAATCCCGGTTTAATTAATCCACCTTCTTTAATTAGTATCGGAGGATTATCAATAATAGAGTTTTCTAATAGGTCGGTTATTTCATCAAAGTTTTCTAAGTTTGATGAAACTTTTTTTAAAATGTCATTATCAAATTTTAAAAGAGTTTCTTTTAAATTAGGAATTTCTTTTAATGTTAACTTTAATTGAATTAAGTCTCTGGCATTAGCATTGTTAGATGAGATTCTACCGACTAAACGATTTATGTCATAGATGTTATTAAGAGACTCTAATAAGTCAGTTCTTGGTTCATGTTTTAAATATGCATTAATTAGATCATATCTTTCTTCAATTAAAGTTTTGTTTTTTAAGGGATGGGTTAAATAGTATTTTAAGAGTCTTGATCCCATGGCTGTTTTAGTATTATCTAGCCAATAAATTAAAGTAGATTTATTATTCTTAGATAATGAGTCGATTAATTCTAAGTGTTCTAAGACTTTACTGTCTAGTTTAATAAAGTTATTGGTTTCATTAACAACAAATGGCATTAAATGATGAAGAGGTATTTTACTTTCATTTTCTAAGTAGTTTATTAAAAGATTAGCGACTTTAATTGTTTCTTTATCATTAATATTTTTAGTTAAAGTAAGGTTATTGGTTTCTAAGTTATCGTATATAGTGATTAAAATGTTTTGATTTTCTAGGTAGTTAGTTAATTCTGAGTCTGATTTATTAGTTATAATTATTTCTTTTAAGGAAATGTTTTTAATTTCATCGTATAAATCTTTTTTAGTTAAGTTATTAATAATAAATGAATCTCCCGTTGAAATATCAATGTATGAAAAAGAATAACCAAACTCAGTTAGCATTGCTGAACCGATAAAGTTAAAGTCTTGATTTGGTAAGATACCATCATCAATAATCATTCCTGGAGTTATTAGTTTAACAACTTCACGCAGAACTAAGCCTTTACCTGGCTCTGTTACTTGTTCAGCAATCGCTATTTTAAATCCATTTAACACTAGTTTTTGGATATATGGTTTAACCGCATGATGGGGAACACCACACATAGGAATTTTTTCACCAGCATCACGCCTTGTAAGAGCAATCTCTAATACTTTTGAAGCGATGATTGCATCATCGAAAAACATTTCATAAAAATCACCTAATCTAAAAAAGACTATCGCATCCGCGTAGTCTTCTTTAATTTTAAGATATTGTTGGATCATTGGCGTATATTTTTTAGTTACCATAAATATCCTTTAAACTTAAATTTTATTAAAAGTGTGAACTTCCAAAGATGCTAGTAATAATATTCTTTAAGATATCGCCAAAGTTTAGAATATCAATGTTTTGATATCCATTAGTTCCTGGTAATCTCCAAATGAGATATAATCCGATTAAGGCTAGGAAAGCAATAAAGACTAAGACAAAGATTATCATAAAGAAACTTTTCGCTGTTGATTTACCACCTGGTTTTAAATATTTTAAGTTGGTCGCAACATTGTTGATTGCAAGGGCAAGTTCATTAGTGGTGTCTTTAGGTAAAACTTCAGGTTTTCTTCTTCCTTTACTAACAAGAGCTAATAAACCAAAGACTCCGGTAATAACAAATCCTGAAACTAATGTTAATAAACTTAAGATAAATACTTCAAATCTAGAAACATCTTTAGTTTTAAATCTTACAGCAAATAATAGATTTAAGACGGCAAGGACACCAGATGCACCTAATACGTATTCGGTTTTAATGGTCATAATATCATAAAACGGAATATACGGGGCAATCGTACCTAGTTGGTTAACTGCTGGAATAGCGATTACTAAAATACCAATCCAAAGGATAGCACTAAGAAAAGCAAAGAAACTCGCAAAGAATAATAACCATTCAGCCATTTCGTATCTTGGTTTAGCAACTTTAACTTTTTTAGGTTTTGAAGTTTTTAAATCTTTTTTAGCTACTTCTTTTTTAGTTACTACTTTACCACGGCTAAAAGTAGCTAATAGTGCAAAGACACCAGAGATAACTAGTCCAGCCGGTAATAATAATAAACCATAAATAAATGCTTCAAGACGTTTAACATTTGATGATTTTAATCTTACTAAAGCAATAAAGTTAATTAATGCTAAGACTAAAGGTCCCCCCATTAAATACATCGTTCTTAATGATTCAATATCATAAAAAGTAATATATGGAGCTACTAAATCTAAATGATAATACCAAGGTGATGCTATAACAGCAACCCCTAACCATACTAACATTGATAAGAAAGCAAATAAAGCTGCAAATGTTAATAATAAATTAGACATTGGATACTTAACTTTTGTTTTCTTTTCGATTTTTTCTTCTAAAACTTCTTCTTTTGGTGCTTCTTTTTCTTTTGATAAGATTACTTCTTTAACTACTTCAGGTAATTCTTCTGCTTCTTCTTCAACTTTTAAAGTTAAATTATCAGGTTCGCTAAATAATGCAGCGACTAAATCTTTATTATTTAATGAAGCAATCTCTAAGTCTTCTTCAATAACCATCTTTTTAGGTTCTTCATGTTTTTGACTTTCCATATGAACTTGTGGGCTTGCATTAATGTTAATAACAAAATCTTTCTTAGCTAAAGCATCAACTAATGATTCAAAAGATTTAGATAGCCTGTCTATTTCAGGACGGTAATCTATTTGAGGTCCTGGAACATATGTTTGAACAACTTCTTTTACTTCTTCTACCTCTTCTACTTTCGGTTCTTCTTTTGGGGTAGTTTCAATTGCCGGAGCTGTTTCTTCAACGTCTTCAACTTCCATTTCATAGGCAGCTGATGATTGAGGAACAAAATATTTTTCTCTTGTTTCTTTGGCATTTGATAAGATGTATTCAATGATCTCTTCCTTTTTTAAATCAGTTGAAGCTAAGATTTTATGATCTTTAGCATATCTTTCTAAAAGAATAATATTTTGTTTTGGTAATTTAACTTTTAAATCTTCAGTTAATTCATTTCTTTCTTCAAGTTTATTAAATATAACCTCTAATAGTTCTTTTTTCTTTAATCTTAATGGAACTGGAGCGTTATATTTACGTCCTATTTCTCTAAGTTCAGTTAAAGTTGATGATTTATATAAAACAGGTCTAAAGTTTTCTGGTGTAACCCCATCAATTTCGCCTTCATCATCATATAAAACATCATTTAACACTTTATTAAAGTCTTTTGTCGAAACTTTAGCTGCATTTTTTAAACCTAAAGCGTGATTAAATAATTGTTGTAGTTGTTCATTAGCAACGCCCTTATCAATAAAGTAATTTAATAAGGCTGCCCAAAATTGATTTAGATATTCCATTTGAAGGTCTAAATCTTTATACCACTCTAATAAATTTACTAGCTGGGTGTCTGTATAACGTGAAAACCACGTTAAACGGTAACCCATTTCATCAGCGAGAGTTTTCCTTTCCTCAATAGTGTTTAAAACTGACTCTTTTAAAACATTTTTAAGTACTCCCATTCTTAATTTCCTAGGAATAGTTAAACCTATTTCTTTTAAGAAATTTACAAGAAAGTCCCCTGGTAAATGCATTAGATGTTTTAATAATTCACTAACATTATATTTCTTTTCACCAACGTTTAAGTTGGAATCTTTGTCAAATAAAGCCATTTTAGCCTCCTAAAATTATCTATATAATAATTATAACATATTTGTTTAATTATTTTGTAGTATTATTGTGTCTTTTAATATTTTATTTTAGTTTTCACTCAAATATATCTTTTTAATCGATTTTTTCGGAGTTAAAGTAAATAAGACAGCACTTAATTGTCTTGGACCTTTAGCGACTTCATTAGGCTCTTTACCTCCAAAAATAAAACGGTTAATTATTACTTCTTTTTTTACCCCAATAACTCCGTATTTAGGCCCTGTCATGCCAACATCCGTAATATACATCAATCCTTTAGGATAGATATTTTGATCATTTGTTTGAACATGGGTATGAGTTCCTACCATCATATCTAGTTTTCCATCTAAATAATAGGCTAAAGCTATTTTTTCAGCCGTAGCTTCGGCATGAAAATCTAAAAAAGAGTAATCATGAGGAATTTCATTTAAAACTTTTTCAATCATTAAATAAGGTGCTTCATACTTTTCATTCATAAAGGCGACTCCTAAAGCATTAATTACTAATACTTTAATATTATTATAGTTAATAACTTTATATCCAACCCCTAAGTTTGAACCATCATTAATTGGTCTAATAATATTAGATTCTTCAATAAATGTTTTTAATGCGGGATTTTTCCAAGTATGGTTACCCATGGTTAAAAGACTAACTCCTGATTTCATTAGTTTTTTATATATTTCTTTGTTGATTCCTCTTCCATTTGAAGAGTTTTCGGCGTTTGCGATAATTAAGTTGGGGTGATATTCTTGTTTTAGATACTTAAGATTTTCAATTAAGTAATTAACTCCAGGTTCTCCGTAGATATCACCAATAAATAAAATTTTCATATGTCTATTATAAAACAAAAAAGGATTAAAATCCTTATTTTGTTTTATTTTGCTACGTCAGTAGCTCTCTTTTCTCTAATTACTGTGACTTTAATAGTACCAGGATAAGTCATGTTCTTTTCAATTTTTTCTTTAATTTTTCTGGCTAAATTAACAATTCCTAGATCATCAACTTTTTCTGGTTTTACGATTACTCTAACTTCACGTCCGGCTTGGATTGCATATGATTTATCAACCCCTTCTGTATCGTTAGAGATTTGTTCTAATTGTTCTAAGCGTTTCATATATTGATCCATAGATTCGCTTCTAGCACCTGGTCTTGCCGCACTTAAGGCATCTGCTGCCGCAACTAAGACTGCGATAATTGATTCAGCTTCTTTGTCACCATGGTGAGAAGCGATTGCATCAATGACTTCTTTTGGTTCATTATATCTTTTAATAATATCGACACCAATATCAACGTGAGAACCTTCCATTTCATGATCAATGGCTTTACCGATATCATGGAATAATCCTGCTCTTCTTGCGAGGATTTCGTTTTCACCGATTTCGGCAGCTAATCTTCCTGCTAAGAAAGCAACTTCAATTGAGTGTTTTAAAACACTTTGACCATACGAAGTTCTAAATTTAAGTCTTCCTAATAGTTTTATTAAATCTGGATGGACTCTACCAACTCCGGTTTTAAAGACAGCTTCTTCACCAGCTTCACGAATATACATTTCAATTTCTAGTCTGGCTCTTTCGACTACTTCTTCAATTCTACCGGGATGGATTCTACCATCTTGAATTAAAATTGTTAAAGCTCTGTGAGCTATTTCTCTTCTAATTGGATCAAATCCTGATAAAACAACTGCTTCTGGTGTATCATCGATAATTAAGTCAACTCCGGTGAGAGCTTCTAGAGTTCTAATGTTTCTTCCTTCTTTACCAATAATTCTACCTTTCATATCATCATTAGGGATGTTAACTAAGGTGACGGTTCGTTCTGAAGTTGTTTCAGCTGCATATCTTTGCATGGCATTAGCCATAAGTTCTTTACTTTTTGTTAAAGCGATATTTTTAGCTTTATCTTCTTCATCCCGAATGTAAAGTGCTGTTTCATTTGCCATTTTATCTCTTACTTCATCCATAACTATTTCTTTAGCTTGGTCATGAGTAAGATTAGCTATTTCAATTAATTTTGATTCTTGTTCAGCAACTAATTCTTCCACTTTGCTATGTAGAGCATCAAGTTCGGCTCTGCGTTTATCGAGTTTTTCATCTTTTTGATTAAGGTTTTCTTCTCGCTTGTTTAAATAATCAAAACGATTATTTAAAGCTAGTTCTCTTTCAGTGACTTTTTCTTCAAGACTAACGATAACAGTTCGTCTTTCACGAATATCACTATCAAACTCTTGACGCATTTGTTGAATTTCTTGTTTGGCTTCTTGGATTTGCTCTCTATAAATCCTTGAAGCTTCTCTTTTGCCATCTTCAATTATTTTTTCGTATTGTATTTTAGATTCAGTTAAACTCTTTTCATGAGTTCTAACTCTAATAAAGTAACCAACTAAGGCGCCTATTGCGCCAAAAATGACAATTAGCAAAATGAAGGTAATTAAAGCTGGAGTATCGATACTAAATAATGTGTTAAACATCTTTTTTACCTCCATATTTATTTATAAAAAATTTAATAAAATGTTCTTAGTACTAATGTACTAATAATATTATAACGATTAATCATTTTTAAGTCAATTATATTAGTATTATGTAAAATTATTATAAAATTTGTTAAGAGTCATTTATGTTTTTTTATAATAAAATCATTATTTTATAATAATTAGATTTTTATTAACAAAATGTTGTATAATAAATTAGAATAGAAATGGAGATATTATATGCAAATTATTGATAAGCCAAAATCTAGTATTAGTAAATGGTTATTAAAATACCGTTTAATGATATTATTAATCGCTGTTTTATTTGTTATTCCCTTAATTACAATTACAACTCTTTATGTCGTTAATTATACTAAATATCAAAAAGTTGTTTTTAATGATAAAACAATTAAAAACTTTAAATCAAGTTATATAACAATTGAAGATGAAAAAGAACATTATGAAATAAACTTTGAAATGGATCATTTAATTGTTAAAGTAAAAGTAATGTCAATTAAAAAACCTATTTATGATGTTAAGGATCCTGAACATGAAGATGAAAGAGGTAATTACATCTTTCAAGCTAAATATGTTAAAAAAGGAAATTCAAATGTTTCAAATGTGTCTTTAAGTCTTATTTTACAAACTGACTGGTTTGATGCTAAAAGTGATGTTAAGACTTTTAATTTAAGTACTAACTATAGTTCTAATCAAACAGTCGCTTTTAATCAATACCTTCCTAAAAGACCTTTATGGTTTGTTACGGTGAATAGTCCAATTTTATATGCTAAAGTATCATATGACTTAGAACTTGGAATTGGAAGCGATAATAAATCTAATTATTTTAAAAACAATTTAAAAGAAATTATTCCATCAAATATTATTGATGACGAAAAAGAATAAATAAAGGGATATCAAAATTTGATATCCCTATTTTTTTAAATAAATTATCCGATCCGGTTAATCTTTTCTTTAACATCATCTTTAAAACGATCGATTGCATCCGTAATAAAGGTTATTAAATCTAAATTATCATCTTCAATTAATGGAGTCAAATCCATCGCGTGAATTAAGCTGTCAGCATTATCAACTGCATGTGATGATGAGAAGGTTGCATTTGCAAGCCTACGGCCGATGGTTGCTAAATCATACCTTTTAGCACCATCAATTTGAGAATCAAATACTTCAACTAATGCATTTGCTAAGTTAGGTCTACCACTTACATCAAATGATACTTTTTCATTATCTAATAACCAATCTAAATCACGCCATACTTCAACCCCATATAATTTTTGTGGTCTTTTTGATTTATCAATCATTCTGATTGCTTTAATTAATTTAGTAACGACTCCGATATGAGTGTCATGTTTATCAGCTAAATTATGAGTATAGATAACTTTAGGATTAGCATCTTCAATCATTTTTTTCATTTCTAAAATAACTTCGGTATTTTTAGGATCTTTAGTTTCACTACTTTTAGCATTTATAAATGCTTGAAGTCCGTACTCACCAATGATTGCTGCTTTTTTTTGTTCTAAAATTCTTATGTTTGCCATTTCCTCATCAGTATAATTTGCGTATGCTCCACCTCTAGCACTACCTCTACCATCAGTAACAACAACACTCATAAACCATTTATTTGGGTTTTGAAATGATTTTAAAATACCATCATAAGCTAATATTTCAATATCATCATGATGGGCAACTATTCCCATATGAGTTGTTCTTTTAATGGCTTCATTAAAAGGTTTATCATCAGGAATAAAGAATTTTGTTTTATCATTATATTTATTCATTTATATTTTTTCCTTTTATTATAATTTTACTAAACTTGCAGCTGCAATCGATTGTCCCACCCGTCTGGTCCATTCATCAGGTAAGTTAAAGGTAATAGTTTTACTTAACTCTGGGAAATATTCTTTTAAGGTTTCTTTTGCTTGTTTAATCATGATTTGTCCACCGACTCCTGAGGTAACTCTTCCTAATAATAATATATCATTAAAGTCATAAAACTCACGATATAAAGCTAAACCAAATCCTAAGTAAACTCCCATTGTATGATAAATAGTTTTATATATATCACTATTTGAATCAAGGTTTTGAACGATTAATAATTTTTCTGCCGGAGATAAAGTTTCATCAAATGTTATTCCTGATTTTTCAGCTAATCTAATGACAGCATCTTGGGAAAAGTATTTAACTCCACAACCAATATCATTACTCCATTCATCATTCGGACCATTTTCTTGATAATCAACCGGTACAAAGGCTAATTCGTTTAACCAACCAACAATATTTCCTTTTTCATTAACATAACCAGCTGCTTCACTCGTTCCCATTGCGATACCTAATAAACTATTTTTACCTAAACTCATTGAACCAGCTAATGCGGTGACATCACCGTCATTAGCTACAACTAATGGTACGTTTAATTCTTTGGCAATATCTTTATAAATATTTTTAACATGTTTTTCAAATAAGTCTAAGGGAACTTCAATAAATAAAGAGGCTACTTTAGCTTCATTATGTATATATACTCCCGCAGAACTTACCCCTAAAGCATCTACTTTAGGTAGCTTTTCAACAGCCTTATAGATTGCTTTTCTAATCATTTTTTTATGATACATTGGATCTTTATTTACTTTAGGAAGCCATACTATCTCTTCACTATGAATTGATTCACCATTTACGACTGCTGATACTTTCATATCAGAACCGCCAGCATCAAAACCAATTCGGTAACCATCTAAATGTTTTCCGATTGCTTGATCACCTTTTTTAATATTTGGTAATGTATCGCTATATAAGAATTTAAAATCTTCTTCATAAATACGTGTCATAAATTCAGTATCAAATTTACGTTTTCCTCCCGTAAAGATAGGTTTTAAATTTTCATATATTTTTTTACTACCAACAATTGTTATTTTAAAACCACCATAAATCCATAATAAGGATTTAATTAATCTTTCTAAATAAAAAATGTTTTCATCAAATCTTTTATTATTATCACCAAAAACAACCGTTTCATATGATTCATTATAACCATCCATTCTTTCAATAACGATGGATACTTTATTATAATCATCTGTTTTTAAGATTTCTTTTTTAAGATCATTAATGTATAAAACCGCCGGGGTAAAGTTTTTATCTAATTTTAAGCCAATATTGTAATTTTTATTTCCCATTTTTATTATTCTCCTTTAATTTACTTGCCGCATCTTTATCTAAAAAGACTAACACGTTATTATGAGTTTGTAAGATTGATGCTGGTAAGTCTTCAGTTAATTCTCCATTTATCATTTTAAAAACAGCATCAGCTTTATGATTACCTGTAGCTATTATAACTATTTGTTTAGCTTTAATGATTTCATCAATTCCCATTGTAATAGCTTTTGTAGGAACATCATCAATTGAATCAAAGAATCTTGCGTTTGCTTCTCTTGTTTCAGCTGTTAATTGAACGACTTGGGTTTTGGATAAAAAAGAAGTTTTAGGTTCATTAAATGCAATATGTCCATTACTACCTAAACCTAAGAGTTGAATATCAATTGGATTTTCTTTTAATAGTTTTCGGTATTCACTAATTGATTTATCAACATCTGATAATTTACCACTTGGAATAAAAACATTATTTAAATTAATATCGATATGTTTAAATAAATTTTCCTTCATAAAATGATAATAACTTTGATCATGTTCTTGTTCTAATCCTAAATATTCATCTAAATTAAAGGTTTTAATAGTTTTAAAACTTATTAATTTATTTTGATAAGCTTTAATTAAACGTTCATAAAGAGGAATAGGGGTACTTCCTGTGGCAAGTCCTAAAGTCATTTTAGGATTTTCATTTAAAGACTTAATATATAGATCTAAAACAGCATCATATAATTTATCTTTAGTATCATAAATATTTATATTCATTTTTGCTCCTTTTATTTGTTTTAATACAAAAAAAATAAAGAAAAACAATTGATTGTCATTCCTTATTTTCATTTTACCACAAAATATTACTATCAATCACTAAAATCTTATAGTAATTTTTTGATGTTTTAGCTATTTATTTTAAATTATAGTGCTTTCTGATCTCTTTTTCAAGATTATCTAATAGTTCTGGTTGTTCTTCTAAATACTTACTAGCATTGTCTCTTCCTTGACCTAAACGTTCATCACCCATACTATACCAAGAACCACTTTTATCAATTTGGCCGATATTAACGGATAAATCAAGTATTTCACCACTTCTTGAAATTCCAGTTCCATACATAATATCAACTAAGGCATTTTTTAAAGGTGGCGATACTTTTGATTTTACCACTCTAATGTTTGATCTAACTCCAGTCATATCAGTTCCTGATTTAATTGCTTCTGCTCTTCTTATTTCAAGTCTTACTGATGAGAAGAATTTTAAAGCTCTACCACCTGGAGTAGTTTCTGGGTTACCAAACATAATTCCAACTTTTTCTCTAATTTGGTTAATAAAGATAGCTACAACTTTAGATTTAGAAATTACCCCTGATAATTTCCTCATCGCTTGACTCATCATTCTAGCTTGAAGTCCAACGTGATTTGCTGACATATCACCAGCAATTTCAGCTTCAGGGACTAAAGCAGCAACTGAGTCAATTACGATTAAATCAATTGCACCACTTTTAATTAAAGCTTCAGCTATATCTAAACCTTGTTCACCTGTATCCGGTTGAGATAAAATTAAATTATTTAAATCAACCCCTAAGTTTCTAGCGTATACTGGATCTAAGGCATGCTCAGCATCAATAAAAGCAACCACACCACCATATTTTTGGGCACTTGCCATTGCGTGAAGCGTTAAAGTAGTTTTACCACTACTTTCTGGTCCATATACTTCAATGATTCTACCTCTTGGGTATCCACCAATTCCTAAAGCTATATCAAGAGCTAAGGATCCCGATGGTATTACTTCTAAACTATGATCTGCCTCATCACCTAGTTTCATAACCGATCCTTTACCAAATTGTTTTTCAATTTGTTTAAGAGTTTGTTCTAAGGCTAAATTTTTTTTATCGCTCATTTCATATTCCTCCTAATCTATAATAGTGTGAAAGTCTTTAAAAAACTTTTTAAATGTTTTTAAAAATAGATTTTCTATTTTTAAAACAATAATCTAAGCCTGAATAAAGTGTTAAAAAGACTGCGATATAATATAAAATATTTCCATAAATAGGATTTAAATTAAAATCATTAAATAACATCCATATGATTGCAATCATTGAAAAGGCGGTTTTATATTTACCCCAAACTGATGCAGCAATTACATTCCCATCACCAACAGCAATCAATCTAATCCCTGTAACAATAAATTCTCTTGTTAAAATAATCATAACACTCCATAATGGAACTCTTGATTCATCAATTAACATTAAATATAATAATGCCACAAAAACTAATAGCTTATCAGCAATTGGATCTAAAAACTTACCAAATGTTGTTATTTGGTTATATTTTCTCGCAATATAACCATCTAAAAAGTCAGTTAATGTTCCTAATAAAAAAAGAATTAAAAAAATAAATTGGGCGTAATTTAAATTTAGAAAACCAACACTTAAATTATTTAATTTTTCAATATAAATTACCACAATCATTACCGGTATTAATATTACTCTTAAGATTGTTAATTTATTCGCAGTTGTCATATTATAAGTCCTTTGATATTAATATAAACCTAATTACATTTTATCACAATAAAGTGATTGTTATTGCTTTTTAATCTGGTATTTGTTAAAATGAGATGTGTTAATTAGGAGGGAAATTTATGGCTAATATTAAATCACAAATCAAGCGTAACAAAACTAATGAGAAAAGTCGTCAAGCTAATGCTTCTTTTAAATCTTCATATAAATCTGCAGTGAAATCATTTAAAAATGCTGTTGAAGCTAATGATAAAGAAAAATCAGCAAAAACGTTATCTAATGTCCATAAAAAATTAGATATGGGACAAGCAAAAGGTATTTTCCATAAAAACTTTGTTGCTAGACATAAGTCAGCATTTGATAAGTTATTTAATACTTTAAATTAAGCACCTGTTAGGGTGTTTTTTTTATTTTAAATAGCTTTTCTCGATTTCTCTAAAACCATTCATTCCTTGAGCAATGAATTTTACTCCTTGTTTTAAAACTTTAACTTTAGGTGCTCCATATCTAGGATTATAACCTAATACATTAATGTATTTATATAAATTGTTGTTTTCTAAAGCTAATTGTTCTAACAGTAAAAATGTTGTTTTAGCATCATCGATCGCACGGTGTGCTCTTTCATTAATGATATTAAAAGTTGTTAAAGCACTTTCTAGACGGTGGGGAAATTTATAACGGTCCTTATAAACAGCCATTGCATCTAGGATGTCATTATTAATTAAATAATTTACATTATGATACTTTTGGTATAAAGCTCCTAAAAAGCCAATGTCAAAAGCTAAATTATACGCTACCAATAAAGTATTATCATCAATTAAACTATCAAACTTAATAAATGCTTCTTGTTCAGGAATACCTTCATTATTTAACATTTCATCAGTTATATTAGTTATTTCAATTATTTTAGCTGGTAATGGTTCATCTTGTTTTATAAAGACATTAAATTCTTCAATAACTTCGAATGAATCATCCTTTTTTTCTAAAAGAATGGCACCTATTTCAATAATATTATTAAAACGGTAATTTAATCCCGTTGTTTCAAAATCAAAAATCAATATTTTATTATAATCTAACTTCATTTTTCTTTCCCAACAGCAACAACTCAAGACCAACTCTTTCATCTTGCAGACCTAATTTTATGTTTAAATCTAAGGTTGCTAACTCCTTTATTATATTTTCTAAAAACTTTATTGACTGGGTTTTAGCATCTTTCATTAAATAATACGTTCTTCCACTTGAAATTAATAATCTTTCACTAATCATATTTTGCGTATATCTTTCATTTAATAATATTTTTACTTGTAAAATTAAATTAATATTATTAAATAAATGATTTAAGATCGTTAGTGGCGTAATCTTTGAACTAATTAAATCTTGATAAATTAACATATATTTATTAACTTCATTTCTTAAAAACATTTGTGAAAAGTGAAAAATATTATCTTCCAAAGTTCTTGGTACTAAATTAATGACATCATCTTCATTAATAATTTTTTCCTTTAGTTTATAAGTTTTTAATTTCGTGATTTCTACTTCTAATAAATCTTGATTTATTTCTGTTCGTTCAATTAATGCATTAATTGCGTCGTTATCAATAATATAATTATCAACACTAAAACGATTTAAAATATATTTAGGTAATTCTTCTCTTTTAATACTTAATAATTTTTCTTTATAACAATACTTATCAAGTAGTTTTTGAATTTGTTTATCTTCAATATCATTACTATTAGTAAATATTACGATCACATCAGGATTAGGATTTTTTAAATATTTTTCTAACTCTAGAAGATCTTCTTTTTTAAATCTTTTTAAACTGTTAGCATTTCTTATTATAACTAATTTTTTATCACTAAAAAAGGAGACGGTATTTAACTCTTGTAAAATATCGTCTATCTCCTCTTCATTAGAATCAAATCTTAAAAGATTAAAATCATCAATTAAATTTAAATCTTTAATTTCATTAATTTTATTATTTAATAAAAAAGAAGTTTCACCGATTAATAAATAAATTAATTCCATATCATCCCTCCCCTTTATTATACACTATTTTTAAGCTTTTAAGGCGGATAAGTATGAATGTTATTATTTTTAAAAACAATACTTCCATCATATCTTGTTTCATATAAATCAATACCCATTCGTTTAATTAATAAAATGATATTTTCATTTGGTAAATTATAAATGTTTCTTAAAGAAGCGCTAACGATAGCGATTTTAGGATTTACGATATTTAAAAACTCTTCACTACTTGAAGTGTTAGAACCATGGTGAGGAACTTTTAAAACATCACTTTTTAAAAACATATCATATTCATTAATTAAATCAAATTCAGTGCTTTTACTAATATCTCCGGTAAATAAATAACTTAAATTATTTACCCTTATCTTAAAAACTACCGAATTATCGTTATCATTAAAATAATTTTTAATCGGACCATAAAAATTAATCTTTAAATCATTTTCAACATTTAAATTATCACCTCCAATTTTAATTAAATTGGGGTGTTTTAAATTATAATCATCATATCTATTAATAATTAAATTATTAATTTTAAAGTTTTTGATTAAATCATCTGCCTCTTTTACATGATCTAAATCATTATGAGTTAAAATTAAATAATCGATTGTCTTTACGTAATTAGTTTTTAAATAATTAGTAACACCGTTAAAGGCATCAACAACCACTACTTTATTATCTTTAAAAATAACGGCACTATCACCTTGGCCAACGTCTAAAAAGATTACTTGATCATTTAAGGGTAAATTTATTTTTAAGATTCCTAAGATAATAATTAAAACTAAAACTTGAAATCTTTTCATAAACTGCTTTAATTTTGTTGAACTAAAAATATAGGCAATTACGCCAAAATATATAACCATTAAAATCAAATTAAATTTCGGAAAATAAAATTTAAAACTATAATTGTTAATAAATTCAATCATAAGATTAAAGTAATGATTGAAATAATTAATTAAATTTAAAAATGGAATAATTGAAACTATTAAGATTAACCAAATATAAATATATTTAACTAAATAAATTAAGACTGGGGTAAAAATTAATAAGGTAATATCTACTTCTTTTTGCCAAATGATAAAAAAAGGAATCAATAATAATGGTACTAATAAAATATTACTAATGTTATTTTTAAATGAAATTAATTCATTGAAAAATATCATTAAATAAATAATTATAAAACTGTAATTATATATAGCGTATGGTTTTAATATTAAAATAATTATAAAGGTTAAACTATTTAAATTAAGATTTGACATTCTTAAATTTAGTTTTTTAAAAATAAGTCTAAATAAATATATTAATAAATATCTTAAAATTAAAATACTTAAACCAATAAAATAAAAAAATGATAATAAGATTGTAATAATAAGATATTTATTTTCATCACCAATATTTAAATAATACAACAATTTAATAATTATAGATATTAAAAATGTTAGATGAATTGATGATAAAGAAAATAAAAAACTTAAGTTTTTAATATCATTAAAATTATAATCTTTAAATAAATTAATGAAAGGATTATCAATATCTCTTATCTTAAAAAGGTTTAACCCTAATATCTTTCTCGCTTTTACTTGATAAATAGCCCCATAAATATTTTTACTTAAATTATACGTTTTAGCATTAAATCCACCAGGAATTGTTTCTTGTTTAAAAGGTTCAATGATGCCTTCTAATTTAATAATGTCCCCACTATTAAATACGTTATTTGAAGTAAACTGATACTTTTTAAATTGATGGTTAATTGTATACCTATAATAATTTCCGGTAAACTCTTTATCTGTAATTAAAACATGATTATTTATTTTTGTTGGAACATAATCCATCCTTATAATACTAATTAAAATAAAGATAAATAATATTCCCGTAAAAATTAAGTTTATTTGACGATAAGATAAAATAACAAGAATTATTAAAGGAATAATAAAAATAGCATTAAAATAGCTTAATATTAAAAAAATAGTTAATAAAGCTATGATGTAAAAATAATCATATTGTAAAATATATTTTAATTTTTTCAAATGTTGCTGGTCCAATTCCTTTAACCAATAATAAATCATCTAAACTTTTAAATGATCCGTGATCGTTTCTATAAATTAAAATATTTATAGCCCGGTCTTCAGTAATATTAGGAATTAAAATAAGATCACTAAACTTAGCTTGATTTAAACTTATTTTTTTTACGACAACATCTTCGCTCATATTTTCATATTTTGGGATTTCATATTTATTTGTTGATAAGATGACTCCTAAATTTAATTCTGAAATATCGGCATCTTTTCTTAATCCACCTGAAAGATTAATTAAGTAAGATAAATTAATTCCATCAGGAACTAAATAAATTCCAGGGTTATTTACCGCCCCAATTATTTCTACTTCTTTTAAGTTTGATTCAGACTTATAGTATGAGTAGGCTTTTGGTTTAGGAAATAAAATTACCATTAAGATAATAACAAAGATGACAATAATTAAATTGATTTGTTTTTTCATAAAAAAAATCCTCCTTCATACTATAATTATGAAAAAGGACTTATTTGACTTTTTTTAAAATGAAATAATGTTTTCGGTGATCAAAACCTGAGACTTTTTTAACTAATAAGTTATATTTTTTAAATATTTTTAAATATTTATCTAATGAATAAATATATTGAGTTAATTTATAATTAAAATTATTATCATTACTTGTTATTGTTATTATATGTTTAATTTTTTTATTAAAAGGAATAACCTTCCATAAGTAATTATAATTACCAACTTTTCCTTCTTCTAAATAACGAAAGGGTTCTTTATATAAATCAATAATTAATGTCCCATTTACTAATAAAGCATTAGTTAATGTTTTAATTAATTTTTCAGGTTTTTTAAAATAATTAATTACATCAAGAAATGAAATAATTTGATTAACTTTAAAAGGGATTTTTTTATTTAAATTATGTTGAAATAGTTTAGGAGTTTGATTATTACTAATTAGCCTTTCTGAAGCTAGTTTTAACATTAAAGGGTTTTTATCAATTCCAATAAGATCATAACCTAAGCTTGAAAGATAATTCATCAGATGACCACTTCCACATCCAGCATCAATAATTGGTTTATCTTTTTTTAAATACTTTAAAAAGGGGGTAATTAAAGATTGATAGTCGACATCTTTTTGGAATAAATCATAAAGTTGTTCGAATTTCAAGGTAAATCCTTTTGATACTCCATAAATTTTTCATCAAAGTTATAAAATTCACGTTCCTCTTCACCAAAAAGATGAATGATTAAATCGCCTAAATCAATTAATACCCATCCTAAGTTATTTCTTCCTTCGATATTTTTAATTTCATTCTTAAATTCGCTATTAAAATAACTTAATGCGGCTTGACTTTTTCGGTCGGTTAAAGTTCCAATTAAAAAATAGTCAAAGAACGGGGATTTCCCTTTAAAGTCAAAAAGTTTTAAGTTAACTGCGTTAACTTTCTCGAGTATTTTGATTGATTTATTAAGTAATTCCACTAAATATCTCTCCTTTACCGATATAGGCTTTTCGTTATATTATAATTTAATTTAGGGTGAGTGTATATTTTAATAGTTATATCACCATCTAAATGAATAATTGCGAAATCAGCAATTCTTATTTGATACGTTTCTTTTTTATCAAGTTTAATATCTCTTTCTCCGTATGAATCAAAGTTTAGATTAAAAACTTGATTTGGGGATAAAAAGTTTGAAATTTTATTTTTATTTGTTAAATGATATTTTACGCTTTTATTAGCGTATAATAACCATTTAGTTTTACCTTTAATGATTTCGATGATAAATAGTCCACCTATTATAATGACATCATCTTTATTTAAAGTTCCACCCTTCGGGTAAAACCTAGTAATTGGTAAGTATTTTTGATAGTCTTTATATGAAAAGAATTCATGGAGAAATCCTTTTTCATAAAGTCCAGGAGTATCATAAATTATTTTATCATGATATTCACTTTTTAAAACCTTTTGAGTTAAGGCAGCTTTAGGTAGGTTTAAAGCTTTAGAGTCGCCGGTTAATGCTTTATAAATAGTGGTTTTACCACTATTTTGAAGACCAATTAAATAAATATTTTTTGATTTAAACGTTTTAAGGTAGTTTTTTAATTCTAAAATATCATAATGATTTAAGGCTGACATTAATATAATTTCTTGATAACTTACTTGAAATTCTTTAAAGGCTTTTTTAATATTTTCAATTACTTTATTTAAATTAGTATGTTTGGGTAAAAGGTCAATTTGATTTATTAAATAAATAACTTGATAATCATTCCCTAATTTTTTAATTTTAGAAGTTAGCATAACATCAACATACATAATTGATGATACGACAATAATTAAATCATTTTTTGAAAAACTTGGTAATTTATCGGGATGAAAGTGATAATCGGCATCACCGTAATTCATTAACTTAAAACAGTTCATACAAAATAAATGATCTAATGATAAAACATATCCCGATTGATTAATATTATTTGTTTGAAGTAAGGCTCCACAGCCTAGACAATTAGTAATATTTTTTGACATAATCTAATAATACTTCTCGTTTTTCTAATGGAACTTTTTTCATTATTTTTTTAACGATAAACTTTTCTATTCTGCGATTTATTTTCGTTGAGTTTTTTTCGGTGTTTTTATCAAGGGGATCGATTAAAATGGTATGGATTCCTATTCGGTTTCCCCCTAAAATATCGGTAACTAACTGATCACCTATCATGACGTATTCACTTTTTTTATAGCCGTTTTTTAAGACTTTTTTGAATCCTGATTTAAGAGGTTTTTTCGCAAATGAATAATATTTAAAATGGTTAGATACAGCCTTCTTAACTCTTTTTTCACGAGAGTTTGAGAGGATATAGATTTCAAAGTCATTTTCTAAATTCTTTAAAAAATCAATAATTTCATTCGGGATTATTTTAACATTATAGTCAATTAAAGTATTATCTAAATCAAAAATAAGAGCTTTAAAACCACGCTCTTTTAAATTAAGATAATTTATCTTATCAATTGATTCATAATATTCTTTTGGAATACATTTTAAATAAATACTCATTAAATAATTTTTCTAATTATTACCTTTAAGTTTTTACCAGTTTCAGTTCTAACCGGAAGTTCTTCACCATCAACATCTTTATTTAAGATAGCTTTACCGATTGGTGAATCAGTTGAGATTTTACCGTTAATCGGGTTAGCTTCTAAGGGACCAACTAAATCATAGGTGAAGTCTTTTTTATTGCCATTTTCTAAAATTAAAGTTAATTCTACTTTTTTTCCGATACTAACGGTTGTATCGTTTTCATCGGATTTAATAACTTTAGCATTTTTTAAAATAATTTCAATTTCTTTAATTCTTGATTCTATTTTAGCTTGTTCATTTCTAGCGGCATCATAGTCAGCATTTTCTGATAAATCACCTTGTTCTCTAGCTTCTTTAATTGCCTGGACGTTTTCTTTTCTTTTAACTTCGGTTAAATATGTTAACTCATTTTTTAAACTATTTAATCCTTCTTGAGTTAATTCATATACTTTTTTACTCGCCATAATAATACTCCTTCAATGTTTTGCTTATTAATTATATCACTTTTTTAATTGATAAATGTAATTATGTGTTTTCTTAAACTTTTTTGAATTGTTTTATGATCCTTTAAAACTAAGCTAATGGTATCATAAAAATCTTTTGAATGATTACCCACAATAAAGTGAGCATATTCATGGATTAATACATAATATAAATAAATAGGTTCAAGTTTCGCTAGAAATGAATTAATGGTTATATAGTTCTTAGTAATATGACATGAACCGAATTTGCTTTTTAATGGTTTAACTTTAATTTCTACTTCTTTTAAATTAAGTTTTTCTAAGGCTTTTAATAAAAGAGGTTTTAAAGTATTTATTTGTTTATATGTTTCTTTTTCTAAGATTTTATAATAATTATTTTCAGTTTGATTAAGATTTTGATAAAAATCATTCTTAGTTAAAGGACTTCCCCATAGTTGATAAGTTTTAGTTGTTGGTTTATTTTGATTAATAGATAGGTTATAAATATTATCAAAGTTAGCATCTAATAAATTTAAAATATAATCTTCGTTTAATTTTTTATTGGCACTAACTACAATAATTCCATTTTTATTTCTAAAATAAACATTTTTGATTTTTTTATAAATAATTTTATAATTAATTGTTTGATTGTTTTTAGTATATTTTTTAATCATTTAAAAATCCTTTTTGAAATTGATAGACCGTCACCAACATTAAGAAATTTAGTTTGAAAGGAAGGATTATTAATTAAAAATAATTTAAATTCGTTTAATTTTTTTAATAATCTTTTGGTGCCTCGGTTTTTAACTTCATCTATTTTTAAATGATGAAAGTTAAGGTTATCACAAATTATTATTCCATCTTCGGTTAAATTTTTTTCATATTTAGAAAATAGTTTTTCATATTGAGCTTTTGGGCCATCAATAAATATTAAATCATATTTTTTATTTGATATTTGATATGTAAGAGCGTCTTCATTAATAACATTTATTTTATAATTTGTTTGACTAATCCATTTACTTGCTTCAATAGCTCTAAAAGGATCTTTTTCAATTGTGTCTATAACAGTTTTTTCATTTGAAAAACTTATGGCACTATACCCATAAGCTGTTCCTATTTCTAAAATAGATTGATAGTTATTTTGGTTTATTAAATCTTTTATATAATTAAGAGCTTCATCTTGAATAATCGGAATATTTGAAGTTAGAGAGTGGTTTTTTAATTCATTAATCAAGGTTTTCTTCATTAAAGTAATCTTCTAATACTTCTTCAACTAAATTCCATTCTTCTTCAGTTTCAATATCGATAAGTTCACCTTCATCTCCATTTTCATCAGGAATAAAGATTGCAGCTGATACTTCTTCCGTTTCATCTAGTTCAAAGACAACGTAGTTTTTACCATTATCTTCAAAAGTAAATAAGATAGTGGCTGTTTCCTCACCTGAATCTGTGATAATTGTTAGTTTATTATCATCCATTTTAATTTTCTCCTTTAATTTAATGAATCTAAATAATTTTGTAAAATAATTTGAGCCGCCATTTCATCTTTTAAGGCTTTTTGTTTTTTATATTTTTTCTTTTGATCACTTAAGGATTTTAAAGCACTTCTAGTTGATAGTCTTTCATCCCAAGTAATAACTTTAATTTGTCTTTTTAATAATAGTTTATCTTTAAAATCTAAGACATGATTGGCGATGTCACCTAAATCATTATTCATATGTTTAGGTAATCCTAAAACAACAATATCAATCTTATATTTATCAATTATATCAAGTAATTGATTTAATGCATCAAGAAAATCGGAATTATTAAATCTGATTGTTGTTAAACTTTGCGCAATAATTCCTGATTCAGAGATGGCAAGACCTAAAGTTTTTAATCCTAAGTCGATTCCTAAGTATTTCAAATTATATTTTTTCCTTTTAAATATTTATTTAATAGATTAAGGTTTTGAGTTCCACCTTGAGCTAAGTCTGGTTTTCCTCCACCTCTTCCATCTGTTTCTTGGTTTAATTCTTTAATAATAGTTCTAGCATCTAATGATTTGGTTTTAACTAAGTAGGTAGCTTTATTTTCATTTAAGTTAATTAAAATTATAACGTCAGTTTTAATTTTATCATAGAGAACATCAATTAAAGGTTTTAAACTATTATTAAATAAATCATTTGTAATAATATAAGTAGTTGGTTCAATTTTACTAGGAATATATTTATCTGCATCTTTTAAGATATTATTAATTAGTTTTTCTTGATTATCTTTTTCTAACTCTTTTACCGTTTCTGATAATTCACTAATGTATTTTCTAATATTAATAATATCCTCATAACTATTTTTAAAGTCTTTTAAAGTTTTAACTTTAAAATCTTCGTCAATTGAATTAATTTTTCTAATTAATGAATCAATTGTTTCATAGTATGTTTTTAAATATAATTTACTTAAGTCTTTAATGTTATTAGTTATCGCGTTAAAACGATAAATTCCCGAACCAATTGATTCAACACTGATGATTTTAAAGTCATTTATTAAACCGGTATTTGGAACATGGGTCCCACCACATAGCTCAATACTAAAATCATTTATTTTAACGACTCTAACTATTTTATCGTATTTTTCACCAAATAACATTGTTGCGTTTAATTTTTTTGCCTCATCAAGTGAAGTGATTATAGTTTCAACTTCAATGTTTTCTTTAATTTTATCTTTAACGATTTTTTCTATTTTTAAAATGTCTTGATCCGTTATATTATCATAATGATTAATATCAAAAGTTAATTTATCTGGCCCATTATATGAACCTTGTTGATGGGAATGATTTCCGATAACTTCTTTAATTGCTTGATGAAGTAGATGAGTTGCCGTATGATTTTTCTCTGTTAAATCTCGAGTGTCTTTATCGACATTTAAAATAACGTCATCGCCTAAGTTAAACTCATCGATATTTAAATGATGTAAATGTTGGCCATTTGGAAGTTTCGTAACATTTAAAACTTTAACCCCATTAATAAAGCCACTATCAGCTATTTGACCACCGCTTGTAGCGTAAAAAGGAGTTTTATCTGTGACGATACCTTCATTAAAGATTTTAATTACTTTAGCTTCAGTAACTAAGGTATCATAACCAATAAATTCACTTTTTTCTTTAAATGATAAAGCTATTTCATCTTGACTTTCCATTGAATCAGTATTACTTCTAGCTTTCCTACTTCTTTCTTTTTGAAGTTTAAGTTCTTCGTTAAATCCTTCTAAATCTACAGTAACTTGATGTTCTAAAGCATATTCTAAAGTTAATTCAATTGGAAAACCGTAAGTATCATAAAGCATAAAAGCTGATTTACCGCTTAAGTGATTATTTTTAATTGAATTAATTAAATGTTTTTCCCCATCAATGATGGTTTCTAAAAACTTCTCTTCTTCTCTTAAGATAATTTTTTTTATTATTTCTTCTGATGTTTTTAAATTTGGATAAAAATCACTCATCATATTTATCACTGTATCTACTAATAAATATAAAAAAGGTTTATTTAGATTTAGTTTTAAACCATGTTTAATAGCTCTTCTTAAGAGCCTTCTTAAAACATATCCTCTTCCTTCATTAGATAGGGTAGCTCCATCACTAATTGCAAAAACTAAGGTTTTTAAATGATCGGAGATTACTTTATATTCCATTTGTCCATTATAGGGGATATTAGTAATTTCAACTAGTTTTAATATAATCGGATAATGAAGGTCTGTTTCAAAGTTAGTTTTAGTGTTTTGTAAAATACTAGCAAACCTTTCAAGACCAGCACCAGTATCAATGTTTTTATTTGGTAATTCTTTATATTTACTTCTTGGTAAACTAGGATCGGCATTATACTCTGAAAAGACGATGTTCCAGATTTCAATATAACGGTCATTTTCAATATCTTTTTCGATTAATTCAGGTCCTCTTTTATCGTATTCTAATCCTCTATCAAAAAATATCTCTGTATTAGGACCAGATGGTCCTACTCCTATTTCCCAAAAGTTATTAATATTAGGAATTAAATGGTTCTCGTTAATCCCTAATTTAAGCCATATTTCTTTAGCTTCTAAATCATCCGGATAATATGTTATGTAGATTTTATCTTTGGGAAAATTAAACCATTTACTTGAAAACAATAATTCATAGGCATATTCTAAAGCTTTTTCTTTAAAATAATCACCAATACTAAAATTACCCATCATTTCAAAAAAGGTATGGTGTCTTGAGGTTTTACCAACTTCATCAATATCATTAGTTCGAATACTTTTTTGAATGTTGGTCATTCTTTTATTACTAGGGGTTAATGAACCATCAAAATATTTCTTTAATGAAGCGACCCCTGAGTTTATCCATAGTAAAGTTGGATCATCAACAGGGATTAATGATGATGAGGAAATAATTAAATGTTTTTTAGACTGAAAAAAATCTAACCACATTTTTCTTATTTCATTTGAAGTCATATATTTCATAAATGTTTATCTCCTTAAAAATATAAAAGTCCTTAAAAGTATTAGCTTCTAAGGACGAAATTAATTCGCGGTACCACCTTAGTTCACTATATTATTTAATATAGTGCCCTTGATTGTTTTCTTACTTTAGGGTAAGTCCTGCTCATAAGATAGCTTTCTTTAACTTTGATATCACTTTTCACCTACCAGTGATTCTCTTTTAATCTAAGGTTAAATACTTATTCTTAATCATCGCAAATCTATTTTATCATATCATTTAATTTTTTAATCTAAAAAATTATAATTGTTTAAGTTTATGTTATTTAATTAATTAAATTTTTAAATCATTTAGCTAAATATATTTTTTTTATAATGGATAATGTCACTGATAGTGTCACCATAGTTGTTGGCTTAATAATGGCTATATATTATAAATTATAATAAATATTATTTAAAATATGTCACCAATGTTAAATTTTACTCTATTTTTTTATTTGTAACCTATAATAGAATAAAATAGTCTTTACCAGCTTCATTTCTAAAGCAGTCGAATTCAACCCCTTTAAAATATATATTATTTAATTTTCCCAAATACCAAGAAACCCAATGGTTTCCTTCCTTCTTAACCAATTTTTAACTACATCTTTTGGATTATTTTTATTTTTGTACTTTGCAATATCGGTTAATGAAAAATAATCATCTTTTGATATTCTAATTAATTTCTCTAATACATTTAATTCTTTATTATTCATATTAATTTATCACCTCAACTTATAATAGTGATATTAATATGAAATTACTTTTATTAAATAAAAAAATCACTTTTAAGTGATTTTTGGTATCTTTATTATTAATAAATTTGTATCCGATCGGGCTCGAACCGACACTCTTTCCCTTCGGAGGGGAATGCTTTATCCAATTAAGCTACGGATACTTATTTAATATATATCATTAGTTGATGGAAGATTCCCGCTTCTTTATATCGGTTTTTTATTTCTTTAAAGCCTAGCTCTTTATAAAAAGAAATAACATTAACTTGAGAGGATACTTTAATAACATCGTATTTATTTTTAACGAAATTTACTAATAGTTTGGCTAATCCTTTTTTTCTTTCTGATTTTACTGTTAATAATCTACCGATAAAAACTTCATCATCTTTTTTAATAACTCTTAAATAACTAACAATTTTGTTGTTAATCTTAATATAACAATGATAAGAATCATAATCATATTGATCAATATCTTCAACATATATTTTTTGTTCAAGCATAAATACTTGTTGTCTTAGGTTATATATTTCTAAGATTTCTTCGTAAGTTAATTCACTTATATGTTTATAAATTATTTCCATTTTTTATATATTTACTTTTTTAAATAAGAAGTTCATCAAACCTGTTCCTAGGATTGCGATTAAGAAATAACGAATAAAGTCTAGATATACATTTTCTGTTGCTATTAAACCAAATAATGATTTTAATCCTACATAAAATATTAAAACAATTACTCCACCTAATAAAGAACGGTATAAAATATTTAAGCCCTTAGGTCGGTATTCGTATTTAACATAAACTTTATCGACGTGATATCCGATCATAAAACCAGTTAAACCACCAACAGCAACATAAAAGTCTTTAACATTATTATAGTCAAAATCAGTAAATGAAATAACGACTAAAATTAAAACTAAAGGAACTGTTAATAATAAACCATAAATGTTTTCTTTATCTTTCATTTTATCAACGATAAATAATCCAATTAAGGTAACTAAATATCCAATAATAAGACCAGCAATAACATCAGTTAAATAATGTTGTCCCAAATATAGTCTAGTAAAAGGGACAATAATAATTAGGGCTATTAATAAAATATTTAACCATTTAATTTTATATGATTTAGAAATGGTGGTTGCGATAACAGCACTATTTTGAGCATGTCCTGATGGAAATGAATAGCCACTTGTTGGACTTCCAACTCCAAGTTCTGGATTATTTATAAAAGGTCTTGGTCTTTTAGCGATATTTTTAATCCCAACAATACCAATTGCTGATAATATAAAAATAAAGACTAACTTAAAAGATTCTCTTTTATTAATAAACCAATAAAACAATAAGGCAACCCCAATAAAGAAAAATTTGTCACCTAGTTCGGTTAATAATTTCATTACTTGATCTAAAAATGGTGTTCTTATTTTTTGAATGATTTCAATTAATCTAATTTCAAATTGCATATGTTTTCTCCCACATTATCTTATTTAATCTATTTTAACATTTTTTAATAATAATTGTTCCGCTTTACTTAAACTTATAACTTGAAAGTCATTAAGCTTTTTAATTCTTTTAAACCCTAAAAAGTTTTTTATAATTCCTAAGTTATAAAGTTTATCAATCATTAAATTAGCAGTATAATATCCTAAAGCTTCTTTTTCTTCTTTAAATTCCGAATTAAATTTAAGAGCATCTAAAACGTCTTTTATCACTGTTCCTTCAAATACTTGTGGTGCAGTGAAATTTATAATATTGATATCTAAATGATCATATAAATAAGGGTTAAAACGATTATCAAGCGGTATTGAAAAGATAATATTACACCCTTCATCAATTAATGGTTGAACCGGGTAGTTATCTAAAACTCCGCCATCAACATAGTTTTTCCCTAAAACAGTTGTTGGCCCAAATATTATCGGCATTGATGATGAAGCTAATACCGCTTCTCTAGGTTCTTTTGTAGTGTTTAAATGAAAGACTTCTTTTTGCATAGTATCGGTTTTAATTTGATGTAGCATCGTAACTTTACCTTCCATTAAAGCGGCAGTTGCATAACCTTGGTATTTTGAGTTTTTAATTTTATCGACACTAATTTTATCAAATAAGGTTTTAGCTAGAGGGTCTAAATTAAATACTCTTTTTTCCTTACCAAAAAAACTATGTTTTTCTTGAAAGACTTTTGAGCTATCAATTTCTTCCCAAATATCTTTAATGTTATTAAAGTTTTTTTGGGTCATAATTAAAAGCGTATTAATTGAACCAATAGAAGTACCTGAAATGATTTTAAAAGAATTCATTAATTTTCTTTCGTATAAAGCTTTAATGACACCAACTTGATATGCACCTTTAGCACCACCGCCACCTAACATTAAACCTATTTTAGCCACGGTTTCTACTCTTTAATAATTGACTTGCTTCACGTTTTTGATCACGCTCTTTAATCGCTTCTCTTTTATCATGAAGTTTTTTACCCCTAGCAACAGCAATCTCTATTTTAACTAAACCATCATGCAGTTCAACTCTTAGTGGTATAATCGTAAAACCGGCTTGATCTTTTTTGGCAATAATTTTATTAATTTCATGACGGTTTAAAAGAAGTTTTCTTGTTCTTGTTTCATCATGATTAAAATATGATGAATTAGGGAATTTGGATATATGCATATTTAAAATAAAGACTTCATTATCTTTAAAGGTTATATATGATTCATTTATTGAAACCTTATTAGCTCTAATACTTTTTACTTCACTACCTCTTAGTTTAATACCGGCACTAAAGGTATCGTAGATAAAGTATTCATAAGTAGCTTTTTTGTTGGTTGAAATTACTTTTATTTTTTTACTCATATAATTATTTTACCATATCTAAATAATCTTTTAGATTATTTTTTATAACTTATCATCAACTAAAATAAAATCTATTTTTAATTCATTTAAATTAACATTTAATAACTTTACCTTTACTTTAGAACCTAAATTTAAGGTTTTATATTTTCTTATCTTTAAACTAAAGGTTTTAAAGTCATATATATAAGGTTTGTTTATTGTATCAAAACTAACAAACACTTCTAAATTATTTTCTAGTTTTACAAAAAATCCATGTGATAAAAATGAAATTA
>Ga0265293_10001704_pt1 | contig 46798 bp, 33 predicted proteins | sample Munlanlewell138R_FD_192505 | JGI IMG/M metagenome (GOLD analysis project Ga0265293, IMG submission 192505) | Leachate microbial communities from a municipal landfill in Southern Ontario, Canada - Leachate well 138R | ecosystem: Engineered > Solid waste > Landfill > Unclassified | place: Canada... | reverse complement strand
AGTCTGGTGATGCCAGCTTCTGGATACTCTTCGAGGTGAGTAATGGGGCGGGGAGCCGCTCTACAAACGAGGTCAGTCAAAGCTGCCTCCAGGAGCCTACGGCCTCCCCGGTAACTGGTGAATAACCTTATCAGCTGGTCTGTGAATAACATACAAGGAGCCTGCCTGCAGGCGACACAACCATCGGGATGCACCGCATACGGTCGCCTGCAGGCAGGCTCCTACAGGGTACCGTTCGCGATTTCGCAATTTGGCGCTATCCGACTGAGTTGCGTGAGCAGCTCGCGTGAAACGTGCAACGTGAAACTCAATCGACCAACACAAATTGCGAGATATTGAGCAGACGCTAAGCAGACTCCCTCCCAATTCAAACAAGCGATTGATCTGGCCAACGCCAGAGTGCTAGAGTTCCAGACCGCGCGAGTGGGGAAGTAACAAACTCACCAAGAATCATCAGAATATCCGGAACACAACCATGAATCGTAATATTGTATCTTTCGTATTGGCTCCCTGTCTGGGCGCGGTCTGCGCCGTTCCCGCCGTCGCCCAGACACCTGCCCGAGCCTTGGAGGAAATCGTCGTAACGGCGCAGCGCCGCAGCGAGAGCCTGCAGGACGTGCCCATCTCCGTCTCCGCTTTCACCGGCGACGCCCTGGAGAAGACGCGCATCGTCGGCACCGGCAATCTCGCCGCCATTTCGCCCGGCGTGGTGATCACCACCCAGCAGAGATCGGCCCAAATCTTCATTCGCGGCATCGGCTCGCAGAGCACCAACCCCGGCGATGAGGGCAACGTCGCGATGTACATCGACGGAGTGTATCTGCCGTCCGCCTACGGCAACATCTTCTCGTTCAACAACATCGATCGCGTGGAAGTACTGAAAGGCCCGCAGGGCACACTGTTCGGTCGTAACGCCACCGGCGGACTGGTGCATGTCATCACCCGCGACCCCAGCGATGTCGCGCAACTCAAGGCCAGCATCAACTACGGCAGCTACGACACCCGGGAAATCGCCGTCTACGGTACCGCCGGCACCGACACCATCGCCGCCGACCTCTCCGTCTATCACGTTCACCAAGGCGAAGGCTGGGGCAAGTCGTTCGTCACCGGCGACGAAGTCAACTTCCGCCGCGAGACCGCGCTGCGCTCGAAGGTGTTGTGGACGCCGACGGATGTCGACCGCCTGACATTCAGCGTCGACCACGGTGACAACAATTCGACCATCGGCCTCATCAGGCCACCCGCGCCCGGCGCCATCATGAGCGGTGGCTTCACCAACCCCGGCGACGTCTACGACAGCATTCAGAACCTGGTGGTGAGCCCCAGTGACGTGGATATCGAGAACCAGGGCGTCAGCCTCAAGTACGAGCGCGAACTGGGCGACATCACTTTCAGTGTATTGAGCGCCTATCGCATCACCGAATCTCTCTATCCAATCGATGCGGACAACGGCCCCGCCTTCCTCTTCCACTTCAACTCCCGCGAGAAGACCCGCTCCTTCCAGAACGAGTTCCTCCTCCACGGCAGCCACGACAGGCTCGACTGGACGGCCGGTGCGTTCCTGTACAACGCCAAAACCGAGTTCGACATCGTCCAGCTCACCGGAATGCTGCCGCTGCCCGTGCTGCAAACGGACAACCGCCGCCGCCAGGAGACGGACTCCTATGCAGTGTTCGCGCAGGGCACCTACAAGCTTACCGATCGCACCGGGCTCACCGTTGGTCTGCGCTACACCGAGGATGAGCGCGACCTGACCGCCCGCGATGTGGCATTGCCTGGCCACGTGTCTCTGCCCCCCGGCGGCGTGGTACTGGCGCGGGAAGACAGCATCGAGTTCGAGGAAGTGACCTGGCGCCTGGCGCTCGACCACCAGCTGACCGATGACATGCTGGTCTACCTGAGCTACAACCGCGGCTTCAAGAGCGGCGTGTTCAACCTCACCGCCCCCGGTCAGGACGCCGTCAAGCCCGAAATTCTCGACGCCTACGAAATCGGCCTGAAATCGGAGCTGTTCGACAACCGCCTGCGCCTGAACGTCGCCGGCTTCTACTACGACTACAAGGACATTCAGCTCACCCGCAACCAGGCCGGGGTCACCTTCCAGTTCAACGCCGCCGAAGCCGAAGTCTACGGACTCGACGTGGAGGCGCTGTTCGTTCCCGACGTGAAGGTGGGCAATCTGGAACTGAAGGCCGGCGTGACCGTGCTCGACACGGAGTACACCCACTTCCCGGATGCACCTTTCACCGTACCCAACCCGGCGGGCGGCAACACCACCACCTCCGGCGACGCCACGGGGCACAAGCTGGTACGCGCCCCCGACGTGACCTTCAACATCGGTCTCGACTACTCGATTCCGGTGGCCGAAGGCACTCTCGGCTGGAACATCAACTACTACTACAACGACGGCTACTTCTTCGAATCGGACAACCGTCTGAGTCAGCCGTCCTATGATGTAGTCAATGCCGTGGTGTCCTACTCCTTCGGTCCCGGCGAGCGCTACACCCTGCGCGCCTTCGCCGAGAACCTCACCGATGAGGAGTACTACCAGCACGGTTCCCAGGGCGCCTTTGGCGATGTGGTCACACCACAGCCGCCGCGCACCCTCGGCATCGGCTTCGATTTCAACCTCGGAGGTTGAACGGGAGATGGGAGACGGGGGATGCCGAAACGCGGCTCATTTCCCGTCTCCCGTCCGACTCCCCTCCTGCCCATACAGCTGTGCCACATAGGCCTTCGCCACATCTTCCCATCTGAAACGCGCCGCAGCCGCACCATCACATAGCTTGTGCCAGGCCGCGGATCGGGTTTCCCGCATCGCCAGTACCTCGTCGAAACGGTCGAGAAGGTTTTCCGCCTGCTGGAATGGCGTGTCGCCGTAAAACAGAAAGCCATTGCGGTCATCATCGATGGTGTCCACCAGTCCGCCCGTACCGTGCGCAAGACAGGGCTGACCGGCGCGCATGGCGAGCATCTGGCTGATTCCACAGGGCTCGAAGGAACTGGGCATCAGGAATAGGTCGCCGCGACTGTACAGCCAGTGGGCGAGCGTTTCGGAAAAGCCGCGCAGGAACAGAAAGTGCTTGTGTCGCGCGGCAAGCGCGGTGAAAAACTGCTCGAACGCGGGATCACCGCTGCCCAGCATGATCAACTGGCCATTGACCGCGGCCAGTCGCTCCAACAGGTGCTCCAGGGTGCTGCGGCCATCTTTCTGCGGCTGGCGCAGCAGGCTGACTTTCTGCCCGGTGAGACGCCCCACCGAGGTCAGCAAAAAGTCGGGGCGCGCTCTGTCCCGCGCGCGCCAGGCATCGAGGCGGCGCAGCGCCAGGTAGTGACCACTATCGAGCAGCGGCTGTTGCGACAGCCACTGCTCCAGATGGTCCCCCGCACACTCCATGAAATCCGCGTAGTTGCCTTCGGCACGCGCCACATCGTATGCGCAGCCGTTGAGAATGCCGTGCAGGCGTCCCTCGCGGTGGGCTTTCTGCAGGTCTTTGTCGAGCCCTTCGCCACCGCTGAAACCGGCATCAGGATCGGCGGGCTTCTGGATTTCCCGCGCATAGGTGGGCGACACCGCGTGAATCCTGTCGCACAGGTTGATCGCCGCGCGCATCGGGTTGACGCAGCCCGCATAGCGCGGATCGCAGATATCCACCGGGCTGTATTTGAGGCCCGGAAACCAGTGGCCGAGGGATGAGCCATCGCCGTACAGCGGGCGGACGCCCTGCAGGGCGAGGTTGTGGATCGTGTAAACCAAGGGAATACGGCTCAACGCCAGATAGACCGGATCGTACCTGAGCAGAATCGCGGCAAAGGCCGTGTGCCAGTCGTGAAGGTGCAGCACATCGGGGCGCAGATCCCCGGCCAGGAGCAGGTGCAGGGCGGCGCGGGAGAACAAGGCGAATTTGTGGGCGTCGGTGGCGAAGGGGCGGTCCGCAGGATCGTCGCAATAGATTTTGCCTGGCGTCACGGGCGCGAACGCGGGGTGCTCCAGCAGCCAGTGGCGCACCGGCGCACTCTCCGGGCCTGGCTCCAGATCCAGGCGATGAACGGTGATGCGTTCATCGCGCCCGGCAAAGGGCACCTGGATTGCCGCCACCTGGCGCGCGCCGGGCAATGTCGAAAATGCCTGGTATCCCGGTGTCACCACATCGAGTTCGTGGCCAAGTGCGGCCAGGGCGCGGGGCACGTCGCGCATGACGTCGCCCATACCGCCCACTTTGCCGCCCGGTATCGCACCGTTTTCGGCGGCAAGCATCAAAATATTCATCGTCCTTCAGAATCCGTCAACGCGACTGGCAGCGGTGCGTCACCGCAGGCGCAAGGCCTGCAGGATGTCGCGTACTCGCAGTCGTGCGCCGCAACCAGCGGCAATCTCTCAGGCGTAGCCTTCGGGCTGACCGAGCATGCCGCGCGTCACCAGCACGACGCCCTCGCTGCTCACCCGAAAACCGTTGGCACGATCCTGCTCCGCGTCGTAGCCAATCACCGAGCCGGCCGGTATATGGCAGCCACGGTCGATGATGGCATTGCGGATCTTGGCGTGGCGACCGATGTCCACCTGGGGCAGGATCACTGTTTTTTCGATGGAGGAGTACGAATGTACCCTGACATTGGAAAACGCCACGGATTGTCGCAAAACACTGCCGGAAATGATACAGCCGCCCGACACCATGGAATCCACCATCGCACCGCGTCGGTCGTCGTCATCGAAGACGAACTTGGCGGGCGGCAACTGCTCCTGGTAGGTCCACAACGGCCATTCGGGATCGTAGAGATTGAGCATCGGCGAAGTGCCGACCAGCTCCATGTTCGCCATCCAGAAGGAGTCCAGCGTGCCGACGTCGCGCCAGTAGGCGCGCTCACCGGTAACCAGATCGCGGAAGGGATAGGCCTGCACATGATGTTGACCGATCAGGGAGGGAATCACGTCATGGCCAAAATCATGGGACGATTTTTTGTCAGCCGCATCCTTGATCAGGCAATCGAAGAGAAATTCCGTGTTGAAAATGTAGTTGCCCATGGATGCCAGCGCGAATTCTTCATCACCGGGGATGGGCTTGGGGTTTTCCGGTTTTTCCTGAAAACCGATGACCCGCTTGTCACTGTCCACCTGAAGCACACCGAATGTTCTCGCCGCCTCCGCTACCGGCACTTCGAGGCAGCACACTGTCATGTCTGCGCCGCTCTCCACATGGCGCACCAGCATGGCGCCGTAATCCATCTTGTAAATGTGGTCGCCCGACAGGATCATCACATAGTCCGGCTTTTCGGCCCGAATGATGTCCAGGTTCTGATAGATGGCATCGGCGGTGCCCTGGTACCAGTCCTCCGAATAGCGCTGTGACGCCGGCAGGATTTCGACGAATTCGCCCAGCTCTTTCTTGAAATGACTCCAGCCCCGCACCAGGTGACGGATCAGCGAATGCGCCTTGTACTGGGTCAACACACCAACCCGGCGAATGCCTGAATTGATGCAGTTGGACAGGGGAAAATCGATGATGCGGTATTTTCCGCCAAAATACACCGCCGGCTTGGCGCGCCAGTTGGTCAGCTCATAAAGCCGCGAGCCTCGCCCTCCTGCAAGAACCAGGGCGAGCGTGTTTTTCGTCAGACGGCTGACGTAGCGAGGGTTTTGGTCTTGCATGTCGTTATTCCTTTGTGAGGACGGGAGATGTTTCAATGGGAGATGGGAGACGAGGGGGACATCTCTCATCTCCCATTGAAACGTCTCCCACCCTACTCTCTATACCAAATCTCATCCCGATATTCCGCAATCGTCCGGTCGCTGGAAAACCAGCCGCTCGACGCGGTGTTGAGGATACTCATGCGCGCCCAGCGCTTCTTGTCGCGAAAGGCATTTGCGGCGCGTTGCTGGGCTTCGACGTAGCTGCGGAAATCCGCGGCGATCATCCAGGGGTCGGCACGATTGCGGATGGCGCTGATGATGGGATCGAAAATACCGGGTTCGAACAAATTGAAATGGCCGCATTCCAGCAGCGCCATCACCCCGATGAGTCCGTCATCGTCGGCGATGATCGCGTCGGGATCATAGCCTTCGGCAGCTGCGCGCACTTGTGCCGCGGTGAGACCGAACAGGAAAAAATTCTCGTCACCGACGGCCTCGCGGATTTCGATGTTGGCGCCGTCCAGGGTGCCGATGGTCACGGCGCCGTTCATCATGAATTTCATGTTGCCGGTTCCCGAGGCTTCCTTGCCTGCCGTGGAAATCTGCTCCGAGAGATCGGTGCCCGGACAGATGATTTCCATGGCCGAAACCCGGTAATCGGGAATGAACGCCACCCGCAACCAATCTCTGACCACCGGGTCGCGGTTGATCACCGCCGCCACATTGTTGATGAGTTTGATGATCAGTTTGGCCATCGCGTAACCCGGCGCCGCCTTGCCACCTATCAGCACCGCGCGCGGCACCATGTCACGGACATCGCCGGCACAGATGCGCTGGTACAGGTGAATGACGTGCAACACGTTGAGCAGCTGGCGCTTGTATTCGTGGATGCGCTTCACCTGCACGTCGAACATCATCGCCGTGTCGAAAGCCACCTCACAGTCACGCTTTACCAGTGCGGCGAGAGCCTTTTTGTTCTCCTGCTTCACCGCCATGAAACGCTCGGCGAAGGCACTGTCGCGAGCATGGGACTTGAGTTTTTCCAGCTCGCCGAGATTACGTATCCAGCCTTCGCCGATGGTGTCGCTGAGCAGCGCCTTGAGCGGCTTGTTGGAGTGCGCCAGCCAGCGCCGCGGCGTCACGCCGTTGGTCTTGTTGTTGAATTTCTCCGGCCAGAGTTGGTGGAAGTCGCGAAACAGCCCCGAGGTCAGCAGATCCGTGTGCAGCGCAGCCACGCCATTGACCGAGTAACTGGCGACAATGGCCAGATAGGCCATGCGCACGCCGGGATGGTCGCCATCCGTAATCAATGACATGCGCCGCTGACGCGCCACATCTCCGGGCCATTTCGCCGCCACATCGGTGAGAAAGCGGGCATTGATCTCGTAGATGATATCCAGCAGGCGCGGCAGCAACCGGCTGAAAAGCGCCACCGACCACACTTCGAGCGCTTCCGGCAACAGGGTGTGATTGGTGTAGGCCATCACCTGGGTAGTGATGCCCCAGGCTTCATCCCAACCCAGGCCGTACTCATCCATCAACAGCCGCATCAGTTCCGGCACCGCCACCGCCGGATGGGTGTCATTGAGCTGGAAGACGTTCCTGGCAGCAAACTCGCTGAAATCGCTGCCGCAGCGGTTCTGCCACTGGCACAACACGTCCTGGAGGCTCGCCGACGCAAGAAAATACTGTTGCTGCAGGCGCAGCGCCTTGCCCTGCTCGCTGGTGTCGTTGGGATAGAGCACCATGGTGATCAACTCGGCGCGATTTTTCGCCGCCACCGCGTCGGTGTAGCCACCTGCGTTGAATTCCTCGAGGTCGAATTCATCGGTGGCATCGGACTTCCACAGCCGCAGCGTGTTGACCGTGTCGTTGCGATAACCCGGCACCGGCATATCGAAGGGCACCGCCAGCACATCCAGCGTGTCCACCCAGCGCACCCGGGTTGCTCCCCGCTCGTCCTTGTAAAACTCGCTGCGCCCCATGAATTTCACGCGCTGCGTATTTTCAGGGCGCTCGAATTCCCAGGGATTGCCGTAGCGCAGCCACAGGTCCGGCGCTTCAACCTGGTAACCATTTTCCAGTTTCTGGTGAAACATGCCGTACTGGTAGCGAATGCCGTAGCCGGTGACGGGGATTTCCAGGGTCGCGCAGCTGTCGAGAAAGCAGGCCGCGAGACGACCCAGGCCGCCGTTGCCAAGCCCGGCGTCGAGCTCCTCGTCTTCGATGGCTTCGAGGCTGCAGGAAAAAGGTTCGAGTGCCGCACGCATCGCGTCCTCGATATCCAGGTTCAGCAGTGCGTTGTTGAGGGTACGGCCAACAAGAAATTCCAGTGACAGGTAACTGACCCGCTTTGGATCTTCCCGCTTGTAGCGCTCATGGGTATCGCGCCATTTTTCCACCATGCGGTCGCGCACCGTCATCGCCACCGCGCGATACAGGTAGTAGTGGGACTCGTCCACCTCATCGCGTCCGAAAGTGAGCTGAAAATGCCGCTGCAGGTCCTCGCGCACCTCGTCTTCGAGAGTCAGCGGGGGGCACCCTTGACTGGTAGTGTCCATAAGCACTCCTCAGTTTTCATAAGTCGAAAATTTGGGCTGTGGACTGGGGTTGAGATGTAAGCCATAAGCTCTAAGTTAAACGCTGGCAGAACGCAGTTCTTGCAGTGCTCCTGCTTAAAGCTTATGGCTTACAGCTCGCCCCTCACCACGCACGGCTGCAGCCTGAATTTTCGTAATACGTTGCTACGCGGCAAATCCCTTCGCGGTCAGCACCTGGATGGAGCGGTCGACCAAAGACAGAATTTCTCCCGCGCCATAACGTTGCCGCTCGGTATCGATAGTATCGAGTGCCGTATCGATGACGAGTTCCCAGCCGGTCTGCGGATGGGTCGGCAGGACGAATTTCTGTGCCTCGTCGGCGCCGTTGAAAATCACCAGAATATGGCGCGTCTCGGTGATCGACACATCCTCACTCAGAAGAAATCCCAGCAACTGGCTGCGCGGCTCGTGCCAGTGCTCATCGCGCATCGCCCGCCCTTCGCTGTTGAGCCAGAGAATACTATCGCTGCCGGGCATGTCCATCTTGTGACGGTAGCGATTGGCCTGCAATACGCGATGGGATTTTCTGAACGCCAACAGGCCCCGGGTGAACTCCGCAAGCTTGTGGCCCTGTGGCGGCACCGCCTGCCAGTCGATCCAGCTGATGGCATTGTCCTGGCAATAGGCGTTGTTGTTGCCGCGCTGACTGTGCCCCATTTCATCGCCGGCGAGAATCATCGGTACCCCCTGCGAAACCGCAAGCATGGTGAGGAAGTTGCGTTGCATGCGCCAGCGCAGGGCGTCGATCCGTGGATCATCTGTCGGGCCTTCCACGCCGTGGTTGCAGGAAAAATTCTCGATGTGTCCGTCGTTGTTGCTCTCCAGGTTGTCTTCGTTGCGGCGCTCGCGGTAACTCACCAGATCGCGCAGGGTGAAGCCGTCGTGGCTGGTGACGAAATTGATGCTCGCATGAGGCCGCCTGCCGCCGTGCTCAAAGATATCACCTGAACCGTGCAAACGCCTTGCCAGTTCAGGCAGCATCCCCGAATCGCCGCGCCAGAACTTTCGCACGCTGTCCCGGTAGCGGTCGTTCCACTCGCTCCAGGCGGAGGGGAAATTGCCCAGTTGGTAGCCGCCCGGGCCGATGTCCCAGGGCTCGGCAATGAGCTTGCAGGCAGACAACAGCGGGTCCTGGGCTAACACCTGGAAAAAGGCGCCATTGTTGCTGAAGCCCATTTCCTGCCGCCCCAGCACCGTCGCCAGATCGAAGCGAAAGCCGTCCACGCCCATTTCTCCCGCCCAGTAGCGCAGGCTGTCCATGACCAGTTGCATCACGCGCGGATGGCGCATGTTGAGCGTATTGCCGCAGCCACTGTCGTTGACGTAGAAGCGCTTGTCACTGGACATGAGGTGGTAGTAGGAGGCGTTGTCGATGCCGCGAAAACTCAGGGTCGGCCCGAGCTGATTGCCCTCGCAGGTGTGGTTGTAGACCACATCGAGAATCACCTCGAGGCCCGCATCGTGAAAGCGCTCCACCATCTGGCGGAATTCATAGACATCACGGCCCGCGAGGTAGGCGCTGTGGGGCGCAAAGAAGGACAGGGTGTTGTAGCCCCAATAATTGCGGAGCCCCAGGCGGTGCAGGTTGTACTCATCGATGAACCCTTGTGCCGGCAGCAGCTCCACACTGGTGATGCCGAGCGCCTTGAGATATTCGATGACCTTGTCCTGGGACAGCCCCGCAAAGGTGCCGCGCAGGTTCTCCGGTACATCTGGGTGACGGAAGGTGAAACCGCGCACATGGGTCTCGTAGATGACGGTACTGTGCCAGGGCACCAGCGGGCGGCGCGGCCAATCCCAGGGACAGGCCGGGCCGCTCACCACGGCTTTCGGCATGTACGCCGCGTTGTCGCTGGAATCGAAGGACAGATCCTCGTCCAACGTGCCGAGGCGGTAGGCGAAGTGGCTGTCGTGCCACTGGAAGCGACCCTGCAACTGGCGCGCGTAGGGGTCGAGAAGCAATTTGTGGTGGTTGAAGCGATGGCCGCTGTGAGGATCGAACACACCGTACACGCGGTAGCCGTAGCAGGTGCCCGGCTGTACGCCGGGAATGTAGCCATGCCAGACGTCGTGGGTCTTTTCGCGAAAGCTGTAGCGGGTGAGCTCCTGCTGGCCGGAAGGATCGTACAGACACAGCTCGACCGCCTCGGCATGAGCCGAAAACAGCGCGAAGTTGGTGCCCTCGCCATCGAAGCTGGCGCCCAGCGGCGCGGGCGTGCCGGGTTCGGGAATGAAAATCATGGTGTTCTCTGCCGCTCCGGAATCTGTTGGAAGTCAATCTCTCGCATCAGGCTAATAGAGGAGGCTGTAAGCTATAAGCTCTAAGTTGAACGCTGATAGAACTCAGTTCTTGCAGTGCTCCTGCTCAAAGCTTACAGCTTATAGCTGTTTCTCAGTCTCCACCGAGAAAACAAGCGTCGCCAGCGGCGGCAGCGTAATCTGCAGCGAAAACGGTTGCCCGTCATGGGGAACCGCCTGTGCCGTCGCGCCGCCGCAGTTGCCAGCGCCGCTGCCGCCGTAGCACTCGGCATCGGTGTTGATACACTCCCGATACCACCCTTCGCAGGGAACGCCGAGGCGAAACCCGTGGTGCAATTGCGGCGTCAGGTTGGCGACCACCACGGCGAACGACCGCGAATCCCGCCCCTTGCGCAGCCAGGCAAAAATGGACTGGCTGGCGTTGTCGCTCTGCAACCACTGAAATCCGCGGCTGTCACAATCATATTCGTGCAGAGCAGGCAACTCGCGGTAGGCGCGGTTGAGGTCGCGCACCAGGTGTTGAACGCCGCGATGGCGCGCGTCATCGAGCAGGTGCCAGTCGAGCCCGATATCGTGATTCCACTCGCGCCACTGGCCGAACTCGCAGCCCATGAACAACAGTTTCTTGCCCGGATGTCCCCACATATAGCCGAGGAAGGCGCGCAAGTTGGCGAATTTCTGCCATTCGTCTCCCGGCATCTTGACGATCAGCGAGCCCTTGCCGTGCACCACTTCGTCGTGGCTGATCGGCAATACGAAATTCTCGTTCCAAGCGTAAAAAATACTGAACGTCATTTCGTGGTGATGGTACTGGCGATGCACCGGATCGCGCGCCATGTAGCGCAGGCTGTCGTTCATCCAGCCCATGTTCCATTTGAAGCCAAAGCCGAGGCCGCCGCTCTCCAGCGGATGCGATACGCCGGGCCAGGCGGTGGATTCCTCGGCAATCATCATGATGCCCGGGTTGTTGAAATAGAGCCGGCTGTTGGCGGTGCGCAGAAAATCGATGGCTTCGAGATTTTCACGGCCCCCCAAGGCGTTGGGCAGCCACTCGCCGTGGCGGCGGCTGTAGTCCAGGTAGAGCATCGACGCCACCGCATCGACGCGCAGCCCGTCGAGATGGAATTCCCGCAGCCAGTAATTGGCATTGCTGATCAAAAAGCTTCTGACCTCGGCGCGGCCATAGTTGTAGATCAGCGTGTTCCAGTCCGGGTGAAAGCCGCGCCGGCGGTCTTCGTGCTCGTACAGGCAACTGCCGTCAAAGCGGCCGAGGCCGTGGGCATCGCTGGGAAAGTGCCCCGGAACCCAGTCGAGCAGCACACCCAGGCCGTTCTGGTGACAGATGTCGATGAAATGACGAAACTCATCCGGAGTACCGAAACGGCTCGACGGTGCAAACAGCCCCACCGGCTGATAGCCCCAGGAGCCATCGAACGGATACTCGGCAATGGGCATCAGCTGGATATGGGTGAACCCCAGCTCGCAGACGTAAGGCACCAGCTCCGCGGCCAGCTCCAGATAACTGAGGTAGCGACCGCCCTCTTCCAGCTTGCGCCGCCAGGATCCGGCATGCACCTCGTAAATGGATACCGGCTGACCCATTTGATGTCGCTGACCGCGCTGCGCCACCCAGCTGGCGTCGTTCCAGATGTAATCCGTGGCGCTGTAGATTCTGGAGGCGGTTTCCGGGGGGCGCTGCATGAAGCGTGCGTAGGGATCGGTTTTCAGTGCCAGCAGATTGCCGCCGGCATCGATGATCTCGTATTTGTAACAACACCCCTCATCGACACCAGGCACAAATATCTCCCACACCCCGGCGCCCGGGTGCCTGCGCATCGGATGCTGGCGGCCATCCCAGCCATTGAAATCGCCAACCACGGAGACGCGCCTTGCGGCGGGAGCCCAAACCGCGAACAGTATGCCGTCGACACCTTCGAGGGTGCGGCGGTTGGCTCCGAGCCATTGATAACCGCGCTCCTCGGTACCTTCGTTGAACAGATAGAGCTCATCTTCCGCCAAGCAGGATGGAAAGCGGTAGGGATCTTCCAGATCGAATGTGCCCACCGCGCTCTGTACACGAAAAAAATAGGCGAAGGGTTCGCTGCGGTCGATTCGCGCCTCGAACAGGCCGTCGCCGTGAACCCGCTCGAGCGTCGCCACCTTGTCAGCGCTGTCGCGGGCGATTACCGCCACCTCGCAGGCCCAGGGCAGGAAGGCGCGTATGACCAGGCCATCGCCGTGGCGGTGGCTGCCGAGCACGGCAAACACATCCTCGTACTGGCCGCGCACAAGGGCGTCCATGGCCTGGTGCGGCAGGGATGCGGCGTGCCGATCCGCGAGCGTTTTCAAGATCGTCTTTCCTCGTTCACCTGTTCCAGCAACGCCCTCACCCAGGGCGTCGCAAAAATCGCCGTCGTTTCCTGTTCCTGCTTGCGCCGCCAATTGGGGTATTCGCGGAAGGTGCCGGGGACATTGACCGGCTCGGCAAGCAATTGCAGATCTTCCAGTTGCAACAGGAGAAGCCCTGAGCGGCTGCGTGCGCAAGCTCTGTGTACAGCGCTGCACAGAGCTTCGTCGAACACCTGTGCAGTGTCGTCAGTGCGCCAACCCTGCGGCAGCAGCCCGGCGTTGTCCAGCCACACCAGCAGTTGTCGCTTGTCGCGCTCGCGCTCCGCCAGGGCATCCTCCAGGGCGTGATCCACGGACGACAAACCAAAAGAATGCCGGCGCCGCACGTCTCCGCCGCGCCACCAGTCCGCAAGGGTGGCCACGTCGTGATTGGTCACCATCAGCAGGACATCGCCCTGAAAGTCCTCGGGCGGCTTGAAACGGTGATCGTGATACTGCTCGAAGTACAGCACCCTGTTGCCGTACAGGGCGTGCTCGACCATGGCGTGACGAAGCAGCTCCGGCACCACGCCGAGGTCCTCGCCGATGATCAGACAGTCGTTGCGCACGCTTTCCAGACGCAACAGCGCGAGCATTTCGTCGAAGGGATAATAGACGTAAATTCCCAGGCGCGGCTCGTCGTCATGGGCACGCAAACACCACCACAGGCGCACCAGGGCCATGACATGATCGATGCGCAGCGCACCGCACCACCTCATGTTGGCGCGCAGCAGGCGGATGTAATGGCAAAAGTTGTCGCGTCTCATACCCAGTGGCGACATCACCGGCAGCCCCCAGTCCTGGCCTTCCGCCGCGAACGGGTCCGGCGGCGCGCCGATGGTGACGTTTTTCACATAAAGCCCTGGGTTGGTATGAACCTCGCTGCCGCCGTCCACGGCCCCCACCGCCAGGTCGCGCATCAGACCGATGTGCATGCCGCAGTCGCGGGCGACTCGCTGACAGCGTTCCAGCTGCGAAGCGGCGAGCCATTGCAGGTACTGATAAAATTCCGGTTCGTTGCAAAAAGTCTTCGCGTGGCTGTTGTGAGCGACCTCATAAGCCGCAAACTGGCGCAGTGCATCGCCCTCTTCCGCGACAAAGGCCGCGAAGGCCGCACGCCGCGGCGCCGTGGCGCGCTCGCGAAAAATGGCGTACAGACTTTCAAGGATCGGGTATTTGCAGGCCGTGACCGCCGCATGATCGACCAGGGTCAGATCGCGCAAGGCCTGCAGCTTCGCCTGAAAACCGTTGGCGGCGATGCGCGCCGCGAGGCGCGGCGCCAGTGCAAGATCCTCCACCACAAGCGGATCGATGTAGATGGGATCGAGAAAGCGCCGATCGGACGGGCTGTAGGGGCTGAAGCCGTCGAAGCCACGCGAACAGGGCGCATGCAAAGGGTTCAGCCCCACCATGTCCGCCCCCATCGCCGCGGCCAGCCGGATCAACTCTTCAAGATCGGAAAAGTCACCGATGCCCCAGTTGCGCGCCGAGCGCAGCGTGTAGAGCTGGCAGCTGATGCCCCAGATCTTCGCCGCGCCTTCGGGCACCGCGTCGTGGCAGCGCTCGGGGCAGAGAACGACAACACAGCTCTCCTCGAAGCTGCCCTGAACCAGGGAAAAATGGTGGTAGCCGAGCGGCATCGCGTCCAGGTGCAGGCGGCGCCCGCTGTATCTGACGCCGCCGCTGTAGTACTCGCCGCTTTCCGGAAGGTCGACGGGGCGCAGTGTTCCGCTGCGGGTTTCGCCGGACTCGAGCGTCAGCGTCCACTGGAAAAGACTTTCCAGCTGCGCGGGGGCAAAGTGCATCGGCACCGCAGGATCGCTTTCCTGCGCGATACACAAGGGGCGCAGCCAGGTAAGCCAGGGCGCGCTATCGAATTCGAAGAGTGCGCGCTCGACGCTTGCCGCATCCTCGCCATCGATACCCATGGCCGCCAGTACACGCAGCCTTTCATGGCGGGAAAAAACCCTGTGTTCACCGGCATAACCCAGATAATCCGCAGCGATGCCACTCAGGTACAACAGCCTTTCTGTGCTATCCATGATTCTCCGTGGCGTCAATCCCAAAATAACTACCGGCAGCGGTAGTGGAGAAAGCGATAAGCCGTAAGCTTCAAGCGGAAGCATTGCAAGAACCGCGTTTTACCAGAGTTCAACCTGGAGCTTGCAGCCTGGAGCTCAATACAAACTTGCGGCTACCGGGCAATGCGTCGCAACAACGCCGCCGTCGAACCGTCCAGTTCCAGCGGCGCGTCCTCCGCCAGCAACTGATTCGCGATGGCCTTGCCGAATTCCACGCCCCACTGATCGAAGGAGTTGATATTCCAGATCGCACCCTGCACGAATACCTTGTGCTCATACAGGGCGAGGAGCGCACCAAAATTGCGCGGGCTCAGCTCTTCCAGCAGCAATGTATTGGACGGCCGGTTGCCCGGATAGCGCTTGTGAGGCGGCAGATCCGGCCCTGTCTTGCCGCGCATCAGGGCGGCGCCCTGGGCCAGCATGTTGGCGAGCAGCACCCGGTGATTCCCGGGAATACTCAGCGGATCTCTGACCACGCCGATGAAATCCACCGGCACCAGATGACTGCCCTGGTGCAACAACTGGAAAAAACTGTGTTGTCCGGTGGTGCCTGTCGACCCCCAAAGTATAGGGCCGGTGACATGGTTCAACACAGCGCCATCGCGGCTCACGGATTTGCCGTTGCTCTCCATGTCGAGCTGCTGCAGATAAAACGGCAATTGCAGAAGGCGCTCGCAGTAGGGAATCACCGCCTGCGTCTGCGCGCCGAGGAAGTTGCCGTACCAGATTCCCAGCAATGCCAGGATCACCGGCATATTCTGCCGCCAGGGTGTATTTCTGAAATGCGCGTCCATCTCGGCGGCGCCGTCGAGCATGGCGCTGAAATGGTCGTTGCCGATGGCGATGGCGATGGCCAGCCCGACGCCCGACCACAGGGAATAGCGCCCGCCCACCCAATCCCAGAATTCGATGATGTTTTCGCCGCGAATACCGAGCCTCAAGGCGTTGTCCGGGGCCGCGGTTACGGCAATGAAATGGCTGCTCGCAAAGGGTTCGGCCAGGCCCAGGCCGTCACCGAGCCAGTGGCGCGCGTACTGGGCATTGAGCAGGGTTTCCTGGGTGGTGAAGGTCTTGCTGCACAGAATCACCACCGTGGTTGCGGGGTTCAGCGCGGCGAGCGTCGAGCGGATCACTTCGCCGTCCACATTGGCGACGAAATGAACCCGAAGACCCGGCGCGGCAAATTCCTTGAGAGCCTCACAGGCCAGGCGCGGGCCCAGATCGGAGCCGCCGATGCCGAGATTGACCACGTCGGTGATGGCATCGCCGCGCGCGCCGCGCCAGGCACCGCTGCGAATGGCATCGCTGATCCCCCCCATGCGCTCGCGCTGTGCGGCAATGGCAGCGCCGATATCCGCGAGCTCCTCGGGCAGGCGCGCCGGCGGTGTGCGCAACGCGGTGTGCAGCACCGGGCGGTTTTCCGTGCCGTTGATGGGCTCGCCACGGAACATCGCGTCGCGCAAGCGCGCCAACGGCGACGCCTGCGCCAGCGCCAGCAGCGCATCGAGAATTTCGTCGTCGACACGGTTCTTGGCGTAATCCAGAAACAGGCCGCCGCAGGACGCGGAGAACGTTATGTGGCGGTCGTCGTCGCGCGCAAGCAGCGCGGCAATGTCGATATCGGCAGCGCGCTGCGCCAATTGGCTCAGTCTCTGCCAGGCCTGCGTGGCTGTAGCGTCATAAAGGTTGGCTGTCATGCCGGCTCCTTGGCGTCACTCCAATACACACTGACCGGCACACGCGGTTGATTCAGCACAGCGGCAACCGGCAACTGCAACGGGTCTGCGGTGTCCGCAGCCTGTTCGAGCAGTGTTTTTTTCGCGGCGCCGGTAATGTGAATGAAAACATGGTGTGCGCGCGCAAGCTGTGCGAGCGTCATCGTCATTCTCTCGTGGCTGGCGCGCGGCGGCGTGATCGCTGCGCAGAGCTGCGCACCCTGCGGATCCAGTGCCGCCGCCAGACCCTCGGCACCGGGAAACAGCGATGCAGTGTGGCCATCGTCGCCCATGCCGAGCACCATCACGTCGGGCACACCCAGTTCCTGCAACGCGCGCTCACAGGCCGCCATCCCCTCCAGCGCCGTGGCGGCCTCGTTCTTGAGGCCCACGAAGCGCGCGGATGCGGCGGCGTTGATCAGCAGGTGCTCGCGGGCAAGCCCTTCGTTGCTGTCCTGGTGGTCGACAGCCACCCAGCGCTCGTCCGCCAGGGTCACGGTAACCTGTTGCCAGGGAATGGACTGTCGCGACAGCTCGGCAAAGAAGCCGAGCGGCGTGCGGCCTCCGGACACGGCGAGCAGCGCGCTGCCGTTGCGCTTGATGGTGGCACCCAGCAGCGCCGCGACGGTTTCTGCCAGCTGCCGGTCGAGCGCGGCGTTGTCCGCGAACATATGCCATACGGGAAAGTCATTCATGCCAGCTCCTGCCATCCTTTTCGATCAACAGCTCCGCCTTGGTCGGCCCCCAGGCACCAGCGTGGTAGGGTTTCACTTCGATGCCCTGTTTGTGCCAGGCGTCGATCAGCGCATCGCACCAGCGCCACGATTCCTCCACTTCCTCACGGCCGACGAACAATGACTGATCGCCATTGATGATGTCGAGAAACAAACGCTCATAGGCGTCGGGAACCCGGTCGAGATCCGACGAACCGAGAAAATCGAGATTCAGGTTCTGCTTCACCAGGCCCATCTTGTTTTTCAGGCTGTGCAATTTCGAGACCATCTGCATCTCGATACCCTCGTTGGGTTGCAGGCGGATCACCAGGCGGTTGGGAATATTTTCGCCCCTGGAAAAAATATTGTAGGGCAGACTTTTGTAACTGATGACGATTTCGGTGAGCTTTTCGGCGAGGCGTTTACCCGTGCGCAAGTAGAAAGGCACGCCGGCCCAGCGCCAGTTGTCGATGAACGCCTTGATGGCCACGAAGGTTTCCGTATTGCTGTTGCAATCCCGGCAGCCCTCTTCTTCGAGGTAACCGGGCACGGCGACACCCTGATACCAGCCCTGGGCGTACTGTCCGCGCACCGCGTGATCCGCGACACTGCTTTCGTCGATGATGCGCAACGAGCGCAGGATTTTTACCTTCTCGTCGCGAATCGCCTCGGCGGACAGCGAGTTGGGCGGCTCCATGGCGACCAGGCACAACAGCTGCATCAGATGGTTTTGCACCATGTCCCGCAATTGACCCACCTGATCGTAATAGGACCAACGCCCTTCGATGCCGACGGTTTCCGCCACCGTGATCTGCACGTGGTCGATACAGCCCTGATCCCACTGGGTGTTGATGAAACGGTTGGCGAAGCGCAGCACCAGCAGGTTCTGCACGGTCTCCTTGCCCAGATAGTGATCGATGCGGTAGATGCTCTCCTCGGCAAAGTAGCGGCCCACGGTCTCGTTCACGTCGATACAGCTTTGCAGGTCGTGGCCAATGGGTTTTTCCAGCACGATACGGCAGTCGCCCTGCAGACAGCCTTCACTGCCCAGGCGCTCGCAGATCCCGCCAAACAGGCGCGGCGGCGTCGCCAGATAAAAGATATTGGTACCCTGTGCAGACAGTCGTGCCGCGAGCGCGGCGTAATCCGGCGTGTCGTTGAAATCCAGCATCAGATAATCGAATCGGGCGGCGAAATGCGCCCATTTTTGGTCCGACCAGCGACTGTCATCGACATGGCGGCGCACCTTGTCCTTGAGTTCGGCAAGAAATTCTTTCACTGTCAGCGCCTGGCGCGCCAGGGCGAGAATGCGCAACTTGCGCGGCAACAGCTGGCAGTAGTCCAGGTGATAGAGTGCGGGAAACAGCTTGCGCGCCGACAGGTCGCCCTTGGCGCCGAAAATGATGAGTTCGTAATCCCCCTCCATGTCAGCCTCCCCGCGGGCGCAGCTCGACGACTCTGGCAACCGCCTGTGCCGCCAGTGCCGTTATGCCGCGCCACTCCTGCTCAGCGATCCGTGACGCTGGCGCCATCCAGGAGCCACCCAGGGTTTTCACGGCCGGTATCGCGAAATATTCGTCGAGCTGCGCCAGACCGATACCCCCCGTGGGGCAAAAGGACACCTGTGGAAACGGCCCCGCAAGCGCCTTCAGCGCATTTGCGCCACCGATGGCATGCGCGGGGAAAAATTTCAGGATATCAAGGCCCTTGTCGACACAGGTCATCAGTTCGCTGGCGGTGGCGATCCCCGGCATGAAGGGCACACCGCAGCCGACACCTGCATTCAACAAGGCGGGTGTCGCACCTGGGGACACCAGAAACTCGGCGCCCGCGGCCAGCGCGTCGTCTACGTCCGCGGGCGTGGTGACCGTGCCGGCGCCGACGATCACGCCCTCTACTTCGGCACGGATACGACGGATCGCTTCCAGGCCCGCCGCCGTGCGCAAAGTGATCTCGATGACGGGCAATCCGCCCGCCAGCAGAGCGCGCGCCAAGGGCACCGCGTCTGCTCCGCTCCGCAGGGTAACCACCGGCATTAGCGGCGCTCTCGCGACAATGGTATGCAAGCTATTTTCCATCTTGGATTCCCTGGTTGTTCGCGCGCTGCAAACAGCGCGTCGCGCCTATGAGGCCGAGATTGTCGGCAAGCAACACGCGCACTGGAATATTGCGGACATATGCCCTGAAGCGACCCTTGTCTTCGAAGCGCGCCCGAAACTGGCTGGCGGCGAGAAAATCGATGATGCGCGGCGCGATGCCCCCCGCGATATAGACGCCGCCTCTCGCGCCCACCGTCAGTGCCATGTTGCCGGCCACCGAACCGAAGATGGCGCAGAACATGGCGAGTGCCTCTGCCGCCAGACTGGCAGGTTCAGCCAACGCCTGCTCGCTTATCGCCTCCGGCTCGGCGTGCACCGCTTCGCGCCCCGCCAGGGTCGCCAGGGCCTGATAGATATTCAGGATACCGCTGCCCGACAACAGGCGCTCCACCGATACCCGCGGGTATTTTTTCAAGAGCAGGCGCAATACGTCGATTTCCCGATCATTGCAGGGGGCAAAATCCACGTGCCCGCCCTCGCCTTCCAGCACCCTGTCGCCATCCGCCGCGGGCACCAGGGTACAGGTGCCGAGGCCCGTTCCGGCACCCAGCACGGCACAGGGCCATCCCGCCACGCCATCGCCACCGCCAATCTGGTGCCACTGGCCGGGATCGAGCGCGGCGACCGCATGGCCGATGGCGACAAAGTCGTTGATCAGCACCACCGGGGCGCCCCCCAGACAGCGGGCGATGTAGTGCCTGTCCATTGTCCAGCGATTATTGGTGAGGTGCAGAATATCGCCCTCCACCAGGCTTGCCACCGCAATACAGGCGCCGCGCACGTCCACCTCCGGGCCCATCTCGGCGATGAAGTGCGCAAGCACCCCCGCGAAGCTCTCGAAATCCGCCACCCGGTATTTGCGCACGAGTTCCAGCCGACCGCTGTGCGCGTGCGCCAGCGCAAAACGTGCGTTGGTACCACCGATATCCGCCACCAAATACCAGAGCGACTCGCGCATGTCAGACGTCGTACTCCTCGAACAATACCGTGGCACCCTGCTCGGCGCGGGATACCGTGCGCCGGAAATTGGCGAACAGTTCGCGGCCCGCGCCGCGAATGTGGCCGCCCTCCGGCTGCGCCACCTTGCGCTGCGCCAGGGTCTGGGCCGGTACCGTACACTCCAGCACACCGTTCTCGGCGTCGAGCACGATCCAGTCGCCGTCCTCGATTCTGGCGATGGGTCCGCCGGCGAAGGCCTCCGGCGACAGGTGGATCGCGGCGGGTATCTTTCCGGACGCTCCCGACATGCGTCCATCCGTCACCAGGGCCACCTTGTGTCCGCGCTCCAGCAACACGCCGAGCATGGGCGTCAGCTTGTGGAGTTCCGGCATGCCGTTGGCCTGCGGTCCCTGGAAGCGCACCACCACCACACAGTCGCGATCGAGCTCACCACGTTCGAATCTTTCCTGCAGCGCTTCCGGGCTGGGCACCACCACAGCTGGCCCCTCCACGCGCCGGTACGCCGGCGCCACCGCCGATATCTTGATTACCGCACGCCCCAGGTTGCCGGTCAGCAAGCGCAGCCCGCCTTCACTGTCAAAGGGATTCGATACCGCGCGCAGTATGTTGTGGTCGCGGCTTTCCGCCGCCGTCGGGCGCCAGGCAAGCGCGCCGTCGCGCAGATAGGGTTCCTGAACGAAATCGGCAAGACTGCCGCCCCACACGCTTTGCGCGTCGCCGTGCATGAGCCCCGCGTCCAGCAACTGCGAAAACAAATAGGTGGTACCGCCCGCGGCATGGAAGTGATTCACGTCGGCGTGGCCGTTGGGGTAGATTCGCGCCAGCAGCGGCGTCACGTGCGACAGGCGGCTGAAGTCGTCCCAGTTGATGATCAGCCCTGCGGCGCGGGCGACCGCCACCAGATGAATGCTGTGGTTGGTGGAGCCGCCCGATGCCAGCAGCGCCACCATGGCATTGACCAGCGCGCGCGCATCGACGATCTTGCCCAGCGGACGATAATCGCTGGACTGCGCGGTAATGCGTAGCAACTGATGGGTGGCTTCGCGGGTCAATGCCGCGCGCAGCGCGGTGTCGGGGTTGACGAAGGAGCTGCCCGGCAGTTGCAGCCCCATGGCCTCCATCAATATTTGATTGCTGTTGGCGGTGCCGTAGAAGGTGCAGGTGCCGGGACTGTGATAGGACGCGGCTTCAGCGTCGAGCAGTTCTTCACGCCCCACCTTGCCCTCGGCATAAAGCTCGCGGATGCGCTGTTTTTCCTTGTTCGGCAGGCCCGAGCGCATCGGCCCACCGGGCACGAACAGCATCGGCAAATGGCCAAAGCTGAGCGAACCGATGAGCAGGCCGGGCACGATCTTGTCGCAGATCCCCAGACAGAGCACGCCGTCGAACATCTGATGCGACAGCGCCACGGCAGTGGCCTGGGCGATGACGTCGCGGCTGAACAAGCCGAGCTCGCCACCGGGCCGCCCCTGAATGACGCCGTCGCACATGGCCGGCACCCCGCCCGCCACCTGGGCGGTGCAAGCCATTTCACGCGCGTATTCCTTGATGTGCTGGGGATAGTCACCGTAGGGATTGTGGGCCGACAGCATGTCGTTGTAGGCGGTGACGATGCCGATATTCGCCGCTTCGAGCAGTCGGATGCGGCTCTTGTCCTGCGCCTCGCAGGCGGCAAAACCGTGCGCCAGGTTGCCGCAACTGAGCTGCGCACGCTCGGGTTGATTGTGACGACTCTCCTCCACCAGCCTGAGATAATCGTCGCGCAACGGCTTGCTGCGGTGCTCGATATCGTCGGTGACACGGCGAACTTCGGAAATGACCTCTCGCATAGCAATCTCCCAAAACCCTACAGACAAGCATAGTGCCACTATATAGACAAACAATGGCAGTATGAAAACAGGAGCCGAAAACTCTCTTGCAGGCGCGCCTTTACTCGGAAAAGGCCCACGCAAAATACACGCCGCGAGACTTCGCGGGATTAGCGCGATGGACTGGCCGCGCGAAAGTGGGTTATAAGCTGTAAGCTGTAAGCTCTAAGTTGAACGCTGGCAGAGCTCAGTTCTTGCAGTGCTCCGGCTTAAGGCTTACAGCGCGTGTCGCCTTACTCACGGCTGTGGCCTACCTTCCTGATTACTGCGTAAACGCTGGTAGAGCGGAGTTTTTTCCAGCGTTCAACTTAGAGCTTACAGCTTATAGCTCATCTACAGAGGAATCTCTGGCCATGCTTTTGAACGCTTCCCAATCCCAGCTTGTACTGGTCGATTATCAGGCCCGCCTCATGCCGGCCATTCAAGATGCCGAGAGCGTTTTGAAAAATGCCCGCCTGCTGGCGCGAATGGCAGAACTGACCGGCGTGCCCAGCATCGGCACCGAGCAGCGCCCCGAAAAACTGGGCCCCAACCCCGATGAGTTGCGCGGCCAGCGCACGCTGATCAAAAGTCACTTCAGCGCCGTGCCGGACGGGCTTGCGGATTGGCTGCGCTCCCCCGTTGCCACGGAAAGCTCGGCAACAAACGCCAACCCGGCAACCACACGCAACACCATCGTCATTGCCGGCTGCGAAGCTCATGTCTGCCTGCTGCAAACCGCACTCGACCTCATTGCCGAGGCATTCAGCCTGTGGGTCGTTTGCGACGCCTGCGGCTCGCGCACCGAACGCAACCGCGATGCGGCCTTTGCACGCCTGGCCCGTGCCGGTGCAACACTGGTGACCACGGAGATGGTTGGCTTTGAATGGCTCCGCTCGGCGGACCACGCCGCATTTCGCGAGTTTCAGGCCTTGATTCGCTAAACCCACCCGCGCAGGAGCGGCCAAGGCCGCTCCTGGGCACTCATGAAACGTCAACAAACACGAGACGCAAGCGTGCAAAAGACTGTTCAAAGGCAAGAATCGGAGTTTCACTGCCGGAACTCTTGGTTATGCTGTTGAACAATCACGACATCGGGACCTCGCCTTGACCATCGACCAGCCCTTTCCCTCCGCCTACACCAGCGATGACGCCCGCTGGCGGGCTGTGCAGGTGCGCGACCCGGAGGCCGATGAACACTTTGTCTACGGCGTGCGCACCAGCGGTGTGTATCGTCGCCCCAGCGCCGCATCGCGACTGCCGAAACGCGAGAACGTGGTATTTTTCACGTCGCCAGAGGCCGCGGAGGCTGCGGGTTATCGCACCAGTCGGCGCAATCCGGACGATCACAAGAGAAAGGCGCAGCACGCCGCGCTGGTGGCGCAGGCCTGTCGCGCGATGGAAACCGCGGATGTACCTGCCGACCTGGGCACACTGGCTGCCCGGGCGGGTCTCAGCCCATCCCACTTCCATCGTCTGTTCAAGGCGGAAACGGGGCTGACACCCAAGGCCTATGCGTCCGCGCAACGCGCCCGCAGGCTGCGCGAGGCGCTGAACTCACCCAACCTGTCGGTTACGGAGGCAATCTATGACGCGGGTTTCAACGCCAATAGCCGTTTCTATGAAACCTCGGAAAAACTGCTCGGCATGCGCGCCAAAGACTACCGCGCGGGGGGTGCTGGCATGAGCATCCATTTCGCGGTGGCCCAGTGCTCGCTGGGCGCTCTCGCCGTTGCACAAAGCCAGCGCGGCATTTGCGCCATTTTGCTGGGGGATGATCCCGAGCTTCTGGTACGCGACCTTCAGGACCAGTTTCCGAACGCGCAATTCCTGGGCGGCGATGGCGAATTCGAACAATTGGTTGCCTTGGTCGTGGGTTTCATCGAAGCACCCGCCAAGGGTCTCAACCTTCCTCTCGACCTGCGCGGCACGGCGTTTCAGGAGCGCGTGTGGCAGGCGCTGCGGGAAATCCCCCCCGGCACCACGACAAATTATTCGGAGCTGGCGGCACGCATCGGCGCACCCAGTGCGGTGCGCGCCGTCGCCCGGGCCTGCGGCGCGAACCGCATCGCCGTCGCCATCCCCTGCCATCGCGTGGTGCGACGCGATGGCAACATCTCGGGCTATCGCTGGGGTGTGGAACGCAAACGGGAGCTGTTGCGGCGCGAAGCAGAAGATTCGGATTAGCCTGCGCTACCGCGAGCGCTATACTGCTGTCACCACGACACTGACTGTACTTGCCTTATGTCCAAACCCCTTTTGATTGCCTGCGCCGGCCACACCTTTCCCGAGATCAGCGCCCGTGAAGGTGACTTTGACGACTGGATCAGCGCGGGGCTCGGCAACCACTTGCCCATTCAAACACTGGACATGCGCCAGTCGCCGCCGCTGCCGCAGGCAGCGAGCCTGGCCGGCGTGGTGGTGACCGGTTCCCAGGCCATGGTCAGCGACCGCGAGCCCTGGAGCGAAAGGCTGGCGCACTGGCTGCGCACCCTGGTTGAGCAGAATATTCCCGTTCTCGGCATCTGCTACGGCCACCAGTTGCTCGCCCATGCCTTCGGTGGCGATGTAGGCTATCACCCCGATGGTATCGAAATAGGCACCACGGAAATCCACCTGACGAGCGACGCCGCGAAGGACCCTTTGTTCAGAGACACACCCAGCCGCTTCAGCGCGCAAGAGGTGCACAGGCAATCGGTTCTGACCCTGCCGGAGGGCGCACACTGGTTGGCGCGCGGCGCGTTCGAACCCCACCAGGCGTTTCGTATCGGCAGCTGTGGCTGGGGTGTGCAATTCCACCCGGAATTCTCCGCCACGGCCATGCGTGGCTACATCGAGCAAATGCACGACGCCTTGCTGAGCCAGAAACGCGACCCTCATGCTTTGGCCAGCAACGTGCGCGCAACCCCGCAGGCAAGCGCGCTGCTGGCACGCTTTGCCGATATCGCGGCGGAAAACTGCCATTCGTAGCAAGAAATCTCGTGGCGTTCGCGCAGATGCTCAGCGCCCGAGGTATCTGCTCAGCACCTGGCCCAGGGTGCCGGCCAGCCCCAACGCAGCGAGTACCCAGGCACCCAATCCCACCCACATGAAAGTCTGCGCCAGCGGCTGCAGCCAGGGCTGTTCCAGCGCCAGGGCCAGGCGATGCGTCGCCACCGCGTACATGCCGAGCGGAAACACCATGGCCCAGTACAAGCCCTCATAGCGCAGGGGATGGCGCTGGAGTGCGTGGCGCCACACCCCCAACACCAGCAGCAGAGGAATCCACCAACTGCCACCTGCCCAGAACAGCAAGGTCAACCCCTGTACGAAAGGCTTTAAGTTCTGTAGCAAGGGCCAGTCGTGTCCCTGCTGCAACAGCAATGTGCCCGCCAGGGTCGAGATCGCCATGGCACCCATATTGATCCAGTATGGCGGCGCCAGATCCGTCGGCGACAGCGGCAGGAAGATGATGCGGTAGAAGATCAGGGATATCAGCAGGGTATACAGCACGCCACCCCATAGCCACAGCCCAAGCAAGCCCAGCGCCAGCGGCGCCTGCCAGCTCGCATCCATACCGGGCGCCAACAACGCACCCAGGCCCACCAGCGATTGCGTGGCTACCACCGCGAGCAGCCAGCCTCCGCCGAGCCCGTGTTCGAGACGCGGCTTGTCGCGCTTGACCATCACCGCCGCAAAGATGCCGTAGCTCAGTATCACCCACAGCACCAGCGCCACCGCCGCCAGCCACAATGCCGGAACCCGCGCGTCGGCCAGCAGCAAACACTGCCCGCCCAGCACACCACTGGCTGCAACTACCGTGAAGAAGCCGGGTGCCCGTCCATGATCACAGGCATCGCTGCACATGTTCTGTGGATAACGCAGCAGCCGCGCCAGATTCAGCGCCCACACCACTACATACAACAGCACATTGAGCGCAAACAACCAACGCCCCACCAACGGCAAACCCAGCAATGCGCAGGCCAGCGACACGATGCCGGTAGCCATGACGATGCCGAAGCTCGCCGGCGACAGCATCGCCAGCAGGCCGGAGTTTGCGGGAGTCGGAGAAGTGCCAGCGTCAAGACCGAACCGTGGCTTGTTATCGGTCAGCATGTCTTTCATCCTGGTTCGACTCCAAATGACATGATTCCCGCACTCCGGTAAGTCAGCTGTAAGCTGTAAGCGGGAGCACTGGAAAGACTGGGTTCTACCAGACTTCAACTTAAAGCTTACAGCTCATCGCTGAACTACAGCCCCTCGCCCAACTTTCCAGCCCATGAGTAATTCAAGAAAGTGTGCTCCGCCACAAACATGGGCATCGAGGTCGCGATTCTCAGCAACCTAGCCGATCAGCTTTTCGAAGACGGTTGCGTGATCCAGCACCTTGCCATCTTGGCCCATGACGCGCATTGCATCGGCCGAGATCTCGTCGATGACCACAACCTCGCCGTCGACCAGACCGATCTCGATCTTCATGTCGATCAGGGTGAGGCTCTTGTCGCGCAGGTCGGCTTCAACGATGTGGCACACACGGCGGGTGATCTCTTTGGCCTGCTCGAGGTGAAGTGGGCTGGCGAGGCCGAGGGCGACGATGGTGTCATCGTTGATGAGGGGGTCGCCGCGTTCGTCGTCCTTGACGGTGATCTCGACGAGGTAGTCGAGCTTGCGCTCGGTGTCCCGTATGTACTGCTGATAACGGCGCACGAAGCTGCCCCAGGGGCGGGTGCGGCAGACGAACTCGAGGCCACCTGCGCCGCTGATATCCTTGCCCAACGGCTCGGCGCGGCGGACTTCCATGGTGCCCTTGTCGAGATCGAGACGCACCAGATGGGTGAGGATATCGGCGGCGTGAAGGCGCTTGAAGAAATAGTCGGTCATGGCGAGGGATTTGCGGCCCTTGCCTTCCACCTTGCCAATGACGGTGTTGGCACCCGGGTCGATGACGCCGTCCTCGCCGGTGACGTCGTCCTTGAAGACGAGAAGGATATTGCCGTTCTGCAGTGCGTACAGGTCCTTGGTCTTGCCGGAATAGATCTTTTCGCTGGTATTCATCGGTTTACTCGCTGGTGGCTCCAATATCCCGTTTCATGGCTGAGGCAGCCTGCCCGTTGGGGTGCCCGCTCCTGGAATTCACTCCCACTCAATCGTCGCCGGCGGCTTGCTCGAAACATCATAAACAACTCGTGACACCCCACTGATTTCATTGATTATTCTATTAGAAACCTTCTCCAGAATATCGTAGGGAAGGTGTGCCCAGCGGGCGGTCATGAAGTCGATGGTTTCCACCGCGCGCAGGGCGATGACCCATTCGTAGCGGCGGCCGTCGCCCACTACGCCAACGGATTTCACCGGCAGGAAAACCGCGAAGGCCTGGCTGGTTTTGTGGTACCAGTCCGCGTTGTGGAGTTCTTCGATAAAGATGGCGTCCGCGTCGCGGAGGATGTCGGCGTATTCCTTTTTCACTTCGCCGAGAATCCGCACCCCCAGGCCGGGGCCAGGGAAGGGATGGCGGTAGACCATGTCGTAGGGCAGCCCGAGTTCGAGGCCGATCTTGCGCACCTCGTCCTTGAAGAGTTCGCGCAGGGGTTCCACCAGCCCCATTTTCATGTCTTCCGGCAGGCCGCCGACGTTGTGGTGGGACTTGATGAGGTGTGCCTTGCCGGTTTTTGCCGCCGCCGATTCGATCACGTCCGGGTAGATGGTGCCCTGGGCGAGCCAGTTCACTTCCTTGACCTTGCCCGCTTCGGCGTCGAACACCTCGATGAAGGTGTTACCGATGATCTTGCGTTTGGCCTCGGGGTCGGTGACACCGCGCAGCTTGTCGAGGAACAGGTCGGACGCATCCACACGGATCACTTTCACGCCCATGTTGCGGCTGAACATATCCATGACCTGACCGCCCTCGCCCTTGCGCAGCAGGCCGTGGTCGACGAACACACAGGTGAGCTGGTCGCCGATGGCGCGGTGCAGCAAGGCTGCAACCACGGAGGAATCCACCCCTCCGGACAGTCCGAGCAATACCTTGTCCTGTCCTACTTGCTCGCGCACTCGTGCGATGGCGTCCTCGATGATGTTGGCGGGTGTCCACAGCGCCTGGCAGGCGCAGATTTCCATCAGGAAATGTTCCAGGATGCGCTTGCCCTGCAGGGTGTGCGTTACCTCGGGGTGGAATTGCAGGCCATAGAAGTGACGTGATTCGTCGGCCATGGCGGCGATCGGACAGGAGCCGGTGGATGCCAGCACCGCGAAGCCGGGCGGCAGCGCCGTGACCTTGTCGCCGTGGCTCATCCACACATCCAGCAGGGGCTTGCCGCTGTCGTGATCGATGTGGTCCCTGATGTCGTGCAACAGCCGCCCGCCCGCTTCCACCTGTACCTGGGCGTAGCCAAATTCACGAATATCGGAGCACAGCACCGCGCCACCCAGTTGCTCGGCCATGGTTTGCATGCCGTAGCAGATGCCCAGCACCGGCACGCCAAGTTCGAAGACCGCGCTGGCGGCGCGCGGCGATTCGCCGGCGGTCACCGACTCGGGGCCGCCCGCCAGAATGATGCCCTGGGGGTTGAAGGCGCGAATCTCATCATCCGTCAGGTCGAAGGGCAGAATCTCGCAGTACACGCCAACCTCGCGCACGCGGCGGCCGATGAGCTGGGTGTACTGGGAACCGAAATCCAGAATGAGAACCTTCTGGGCGTGAATGTTCTGTGTCATCGCGCGTGCCTCTGAGAAAACTGGTGCCAAGCAAAATCGGGGCCGAAGCCCCGATACATGTCTGTTCGTTCAAAGCCTTGCCGAGAGGAACGCGCCGCTCGGCCTGTTGCGGGTGATCCGCGATCAACGGCCGCCAATCGGGTAGTTGGGCGCTTCCTTGGTGATGGCGACATCGTGAACGTGGCTCTCGCCCATTCCCGCCGCGGTGACGCGCACGAAACTCGGTTTGGTGCGCATCGTTTCGATATCGATACAGCCCGTGTAACCCATCGCCGAGCGAAGGCCGCCCATCATCTGGTGGATGATGGCGGATATCGGCCCTTTGTAGGGGACGCGCCCCTCGATACCTTCCGGCACCAGTTTCTCGACACCCACGCTGGAATCCTGGAAATAGCGGTCGCTGGACCCTTGCGTGCGGGACATGGCGCCCAGCGAGCCCATGCCGCGGTATGCCTTGTAGGTTCTGCCCTGATACAGCTCGATTTCGCCCGGCGCTTCCTCGGTACCGGCAAACATGGAGCCCATCATCACTGAATGGGCGCCAGCGACGATGGCCTTGGAGATATCGCCGGAGAAGCGGATGCCGCCGTCGGCGATGACAGGAATGTCGCGGCCCTTGAGCGCCGCCACGGTTTCGGCAATGGCGGAAATCTGCGGCACGCCCACGCCGGTGACGATGCGGGTGGTACAGATCGAGCCGGGGCCGATACCCACCTTGACACCATCCGCGCCGGCCTTTTCAAGGGCGAGAGCGGCGTCGCCACTGGCGATGTTGCCGCCGATCACCTGAATATCCGGGTACATCTGCTTGATGCGCTTGACGCGCTCCAGCACGTTGCGGGAATGGCCGTGCGCGGTGTCCACCACCAGCACATCGACGCCCGCCGCAATCAAGGCTTCGACGCGCTCATCCGTATCCGGGCTCGTGCCCACGGAGGCGCCGACGCGCAGCTGCCCTTGATCGTCCTTGCAGGAATTGGGGAAACGCGCCGCCTTGTCGATATCCTTGACGGTGATCAAACCGCGCAAGTCGAAGCGTTCGTTCACCACCAGTACCTTTTCGATGCGGTAGTTGTGCAGCAGCGCCTTGACTTCGTCGGCCTGCGCACCTTCTTCCACCGTGACCAGGCGATCCTTTGGCGTCATGACCTGGGACACGCGAGTGGACAGATCGGTGACGAAGCGCACATCGCGGCTGGTGACGATCCCCACCAGTTCACCGTTGCTCAGCACCGGCACACCGGAAATGTTGTTGCTCTTGGTCAAAGCCACCAATTCGCCGACCGTCGCATCCATGTCGATGCAAATCGGATCCTTGACCACCCCGCTTTCGTATTTCTTGACGGCGCGCACTTCGAGGGCCTGGTCCTCGACACTCATGCTCTTGTGAATGATGCCGATACCGCCCTCCTGCGCCATGGCGATGGCGAGCCGGGATTCGGTCACGGTATCCATTGCCGCGGAAATCAACGGCATGTTGAGATCGATGCCGCGTGTCAGCCGTGTCTTCAAGCTGACATCCTTGGCCACCACCTCCGAGTACCCAGGCACCAGGAGGACATCATCGAACGTCAGGGCTTCGTAGGCGATACGGGTCATAAATGCGTGCTTCCGGGGGAGGAATTTCAGAGACGGGAATTATAAAGGCCGAGCCATGCGGGGTAAACCTGAAAGCCGGAGACAAAAATGCAAAATGCCAATTGAAATGATAATTGTTATTAGTTACTCTCCGAATCAATGTTTTCTCAACCGACAACCTCACCCTTCCGTCTCCGAAACGGATTTGTCCGGCTGGCCGCACAAGGCGCCGCCGTACTGCTGCTTGCGGTGGTCGCCTGTCTCACCCTCGGCTTCGAACTGGGCGACGATGATGTCTTGTCGTCACCGCCTGTCACACTGGAAGGCGACAACAGCGCGGATTCCGTTCCGGACGGCGACGAGGCGCGTTCTCCCCCGTTGCTGCTGATCGTCCGAGAAACACCTCGATTCCCTCACCACTCCACTTCACTCAGAGAGCGGGACGCCATCACTGCCCGCGCCCAGGGCCCTCCCGTCGTCAACAGCCTCTTCATCTGATCGCGCCCGCCGTCTCTGCAACGGCGGCGCAGCCATCCATACCAACTGCTGCTAACCGGCCCCAAAAGTGCCGGGCAGCCCCGCTTTTTCTTTGAGGAGATATTCAAGATGACGACAACGACCAAGACAGTGGTGATCAAAAGCCGAAAACATGCGTTGGGATCCCGCAATTCACTCGTCCTTACCAGCGCCAGCTTGCTCACCGGCTTCGCAATGGCGCTGCCGGGGGGCGCCGCCATCGCCGCCGAAAAGGCCACCACCACACTGGCACCGGTACAGGTCGAGGCCGACGCCCTCGGCGGCTACAAGACTGATACCCTCAGTTCATCCAAGTTCACGCAGCCGCTGCGGGATACACCCCAGACCATCCAGGTCATCACCCGCGATCTGTTTCACCAGCAAGGTGCCACGACACTCACCGAAGCGCTGCGCAACAGCCCCGGTGTCGGCACTTTCTTTGCCGGGGAAAACGGCAACACCAACACCGGTGACACCATTTACATGCGCGGTTTCGATACTTCCAACAGTTTGTTCGTGGATGGCGTGCGCGATCTCGGTTCCATCTCCCGCGACTTGTTCAATATCGAACAAGTGGAAATCACCAAAGGGCCCGCTGGCACGGATAACGGCCGCTCGGCGCCAACCGGGTCGATCAATATGGTCAGCAAGCAGGCGTTTCTTCGCGACGAGGCATCCGGCTCCGTATCCGCGGGCTTCGACGGACAGAAACGCGCCACCGTCGACGTCAACCAGACATTCAATGCCCTGGCCGGCAGTGCCGTGCGCCTGAACGCCCTGTGGCAGGACAGCGACGTGGCCGGTCGCGATCATGTCAAGAACAGCCGCGTGGGCTTCGCGCCATCGCTGGGCTTCGGGCTGGATGGCGCTACCCGTGGCTACCTGAATTTCCTGCACGTCAAGCAGGACAACATTCCTGACGGCTTCGTACCGACCATCGGGCTGCCAGGCTGGACGCCGCAGCCGGGCCTGGAGCAGTTGATCGGTCAGCGGGTCGATTCGGAAAATTTCTACGGCACGCGACAAGACCATGACGACGTCACCGCGAACATGATCACCTTCCGCGTCGAGCACGACATCTCCGAGGCAGTGAGGCTCACCAATACCTTGCGCTGGGGCCGCACCGACCAGGACTATCTGCTGAGCGCGTTCATGTCGACCGGCGGCACCGGCGCCAACCCGCAGGCCGGCAACATCAGCTGGACCGACATCGATGACCTGTCCACCTACACACTTGCCCGAAGTCTCAACACCTTCAAGGATCAGAGCAACGAGATCCTGACCGACCAGCTCAACCTGCGTATCGATTTCGCCACCGGCGCCATCACCCACAACCTCAGCACCGGCCTGGAGTGGACCCGCGAACAACAGGACATCCACAGTGTCGTCGCCAGCGGCAGCCGCCCTGCCGCCAGCCTGTACGCGCCGAACTGGAGCGACGTCGGCGACCTGTCATGGAGCCGCAATGGCGCCGGCAGCGAAGGCCAGACGGACACCACCTCGGTCTACCTGTTCGATACGGCGAAATTCGGCGAACAGTTCCTCGTCACCGGCGGCATTCGCGCCGATCATTACGAGACCGAGTACAGCAGCAGCGGCACCTGCACCACAGTCACGCCGCTACCGCGCCGGGGCATCGCCTGCCCGGCCGGCGTCGCCGATGGCAGCGTCGTTTCCACCGCCGATCTCGACACCTCCGACACCCTGTTCAACTGGAAGCTCGGTGTCGTCTACAAACCCATCGAGGCCGCCAGCCTGTACGTCAACTACGCCGTCTCTCAACAACCGCCGGGCGGCGCCAACTTCCAACTGTCCAGTGCGGCCAACTCGGCCAACAATCCCAACATGGACCCACAGAAAGCCAAGACCCTCGAAGTGGGCGCCAAGTGGAACCTGCTGGACGACATGCTGGCGCTGAACCTGGCCTGGTTCCGCACCCAGGTAACCAACGAGATCAACACTCAGGAGCTCGACGACAACGGCAACCCGACCCAAAGCGGCAAGAAACAGGTACAGGGTATCGAACTGTCGGCGGTCGGCAACATCACCGAGAACTGGTCGGTTTCGGCGGGCTATAGCCACCTCGACACCAGCGTGGAGAACGGCTCCAACCTCGCCCAGGACGGCTCGTCCAACCTGACCTACACGCCGGAGGACGCCTTCACCGCCTGGACCACCTACCGCCTGCCCTTCGGCCTGACCGTCGGCGGCGGCGTTCGCTACTCGGGAGAGATGCTTCGCGGCACCGATGGTGCCGCCGGCACGCCGACGTTCACCCGCTCTTACACCGTCTACGATGCGATTGCCTCCTACCCGCTCGGCGACAACCTGATCGTGCGGCTGAACGCCTACAATCTGTTCGACAAGGAGTATGTGGCGGCAATCAACAAGAGTGGCTATCGCTATACACCGGGGATACCGCGCACCTTTCTGTTGAGCGCTGATTTCCGCTTCTGATATGGGGGTCGCCTGCAGGCAGGCTCCTGCAGGTGATGCGCTCAATGGCCGAGAAATAGTCTTCTTTGGAGGCCCTGGGAATCTCCTTGCAGGAGCTTGCCCGCAAGCGACAATTTCGCTGGTGTCGCCTGCAGGCAGGCTCCTGCAAGTGCTCTCCAAGGCCTGTTCACCTATCTGATAGCCGTCTCTGGAGACCACAATGCTGCTGCACATTCCCGACATTCTGACCACAGAGCAATTGACATCCCTGCGGCACGCGCTGGAAAACGCGGACTGGACCGATGGCCGCGAAACCGTCGGCCACCAGGGCGCGCAGGTCAAATACAACGAACAACTGCCCGACGGCTCGCCGCTGAAAGCCGAACTGGGGCGCGTCATTCTCGATGCGCTGGCGCGCCATCCACTCTATTTTTCCGCGGCATTGCCGCGACGCACACTGTCGCCACGCTTCAACCGCTACCGCGGCGGTGGCGAATATGGCTTCCACATCGACGGTGCCGTCATGTTGCTCGGCCACCATGACGAGCCCGGCCATGCCGGTGACCAAACCCAGGATCAGGCTCACAGTCGCAACCACCACTATGTGCGCTCCGACATCTCCTGCACGCTGTTTCTGTCCGAGCCGGACGAATACGACGGAGGCGAGCTGATCGTCAGCGACACCTACGGCGAACACGAAGTCAAACTGCCGGCTGGCGACCTGGTCATTTACCCGTCCAGCAGCCTCCATCAGGTAACGCCGGTCACCCGCGGCGCGCGGCTGGCGTCGTTCTTCTGGATACAGAGCCTGATTCGCGACGACAGCCAGCGGCGCCAGCTCTTCGAAATGGATACCGCCATCGAACGCCTGCGCCAGAGTGGCGCGGACGCCACCGCGCTCCTGCAACTGACCGGTGTCTACCACAATCTGCTGCGGCAGTGGGCCGAGGTCTGACCGGAGGGAGCGTTACGAAGCCCCTGCCCGCTCGCCATGCAGCCCCTCGCCGCGCCTGTACAGGGCGCGACTCTGCTTCTACAATCCCGCCATGATCAGCGATCCTTCCGAAAAGCAGTTCCTCAGCATCTCCCAGCTCAATCGCCGCGCCCGGCTGTTGCTGGAAAGCCATCTCTCCCTGCTGTGGGTGAAGGGTGAAATCTCCAACCTGTCGCGGCCCGGCTCGGGGCACTGGTACTTCACTCTCAAGGACAAGGACGCCCAGATCCGCTGTGCCATGTTCCGCAACCGCAACCAGCTGACCCGCTTCAAACCCCGGGACGGCGATCAGGTGCTGGTGCGCGGCCGGATCAGCCTTTACGAGGCGCGCGGTGAATATCAGTTGATTGCCGAGCACATGGAGGCGGACGGCGCCGGCGCGCTGCAGCAGCAATTCGAAGCACTCAAGCAAAAGCTGCTTGACGAAGGTTTGTTTCGCGATGAACTGAAACGCCCGCTGCCGGCCTTTCCGCGGCGCATCGGCGTCATCACCTCGGCGACGGGCGCGGCGGTGCGCGACATCATTCACGTCAGCGCGCGGCGTCACCCGTGGATCGAATTGGTCATCTATCCGGTTGCCGTGCAAGGCAAAGAGGCCACCCCCCAGATCGTCGCCGCCATCGCCCAGGCCAATATGCGCGCACGCGATGATCTCCTGATCGTCGCGCGCGGCGGCGGCTCGATCGAGGATCTGTGGGCCTTCAACGAAGAAGCGGTGGCTCGCGCCATTCACGCCAGCGCCATTCCCGTGATCAGCGCGGTGGGCCACGAGACGGATTTCACCATTGCCGATTTCGTTGCCGATGTGCGTGCGCCCACGCCGTCCGCGGCTGCGGAAATCGCCGGCCCCGACATGGCAGCGCTGCGCAGCAATATCGCGGCCTACGAGGGCTTCTTCCTGCGTCACATGCGCCGTGTGCTGGCACAGGCGCAATTCTCGCTCGATGCACTCGGCAAGCGCCTGCGCAGTCCCGCAGACAAACTGCGCGAACAGAACCAACATCTCGATCACTTGGAGATTCGCATGCTTCAGGCGTGGCACGGCCTCCAGGAGCGGCGCAATACGCGCTTCGCGCAGCTGGACAGGCGCTTCCACCACCATCTCGGGACGTTCCCCATCGCCGCCCGCCGGCAACTCGTCGCCCAGCTCGACATGCGTATACAGCGCGCCATGCTAAGTCTCACCAGCGACCGGCGCCGCCAGTTGCAGGGCCTTGCGGCTACCTTGCACGCGGTGAGCCCGCTGAATACCCTGGAACGCGGCTATGCCATTGCGCGCTCCACGCAGGGCGCGTCGATCAGCTCGGTGGCACAGATAAACCAGGGCGATGCCATCCAGGTGCAGGTGCGAGACGGCTCGTTCGACTGCCAGGTCACCGCCGTGCGTCCACAGCAAAACGGGGAAAACCAGGGTTTATCCTGAATTGCGCCTGGTTGTTCCTGCACCGCCGTGAGACCTGATGTACCTTGCAGGCGACACAACCACCGGAGTACGGTATACGGTCGCCTGCAGGCAGGCTCCTGCACGAGCACCTCACCATGGCTACCACATTCGGCGGCTATCTTTTGCGCAACTCAAAGCGATAGTCATGGCGCGCCAGCGGGCCGGCAATGCCGACCTGATAGGTATCGACGATCACCTGATCATCATCCATAACGGTGAGCACCCGGAACATCGGCACATGGTGCTCGTCGTCGGGGATCTTGGTACGCTCCAGGGCGGGAATGTGCAGGTGGTGGACACCATCGATCTGCTTCGAGTGCTCGCTTCTCTCCAGATCCATGTGCAGATCGCCGGAAATCATCGCAACCAGGTTGGGCTGGGCGCTGACGTCAGCGAAGCCGGGATGATGGATGCCCTTGTCGGCGCGCTCCGGAAACGTGCCGGCCGGCGCGCCATGCACCACCAGCAGCACCGGCTTGGGGGCAAGGCGCTGCAACTGCTCCAGAACCCAGGCCACCCCCTGATCATTGAAATCCCGGCCCTCGTCGGGTGAGGCCATCACCAATGCCAGGCGTTCGAATTCCAGTACATGACTGGGAGCACTGATTTCAGCCTTACCGTCGTTCCAGCGCTGGACGTATTCCATATAGCGCGCCACGCTCGCGCCATGCTCTTCGTTGCCCATGATCGGGTAGAACGGCAGTGTCAGGCGCTGAAGTACCGGCGTGACGGCCTCGTACTGAATCTCCGTTCCCTTGTGAGCGATATCGCCGACGCCTATGACGAAGTCGAGATCATGAATGTCCGCCAGATGATTGACGTGACCGACCGCGGCGGCGAGACCGGGAAACTCCGCCCTGGGTTTTGGCTCGGCGTCGCCGAGTATGGCGATGCTCAGCACAGGCTCGGCAGCGGTCGCCAGAGAGGGAGTCAATAGAGTCATGCCAAGCAGCAGCCCGGCGGTCAACGTGGAGCGAAACATAGTGATAGTCCTTCAGGTTCTTGAGTGGATTGAGGGTTCTCAGGCAGGCGATCCTGTCCGGCGCGACAACTGTTACTGGATGCGATAACGGAAGGTGTTGCGAACATCGTCGACCGCCACGGCCTGGCCATTCACGATGCGCGGCTGATAGCGGAATGCGCGCGCCGCCTCCAGGGATGGGCGGATGAAGATGGGATCATCGCAGGCGTCCTCTATCACCCGCGGCTTGTTGACGCGGCCGTCCGGCGTCACCGTGTAAGTGACAGTGCAGTTGCCCTCGATGCGCTTTTCCAGCGCGCGCCGTGGATAGGCTGGCGGCGATTTGTTGATGGGCTGGTACTGCGCCATGGCAGCGGCTTCCGCCCTGGCACGCGCAGCGGCAAGGCGCTGCTGCTCGGCCTCCTGAGCGCGGCGTTGTTCCTCCGCCCTGCGCTCCTCACGGGCACGCTGTTCGGCCAACTCCTGTTCCTTCTCCTGGCGAACTTGCTCCGTGTGCTGCTTTTCCCGAAGCTGCCGCTCGCGCTCTTCCTCAAGGCGCTTGCGGGCAACGACCGCTTCATCGGGAACAGGCTCGGGCGGCGGCGCTGGTTTCACTTCAGGGACAGGCGGCGGCTCGGGCTCGGCCACTTCATAGGTCAGCGTCATCAGTTGGGTCTGTATTCGTGTCGCCGGCGCATCGATGGCAGCTCCCTGCCACCAGCCACCCAGCAGCACCCACGCGGCGGCGCCGTGCAACAAGGCACTCGCGACAGCGGGAATCAGCCAGCTGCTGTGCTCACGGATGACGCGCATGACGATGTTTCTGTCGGTTTCGGCACGCATTGCCTCAAGGCGCCTCCGTGACCAGACCGAGCCGGATGACGCCGCTTTGCTGCAGTGCCGCCATGCCCTCGACGATCAGGCTGTACTCGGCGCGGCGATCGGCCCTGATGAATACCTGGGTCTCGGGTCGCGCCGCCACCAGGGCACTGATGCGCCGGCTCATTTCCTCCACGGAAACGGCGCTGTCGGTGTAACTCTCGGTATTGACGGTGTCGCCCTGATTCCAGTGGTAATGGCCATCGCTGCTGATCGACAAGGTAACGATATTGAGCGGGTCGTCGCTCGCCAGGGCCTCGTTGGCGACCTTGGGAAGCTCGATCTCGATACCCTGCAGCATCATGGGCGCGGTGACCATGAAGATCACCAGCAACACCAGCATGACGTCGATGTAGGGCACCACGTTCATTTCGGCGTTGAGCCTGGGTTTTTGACGAACGGGACGCATGGGCTCCATGACTTACCTCGCCGCCCTGCCGTGAAGCCTGCGATGCAGAAGCACCGAAAACTCCTCGGCAAACGTGTAATAGCGCTGGACGAGATGCTCGTTGGCGGAGGAAAAGCGGTTGTAGGCGATCACCGCCGGAATGGCGGCAAACAGGCCGATGGCGGTGGCAATCAGCGCCTCGGCGATACCCGGCGCGACTGCGGCCAGCGTGGCCTGCTGTACCTGAGCCAGACCGATAAAGGCATTCATGATGCCCCACACGGTGCCGAACAGGCCGATGTAGGGGCTCACCGATCCGACAGTGGCGAGGAAGGCCAGGTGCTTGCCGAGGCGCTCCTCTTCACGGGAAATCGCCACTCGCATCGCTCTCTGCGAGCCTTCCAGAACGGCGTCGGGCTCGCTTTCCTCGCCCTGGCTGAGGTGCAGAAACTCCTGATAACCCGCCTGGAAAACACTTCTCGCACCGTCGGGCACGGCATTGTCACCCTGTTCGCCCATTTGCTCCAACTTCCCCTGTTGCGCACGGAAGCTCTGCTCGAAGCCGTCGAGTGCGCGGCGCGCACGCGCCAACAGGGCGCCGCGCTGAACGATCAGAAACCAGGACGCCAGCGAGGCGATGGCCAGAATCGCCATGACCACTTGCACCAGCAGACTGGCGTCAGCGATCAAGGTCCAGGGAGACATATCGTGGCTGGTTGGCATGAAGTACCTCCGTCAATCCAGTTGCAAGGCCTCGGCAACACCCTGCCAGGGCACGTATTTGTAGTTCTGGTTGCCTTCCGGCATGCGTTTGCGACCGTCCTGTACCATCAGCATGCCACGGCTCCACTGGCCGCCGAGATCCGCTGAGGTCACTTCCAGGCCATCGGTCTCCGATACTCCGTCGATACCCAACTGGCTGTTGATACCGATGCGAAAGCTGCCGCGCAACCGATAAGGCGGCTCGGCATCGACCACCACATAGCTGTCATTGCCCTGGCTGGAGATGACCAGGTAGGGATGTTCAGGGTGCTGATAGATGGCGAGCCCCTCGATATCGGCCGCGATCGGACCACCAACGGCAATGACCCTGGTCATCTCGGTGGAGCCCTTCTCGCCGGCGTCCAGCGCCCAGACGGCTTCGCCCTCCTCGCCGATGAACAAGCGCTGGCGCTGATCGTCGACCACACAGCCTTCCGGCTGGGACGCCACGCTGAACTCGCGCACCAGTTCACCGCGCGCTTCTCCGCTGCCGCCATCGAGACGGTATTGCAGAAAGCGGCCATCCTTGTCGTTGGCGATGGCGTACAGAGTCCCGTCAGCGCCCAGCCCCATGCACAGGCCGTAGATCTCGTGCAGTGGCGTGGCAATCTGGCCCAGATCGCGCAACTCGCCGTGGCGCGGGTCGATGGCAAACAGATGCAGGCTGTTGTTATCACGATTGCTGGCTACTGCCAGATCGACGCGCTGCCCGCCCAGCTGAAAACCGTGGCGCACATCGACATTGTTCAGGCGACCCACGCGCAGATACTGCAATTGATTGCCCTCCAGGTCGTAGACGCCCAGGCCATTGCGCTTGTCGGTGCCCAGAACACGGGAGGCACTGTGATCGTCAGGATGAATCCAGATCGCCGGATCGTCGGCGGCATCGCCGGCACTGGGCACCGGCTCGGTCTGCACGGTGGGGAGCACCACCGGCACCTCGGCGGCAAGCGACATCTCAGGCAGCGGCCAGTCGATCGACGTCTGGTAGAGATGGCCATCGTCGCCATCAACCAGCAGCAGCTCGGCCTTGCCGTCACGCACCCGCACGGCAAGTCGTTCCGGCTCGGCGATGCCTGTCAGCGCCAGTGGCGGCAGCCGCTCCCAGCCCTGCTTCTGCCCTTCGTAGCGGTGCAGCCGCTGCGCGTCGGCATCGAGTGCCAGCACGCCACCGGGTACCGCGGCCAGGCCGGCGACCATGTCGCGCAGGCCGCCGAAGGGTGCTGTCAGGTCGACGGGCTGGCGGCTCTGCTCCGCTTCCGGATGAGCGCCGTAGGCCCAGATGCCGACATTTTCCTCGCTCACATACAGCAAGTGGCGGCGATCATCCACGGTACAATGCTCGCTTTCCGGCGGCAGGCGCAGACTGCGCACATGCGAGGCATCGTCGAGCAGCACGTCACCGGCGCCGATCAGCCACTGGTCACCCATGCCCTCTTCCCCGACGGTAAACAGATGCAGGTTGCGGGACTCGTCTTCATACAGGCACAGGCTTTCGATGCGGTATTCGCTCTCGGCGAGCACCAGTTCGCGGTGAACGGCCAACGTGTCGACCGCGACTTGCAGCAACGTGGGCCGCTGGCTGGTAGTTTGTGTGGTAGCGATCAGCAGTTCGTTGCCGCGCAGGCGCACATCCAGCGTCATGAAGTCGCCTTCATAGCGCGCCAGCGCGGTGCCGTTGGCGTCCAGCAGCCACAGACCCTCGGCATCGGCAGCGAGCCGGTCGGCGCCCGATAGGCCAGCGCCGGGCAGCAAATGCCAGAATTCAGCCCGCGCGGCGCTCGCGGGAACCCAGTGTTCCAGTGTTGACAGGGCTTGCGGGGCTGCCTCAGCGGGCTGTTGCGAGGCCAACGCCGAAGACACGCCAGCCTGGTTGCCGCTGGCTGCACTGGCGGACTCATCACCACCGCAGGCAGCCAGCAAGCCACTCACGATGGCGAGAGATATAAAGCGAAATGTTGGATTCATAGCGATCCTGTGTGAAAAAACGTAAGCTCGAGATCCATTGACCGAGCCATCGTGCTGACAATTTCAGGCACTGCGCACGCCGGCCGCAGCCCGGGACAACGCTGTTCGAGACACGCCGTAAACCCATCCCCGGGGGGCTCGACAGCGGCTGTCCCTGCCGCTGACGGTCTCGAACAGCGCTGCCCCGCCACCGATCTCCCTTGGTGCCAAACGGATGTGAAGCAATCATTGCCGCACTTTTTTTGCCTGGTCATGAACTCAGAAGCGGCTCAATCTGACGCCGAGCGTGAACGTGGGGCCATATTCTTCATACTGGGCGTTGTAGCTGCGGTTGCCGCTGTAGACGTAATAGGACTCATCGGTGAGGTTCTGCGCCTCGAAATACACCTGCAGACCGTCGCGCAGGAAATAGCTGGCACTGAAATCGATGAACAGCTGATCATCCACTTCCAGGTCCTGACGGGAATCGAGGGGGTCGCCCACTTCATTCAGATAGTCCGACTTGTAGTTGGCGGACAGCCGCAAACTGAGGCGATCGTTTTCCCAGCCCAGCGTGAAGTTTCCGGTGATATCGGACTGGCCCGGCAGGCTGATGCCGCGACGACTCATGGCATCCAGATCGGGATCGAACTGTTCGATATCGGCGTCGGAATGAGTGAACGTTGTATTGGCATTCACCAGCAAACCGTTCCAGGGCGCGGGCAGCCAGTCGAACTTCTGTGAGTACGCCAGCTCGAGACCGTAGACTTCGGCACTGCCGCCGTTCACCGAGGTGATGGCTTCGCTGAAATCGGCGTAGTCAGCGGTGCCGGCGAGATCGGCGGTATAGATGAAGTTGTCGATGTCCTTGTAGAACAAGAATGCGGACACAGCGCCGGCACGGCCCATGTAGTGCTCGATACCAAGATCGAAGTTGGCGGACTCCAGCGGTTTCAGGTCCGGATTGCCGAATTCCATTTCGTCGTCATCGATCACGAAGCCCGGGAACAGCTGGCCAAATGTCGGGCGCACTACGGTATTGGTCCAGGCCGCGCGAATCTGGGTCCGGTCATCGACCTGATAGATGGCGTGCAGGCCCGGCAGCCAATGGTCGTAATCATTGCTCGACCGGGTGGTAACGAAATCGTCCTGATCCAGGCCGGTTCCACGCGCCTTGAGGCGGGTACTCTCGTAGCGAAGGCCCGCGATGATGCGCAGATCATCGATATCCAGCGTGTTCATCAGGTAGGCGGCATCGATGTTTTCCTCGATGACGAAGTCGTTGATGCGCGACTCCTCCTCGTCGTGAAAATCGCTGCGCTCCAGACCGCCGATCAGATTCTTCACCGCGCGCTCGAAAATTGCCGGCCCGAAACGGCCCAGACCATAATCCACGTTGCCGCGACTGAAACGGGACAGATTGAGCTGGTCGTCGCCAAAGCCCAGTTCGTCGAAGTCCTCATACACCCAGACATCGAGATCGTTATCCTTCTCACGGCGACTGACCTTGCCTCCGAAAGCCAGCTGCGACGGCATGGCGCCCCAGTAGAAATCCCGGGTCAGGTCGATCTTGAAGTTCTTTTCAGTATCGGTGGTGCGCTGCTTTTCCCACTCCACCTCGGTGAGCATGAAATTGTTCAGGTCGTACAACCCTTCGCCACCGATCAGGCGCGGCTTTCGGGTATCGCGGTAGCCGACCGCGCTGAAATCGTCATCGGCTTCGAAGGCCGCATTGCCGATGCCGCCGGGGCTGTCTTCGCTCGCTTCGCTGTAGCCGGCCTGCGCGCTGATGTTCCAGTCGCCGAACTGGCGCTGACCACCGAACACGATGCTCATCACTTCCTGGGTTTCCTCGCGCGCCTTGAGCTCGCGAACGGCCTCGGCATCGCCCAGTTCCCCCGCCAGTTGCGGGTCGCCAAATTCTGTCACCAAACCCTGGCGGATCTCGTCGTCCTTGAAGCGGCTGTACAGGCTGCGCAGCCAAATTTCGCTGTCCGCGTCGGGACGGTAGTCCAGGTTCAGACCCAGACCGGTGCGCTCGCGGGTAATCTCGTAACGGCGTTGTTCGAGCTCTTCGAGACGGTTGTCGTCATCGAAATCCCAGACGCCGCCGGTCTCGGTATTGTCGGAGCCGAACTCGCGCTCCTGCCAACTGAAGGCAGCGGCCACGCCAAAGTTGTCGGTACCGCTGCCGAGGCTGTAGCGATCGCTGAACGCGCCTGATAGTTTGGGGCTGTGCTCGCCCGTGTTGTCGTCGTGACTGGCCTCGCCGCCGAGGCTGTAGAACATACCGTCGTGGTCGAAGGCCGACAGACTTTCCACTTCGATGGTACCGCCGAGCGAGTTGGCATCCATGTCCGGGGTCAACGTCTTCACCACCGACAGGGACTGCACCAGCTCGCTGGGCAAAACGTCCATTGCCACCGCACGGCGATCATCTTCCGGGGCCGGCACCAGGGTACCGTTGATGGTCACGCTGTTGAGATCCGAGCCCAGCCCACGCACCCGCACGAAGCGACCTTCGCCCTGGTCGCGCTCGACCGAAAGGCCGGGAATGCGCTGCAGAGCTTCGGCGGCGTTGTCATCGGGCAGCTGACCGATGGCGTCGGCATGCACCACGCTCTTGATGGTATTGGCGCGGCGCTGCTCGTCGAGCGCCTGTTCGAGCTGCGCGGCCTGACCGATGACATCGACGAACTCCGAGTTGGTGTCCGTCGCCTGGGCCTGCACCAGAAATGGCGTGCTGGCGGCTATCGCGAGCGCCAATGTCCTGACTCGGAACCCGGCCTGCCGGGCTGTGATGTAATGCGCAAACATGGGTGCTCCTCTTGAATTGATCTGCAGGGCGCCGGTGCCCCGTTACGGAGGTGCACGCTAGGAGGAGCGGGTGTCAGTTCTGTGACAGGAGGGGTGCAAGAGGGGCAAAACAGGCGTGAACAACGCCATCTACAGCGGTTTTTGAGCCACTTTGACCCCTCGCCGAATCGTGAAAACGGCTGCCAAACGCCTGTGGAACCCTGAATTCAGCGCCCCACAGGTAGTCGCCTGAGCTGATATGACCCCCACTGAAACCTGGCTGTCATATCCCCTTGTTTTGATGGCTCAGCTATCTCGTATCCCTGCCTCCACGCCGGCCAAGGCTGCTGCGCGAGCCTCGCAAGGTTTTCGCGGTGGAGAGCTCAGGTCGTTGCCAATGTCGCCAGGCTTTCCATCAGTATGCAATTGCTCAAGAAACTCCAGAATGCGCCACTGCTCACCAGCCATAAAATCAAACTGGCTGTGTTGTTTGCCGCAGCCAATTTCGGCCTGATCCTGCATCTGCTTCAGGGCGAAATCAAACCACTGCACGCCTGGGACTGGCTGGATATCGCCGGCGAGGGCGGCTCCGCGGGGCTGCTGCTGGTATGGCTCTGGCTACTGCTCAAGAGCCGCCCCGCCGGCTATGTGACCAACCTGCTGTTCATGGGGCTCGGCTGCCTGTTCTTCAGCCTGTTCATGGATGTGGTGGACGAATTCGTGGCATTGCCCGACGAGGTGCGCTGGGACGGCTGGCTGGAATCCGGCCCCATGCCCGCCGGATTCATTCTCCTGACCCTGGGCATTTTCCACTGGCACCGTGAACAGCTCGCCATCAACGAGCAGATGCGCAATCGCGAACGCCTGTTTCGCGAGCACCGCCAGTTCGACAAACTGACCCCTCTGGGCGACGCCCAATATCTTCGCAAACAGCTGGCGCTGGCATTGCACGAGGCCGAACAGGCACGCCTGCCGGTGTCTGTGGTGATGGTGGATATGGACGGGTTTTCCCAGGTCAACCGCGAGTACGGCCATCGCGAGGGCGACAGACTGCTGCAGGTGCTGACCCAGCAGATACTGCTCAATCTTCGCCAGCACGATCTGCTGTGTCGCCTGGCCGGAGATCGCTTTGCGCTGATCCTGCCTCATACGGGCGAGCGCCAAGCGCAAGTGCTGGCGGACGAGTTGCAACATTCGATCCGTCACCTGGCCTACAAGAGCAGCCATCACGGCGAGCGGCTCCACCTGTCCGCCACGGCGGTGGCGGCCATGGCGCGCGGCGACGATGCCGAAACCCTGTTGCAGCGTCTCACCATCGCCATGGCAAAGGCCAAGCAGATGCTTGAGGTCAGGCATGGCTGAGCAGCGCAGCTGGCTGGAATGCGACACGCGCTTCATTCCGGCCCACTATCAGCCGGTTACCCTGATCGATCTGGCACTCGCTCGCGGCGTCAATGAGCACCGCCTCTTGCAGGGCAGCGGACTGTTTTACGACGATATCCTCAGGGGCGACAAGCTGATCAGCGCCCAGCAATTTATCTGCCTGATCGACAATGCCCGCCAACAGATGCAGGCGGACGACACCAGCTTTCTGATCGGCCACCAGTGGCTGCCCGGTCACTACGGCGCGGCCAGCCACGCCCTGCGCCATGCCGGCAACCTGCTCGAAGCGCTGGAGCGACTGGTGCGCCTGCAACCGCTGTTGTCGCCCCTGATGACACCCAGACTGCGTCTCGACGAACACCACGCCTGGTTGTGCTGGGATGACAGCTTCGGCGCCAGCCCGCAATCCGTGTTTCTGATCGAAGCCAGCATGACCGCGGTTAGCAGCCTGAGCCAATGGCTGTCGGGGCAGAAGCTGCCCTGGTCCTTTTATCTGTCCCACGCACAACCCCGCTATATCGAGCAGTACTGGGTTCATCTGGGGGAGCGCTTGCGTTTCGGCTGCCCGCGGAATCAGATGTATCTGCCCCGCGAGTACCTGCTCAAACCCTGGATCGATGCATCGGCCACGGCCGGACGGGTCGCGGAACAGGAAGGGCTCGACATGATGGCAGCGCTGCCGGCGCCGGCCAGTGTGCTCGACGACCTGCACGACTACCTGGTGGCGCAGATCCGTACGCCTCTGCGCTTGGAGCAGATCGCCGACGCCTTTGCCATGAGTCCCGCGACACTCAAACGCAAACTGAAGAAACACGGCAGCCATTTCCAGGAACAGCTGGACCGGGCGCGCGCCGCGGTGGCCATGGAGCTCTATCTGAGTCGCGGCTATTCCAGCGAAGACGTTGCGGAATACCTGAACTTCAGCGACCGGGCCAACTTTCGCCGCGCACTGCGGCGCTGGACGGGATTTCTGCCAAGCGAGCTCAGTACGTGGCTCGGCTAACAATATCGGCTTATGAGGCAATTACTGCCATGGGTCATTGCTGACAATGGCATTTGAAATGCGAGTTTGATGTTTGGAAAGGACTTTGTGTAACGCTTGGCTGTAACATCTTCTCTTATATCCTCGTTACTCCCCTTCGTAGATACAGCCACTGGTGCAGGTCTCGCGAATTTGAATACGACACAACTGCGGCAGGCGCGGCTTGAGGTCGCGCCACACCCAGCGCGCGATGTTCTCGCTGGTGGGGTTTTCCAGGCCTGGAATATCGTTCAGGTAGTAGTGATCGAGCGCGTCCAGGGTCGGTTTGAAAGCCGCCTTGATGTCCGCGAAATCCATGACCCAGCCGCTCTTTTCACCGACCGCGCCCGCCACATAAAGGGTGACGTGAAAAGAGTGCCCGTGGAGACGTCCGCACTTGTGCCCCGCGGGTACGTTGGGCAATAAATGAGCAGCTTCGAATGAGAATTCCTTGAATATTTCCATGATATCGACCGAATTTTGCAGCAGGGATGACTCGGGGGCGCTATGTTAAGCCTGCGTTTCCACGAAGTATAGAAAGAAGTATGGAAAAAGTTCGCGCAAGCGATTGACAGAAGCACGGGATAAAGTACAATGCGCGTCTCTTCACGAGGGGTGGTTAGCTCAGTTGGGAGAGCGACGGCCTTACAAGCCGTAGGTCACAGGTTCGACCCCTGTACCACCCACCAACGGCCCGGTAGTTCAGTTG
>Ga0265293_10001703_pt1:17500-46818 | contig 46818 bp, 41 predicted proteins | sample Munlanlewell138R_FD_192505 | JGI IMG/M metagenome (GOLD analysis project Ga0265293, IMG submission 192505) | Leachate microbial communities from a municipal landfill in Southern Ontario, Canada - Leachate well 138R | ecosystem: Engineered > Solid waste > Landfill > Unclassified... | reverse complement strand
CCAGAAGCGCAGCTGCCCCTTCTCGAAGGTGGGGTCGCTGCGGCGCGCGAACTCCAGCAGGCCGTCCAGGTCCGGCGGCGCCAGGTAGTAGCGGAAGTTCTCCAGGTAGCGCTGCACCAGCTCGTGCGGCAGGTCTAGCTTCGCCGCGTCGTGGCGCGCTACGTCCGCCAGGCAACCCAGCCCGCGGAAGCGCGCCTCGCGGAAACTTCTGATGAGCGAGTCGGAGGGCCTCTTATCGGCCTCCGAGGCCCACACCGCGAACGTGAACGGCAGGCGCGTTAGCCGGTACCAGGCCTCGCCCAGGTCGGTGACCTGCAGGCCCGCGTCCAGCTTGCTTACGCCGCTGATGCCGCGCCCGCGGGGGCCGCCCGGCGTCGGCGCCACGTGCCTCACGGCTTCCTTGAAAGCCGCGTCCCCTATCAGCAGAGCCGCGTCGGCCGTGGCCAGCAGCTCCTCAAGGCCGCCGGGGGTGGGCACGAGGTCGGCTGAAACGCCGTCGGCTTCCAGCAGCACGCGCAGCAGCTCCACGCTGGTCGCCGAGTGGTCGGTCACCGCTATGCGGGCGCCGTGCAACTCACGCCAGTCGGGACGGTGGAAGAGCATGACGCTGTAGACGGGCCCCAGCGTGGCGATAGAGAAGTCCGGCAGCGCACGGTAGCGTTGACGGTTACGCACGAGCTCGATCGACGAGATGAGGGTCAGGTCTATCTCGCCTTCGAACAGCGCCGCGTTCAACTGCGACGGCACGCCGTAAACGAACTGCGCGTGGCCCCCGTTCGAGGGCCACGGCCTGAGGCTCCAGTTGAGGGGCGCGACGTTGGTGTACGACACGATGCCGACACGCTCGACCCGGGACCCCGGAGTGAGCGGCTGCCCCGAAACCGCCCCGTCCACTACTCTTTAGCGCCCATCAGGCGTAAACCTTGAGCTCGTTGTAAAGCGCGTCGCGCCTCACGGGCACACGGCCCGCGTCCTTCACGAGGCGCACCAGCTCCTCTTCGGTCATGCCTGCCTCGGTCACGGCGCCGCTCGCGTGAGCGATCTTCTCGTCCTTGATGGTGCCGTCGATGTCGGAGATGCCCGCGGAGAGAGAGACCTGCGTGAGCTCGGGCGTGATCATGATCCAGTAGCCCTTGATGTGCGGGAAGTTGTCGAGCACCAGGCGCGAGACGGCCAGGTTGCGGAGGTCGTCTACTCCGGTGGTGTGGCGCGTGCCGAGCTCCTTAGCGAGCTGGTTGTTATCGGGCTGGAAGGCGAGCGGGATGAACGAGAGGAAGCCGCCCGTTTCGTCCTGCTGCTGCCTGAGGCGCAGCATGTGATCCACGCGCTCCTCGAGCGTCTCGACGTGGCCGTACAGCATGGTGGCGTTGGTGGGCAGGCCCAGCTCGTGCGCGGTGCGGTGCACCTCGAGCCAACCGTCGGCCGTGACCTTGGCGCGCGCTATCTGCTTACGCACGCGCTCTGCGAAGATCTCGGCGCCGCCGCCGGGTAGCGCCACCAGGCCGGCCTCCTTGAGCTGCTCCAGCACCTCGCGGTAGGTCAGGCGGGGCCGCGTGATCTTGGTGAAGTGGTGGATCTCGGCGGCGGTCCACGCCTTGACCTGGGCGCCGGGGTAGCGCTCGGTGAGTCCGCGCACCAGGTCGAGGTAGTAATCCCACTGGCGTTTGGGGTGGTGACCCGAGCTGATGTGGATCTCGGTCAGGTCCGGATGCCAGAACTGGTCCACGTACTCCCACACCTGGGGCAGGTCGTAGTCCCAGACGCCTTCCTCGCCGAAGCGGCGCTGGAAGCCACAGAAGGTGCAGCCCACGTAGCAGATGTTGGTCTGCGACAGCCTGAGCGAGTGCACGAAGTACGCCTTCTCGCCCACCTTCTGGCGCCGCACCACGTCGGCCAGCCGCATGAGGCCGGGCAGGTCCGGGGTGTTGAACAGCACCATGCCATCCTCGAGGGTGAGCCGCTTACCCTCCAGGACCTTGTCTCGCAGCGGCTCTAGCGCCGGGTCACGGAACGGCAGCTCGAACAGGTTGGCTGCAGCGAAAGCGTGATCAGCTGGCGCGGAGGTTGCTTGTAGCGCCTCAGTCATTGGTCTAGCGTAGCACCGGAATCCGGCGTGCTCAGATGTGCAGAGCGCGTCCGTCCGCGGCCAACGCGGCCTCCTTAACTACTTCTGAGAGACCCGGGTGCGCACGCACGACGCCCGCGAAGTCCTCGCCTGAGGCCCCGAACGCGATGGCGGTCACGGCCTCGGAGATGAGGTCGCCCGCTCTGGGGCCCACGATATGAACTCCCAGTAAACGGTCGGTGTCCGCGTGGGTCAGCACCTTGACCTTGCCGTCGGTGCTGCCGAGGGCGCGAGCGCGGCCGTTGGCCATGAAGGGGAAGCTGCCCTTGCGGTACGGCACGCCTTCCTCCTTGAGTTGCTCCTCGGTCTTGCCTACCCCGGCCACTTCCGGCTCGGTGTAAACCACGGCCGGCACGTTGTCGTAATCCACGCTGGCGGCGCGGCCAGCGAGCATCTCCACGAGCGCCACGCCGTCCTCGGACGCCTTGTGCGCCAGCATGGGGCCGGCTATCAGGTCGCCGATGGCGTACACGCCGGGCACGTTGGTTGCGAACTTGTCGTTGGTGATAACGCGGCCGCGCTGGTCTACAGCTACGCCCACATCCTCTAGGCCCAGGCCCTGGCTGTTGGCTTTGCGCCCCACGGCGACCAGCACCTTGTCAGCCTCGATGGCCTCCGCGCCTTCGATCTGAACGGTCGCTTTGGCCTTGGCACCCTTGCCGCTGACTTCGATGCCGGTGACTCGCGAACCGAGCCTGAACTCGAGCCCCTGCCGCTTGAGGAGCTTCTGCGCCTCCTTGGCCATCTCCAGGTCCATGCCGGGCAGGATGCGGTCGAGGTACTCGAGCACGGTGACCTTGGAACCCAGACGCGACCACACGGAACCGAGCTCCAGGCCTATGACGCCGGCGCCGATCACCACCAGGTTCTCGGGTACAGCGTCGAACTCGAGCGCCTCGGTGCTGGAAACGACGGTCTTACCGTCGAGTTCCATGCCGGGCAGCGTGGCGACCTCGGAACCCGTCGCGAGGATCACGTGCTCCGCTATCACCTGCGTGACCACGCCGTCCGCGGCGGTAACGCTAACTTCGCGCGCGGCGGTGAGCTTACCGCTGCCCTCGTAGCGCGTGACCTTGTTCTTCTTCATCAGGAACGCCACGCCGTCGGTGTTCTGCTCGACCACGTTCTGGCGCCGGCTCTGCATGGCCGCCAGGTCGAGCTTCACGCCCTCTACCTGCACGCCGTGCTGCGCGAGCTGGCCCTTAGCCTGCTCGTACGCGTGGCTCGATTCGAGCAGCGCCTTGCTGGGGATGCAGCCAACCCGGACGCAGGTACCGCCTAACGCGGCCTCGCGCTCCACCAGCGCTACGTCGAAGCCGAGCTGCGCTGCGCGGATGGCGGCCACGTAACCTCCGGGACCGGCGCCGATGATGACGATATCGTGCTGCGCCGGCGCGCTGCCGGCCTTGTCGTTCGACTCGCTCATGAGGTTGGTCTCACACTTCCAGCAGCATGCGGGTCGGGTTCTCGATGGCTTCCTTGATGCGCTTCAGAAACGTCACCGCCTCACGACCATCCACCATGCGGTGGTCGTAGGTCATGGCCAGGTACATCATCGGTCTGATGACGACCTCACCGTTCAGCGCCACGGGACGCTGCTGGATGCTGTGCATGCCGAGCACGCCGCTCTGCGGCGGGTTGACGATAGGCGTCGAGAGCAGCGAGCCGAACACGCCGCCGTTACTGATGGTGAAGGTGCCGCCCTGCAGCTCGTCGGGTTTGAGGCGGTTCTTCATGGCGCGCTGACCGAAGTCGGCGATGGCCTTCTCCGTGTCTGCGAACGAGAGCCTGTCGGCGTCCCTCAGGACCGGTACTACCAGGCCCTTCTGGGTCGAGACCGCTACTCCGATGTCGTAGTAGTTCTTGTACACGATGTCGGTGCCGCGGATCTCGGCGTTCAGCTGGGGGATCATCTTCAGGGCGTCGATGGCCGCCTTGACGAAGAACGACATGAAGCCGAGGCGCACGCCGTACTTCTTCTCGAACGAATCCTTGAACTCGGAGCGCAGCTCCATGACGGCGGTCATGTCGGCCTCGTTGAAGGTGGTGAGCAGCGCGGCCGTCTGCTGCGCCTCGACGAGGCGCTCGGCGATGCGCTTGCGGAGGAGGGTCATCGGCACCACTTCCTCCTGCCGCGCTTCGAACTGCACCCCGCCCGCAACCTGAGCTGAATCCTGCGCGGCCGCGCGCTCGCGGTAAGCGAGGTAGTTCTGCACGTCCTCCTTGAGGAGGCGGCCACCGGGGCCAGTGGCAGGCACCTCGTCGGCGCTTAGGTCGCTCTCCTCCAGCAGCCGCGCGGCGGCCGGCATGACGCTGGTGGCCTGAACCCCTTGCGGCTTGGCCACGTCCGGCCGCTTCGCGGGAGCGGGCTCTGGGGCCCTGGGCGCCGCGGGCGCGGGCGCGGCCGGAGCGGCGGCGGCGGGCGCCGCGGCGGGCGCTGGTTCCGCCGCGGCGGACGTCGCTGCGGCTGGTTCCGCCGCGGCGGTGGCCGTGGCGGTCTCGTCGATGCGAGCGATGACCTCGCCTATCGAGGCAGCGTCGCCTTCACCCTTGAGCTGCTCAAGCAGGACGCCGGCAACGGGCGCAGGGATGTCGAGCGTGGCCTTGTCGGTCTCGACTTCCACGATGGGCTCGTCGACCGCTACGGCCTCACCCGGTTTCTTGAGCCAGGTGCCTATGAACACCTCGCTGATGGACTCGCCCGCAGCGGGTACCTTGACGTCCGTTGCCATCTTCGCTCCTTAGTGTTGCGTGTACGCGGCCCTCGCCGCGGTTAATCACGAATAGCGGGCCGAACCAGAGATGCAGCCCAACGCCTATACCTTACCGGCCCGGGCCAGGGCGGCGGCGCGCGCCGCCGCCAGAGCTGGCCCGGCGCCAACTCAATCTTCGAACGCCTGACGCAGAAGCTCGGCCTGCTCGAGCTTGTGGGCGGCGCCAGAACCGGTGGCCGGACTGGCCGACTCGGGCCGGTAAACGCCGCTGAACGGGTGACCGTGGAACTCGTCGCGGTAGCGCACCAGCAGGAAGTGCCAGGCGCCGTTGTTGGCGGGCTCCTCCTGAACCCAGACCACCGGCACGTCCTTGGAGTAGCGCGCCAGCGCCGCGTCGATGGCGCCCGGGTCGAGCGGGTACAGCTGCTCCAGCCGCACGATGGCCACGTCGTAAGCGCCGCGCTCCTCACGCTCGGCAAGCAGGTCGTAGTACACCTTGCCGCTGGTGACGATGATCCGGCGCACCTTCTTAGGATCGGCCATGTCGTCCGCGATCACGCGCTGGAACGTGCCGGTTGCTACTTCCTCGAGCGAACTGACCGCCTTGGGGTGCCTGATGAGGCTCTTGGGCGACATGATGATGAGCGGCTTGCGGTAGGGCCTCAGCACCTGGCGCCTGAGCAGGTGGAAGATCTGCGCGGGCGTGGTGGGGTAAACGACCTGCATGTTGTCCTCGGCGCAGAGCTGCAGGAACCGCTCGAGGCGGGCGCTGGAGTGCTCGGGTCCACCGCCTTCGAAAGCGTGAGGCAGCTGCAGCACCAGGCCGGAGAGCCGCGACCACTTCTCCTCGGCGCTGGCCAGGAACTGGTCGATGATCACCTGAGCCACGTTCACGAAGTCGCCGTACTGTGCCTCCCAGATGACCAGGCCCTCGGGCATGTCAAGGCTGTAACCGTACTCGTACGCCAGCACGGCTATCTCGGAGAGCGGGCTGTTGTGGATCTCGAAGAGACCTTCCTTGGCCTCCACGTTCGACATCGGCAGGAACTCGTAGCCCGCCACGCTGTCGTGGAACACCTGATGACGGTGGCTGAAGGTGCCGCGCTCCACGTCCTGACCGGTCATGCGCACCTTGACGCCCTGAGAGACGAGGCTGGCGAACGCCAGCGCCTCGCCTGCTGCCCAGTCGAGCGGCTGCTCGCCCCGCGCCATCTTCACGCGGGTGGTCAACTGGCGGGCGATCTTGGAGTTGAGGTTGAACTCTTCGGGCGTCACGGTTATCGCCTCGAGCAGCCGCCCGGCCTCCGCCACTTCGATGGCGGTGTTAGCCTCCGGCACCTTGGCATCGAGCCCGCCTAGGTAATCGGCCCAGATGCCCTGCAGCGTGGAGTACTGCAGCTTGAAGTCGCCGCTGCGCGCCACCGACAGTTCCTGGTCGAGGTGAGCGCGCCGCTCCTCGGCTACGCGCTCCGCGTCCTCGGTGGTCACCTCACCGAGCTGCTTGAGGTAACCGAGGTACGACTCGCGCACGCCCTGCCGCTTGCGGATCTTCTCGTACATCACAGGCTGCGTGAACGCAGGCTCGTCGGTCTCGTTGTGGCCGAAGCGGCGGTAGGCGTACATGTCGATGACCACGTCGCGGCGGAACTCCTCGCGGAAGTCCATAGCCAGCTCGATGACCTGCGCCACCGCCTCGGGGTCCTCACCGTTAACGTGGAAGACCGGGATCTGCAGCATCTTGGCGACGTCGGTGGCGTAGGTGGTGCTGCGCCCCTGCCGCGGTCCGGTGGTGAACCCGACCTGGTTGTTAACGATCACGTGCAGGGCGCCCCCGACCCGGTAACCGACCAGGCCCGAGAGGTTGAGGGTCTCCTGCGAGACACCCTGGCCAGCGAAGGCCGCGTCGCCGTGGATCATTATGGGCAGGACCTTATCGCGCCTGACGTCGCCCATGCGGTCGCCCTTGGCGCGGCTCCTGCCGAGCACCACCGGGTTCACGAACTCGAGGTGCGACGGGTTGAAAGCCAGCGACAGGTGGATGCGCTTGCCCTGCTCGGTGATCCAGTCGTTGGAGTAGCCGAGGTGGTACTTAACGTCGCCACGGCCCATGTACATCTCGGGGTCGGCGTCCTCGAACTCACGGAAGATGGTGCGCGGGTTCTTACCCAGGATGTTGGCCAGCACGTTCAGGCGGCCGCGGTGCGCCATGCCCAGCACGACTTCCTCTATGCCCTGGTCGCCCGCCTTCTCGATGGTCTGATCCAGCAGCGGGATGAGCGTCTCGGAACCCTCCAGCGAGAAGCTCTTGGCGCCGAGGAACTTCTTCTGAATGAAGTCCTCGAAGATGGTGGCGTCGGTCAGCTTGGTGAGGATCCGCAGCTGCTTGGAGCGGCTCAGCGACAGGCGGTTACGCGACGATTCCATGCGCCGCTGCAGCCACACGCGCACTTCGAGCGAGTCGACGTGCATGAACTGGGCACCGATGCTGCGGCAGTAGGTGGTCTGCAGCCCCTCGATCACTTCGCCCACGGTCTCGGCGCCGGGTATAACGGGCGCCAGCACCGGCTGGCTCATGTCGGCCTGCGTGATCCCGTAGTAACTCGGGTCCAGCTCGGGCACCTCGAACGGGTCGCGCCCTAGCGGGCTCAGTTGAGCCAGGCGGTGACCCCGTACGCGGTAGTTGCGCACCAGCCGGTCGAGCTTCTGCTGCATGAGCGCGGCCGAGACTCCGACGTCGCTGCTGACAGCCGGACCGGTGGCCTGGCCCGCCGGGTTGAAGAGCGAACTGGGTTTGAAGCTCGGCCCGAACGCGCCGCGGGCGGTATGGCCGTTGGGTGAAGCCGCGAAGTACAGGCGCCACTCCTCGGGAACGGAGTCGGGCGCCTGCACGTACTGCGCGTACATCTGCTCCACGTACTCGAGGCTGGAGGAGTTCAGTAGGTCGTCTTGAGCGGTCAGGTCCATCGGCACTAGCCCCTTGTTCTGCTGGTAGTGGGCGCGAGGGGGCGCACCTACGGTCCGGTACGCTGGTTGCCATGTGGGCCACCGAGCACGCTGAACACGTGGGCGAGCCGCCATCCCGTCCGCGGCCTGAGAGCGAAACGCTAGTTCCGCTCGGGCCGCTTTCGACCATAAGTTGTATCACGTCGGCGGGCGCGTTCCCGGCTCCGGGTAGACCAACGGGAAACCCGCGCGCAGCGCTAAGCTCGCCGTGACGCTGCCGCGCAGCGGGCCAGCCGCAGCCGGGCCGGCGGTTACAGGGCGCCCCGGGCGGGTCGTTGCGCTAGGAGAAGCGCTAGTGGACCTGCTTCCCGGTCCGCCCGCCGCCGACCGGCCTGGCGAGGTCGCCTACTACCCTGCCGCGGGCGGCGCGCCCGCCAACGTGGCCGTGGGCGCCGCGCGGCTCGGCGCCACCGCCGGCTTCATAGGAGCGCTGGCCGACGACCCGTTCGGGCGCTTCCTGCTGAGCACCTTGCGTTCGGAGGGGGTCGACACCGACCACGTGGTTATAGCGCCGGGCGCACGCACGGCGCTGGCCTTCGTAACGCACGGCGAGGGGGGCGAGAGGCGCTTCCACTTCTACCGGGAGGATGCGGCGGACCTGAGGCTGCACCCGCTCGACGTGGACGCGGCCTACATCGCCAGCGCCACCGTGCTTCACGTGGGTTCGCTCAGCCTGACCGGCGAGAGCGCCCGCAGCGCCACGCTGCACGCGGTCGCCAGCGCCCGCAGGCTGGGCGTGCCCGTGTCGGTGGACGCCAACCTGAGGCTCGACCTGTGGCCAACGGCCGGGGCCGCGCGCCGAGAGGTCCTGGCACTAGCCGCTGAGGCCACCGTGCTGAAACTGAGCGAGGACGAGCTTGAGTTCCTGACCGGCGCGCGAGGCGAACCCGCCGCGCGCTCGCTGTTCGGTAGCGAGCTCGAGCTCCTGTGCGTCACTCAAGGCGCCCGCGGCACCGCTTACTTCACTAGGGCGGCTGCCAGCTTCGTGCCTGCCTTCGCTGTGGAGCCGGTCGACACCACGGGCGCCGGCGACGCGTTCGTGGCGGCGCTGCTGGCGGCGTTCGCGCTTGAGGGCTCGGTTAGGGGAACGGTGGCCGACCCACCCGTACTGGCGGGAGCTATCAGGCGCGCCTACGCGTTCGCGGCGCTTACCGTGACGCGCCCTGGCGCCATCGCCGCCATGCCGCGCCAGGGCGAGCTAGACGCCTTCCTGCGCTCTGCGGGACCTAGCTGAAGCCGACTCGGCCCGCCCGAACCGCGGTCCGTCCACGCTTCACCGGCGGGCGCCGCGGCGCGTGCTACATAGAGGCATGCCACTTGCACCGAGAGGCTCCGAAGCACCGGAGCCCACCCTCCAGGACGTCCTGGCCGCGCGTAACAACCTCAAGGGGGTCGTGCGGCGCACGCCGCTATGGCCCCTCCCACTCGCCCTTCCGGGCGGCCACCCTCTGTTCGTTAAGCCGGAGAACCTGCAGGCCGTAGGCTCCTTCAAGATCCGCGGAGCGCTGAACTTCCTCGCCAGCATGACCGAGGCTGACAGGCAGCGCGGGGTGGTGGCGCACTCCAGCGGCAACCACGCGCAAGGGGTCGCTGCTGCCGCGCGTCACTACGGCGTGGCTGCCACCATCGTGATCCCCGAAGGCGCGCCGCAGCTGAAGGTCGACAACACGCTCGCCCTGGGCGCCAAGGTGGTGCGCTGCGCCAACAACCAGGACGCTCGCGAGAGCACGGCGCGGGCCGTAGCTGAGGACACGGGAGCGACCGTGGTGCCACCGTACGACCACCCTTGGATCGTGGCTGGTCAGGGCACCATCGGCGCGGAGATCGTGGAGGACCTGCCGGACGTGGCCAACGTCATAGCTCCTATCGGCGGGGGCGGCCTCATCGCCGGCGTGGCGCTGGCCGTCCGCTCGCTCGCGCCTAGCGCTCAGGTCATCGGCGCGGAGCCGGAACTGGCGGCCGACGCGCACGAGTCGCTGGCCGCGGGCGAGCGCCGGCGCTGGGCGGCGGACCAGGTGGCGCGCACTCTGGCCGACGGGGTCAGAACACAGGTCATTGGCGAGCTCAACTTCCGGCTCATGCAGCGCCTTCTAGCCGGCGTGGTGCGGGTCGACGAAGCGCGCATCGAAGCTAACGTTGGCTGGTACGCCAGCAGGGCGAAGCTGGTGGTGGAACCGACCGGCACGCTGAGCCTGGGTGCGCTGCAGCGCCTGGTCGAGGATGGAGAGGTCGACGGCGTGAGGTTGGCGCCCGGGCCGACAGTAGTGGTGGTGTCGGGCGGTAACCTCGACCACGCGCTCCTGGCCCAACTGGTCGGGCGCGTTGCCGCTGCGGGCCGGGAAGACTATCCTGGGAGCAGTGACCACTGAGGCAACACCACTCGTACTGCTGGTTCTTCTGGCGTTCTTCTTCGTCGTGGCCCTGGCCTTCACCGTCTGGGCGGCGCTCACCGTGGGCGACGCCGCTAAGCGCAGGCAGCAGCGCGACAAGGACGACGAACGCCTAGCGGCGACCAGGCGGCCCGCCCGTGAACCCAAACCGTGGGAGCGCAAGCCCGACGCCGCGCCGCGCCAGCAGCTCTGGGTTGAGCAGAAGCCGCAAGCCGCCAAGCCGCGACCCGCGCCCGCCGAGCCTGACCAGCAGACAGCGCGAGCGGTGGTAACGCCGCGGCCCGCCAGCCCGGACGCGTTCGAGCGGTTCTTAGAAAGCGAGAAGCGGCGTGACTGACGCCGCTGGCGCCGCGCCCGACCCGTTCTCACGCTACCGGAGGCTCAGGTTCAGTCGTCCCGAAGAGCGCATTCTGGTCATCACCATGGAGCGCGAGGGGCGCCTTAACGCCGCCGACGAACTCATGCACCAGGAGCTGGTGCAGGTCTGGCGCGACGTCGACGCCGCGCCAGACGTGGACGTGGCCATCATCAGAGGCGCCGGGCGCGGCTTCTCGGCTGGAGGCGACCTGGAGATGGTCGAGAGAATAGCCGACGATTGGGGCACGCGCGTGCGCGTGTGGAAAGAGGCGCGCGACCTCGTTTACAACGTCATCAACTGCAGCAAGCCCATCGTCTCGGCCATCCACGGTCCCGCCGTGGGCGCCGGACTGGTGGCGGGACTGCTAGCCGACGTGTCGATTGCGGCCAGGAGCGCGCGGATCATAGACGGGCATACGCGCCTCGGGGTGGCCGCTGGCGATCACGCGGCCCTGGTGTGGCCGCTACTGATCGGCATGGCCAAGGCCAAGTACTACCTGCTGACGTGCGAACCGCTGGACGGCGAGGAAGCCGAGCGGCTGGGCCTCGTGAGCCTGGTGGTCGAAGACCACGAGCTCGAGGCGAAGGCGCTGGAGGTGGCGCGCAAACTGAGAGACGGCAGCGCCAGCGCTATCCGCTTCACCAAGTACTCCCTCAATAACTGGCTGCGCATGGCGGGACCGAGCTTCGATACCTCGCTGGCGCTGGAGTTCCTGGGCTTCACTGGACCCGATGTGCGCGAGGGCATAGCGTCGCTGCGCGAGAAGCGCCCGCCCGAGTTCACCGACGAACCCGAGCTGTAAGCGCCGCCCGCGCAGCTTTAGAAGCGAGTCACCTTGTTCAGGCTACAGCGGCGCCGTCCCTGATGCTGACCAGCCGGTCGTAAGCGGCCTGCGCGCGTTCGCGCAGCTTCGAGTTGTCGGCCTTGCCAGCCATCATCAGGTGCATGTTCATGTGCTGATCGATGTCGCCGAAGATGGAGTTGAGGGCCTCGACCTCTTCGTTGGGGCGCAGCGTGGCGTCCGCGCGGAACGTATGCGTGTACGTGTACTCGAACTGGTCCTCGCTGATGTTGCCCTGCAGGAACTGCTCGAGCAGGTCCATGTAGTCGCGCAGGTCGGAGCCCTGGCTGGGCGCCGTTTCGGCCACGGCCTCGCCCACCGGCAACTGCTTGAAGCCGGCCGCCAGCGCCTCCGGGGTGATGTCCCAGTTATCGACGTCGAACACGGCCTGGCCGTCCTGGAACAGGATCACCTGCGGCGACTCGTGCTTTATGCCGGTAATGTCGGCCACCAGGTTGCTGGCCGGACGCGCTTCGACCACGCGGATCACGCCGCACATGAGGTCCTCGCGCGGCTCCAGGTTCTCCTGCACGAAGCCGAACCCCTGCATGGTCTTGTGGCAGGTGCCGGCCTTGAAGATGACGCTGGTGGGGAAACGCTCCAGGAACGCCTCCACAGCGTCCGTGGAACTGAGCAGTACTATCCGGTCTTTGAGCATCGCGCCTCCTAAGCTTTGAAGGAGTCTATCCGGCCCCTCGCACCTGCCCATGTTGCCCGTTGCACGGAAGCCGCCGTTCGTTGACCCCCCTCACGTGCGCCTGCTACACTCGCTAACGCTGCTCGCACCCCGGACGACGCTCATCGCGCTGATCCGGAACCGACTGGAGAGGTGTCCGAGTGGTTGAAGGAGCACGCCTGGAAAGCGTGTGTACGGGCTTCCTGTACCGAGAGTTCGAATCTCTCCCTCTCCGCCACCAACGCCAGAACGCGCCTAAGGCCACCGCGCCAGGGCGCGTTTCGCGTCGCATGACGGCGCTACGCGTCACGCAGCCGTTCGCGGCGCATGCGTAAGTATCCGCGGTACGCGGCCAGGCGGCACTGTGAGCTTTCGTGCACCTTCCGGCGGGAGTCCTGCCGCTGCCAGCCGCCGCCGGGACGCTTGGTAAGCTGGCGCCGTGCTCAAGGACTCACCAGACGGCCGCAGCGCCGCCTCCGCTCCCATCGGCGTCTTCGACTCCGGTGTCGGTGGGCTCACGGTGCTCAAGGAGCTCCGCAGGGCCCTGCCCAACGAGTCGTTCGTGTACCTGGGCGATACCGCTCGGCTGCCTTACGGGCCTAAGCCTCGCGCAATGGTCCGCGGCTTCGCCCACGAGATCGCGCACGCGCTGCTGGCGCGTGACGTGAAAGCCATCGTGGTCGCCTGCAACACGGCGTCAGCGGCTGCGTTGCCGGAGCTGGCGGACAGCATGCCTGTTCCCACGTGGGGTGTGGTAGATCCCGGCGTGGCCGCTGCGTTGGCGGCGGCGCCCGGCGGTCGCATCGGGGTGCTAGGCACGGTCGGGACCGTGCGTTCGCGCGTTTACCAGGACCGGCTGGAGCGCTCCGGCGCCACCACCTGGGCTCAACCGTGCCCGCTGTTCGTTCCTATCGTCGAGGAGGGTGTGTCCGACACGGCCATAGCACGCCTGGTGGCCTCCTACTACCTCGAGGCACGGCCGGCGCTCGACGCCGTCATCCTAGGTTGCACGCACTATCCCGCACTTAAGGGGGTGCTGGCCGAGATCCTCGGGCCCGTTACGCTCGTCGACTCGGGCGAGGCGGTAGCCGCCGCCGTTCGTACCGACCTGGCACGGCTACAGCTTCTGGCACCTGCCACAAACACGCCGACGGTTCGCTACATAGTGACCGGCGACATACCGACGTTCGTTCACGCAGCCGAGATGCTGGGCGGCCCCAGCGGCACGTTCGAGCACATGAACGTGGCCGAGCTGTCGCACCCGGCCTCGGCGTCCACCTTAGGTCGTGCGGCCGCTGGCACCGCGGGTGCTTCGTGAGCGCTAAGCCGCCCGTCCGCAGCGGGCGCGGCCCTACCGAGCTGCGGCAGGTCAGCGTGGAGCTCGGTTACAACCCCAACGCCGAAGGTTCCGCGCTGGTGCGCTGGGGCGCCACCCAGGTTCTGGCGACCGTGAGTATCGAGAGCCAGTTGCCGCGCCACCTGCGCGGCACTAACAGCCAGAGCGGTTGGCTCACGGCCGAGTACGCGCTTCTGCCGCGAAGCACGGCTCAGCGGGTGCAGCGGGAGCGTCTTTATCCGGGCGGCCGAACGCAGGAGATCCAGCGACTGGTAGGGCGGGCGCTGCGCAGTAGCGTGAACCTGGCGCTGTTCAAGGGCAAGACCTTGACCGTCGACACCGACGTGCTGGTGGCCGACGGCGGTACGCGCTGCGCCGCCATCCTGGCTGGCTACCTGGCGCTGCACAACGCCGCCGACGGTCTGGTTTACCGCGGTGAGGTCGACGAGTGGCCGCTGCTGCACGAGGTGGCCGCTGTCAGCGTGGGCCTGGTGGGCGGCGAGTCGCGCGTGGACCTCGACTACGAGGAGGACGCCACCGCCGAGGTTGACCTTAACGTCGTCGCGACCGGCGAGGGCGCCATCGTGGAGGTGCAGGGCGGCAGCGAGGAGCGGCCGGTGCCAGCGGAACAGTACGTGACCCTCATCGCCACGGGCGTGAGCGCGGTGGAGCGGCTACTCGAGGCAGTGAGGCCGCAACTCCGATGAGTTCGCAACCGTTGCGCCTGGCGCTGGCCAGCGAGAACGCCGGGAAACTGGCGGAGTTCCGCGAGGCGCTGGCCGGCCTGCCCATGACGCTGCAGAGCGCTGGCGAACTCGGCGTCACTGACTTCCCCGAGGAGACCGGCGCCAGCTACGAGGAGAACGCCCTCCTGAAGGCCGCTCACGTGACGTTGAAGGCCGGCCTGATCGCGTTAGCGGACGACTCGGGCCTGGAGGTCGACGCGCTCCAGGGCCAGCCCGGCGTGCACACGGCGCGCTTCGGGGGGCCGGGACTCACTAACGGGGAGCGCATGGCCCACCTGCTGCAGCGCTTGCGCAAGGTGGACGACGCACTGCGCACAGCGCGCTTCGTGGCCGTGATCGTGGTGGCCACACCGGGCGGCGCCGTGCACACCTTCCGCGGCGAGAGCGAAGGCCGCATCTTGCAAGGGCCACGGGGGGTCGGCGGTTTCGGGTACGACCCGGTCTTCTTCAGTCCTGAGCTAGGTAAGAGCTTCGCCGAGGCAACCCTGGAGGAGAAGCGCGGCGTCAGTCACCGCGGCCGGGCCCTGGCCGCCTTCTCGGCGTGGGCGCGCAGCGCGGCCGGAGCCGAGCAGCTGAGGCTGCTGACTCCGCGGCCCGTAGACGAGGAGTAACCGGCGGGACCCGGTTCGGGTCAGACCTGAATGGTCACGCGGGCGCCGTCGCCCATGAGGTGCACCGAGTCGGTGAAGCGAATGACGCTCGAGCGGTAACCCATGGTGATGCTGTGGGTGCGCGCGCCGTTCTTGAAGAACTTGACCCCGCGTAGCAGGTCGCCGTCGGTGATGCCGGTGGCGCTGAAGACGATGCTCTTGCCGGGGGCGAACTCCTCGGTGCGGTACACGCGGTCCTCGTTTGCGCCCATGGCGTTGAGGCGCTTGCGTTCCTCCTCGTTGCGCGGCTTGAAGCGGCCCTGGATCTCGCCGCCGAGGCACTTGAGCGCCGCCGCGGCCAGCACACCCTCCGGCGCGCCGCCCGTGCCCATCACCGCGTGCACTCCCGTGCCGCGCACCACCGTGGCGAGAGCGGCGATAACGTCGCCGTCGCCTATCAGTTTCACGCGGGCGCCGGCGTCGCGGACCTCCTGGATCAGTTGCTGGTGCCGCGGGCGGTCGAGGATGACTATGGTCAGGTCGTCGACCGCCCGGTCCAGCGACAGCGCCACGCCGCGCAGGTTGGCGGCCACCGGCCAGGTTAGGTCAACTTTGCCTTTGGCTGGCGGTCCGACTATGAGCTTCTCCATGTACGTGTCGGGCGCCTGGAACAGTCCGCCGCGCTCGGCCATGGCGATGACCGCGACCGAGTTGTTGATCATGCGCGCCGTGATGTTGGTGCCTTCCACCGGGTCGACGGCGATGTCCACGGCCCAGGAGTCCTCGTCGGCTATGCCGACGTTCTCGCCGATGTAAAGCATGGGCGCCTCGTCGCGTTCGCCTTCGCCGATGACGATGCGGCCATCGATGGGCAGCTCGTTGAGCACCTTACGCATGGCGTCAACGCCCGCCTGGTCCACCAGGTCCGCGTCGCCCTTGCCGGCCACGCGGCTGGCGGCGATGGCGGCCTGTTCGGTGACCCTCACGGTGTCCATGACGAGCGCGGTCTCCATGAGCGCCGCCTCGGTGTCGCTGCTGCGAGCACGCCTAACCTTGGCTCCCTGGTCGGCGGATCTGGCTTCGTCTTTGGCTACCGAGTCTTTAGCGGAACGCTCTTTGGTCGACATGTCCCCATGATTGCCCCTAACGGAGCGTGAGAACCCGCTGTTGTACTTTGAGAGATAGAACGCACATGTCAGTGCACCCGGCCGAGGGCGGTCAGGGCTCGCTCGGAACGATCTCGCCGCTGCGGTACTCGAAGCCTTCCGGCGCTGGCGGCAGGACGAAGGTCGACATGGGGTAGGCCCCGTGATCGGGAACGCCGAGCGCCTTGACCATCGACTCGACCCAGGTGATCGACTGGTTGTAGTAACGACCCAGGTTGGTGTGCGACTCCTTGGCCACCACCCCCCAGAGGTTGGTGTCGGTGCCGTTGATGCGCACGTTCACGTCGTCGTCGGCCAGCACGTTCGGGTCGAAGGAGAGCAGACGGAAGGTGGTGCGCACCTCCAGGCCGAAGATGACGTTGGCCGGGACCACGTCGTTGATGTTGGCCCGCTGGCTCTGGCCCGGGATCTGCAACGTGCCGCACGGGTCGCCCTGGTCGAGCGGGAACGGGATGGTCCAGGGGCCGTCAACGAAGGTGTCGTAGATGAACTGGCGATGCTTAGCCCACCACATCCAGCAGATGGCGTCCAGCGAGATGAAGGCGTCGAAGGTTACGTCCAGGTTGTTCATGGCCAGTAGCGAGGCCCACACGGTGCCGTGCGAGTGACCCACCAGCACGACGCGTGCCGGGTTCACGTAGCCGTCGATCCATTCGCGCTTGACTTCGTTCAGGTAGGCCTGCGTTTGCAGGTAGCCCGGTTCGAGCTCGCCGCTGATCTCGCTGTAGTGTGCGGTTACGAATGACGAGGCGCTGAAGGTCTCGACGTTCTCGAAGCCCAGCTCCTCGTAGGCGCGCTGTATGCCGTGCAGCACGGCCACGCCGCCAGTTGATTCCGTGGCGCTGTCCAGGTACGACCAGGTGTCGCGGGTGTTGCACACCAGACCGCAGTGGCCGGAGATGGCGATGATGACCAGGTCGGGCGTGTCGGCGGGGCGCAGAGCGCTCGGCGCTACGTTCTCGAAGTCGGGTGCGGGTACGCCTAGCGGACCGCTGGAGGCGGTGTTGCGCTCCGCGCCTGCCTGAGCGAGGCGGTCGTCGGTGGCGCCGGGAGCGCACGAGGCGACCACGGCTAGAACGGTCAGGACGCACAAGAACGGAATCGAGTAACGCGGGCGCATGCGGTCTAAGAGAGTACCCGCTGAGCGAATGAGAACATGTTCGGCGAGCTGAACGGTTACCGGCAAGTTCTTCACGTAGCGACGCCGTCTCAGGTCAGGACGAGCTCCGACAGTAGCTCGATGTGGTGGGTGTGCGGGTAGAAGTCGTGGGGTAGGGCGCGGGCCAGGGCGTAACCCTTCTGCTCCAGGTCAGCGACGTCGCGCGCCCAGGTGGCAGCGTCGCACGACACGTACAGCAGCCTGGGCACGCGGGCGGCGGCGATGTCCGCGCGCAGCGCCGCGGCCAGTCCCGCTCGCGGCGGGTCCACCACCACCACGTCAGCGTCTGCCGGTAGGGGCGCGGTGCGGGCGTCCGCCCGTAAGAAGCTCACGTTGGCGAGTCCGAGTCGCTCCGCGTCGGCCTCGCCGCGCGCGATGGCGCCGCGGTCCATCTCTACGGCGGTGACCGTGGTGAAGCGCGGCGCCAGGTGGAAAGCGATAGCGCCGCCGCCAGCGAACAGTTCCCAGGCGTGGTCGCCGCCCCCCGCCCACTGCGCCAGCGTGCCGTAGAGGGCGCTGGCCGCCCCTGAGTTCGGCTGCGCGAACGAGCTGGCGTTGACGGTGAGGTCCAGCGTTCCGAAGCGCTGCATGATGGTCCGGCGGCCGGCCAGGCGCTCGACGCCTCGGCGGAACCGGCCGCGCGGGTCGTGCTGAGCTCCAACCACCCCCGCGATACCGGCGTTCACCAGGGCGTGCGCCAAGGGCAGGAGCTTGCGGGCGGGCGCGCTGCTGACGATGGCCAGCAGCGCCTCGCCAGTGTCGTTGGCCCGGATCACGAGCTCGTGGGCGCCGGCCGCCATGTGGGCTCTGAGTTCCACAGCCAGGCGCCAGGCGGCGTTCACGGCGTCGCTGGCCGTGGGGTCCTCTCCCAGCACCACAACGTCGCCGCTGTTCGGACGCCGGTACCCGAGTCCAGCGTGTGAGGTGGCCGGTTGGATGACGTCGCGATAGGCCCACTCTCGCGGCGCGGGCCGCACCGGCGGCACCTCCGGCTCGGCCCCTGTTGCGCCGCGTGCACGCCTCAGGCTGTCGATCACCACCTCGCGCTTGAGCTGCAGCTGCTTCTCGTAAGTCATGAACCCGTAGTCGAGCCCAGGGTGAGCGGGGGCGGGTACCCGCTCGGGGACGCTCCGCAGAACGCCTAAGGTGCGCCCCAGCCACACGCCGCGCTTAGGCTCCACCCGCGCTAGCACGCGCTCGCCCGGGATGGCACCCGTTACGAGCACGATCTCGCCGCCGGGCTTACGCGCCAGAGCGGCGCCGCCGTGCACCATCCGCTCGACTTCTAGTTCCAGCGTGCCCGCTTGCATGGCCGAGTGTAACCGCGGGCTCTCTGCCGGATGTGCCCCGGGAGCTTCGCGGGGCGTTGCTATACTGAAGCCATGAAGCGCTCCCTACAAGAAGTCGTGGAGCTCGTCGTTTTCGGGCTCGTAGCGTTGCTGGTCGGCACCGCACTGGTGTGGGTACTCGGTTGGGTTCTCTCGCTCGGCGGCGCGCTGTTCAAGGCGCTAGCTGGCCTGCTGTGGCTGCTCCTGCGGTTCATCGTGCCGATAGCCATAGTGGCGGGCCTGGTCTACTTCCTGGTCAAGGCCCTGCAGGGTCGCGGCACCGAGGCGGCTGCGGCTGGCGCAGCAACGGCCGCCGGTACCGGCAGTGCCGCCAGCGGCTCCGGCGCCACCCAGTCCACCGTCGATAAGGTCAAGGACGCCGCGGGCGACGTGGTGAGCAAAGCCAAGGAGGCCGCCAGTGAGGTCGGCGAGAACGTCTCTAAGGCCGTAGGCAAGGCGGTCGACAAGGTCTCTGAAGAGCTTGGCGGTAAGGCCAAGGACGCCGCGGAGTCGGTTGAAGAGACCGCCGTTGATGCCGCCCAGCAGCTGGCCGACGACGTGGCCGCTAACGCTGAGGAGCTGGCGGACACCGACGACAGCGCGAACGACGAGGAAGCCTGACCACCACGGCCTCGGTCAACCCCGGAACTGCTAGGCGCGTATGAGGCGTGCGCTGCTGGCGTTTTTGGCCCTGCTCGCCGCCGTGCCTGCCATGGTGGTCAGGGGCGCCGGCGGCGAGGCTGGTTCGCTGCCGGTTGCCGGGTCCGAGCAAGACGCGGCCGCCATTTACGCTCTCAACTGCTCAGTGTGCCACGGCCCTACTGGCGGCGGATTAGCGGAAGCCGTGCTGGCGTTCCCGCCTGACGAGCGTAACTGCAGCCGCTGCCACAAGGCGAACAACCCGGTAGTGCAGCCGCTCACGCAACCGTTCATCGATAACGACATGTTCCCTATCGGCGACCCGCCCGCGCTGCACGTGGAGGCGCTGCAGGCTGGCCCTGCTGGCGACGCTGCCGTCCAGGCGTTGCCAATGGCGTGGGTGGCGTCGCCCGTTGCCTTGTTCAACTACGTCAGGGCCACCATGCCGCGCTACGACCCCGGACGCCAGACCGACGCGGAGTACTGGCTGTTGACCGCGCACCTGCTGCGCATGAACGACCGCGCGGACGACGCGGCGCTAGCTGACGCCAACGCGGTCGCGGCGGGCTGGGTTGCTGGCGACTAGCGGGCCGCGCGGGGGTCGAGAACATCGCGGAACGCGTCGCCCAGCAGGTTCCACCCCAGCACGAACAGCAGGATGATGAGGCCTGGCCAGAACGACACGTACCAGTAGTAGAACGGCTGCCCTGGCGGTCCGATGATCCAGTCGCGACCGAACGAGATCATCTGGCCCCAGTCGGCGTAGCCGACCTCGACGCCGATGCCGAGGAACGACAGTGCAGCGGCGGTGAGCACGACCGAGCCGATGTCGAGGCTCGCGACGATGACTATCGGGCCGAGCGCGTTGGGCAGCACGTGCCGACCCACCACGCCGAACCAGCGGCGGCCCAGCGCCCGGGCGGAGGTCACGTACTCCTCCTCCTTGATGCGCAGCACTTCGCCGCGCATGAGGCGGGCGTAGGAGGGCCACGCCGTGACCGCGATGGCCAGCATTATGTTCTCGATGGACTTGCCGAGCACGAGCACGATGACCATGGCCACCACGAGGCTCGGCAGCGAGATCACGATGTCGGTGAAGCGCATTACTACGTTGTCGAACTTGCCACCGATGTAACCGGACAGGCTGCCGATGAAGATGCCCGCCAGGAAGGCGATGCTCACCACGATCAGGCCCACCTTGAAGGCGGTGCGTGTACCCCACACGAGGCCGTAGAAGATGTCGTAACCGCCGCTGGTGGTGCCGAGCAGCGTGCCTGACTGCTCCGCGTTGCGCGGCTGCGTTCCGAAGCCCACACGGGTCATGTTGAAGCAGGTGGCGGGCGGGTTGATGATGGCGTGCCAGAAGGCCCGGGTGGTCGGGTCGCGGTAGTCGTACTGGTTGGCCGCGCTCAGGCCGAGGTCCCTCACGCAGCTGCGCGGCAGTTCGGTGATGACCGGCGCCAGGATCGCCATGAGGGCGAACAGAACGACCATGGTGAGTCCCGCTAGCGCGAGAGGGTTTCGGGTGAAGCGCCGCCAGGCCTTGCGGCGGGTGCTGCCCTGCTGGCCCTCGGGCAGGGTCTCGTGGATGCTCAGGTCGGTGGTGGTTACGGAGTCGCTCATTCAGTCGTACCTGATCCGCGGGTCGACCACGCCGTACAGCACGTCGACTAAGAGGTTTGCGAACACCACCATCATGGCGGTGAAGATCGCGAAGCCGAGAACAGAGGCGTAATCGAGGTTGGTGGCGGCGGTGGCGGCCCACTGTCCGAGGCCGGGGTAGTTGAAGATGGTCTCGGTGATGACTACACCGTTGACCAGGCCTATGAGCACGAAGCCGGAGAGCGTTATCACTGGAATGAGCGCGTTGCGGCGGGCGTGCTTGTGGGTCACCATGCGCTCGGGCAGGCCCTTGGCGCGTGCGGTGCGCACGTAATCCTGCCCTAGGGCGTCGAGCAGCGATGAGCGCATGACGCGCATGATCTGAGCACTGAGCACGACCGCCAAGGTGACCACGGGCAGGACCATATGCTTGAGGGCGTTAACGAAGATGTCGAAGCGGCCGTTGAGGAGTGCGTCGATGGTCAGCATGCGCGTGTAGGTGGTGAAATCGGACGCGGCCCCCGCCATCTGGATGGCGTAGACCGTGGACACCCTGCCGGGCTGGAACCACCCCAATGCGCCGTAGAAGATGACCAGCAGCCAGATGCCGAGCACGAACGTGGGAAGCGACCAGCCCACGATGGAGACCACGCGCGTGAGCTGGTCGAAGAACTTATCGCGGTTGAGGGCTGCGGTGGTGCCCATGGCCACGCCGACCCCGATAACGGGCACGATGGCGAACAAGGCGAGCTCGAGCGTGACGGGGAAGCGCTTCTGCAGGGTGGTTAGCACTGGCTCGCGCGAGGTGCGCGAGTAACCGAGGTTGCCCTCCGCCACCTGCCTGAGCCAGCGACCGTACTGCATGTACCAGGGGTCTTCCAGCCCGAACTGCTCGATGATCGCGTCGATGTTGCGGATCTGCTGTTCCGACTGCACGTAGGCAGCGGCGCGCTGATAGGGCGTGAGCAGTTGCATGAGGAGAACGATTGCCAGCGTCACGCCGATGAATATTACGGGCAAGAGTAGTAGGCGCCTGACGACGAAACTGAACAAGATATGGACTTCCTTCGCGTTTCATTGCCTCACCCCGCGCGTCCGTCCCGCGGGGAAGGTGGCAGGGAGGCTGCCGAGTGGCGGCCTCCCTGCAGGTCGGACTGTTACTTGGAGATGTCCTTCCAGTAGAACTCGGTGGAGAGCATGGTGTTGAAGTAGACGCCCTGGAGGCCGTCGCGTACCACCATGAACGACTCCTGGACCGGCACTGCGATCAGGGGCACCTGGTCGTAGTGGGCGTTACCAACACCGCGGTACAGGAAGCCGCGTTCCACGGGGTCGATGACGCTGTCGGCCTGGTCGATCAGCTCCTGGATGTCCGGCACGTTGATGCTGGTGCGGGCGGAGTAGTAGCCGTCGTTGTCGTAGAAGGTGTTGATGAAGTTGCTGGGGTCGGCGTAGTCAGCCGCCCAGCCGAGCGCGAAGAGCGGGGCCTTCTGTTCAGCCGTGCGCGCGAGGTAGTCGGCCCAGGCCAGACCGCGAACGCTCATGCGGAACTTGGGGTTAATGAACTCGAGGTTGTCGGCCATGATCTCGAGAGCGGTCTGGCGCACGGTGTTACCCGTGTTGTAAAGGGCGGTGAACTCGAAGCCCTGCTCCCACACCTGGCCGTCGAACGCTGCGCGGAAGAAGTCTTCGGACGCTTCGAGGTCGATGGTGCGGATGGGCGCGTCGGCGTTGTAGCCGAGGAACGCGGGCGGCAGGCCCATGGTGAGGACGACGCCGGCGCCTTCGTAGATCTGGTCTACGAACGCCTGGTGGTCGAACAGGTGGGCGAACGCGCGGCGCACGTTGACGTCGGCGAAGAAGTCGCTGGGGATGCCGTTACCGTCGAGCTGGCCGGAGCCTACGTCCTCGTTGGCGTCGGTGTTGATGTCGAAGTTGAAGAAGACGGAGGTCACGGAGGCCGGGTACCAGCCCTCTTCCATGACGGTCACGCCGGGGGCGCCGCGCAGCTGGTTGAGGGCGGCGCGCTCGTTAAGCGTGATGCGGTCGGCGTCACCTTGCTGGATGGCCAGGATGCGGGTGGACTGCTCGTCGACGTACTGGTAGACAACGTTCGCGAGGGCCGGAGCGCCGCCCCAGTAGTCCGGGAACGCCTTGGCTACGACAGAGTCGTCGGTCCATTCGACCAGGCTGTAAGCGCCCGAGCCGCTCATGTTGGTGTGCATGTACTCGGCGGTGAGGTCGCGACCGATCCAGTCCTGCCAGGTGGCTTCGGTGCCGTCCCACTGGCCGTTAGCGATGGCCCACTCGCTGTCGATGATGCTGAACGCGGTGTAGGTAAGGATGGGAATGAGCGCCGGGGTGGGGTTAACGAGGTTAACCACGGCCACCAGGCCCTCGGGGCCTTCGGGGCAGTCGACGATGCCGTCGATCATGTCCCAGCTGACCTCGGCCAGGTACGCCTCTTTGTCGCCGCCGTCGACCTGGGTTCCGAGCCAGTAACCGCCCATGAGGTACGCCGTGGCGCCCTCGGGGTTAGCGGTGACCGCGCCGTACTTGAAGGACCAGTCCACGTCTTTGCACGACATGGTGTTGCCGCTGTGGAACTGGACGCCTTCGCGCAGGTTGAAGGTCCAGGTGAGGCCGTCGGCGGTGGCGCTGTAATCGGTTGCCAGGGCCGGAACGAACTCGTCGATGGCCTCGCCGTCGTAGAGGAACAGCGTTTCGTACACGTTCTCGATGATGGCGCCGGAGCCGGTGTCGTACCCGCGTGCCGGGTCCAGCGTGACGGGCTCGCCGAACGTCTGATAAACGTACGTGTCGGCCGGTGCCTGCGCGAACGCCATGCCGGCGATCAGCAGAAGCCCGGCTACGAATGCCGTATAGCTCTTCTTCATCTACTCGCTCCTTCTGGTTCGATTTCTGCCCCACTCCCATGCGGGGGTGTTGGCGGTGGGGTGTGGAATGGTCGGCCTCGGGTTGGTAACCGAACCCCTTTCCGCGCGCCCATCACCGCGTGCAGGTATGCGCCTAACGCACCCTACTCGCAGCCTGGTCACGACAGAGTCTGACTGACGCAAGGCATAACATACTCGTGCTATAGCCTGCTACGCTCCATGCGCTTGGCTAATCACCTTATCGCATGACCTTACGAGTTACTACCGTGATGAGCGTCGGAACTCGCCTAAAGTTCGGCCTGGATGAGGGTTCGGTTAAGGCCGCGCGGCCCGTGACCGCCGGGTGCATGGGGTGCTAACAGCCCGGTGGTAACATTGCGGGGTGTTCATAGCCCGCCTCACGACCGGCCCGCGACGACTCACTTCGGTCGTCCTCGGAGCGCTGCTCCTCGTGCCCCTGACCGGCTGCTTGGGCCGGCCCGACGCGCTGGCGCCCGTAATCGCCATAACGGAGCCGCGTAGCGGCACAACCCGCAACACCGACGACCTGCGCATCAGCGGTTACGCCATGGACGATTCCGGCATCGCTTCTATTAGAGTTGACGGCGCCGACCTGCTGGCCAGCGAGTTCTACTCCTCCGAGCGGGGCAAGGGTCTAGTTCAGTTCGCCTTCACTAAGCCCAACCTCGCAGACGGTGAGCTCACTTTGCTGCTCGAGGTCACGGACGTCACCGGCCGCACGACTACTGAGCGTTACGTGCTGACGCTCGACGCCACTCCGCCCACGGTGGAGCTCACGCGGGTAGCGCCCCAGTCGGGCGGTCGCATCCTGGTGGAGGGGGTGGCGCGTGACAACATGCGCCTCTCCAGCATCCGCATCAACGGCGTGCCGCTGGCGTTCACGCCCGGCACCGAGTTCGCCTTCTCCGTACTGGTCGACAACGTTGACGGCGGCGAGGTGGTCGTGGAAGACGGCGCGGGTAACGTCATCTCGAGGCCGCTGCAATGATCGCGGCCGGCAGTGTATTGAAGGTAAGCACCCGCGAGCTCCTGGACGCGCCCGGCAGGGTGCCGACGTTCGAGCTGGAAACCGCTCACGGCAACACCGACCTCCTGAAGCTCCTCGACCTGCTGGGGCTGGCGGGACAGTTCACGGTGGAGAGCCCCTGGGAGCTTCGTGATCCGGCTGGCACGCACCTGATCCACGCTGGCGGTTACGCCGCGGTCCCCTTCGGCGAGGCCTACCCGCCGCTGTTAGAGTTCGTGACCGAGTTCCTCGGCGCTAACAAGCAGCTGGGTCTGCCGCAGCAGTCGTTGAGCGAGTGGCGCGCCGCCCTCGAGGCCAACCTCGTGTCGCTGCTAGCGTCGGTGGCGCCGGAGCACCAAGACAGCAAGGTCTACTTCGGCAACTCCGGGGCGGAGGCCATCGAAACGGCCATCAAGATGGCGCGTGCCGCCCGCCCGCAGGCCACCACCTTCATCAACTTCCAGCGCGCCTACCACGGCAAGACGACTGGCGCCCTGGCGTTGACTCCCAACGACGAGTACCAGGGCCCGTTCCGTCCCCTCGCGCCCGACGTGGTCACCCTCCCCTACGGCGACCTAGACGCCCTTCGCAGCACGCTTAACCGGTTAGGCAAACAGGCGTGCGCGGTGGTCGTGGAGCCCGTGCAGGGTGAGGGCGGCGTTATCCGGCCGCCCGAGGGTTTCCTGAAGGGGCTCGGCGAAGCCGCCGCGGCTCACGGCGTGCTGGTGATCGCCGACGAGATCCAGACCGGCCTCGGCCGCACCGGCCACTGGTTCGCTAGCGTGGCCGACGGCCTCGTGCCGGACATCGTCACGCTCGCTAAGCCGCTGGGCGGGGGGCTGCTGCCGGTCAGCGCCACCATCGCCCGCAAGGCTGTCTTCCAGGCGCTACTGCCAGGCCTGGCCTCCAAGCGGCACTCCTCCACCTTCAGCGGCGGCACGCTCGCCATGGCGGTGGGCCTCAAGTCGCTGGAACTGCTGCTGGAGGGCAACTACGCCGAACGCGCCGCCGAAGCCGGCAGGTACGGGTTGGACCGCTTACAGGCCATGGCAGAGCGCAACCCTGGGCTCATCGAGAGCGTGCGCGGCGCGGGCATGCTGTTCGCGATCTCGCTCAAGCCCGTGGTCGGTTTCAAGGTGCCGGGCGTCTCGGAGGAGGACGTGCAGACGCTCGCGGCCGCCCTCATGCTCCGTGAGTTGCACGGCGCAGGGGTGCACGGCTGTTACAGCAACAACGCTCACCGCACCATGCGCCTCACACCGGCCCTCAACATCCCTCAGGAGTTGTTGGCGCTCATGTTCGACCGCGTGGAGGGCCTGGTGGAGCGCACCCCTAACTCCTTCACCATGCTGCGGCGCCTGCCCATGCCGAAGATGCTGGCGCTGGCGCGGCTGGCGTTCTAGGCCCAGGTCGGGTCACACGCGTGACTTCCACCCGAATCACGCGGCGCCTGCCGCACTTGGCGCTGCTCGCGGTTGGCGCCGCCTGGCTGGTGCTGTTGGTGGCTGGCTCTTTCAGTGGCGCCCAGTCCATCACACGTTACCTGCCGGGGGTCGACACCTCGCTCCCCGGCTCGGCCCTGTACGCCGCGCATTGCCTCGCCTGCCACGGCCCGACCGGGCAGGGGCTCGACGAGTCGCGAGCGCGCTTCCCCGCCGATCACCAGCAGTGCACGCGCTGCCACAACCCGCGCAACCCGCCCACGCTGCACGAACACTATGCTCCGAACGACCTGGCGGTCTTCTCGCTCGGCCAACCCACCGCCCTGGCCGACAGCGCGTACCTCACCAAGTTCCCGACGCTGGCGGCTCTGGAGACCTACGTGCAGGCTGCCATGCCCCGCTGGGACCCCGGTAAGCTGACGCCCTCTGAAGCGCGTGAGGTCAGCCTCTACACGCTCCACCTGAGCGGTTCGGTGCCGCCGGGCGTGCTCGAGGCCTTCATGGCGGGCGATGCGGACTTCAGCGCGCTGGATTCACTCTCGGTGCCGCTCGGGCACTAACCGCTGCCCGCCCGTCGTACTGGAGGACCATGAACCGCTACGAGAAGGGGCGCGCACGTTCTACCGGTGCGCGCCCCGAAGGTGCCCTGTCTCGCCCTACTCCGACTGCAGCCGCCTGGGGTCGAGGGCGTCGCGCAGGCCGTCGCCCACCAGGTTGAGCGCCAGCACGGTTATGACGATGGCGAGGCCCGGGAAGGTGACGGTCCACTGAGCGTCGCGGATGTAGGGCCGCGCGGCATTGAGCATGCTGCCCCATTCGGCGGTGGGCGGCTGGGCGCCCATGCCGAGGAACGAGAGCCCGGCGGCCGCGAGGATGGCGCCGGCGAGAGAGAGGCTCACCTGCACGATGACCGGCCCGAGCGAGTTGGGGATGACGTGCTTGAACATGACGCGGGAGTCGCGGGAACCGACGGCCTCCGCTGCGGTCACGTAATCCATCTCCCTGACCGTGAGCACGGCGCTGCGCATGATGCGCGCGAACGCTGGCACCGTGGCTATGCCCACCGCGATCATGACGTTCACGATGCTCGGCCCCAGCGCCGCCACGATGGCTAGGGCCAGCAGGAAGGCGGGTAGGGCCAGCAGGACGTCGACTATGCCCGATATGACGTTGTCGATCCAGCCGCCGTAGAAACCGGCCAACAGGCCCAGCAGGCCGCCGATGCCGAGAGCTATACCTACGGAGATGAAGCCGATGCTGAGCGACACGCGACCGCCGTGGATGATGCGCGAGAAGACGTCGCGGCCGAAGTTATCGGTGCCGAGGACGTTCTCGGCGGAGGGCGGCGCCAGGCGGTTGCGGAGGTTCTGCCGGTTGGGTGGGTAGGGCGCCAACCAGTCGGCGAGGATGGCCGACCCGAAGATGATGACCAGCAGGAAGCCGCCGAACACCGCGCGCTGGTTGCGGGAGATGAACCGCCCTAACCCCTTGCGTGGTGGTTTGGCCTGTACCTCCGTGGTTAAGCTGCTGACTTCGTTGGGCATCTAGCTGTACCTCGTGCGTAGGCGCGGGTCTAGGTAGGCGTAGAGGACGTCGGTGAAGAGGTTGACTAGGGCGTACATGACGGCGAACACCATGACCACACCCTGAATGACGGGCATGTCGCGGGCGTTGATGGCCTCCACGGCCAGTCGGCCCACCCCGGGCCAGTTGAAGATGGTCTCGGTGATCACGGCTCCGGAGAGCAGCCCACCGAACTGCAGGCCGATGACGGTGACAACGGGGATCATGGCGTTCCGCAGGGCGTGGGCGTACACGACCTTGTTGCGCACGAGGCCCTTGGAGCGGGCGGTCCTGACGTAATCCTGTGTCAGGGTCTCGAGCATGGTGCTGCGGGTCATGCGCGTGATGGAGGCGATGGCGCTGGTGCCTAGGGTGAGGACCGGCATGACGTAGTACTGCCAGCCCCCGAACCGGCCTGACGCCGGCAACCACTCGAGCATCAGCGTGAAAAGGATGATCATCATTAGGCCCTGCCAGAAGACGGGCATGGCCAGGCCGAGGAAGGCGAGCACGGTGGCGACGTGGTCGGCTATGGAGTCGCGGCGCGTGGCTGACATGACGCCAAGGGGCACACCCACAGCGACGGCCAGTAACGTAGCCAGCACCGCCAGTTCTATGGTCGGTCCGATGCGCTGGCTTATCTCCGCGGTCACGGGCCGCGAGGAACGGATGGAGCGCCCGAGGTCGAACTGCACCATGCGGCCAAGCCACCTGACGTACTGGATATGGGGTGGCTGGTCTAGCCCTAAGCGCACGCGCAGCGCTTCGACCTCGGCCGCCGGAGCCGCTTCGCCCATCATCATGACGGCGGGGTCTCCCGGGGTTAGGAACATGATGCCGAACACGATGACGGTGACCCCCAGGAGCACAGGGATCATCAGCAATACGCGTCGAATGATGTACTTGAACATCAGATAGTCTCAGTCATTCTGTCCATATCTTGCGGCGGCAGGGTGCCGATAACGTGCCGCTCCCTACACCGCCGGTTGTGCAACGCGTGGAGCGAAGATCGACTTCGCTCCACGCGTGCACTCCTATGACCTGTTCAGGTCAGTTCTTCTGGATGTTGTAGAGGCGGTGGTGGCCGGCGGGGTGCGGGGTGAAGCCGGCGACGTTGTCGCGCCAACCGTTCATCTCGAGGGTGACGTTGAGGAAGATCCACGGCGCCTGCTCGGCGATGATCTCCTGCGCTTCGCCGTAGATAGTCATGCGGGCGTCGGCGTCGGCTTCGGAGCGGCCGAGGTCGAGGAGCTCGTCAACGCGGTCGCTGGACCAGAAGGTGCGGTTGCCGGCGCTGCCGAACTGGCTGCTGTGGAACAGCGCGTAGAGGCCGTAGTCGGCGTCCGCGGTCACGGTGACCCAGCCGAGGATGAACATGTCGTGGTTACCAGCGGCGGTGCCGTCGAGGTAAGCGCCCCACTCGAGGACCTGGATGTCGACGTTCACGCCGACGTCGGCCAGGAAGGCCTGCACGATCTCGGCGATCTGGATGCGGAGCGGGTTGTCGTTGGTCCAGATGGTGGTGTTGAAGCCGTTGGGGTGGCCGGCTTCGGCGAGGAGAGCCTTCGCGCGCTCCGGGTCGTAGTCGTAGCCTTCGAGTTCGAGGTTGGCGCCGAAGACCTGGGGCGAGATCGGGCCGGAGGCCGGGTTGCCGAGGCCTTCGTAGATGGCGTCGATGATGGCGCCTACGTCGAGGGCGTGGTTGATGGCCTGACG
>Ga0265293_10001703_pt1:0-12500 | contig 46818 bp, 41 predicted proteins | sample Munlanlewell138R_FD_192505 | JGI IMG/M metagenome (GOLD analysis project Ga0265293, IMG submission 192505) | Leachate microbial communities from a municipal landfill in Southern Ontario, Canada - Leachate well 138R | ecosystem: Engineered > Solid waste > Landfill > Unclassified | place... | reverse complement strand
AGCGTGCCGCCCCCGCACTTCGCGGAAGGACTCGAACTCGTGGGGAACGAGCTGCTGCAACTGACGTGGCAGACGGGAACGCTCTTCCGGTACGACCTGGACACCTTCGAACTGGTAGGCGAGCAGCGCTACCAGGGTGAGGGCTGGGGCCTGTGCTACGACGGAGCAGCGTTGTGGATGACCGACGGCAGCGCCACGCTCTTCAAGCGCGACCCGGACACGTTCGCGGTGCTGTCAAGCGTGCAGGTGATGCTGGACGGCAAGGCCCTCCCCCGCCTGAACGAGCTCGAGTGCGTGGACGGCAAGGTCTACGCCAACGTCTGGCTCACAGACGAGATAGTGCGGATCGACCCCACCAGTGGACGCGTGGAGGCCCTCATAGACGCAAGCCCGCTACGCACTCTGATCGGCATAACCGACCGCGACGCCGTGCTGAACGGGATCGCGTACGATCCCGCCAGACAGGTCTTCCTCGTTACGGGCAAGCTCTGGCCGGCCCTGTTCGAGGTGCGTTTCGAGTGAACCCTTACGGGTGAACGGCTAGGCCGGAGTGCTGCTCGTGGCGCTCTTGGAACCCGAGGCACCAGAACTGCCAGCATCTTTATTGCCTGAGTCGCTGCTACCTGAGTCGCTGCTGCCGGAGCTGCCGCTGGAGCCGTCGCCACCGGCCCCGCTGCTACTCGCGCTCTTCCGGCTCGCGCCGGACGCACGCGAATCGTTCACGTAGAAGCCTGAGCCCTTGAACGCGATACCCACCGGCTGGATGAGCCTTTTCACGGGTTCGCCGGTCTCGGGGTGCTCGGTCAGGGCATCCTCCGTGATCCGCTGCTGAACCTCGAAGGTCTCGCCCGTGACCAGGTTCTTGTAGACGTAAGTAGGCATCTATCCTCCTGCGCGCCGCCACTAACGCGGCGCGGCGCCGGCCACGGTACTCGTCGGCGGCCGCTACAGCGAGACGCGCCACCGACACGAACCGGCACCAAGTACGGAAGATATCACCCCTGGTACTCTTCACCCATGTCGCAAGCTGCATCCGGCAGTTCCCCCCAACCTACCGAGAAGCCGCCTACCGAGCGGGAGCGCGTGGCCGTGCTCGGGGCGGGCGCCTGGGGCACCGTTGTAGCCGCCCTCATCGCCCGCAACGGCCACGAGGTGAGGCTCTGGTCGCACCGCGCGGAGCTCGCCGCCACGATCGCCGCGGAGAGCCGCAACCCCGAGTACGCCCCAGACCTGCCCCTGCCGCCCAACCTCAGCGCCACCAGCGACCTGCTCCAGGCCGTGACCGGCGCGGACCTGGCGTTCATCGTGGTGCCAACGCCCACGGTGAGGGCACTGGCCGAACGCCTGGCGGGCACCGGTTTCGCAGGCGCGCTGGTCTCCTGCTCCAAGGGTCTCGAGGTCGGCAGCCTCAACCGCATCAGCCAGGTGGTGGCCGACCCGCTCCCCCGCGCGCAGTTCGCCGTGCTGTCGGGCCCGAACCTAGCCGGCGAGATCGCCGCGGGACTACCCGCGGCGGCCACGGTCGCCAGCCGCGTCCCGGCGCTGGCTACCCGCGTGCAGCGCCTCATGCAGCAACCCACCTTTCGGCTTTACACCAGCAGCGACGTAGCCGGCGTGGAGGCCGGCGGCGCCCTCAAGAACGTCATTGCTTTAGCTAGCGGCATCAGCGACGGGCTCGGCATAGGCGAGAACGCCCGCGCGTCGCTCATCACCCGCGGCCTGGCAGAGCTGGTGCGTTTAGGCATAGCGCTCGGTGGGGAGGCCCGCACGTTCTACGGCCTGGCCGGCCTCGGCGACCTGGTGGCCACCTGCTCCAGCGTGCGCTCGCGCAACCACCAGGCCGGCGTGCGCCTCGCGGCCGGGGAGAGCCTGGAGGACCTGCAGGCGTCGGGGCTAACCGCCGAAGGCATACCCACCGTCAAGGCGGTGCACGACTCCGACGTGGGGCGCAGCATAGACCTGCCCATCAGCCGCGAGGTCTATAAGGTGCTTTTCGAACGCAAGGACCCTCGGCAGGGCATAGTAGACCTCATGACCAGGGCCGAGAGGGCAGAATGAACGCGATCACAGCCACCAACCTAACGAAGCGGTACGGCCGCACGGACGCTGTCTCCAACGTGGGGTTCGAGATAGCTAGCGGCGAGATCGTAGGCTTCGTTGGTCCCAACGGCGCCGGCAAGACCACCACGCTGCGCATGCTGGCCGGCCTCATACGGCCCACGCAGGGGCGCGCCGCCATACTCGGCAAGCCGGTACCCGGCGCCGTCCTGGGCGAGGTCGGCACCATGATCGAGGAACCGAGCTTCTACCCGTACATGACGGGTAAGCAGAACCTCCAGCACGCAGCCGCGCTGCACGGCGGCGTGCCGCCGCAGCGGATAGGCGAGACGCTCGAGTTCGTGAAGCTCGAGAACGCCGCCGAGAAGAAGGTGCGGGCGTACTCGCAGGGCATGCGCCAACGGCTGGCACTAGCGCGGTCGCTACTGTGGCACCCGAAGGTGCTGCTGCTCGATGAGCCCACCAACGGCCTTGACCCCACCGGCATCGCGGAGTTCCGCGAATCCCTCAAGCAGGTGGCCGCCACCGGCGCCACCGTGCTCATCTCTAGTCACATCCTCGCGGAAGTCGAGAAGATAGTGGACCGCGTTCTAGCCATAGACAAGGGCGCCCTGCGTTTCGACGGCACCCTCTCGCAACTCATCGCTCAGGCGGGCGGCCAGCACGTGCGGTACAGCGTGCGCGCCCAAGACGGGCCGGCCCTAATGCAAGCGCTGCGCGACATGGGTTACGAACCCGTGGAGGCCGGTGCGGACGGAGCGCTCGTGGACGTGCCGCAGGCCGAGGCCAGCGACCTGGTCTTCCGCTTGGCTAGCGCCGGGGTGCGCGTAACGTCCGCGACCCCCAGCGCCGAGAACCTAGAGAGCGCCTACCTGCGCCTGGTGGGCGTAGACGGGAAGCCGTCGTGAGCGCGGTCATGAACGTCGCTCGGGCCGAGTGGTTCAAGCTGTGGCGCAAGCGCCGCATCTACATCCTGGCGGGCCTCTACTGGGTGATCGCGCCCATCCTCATCCTGGTGGTGGCGCGCATCATCTTCGGCAACGTTGGCGGTTCGTTCGTGAACGAGGAAGGCATCGTGGACGCCACCATGCAGGAGCTCACCTCGCCCTTCGGGCTGGCGCGCCTGCTACTGGTCGGGCCCGGGTACATGAGTCCCACCTTCTACATCGTGTGCGTAACGCTCATAGCCGCCCTGCTCATCGGCGACGAACGCAGTCAGAACATGTGGAAAACCGTGCTGGTCGTGCAACCTAACCGCGTGGCGGTGCTCACGGGTAAGGTCATCGTGGCCATGCTGGCGCTGGGCGTGCTGCTTTTCGGCGCCGCGCTCGCCGGCGGCCTCTTCGGCGCGGTCGGCACCCTGTTCCTGCCCACCGCCGTAGGTGGCGGTGCGTGGGGCGAGCTGCTCGGGCTCTTCTTGCTGCAGTGGGCGTTCCTGCTGGCGCCCGTGCTGCTCGCGTTCCTGCTCATCTTTGTGGTGCGCTCCGGCGTGCTGGGCGTGGTCATGGTGCTGTTCCTGCCGTCGTTCCTGGAGGCCATCTACAGCGTGCTCTCCACCATCGCGCAGCTGCAGCCCCTCAACCGCATCAACGCCGTGTTCCAGGCGCTGCGCCTCAAGAACGCCTGGGACGCTCTGCCGCAGTACTTCTTCACCGCCAACCTGTACGCCCCGTCGCGGGCGCCCGCGCAGAGTCTAGCTAGCACGTTCGGCGCCGAACTAGGCGCGGATTTCGGTTCCGAGCTCGGGCCCATGGCCGGCCTGCTGGGCACCGGCATAACCCTGCCGCACGCTGCGCTGGTCATGCTGGCGTACTCGGCACTTTTCGGCGCGCTCCTATACCTGACGTTCCTCCGACGCGACGTCGATTGATAACGCCCGCGGGGCGCCCCGTGCCCGAATCGGCACATGGGGCGCCCCGTTGGCACGATAATGGCGCCCATGGAGTGGCTCACCAGTCCGGAAGCGTGGGTAGCGCTCGCGTCGCTCACGGTCTTAGAGATCGTCCTCGGTATCGACAACATAGTGTTCATCTCCATCCTCTCGGGTCGATTACCGGAGCAGCAGCGTCCACGCGCCCGGCTTCTCGGGCTCGGGCTGGCCATGTTCATGCGCATCGGCCTGCTCATGTCGGTCAGCTACCTCGCCAAGCTGAACAACCCGCTCTTCAGCGTCATCGGACGCGACATCACCGGCCGCGACCTGGTGTTCCTGATCGGCGGGCTCTTCCTGCTGTTCAAGGCCACGCAAGAGATCCACGAGCGGCTTGAGGGCCCTCACGAGGAGAAGCGCACGCCGCGGGCGGCGTCGTTCGCCGCGGTCATCACCCAGATCGTGCTGCTCGACATAGTGTTCTCCGTGGACTCGGTCATAACCGCGGTCGGCATGTCAGACCACCTGCCGGTCATGATCATCGCCGTCGTCATAGCCGTGCTCATGATGATGCTGGCCGCCAACCCCATAGCGGACTTCGTGGAGCGCCACCCCACAGTGAAGATGCTGGCGCTGGCGTTCCTCATCCTCATCGGCACCTCGCTCATAGCGGAGGGCCTGGGCCAGCACATACCCAAGGGTTACATCTACTTCGCCATGGGCTTCAGCATCCTCGTCGAGATGCTCAACATGCGCGCCCGCAGCGTCCGGCAGCCGGTCGACCTATACAAGCGCACCCCGCGCGGCGTGGACAGCCTGGAGAGCGGGGGCGAAGAGGCCGTCTGAACGCGGTCACATAACAAGGCGCCGGCCGGGGCCCCGGTCCCGCGGCCGGCGCCGACTGACTGCTGGTTAGTAAGGCGCTGCGGTTCAATGCGCGGCGGCGCGGCTGCGTTTCTGCTCGTACATGCGGGCGTCCGCCCGGCTGACTAGGGCCTCGAACGATTCAGCGTCCTCAGGGAAGGTAGCCGCGCCCACGCTGGCGCTGAGACGCACCACCCCTTCGTCGAGCGCGATGGGCTCCTCGATAGCGGTGAGCAGGCGCTCGGTCACGCGGTCGACGGCGCCGAACTCGGGCCCTGCCAGCAGCACGGCGAACTCGTCGCCGCCGAGCCGCGCCACGATCTCCTCGGGCCGCACGTTCTCCATGAGGCGGTGACCGATGATGCTGAGGACCTTGTCGCCCACCTCGTGACCGTAGGTGTCGTTCACGGCCTTGAAACCGTTCAGGTCGAAGTACAGAAGCGCCATGGGCATGGCGCGGCGGCGCAGCACCCAGAAGCGCGATTTCACGTGACGGCGGTTGGCCAGGCCCGTGAGGTCGTCCCGGTTGAGGAGCTCCACGGCTTGCTTGAGGACGCTCTTGTAATGCGAGATGCTGCGGAACTGCACTACCAAGTGATCGTCCTCGAGCGGTATGACCGTGACGGCGTACCACACCACGTCGCGCCTGGGGTGCGCGTCGCGGCCGGCCTCCAGGTCGTCGTCCTCGCTCCACGGGTACGGCTGCTCGAACTCCTGAACCGTGTTGCTCACGTGCGCCAGCACCAGGCGCCGGTAGATGCGCGGGTCCAGGTGCTCGGGGTGCGAGCGGCGCGCCCGGCTGCCCACCAGGTGATCGGCGGGTAGCGCGAAGGCGTGCGCGGCGCTGGGGTTCATGTCGGCCCACTCGAAGTCGTCGAGGCCGCCGCCCGGCTTACGCACCACGCGGAAGAGGACCATGCCGTGCGGGGCTCTCTTGAAGTACTGACTCCAGATAGCCTCACCGGTCACGCTGGGAACCTCGACCTTGGTTTGCATGCTTGCGCTCATGATACTCAGATTCGGTGCGTTACGCCGTAGGTTCCGCCTTTTCCGTCTACTCCTCCCCTGTGGCTACCGGCAGGCGGTCGTAACTGGACCAGTCGCTCCAGGAGCCGGCGTATAGCTTGGCGCCCTTCACGCCCGCCTCCTCCAACGCCAGCACGAGGTGCGCCCCACTCACGCCCGAACCGCAGTAGGCGATGACCTCGTCAGCCGCGTGCGCCGGCGCGAGGAACTCGCGCAGCTCGGCGGAGTCCTTGAAGAGGCCGTCTTGCAGGGCGTCCTGGTAGAAGCGGTTGATGGCGCCAGGGATGTGGCCCGCCTTCGGGTCCAGCGGCTCTACCTCACCCCGGTAGCGTTCGCCCGCCCGCGCGTCCATGATGACCACGGCCGGGTCCTCCCGCCGGGCGGTCACGTAATTGGCGTCAACCACCATGCCGGGCCGCAAGCGCAGCTCGAACGTGGCCGCGGGGTGCTGGGCCGGTTCGGTACTGAGCTTGCCGCCTGCTGCCAGGTAAGCGGCCAGCCCGCCATCCAGGTAGCGCACGTTCTCGTGCCCCGCGTAGCGCAGGAGCCACCAGGCACGCGCAGCGTACATGCTGCCAGCCTGGTCGTAGACCACGACGGGGTTCTCCTGACCGACGCCGAGAGCGCCGAGCTTAGCTGCGAAGGCGTCCATGTCCGGCAGCGGGTGGCGGCCGCCATGCCGGCCGGGCTTGCTGGAGAGGTCCGCATCGAGGTCCAGGTGAACAGCGCCGGGCACATGCCCGGCAGCGTAAGCGGCTGCGCCGAAAGCCGGGTCCATGAGCTCGAAGCGGGCGTCCACAACGCGCAGGTCGGGCATGCCGAGCAGGCTCACGAGCTCTGCGGCCGAGATCAGGTTGGAGGTCGTCATCTACCGAGTCTACAACCAGGCGTGCGCCCGCCAGGACACGTATCATCACGCCATGAGTGAGCAGCGCACCCCCCGGCATATAGACAGCGCCGCGAACCCTTACGTGAAGGAGCTGGCGCGCCTCAAGGAGCGCCGCGGTCGGCAGAAGAGCGGCCTCTGCCTGGTGGAGGGCACGCGCGAAGCGGAGCGGGCCCTGGCGGCGGGCGTGGGCACCCGCCAGCTGCTGCTCGCTCCTGAACTCGTGCAGGAGCCGGACCGGGTGGCGGCCTTGCGGTCCTCCGCGCTAGCCGCAGGCGCGGAGGTCGTCACCTTCTCCGCGGCAGCATTCGGGCGCGTCAGTCTGAGGGAGCACCCTGACGGCGTGGCGCTGGTGGCAGCGAGCAGGGCGACGCCAGTAAGGTCACTCGAGTTGGCTCCGACCGCGCTGGTGCTGATAGTTGACGGGCTCGAGAAGCCCGGCAACCTGGGGGCGCTCATGCGCACCGCCGACGCGGTGGGCGTGGACGCCCTGCTCCTGTGCGGCGCCGGCGCGGAGGGGGGCGGCACTGACCTGGAGAACCCCAACGTCATCCGCGCCAGCATGGGCAGCCTCTTCGCGTTGAACGCCGCCACCGGCAGCCGCGCGGAGGTCGCTGCAGCGGTAAGCGCCGCCGGCCTGCGCTTGGTGGCGGCCACGCCGCACGCCACCGACGCGTTATGGGACGCCGACCTGACGGGCGGCGTGGCGCTGCTGGTGGGGGCCGAGAGCACGGGCCTGCCTGACTGGTGGTTGGAGCGAGCCGCGCAGCAGGTGCGTATTCCCATGCGAGCCGCAGCGGCTGACAGCCTCAACGTGTCGGTGGCGGGCGCTGTTCTGCTATACGAGGCCTTCAGGCAGCGGTCAATGCCCGCCGCGCGCTAGGCAGACAGGTACTTCGCCACGCCGCTGCAAGCAGTGCGCGTCAGGCAGGTTCGTTGCACGGCTGTGCCCGTCGAGCGGCTCGGTTGCAGGGCCGCGCGTCAGGCGGGTTCGTTATCGGCGCCGGCGCTCTTGGCCAGCATGTCTTTCACCGTCTGCCGGAAGTCTTTACCCTCGAGCGGTTTCATGATGACGTCGTCAGCTTGGCTGTCCCGCGCGCGCTGCAGGGTGTCCTCGTCGCGCAGCGCCGTGAGGATGATGACGGGCACGTGCTTGAGCCGCGGTATGCGCTTCATGCGGTCGCACACCTCGATGCCCGTGAGGTAGGGCATCTTAACGTCGAGTATGGCCAGGTCCGGGGTGTTACCCCGCAGGTACTCCAGAGCCGCCTTGCCGTCTTCGACGGCGGTCACGTTGTAGCCGTCGACGCTTAGCAGCATCTCCAGTATCAGCCTCTGGCCCGCCAGGTCGTCCGCGACGAGTATGGAGGCCTTCTTCGTTTCAGTCACTAAGCAAGCTTATGCAATGTAGGTCGTTCGCGCCAGTGCCAGCCAACGCACGTCGCGTAGCGCACCATGGTTAGCGCCCCTGACAGGTTTAGCTGTATCCTCGTGAAAAGCAGCCAAGGAGTACTGCAGATGCTGAAAGAGTTTCGGGAGTTCATAAACAGAGGGAACGTTCTCGACCTGGCCGTCGCCGTCATCATCGGCGGCGCCTTCGGGAAGATAACCACCTCGCTCGTGGATCAGGTCATCATGCCCGTCATCGGCCTGATCATCGGTGGCGTTGACTTCAGCAGCTTAGGTTTCGTGCTGCGTGACCGCGAGCTGTACTCGAGCGTGCCGGAAGCCGTGGCGGCAGGCGCCCCCGTCATCCAGCTGGGTGCGTTCCTTAACACCGTCATCAACTTCCTGCTCATCGCCATCGTGCTCTTCTTCATCGTGCGGGCCTTCAACGACGTGCGTAAGCGCATGGAGCGCAAGGCCGAGGCCGAGGAAGCCGCGCCCGCCGCGCCCGCTGAGGACATCGTGCTCCTCACCGAGATCCGCGACCTGCTCCGCAAGCAGAACGCCTGAAGCTAGTAAAGGATCAGTAGTTCCAGGTTGGCCGGCCCAGCGCGCAGCACCGGGTCGGTCGCCACCAAACCGATGGTCACGGGCCCCGTAAGCCGCAGGAGCATGTTCATGAAAAGCTCCTCGGTGACGGGGCCGAAGTCTGGCAACTGCCCGTCGTCGAGTCCCGCGCGCCGCAGCTTGCGGACCGCCTCTGCCTTGAGCTGAGTGATGGACGCCCGTATCTCGTCCTGACTGGCGGGCAGGTCGGCGGTGCCCAGGTGCACGGGGTGGCTCACTATCAGCTGCCCCTGACCGAACAGCTCGTTGTTCTCGAGAGCTTCGACCAGCACGTCGATGGTGGAGCTGATCTGGTTGCTGGGCGAGATGAGGCGGATCAGGTCAGGGCCCGGCGTTTGGGTGATGACGTCCACCAGCATGTTCACCTGGTCCGGCGTGACGCGTATGCGCTCGACCCCGCGGCGCGCCACGAAGGTGGTGGCGTCGGCTATGAACGAGGCTAGCTCGTCGCGCACTGCGGCGGGCTCCTGCGAGTAGATGGCGCCCGAGTAGATGAGCTGGTCCTTGACGAAGTAAACCTCGCCGCCCTCGAAGCGCTGGTAGTCCTGCTGCAGGTCTGCCAGGTCGCGAGCTTGCCGCTCCACGTCGCGCTGCAGGTCGTCGACCGCGGCCTGCAGTTCCTGCACGGTGGCGTTACGAGCACGGATCTGCGCCTCAAGGCGGTCGTTGAGTTCGGCCAGCGACACGTTCTGCTGCTGAATGCGGCGGTTGTCCTCGGCCAGCGTGAGGTTGCCCGCGGCTAGTACCTCGTTCTCGGCCTGTAGTTCCCCGGCCTGCTGGCGCATCTCCTCGGTACTGCGCTCCAGCTCGGCGAGCTCTGAGTTGAGCTCGGTGAGCCTGTCCGCCAGGGCCGCGCTCTCCGTTAGGGCCGTGTCGCGCTCCTCCTGAGCCAGCACCTGGTCGGCCAAAGCCGCCTCGCGAGCGGTTTCGGCCTCCTCGCGGGCGGTTTCGGCCGCGGCCAGGTCGTTCTGCGCCGAGAGGACCTGCTCCTCAGCCACCGCGAGTCGTTCCTCCACCACTTGCAGGCTGGCCTGCAGGCCGCTCAGCTGGAGGTTGACCGCTTCCAGTTGGGCTCTGACCTCCTCGGCCTCCTCTTCCAGCAGAGCGGCCTCGGCCTGCGCCTCGGCGGCCGCTACACGGGCCGCCTCGGTGTCGGCCAGCGCCCGGTCACGGTCGGTACTGGCAGCCGCCAGAGCGGCATCTGCCTCGCTCAGCTGGGTCTCCGTCTCGGCCAGGCGCGCCTCAGCGTCAGCCACTTCCTGAGCGGCCGTCTGCACGGTCACCAGGGCTTCCTGCACCTGCAGCGCCAGATCGTCGCGCTGGGTCACCAGCTCGTCGCGTTCGGTCATGGCTGCGTCCCTAGCGCTGACGGCGGCGTCGCGCTGCTCCTCGGCGGTGGCTATGGTCTGGCGCGCCGCTTCGAGTTCGTTGCGCAGCTCCGTCAGTTGCGTGTTGGCGTCCACGACCTGTTGGTCCAGCACGCGCTGCTGCGAGCGTAGTTGGTTCAGTTCGTCCAGCGTGCGCTGCACGTTGAGCAGCGTGCGGGTGGCGTTCTGGAACGCCAGCGCCAGCACGCCGATGGTGGTGAGCATGATGAGGATGCCGGCCACTATGCCCACGATGGCGCCAGTGGTGCGGGGCCGGGCCCCGAACAGGCTGAGGCGCCTGCGCCCCACGTAAGCGCCGAGCCGGTCGCCCAGGTAGGCTATGCCGCCCGCCAGGACGATGAGCACCAGCACCAGCAGGGCTATCAGGGTCACGCTGTCTCCGGTCCGTTAGCGGGCACTATGGCTGACGCTGCCGTCTTCATGCGCTCAGAGCTGGAACTCGCTGCCCAGGTAGTAAGTGCGAACGTCGAGGTCAGCGGCGAACGCTTCCGGCGTGCCGTCGAAGCGGACCTTGCCGTCGAACATGAGCACCACGCGATCGGCTATGGCGAGGGTCTCGCGCACGCTGTGGTCGGTGAGCAGCACACCTAAGCCGCGCCTCTCGCGCAGCTCGGCGATTATGGTCTGGATCTCGCGGATGGACTTGGGGTCCACGCCGGTGAACGGCTCGTCGAGCAGCAGGAAGTCGGGGTCTATGGCCAGCGACCGTGCTATCTCGAGCCGCCTGCGTTCACCGCCGGAGAGCGTGTCCGCTCTGTGGTCCGCCAGGTGACCGATATGGAACTCCTCCAGTAGGCTCTCGGCTCGGCGGTGCTGCTCGTCGACGCTGAGGTCCTGGAACTCGAGGATGGCCAGCAGGTTCTCCTTGGCGCTTAAGCGCCTGAAGGCGCTGGGCTCCTGCGCCAGGTAGCCTAGCCCTAAGTTGGCGCGCCGGTACATGGGGTAGCCCGTGATGTTGCGGCCGCCTAAGTCGATGCTGCCGCCGTTGGGTCTCACGAAACCGACGATCATGTAGAAGCTGGTGGTCTTCCCCGCCCCGTTGGGCCCGAGCAGAGCCACGATCTCGCCTTGGCGCAAGGCCAGGTCCACGCCGTCGACCACCGTGCGGCGGCCGTAACGCTTAACGAGGCCCGAGGCCCGCAACTCCTTGCGCCCGGGGGCGCTGGCGTTAGTGGCGAAGTTGCTGTTGGAGACGGGCTCTACGGCCTGCATAGGGTGGATGCTACCACGCACTCCGGTGAGAGCCGGGTGAACCTTCTCCCGCCTCCACGCGCGGTGGCGGCATGGTTAACGAGCGGTGGGCCGACGCCAAGGCGCCGGCCCACCGTGAGTGGTACGGGTTTGCGGTTACCCTTCGAGCGCCAGCAGGAAGGGCTCCTCCAGGGCGCGGCACACCCAGCGCAGGAAGCGGGCGGCGGCGGCGCCGTCTATGAGGCGGTGATCGTAAGTTAGTGCCAGGGGCATCATGAGGCGCGGCTCGAACTCGCCCTTCTCCTTGTTCCAGACGGGTTCCATGCTGGAGCGCGACACGCCGAGGATGGCCACGTCGGGCGGGTTGACGATGGGCGTGAAGCCGTGACCGCCGATGCCGCCAAGGTTGGAGATGCTGAAGTTACCGCCCTGCATCTCGTCGGGCTTGAGCTTGCGGTCGCGTGCCTTCTCGGCTAGCTCGCCCAGTTCGGTGGCTAGCTCGACGAGGTTCTTGCGGTCGGCGTCCTTGACCACCGGCACCAGCAGGCCGTTGTCGGTGTCTACGGCCACGCCGATGTTCACGTACTGCTTGTGGATGACCTCTTGGTTGGCCACGTCGATGCTGGCGTTGAAGTCGGGGAACTTACGCAGCGCGCCGGCGATGACCTTGAGGAGTATTGCGGTGGGCGTGAGCTTAGCGCCCGCGGCCTCGACCATGGCACCGTACCGCTTGCGCGTGACCTCTAGTTCGGTCACGTCGGCCTTGTCGAAGTGCGTGACCATGGGCACGGTGCTCCAGGCGGTGCTCATGGAGCGCACGGTGGCCTTGCGGATGCCGCTCATGGGCGAGCGTTCCACTTGACCCCAGCGGCTGAAGTCGGGCAGCTCGAAGGCTGGCGCCGTGGGGGCGGCGGGCGCCTGCGGGGTTGCGCCGCTAGCGAAGCCGCGCACGTCCTCGGCCGAGATGCGGCGCATGACACCGGAGCCCTGAACCTGGTGGATGTTCACGCCGAGCTCGCGGGCGAGGCGCCTGACGGACGGCGCGGCGGGCACCAGGCCGCCCTGACCGTTGGTGTCGGCCGGCTTGGCTGCCTGGGCGGGCTGCGGAGCGGGCGGTGTGGCCGGCTGGGCGGGCGGTGCCTGCCTGGCGGGTTCCGCGGGCGCCTCCTCCGCGCTGGCGGGCTCTGCGGCGGCGGGTTCCGCG
>Ga0265293_10001702_pt1 | contig 46836 bp, 46 predicted proteins | sample Munlanlewell138R_FD_192505 | JGI IMG/M metagenome (GOLD analysis project Ga0265293, IMG submission 192505) | Leachate microbial communities from a municipal landfill in Southern Ontario, Canada - Leachate well 138R | ecosystem: Engineered > Solid waste > Landfill > Unclassified | place: Canada... | reverse complement strand
ATGTTTTCTTAAGTAGAAACTAACTTCCTATTTTGGCTACGTTTATTACAAACCCTACTATTATAGAATACTCATGGAAAACAATATCAAAACTCGCAGTGGTGGACAAATTCTTGTAGATCAACTTCTGGCACAAGGCGTGGAGCACGTTTTTTGTGTACCCGGTGAAAGCTATCTTGCCGTACTTGATGCACTGCATGATACTGATATTCAAGTTACCGTATGCCGACAGGAAGGTGGTGCAGCCATGATGGCCGATGCCTATGGCAAATTAACCGGTCGTCCGGGCATTTGCATGGTAACCCGCGGGCCAGGCGCAAGCAATGCATTTGCCGGCATTCATATTGCCAAACAGGACTCAACTCCTTTAATTGTTTTTGTTGGCCAAATTGAAACCGGCATGCGCGAACGCGATGCTTTCCAGGAAATGGATTATCGCGCCGTTTTCGGTACCCAAACCAAATGGACGACTGAAATTGATGATGCAAGCCGAATACCGGAGCTGATTTCCCGGGCGTTTCATGTGGCGACATCGGGTCGCCCTGGCCCGGTTGTGATCGCCCTGCCCGAAGATATGCTTGTACAACTGCGTGAGGTGGCCGATGCCCCACGCGTGGAAGCGGTAGAATCAGCCCCTACCCAATCACAAATGGAGACACTTGAAAACCTGCTGGATAAAGCCAAAAACCCGATCGCCATTCTGGGCGGCAGCCGCTGGAGCGAGGACAGCGTAAACGCCTTTGCCCGCTTTGCGGAAAAAAACCAGTTGCCTGTTGCCGTCGAGTTCAGGCGTCAAATGCTCTTTCCCGCCAACCACCCCTGCTATGCCGGTGATATTGGTCTGGGCATTAATCCGAAGTTGCTAAAACGTTTTGAACAAGCCGATACTGTGCTACTGGTGGGAGGACGCATGTCTGAAGTTCCTTCACAAAGTTACACGGCACTGTCCATCCCGGTTCCCCAACAAAAACTGGTACATGTACATCCCGACAGCCAGGAACTGAACCGGGTCTACCAGGCTCAGCTAGCTATTAACGCAAGTCCTGCCGAATTCACCCGTGCACTGAGTAAATTAAACATCAAGCCAGCCACTGACCGAGAGGAACTGGTCAAGCAGGCCCATAACGAATACCTGAGCTGGAGCGACCCGACAACTGTCAGCGTGCCTGGCAAACTGCAAATGCCCCATATCATGCAGTACCTCGAGAACCGGCTGACTCCAGACACGATCCTGACCAATGGAGCCGGCAATTACGCCACCTGGCTGCACCGTTTCCACCGGTTTAATCAATTCGGTACCCAACTGGCCCCCACCTCGGGCTCGATGGGTTATGGTCTGCCGGCTGCTGTGGGTGCAAAACGCCTGCTGCCCGACACGCCGGTTGTTTGCTTTGCGGGTGATGGCTGCTTTATGATGCACGGCCAGGAATTTGCCACCGCCGTACAATACGGCCTGAATATCATTGTGCTGATTTTTGATAATGGCATGTATGGCACTATCCGCATGCACCAGGAAAAGCATTACCCCGGGCGAATCAGTGCCACTCATTTGCAAAATCCTGATTTTGCCGCCTATGCCTTTGCGTTTGGCGGCCACGGAGAAAGAGTGGCTAGCAATGAAGAGTTTGGCCCTGCCTTTGAACGGGCGATGGCCAGCGGTAAGCCAGCCATTTTGCATTGCCTGATTGATCCACAAGCGATTACACCCTCGGCAACCATTGACCAGATCCGGGCAGCGGCGCTGAAATAAGGCAATACGCATAAATTGATGACATAACCATTCATACAGCGTTCGCAAAGCCCTTGGTACTTCAATGTCACGTTAAGCTTCTAAAAGTCTGGACTCGTTAAAAAAATTGATCAAAAGCCTATTAAACCGATCGGTATGCTCAATTTGAGTCCAGTGACCACATTGCCCGAAAACATGCAACTGCGCATGCTCGATAAGTTCGGCCAAACGCAGACTGCTAGATAGTGGAATCACCTGATCCTCTCGGCCATGAACAATCAGTGTCTCATTGGACAGTGTTTTTATATCTGCTTCTGCGCTGGCCAACGCATCTACCCAACGCTGACGCGGCGCAGGGAACATACTGGAATAAGACTCTTGAACGCCTGGCTGAATACTCGCTTCATATCGAAGTCTCGCCAATTCATCGCTAACCCGGGAGCGATCAAAAGAAAAGATATCAAGAAGATTACGCATATTTTCTATCGACGGCGTGTAACCCCACACTGCGTTCAAACCCTCTGTCAGGTCAAAGCGCGTACCGGCCGCCCCCATCAAAACCATACGATCAATCCGTTCCGGATAACGTAGCGCTGTAGCAATCGCCAGTGCACCACCGAACGAGTTACCGACGATATGAGCCTTTTCAATTTCCAGGGCATCCATAAAACCGATAATATGTTTCACCCAATTATCCATGGAATAGTTATATTTTTCAGGCCGGTCCGTAAAACCAAAACCAACCATATCAGGGGCAAGAACACGATAAAACTTACTCAGGGCCGGAATAGTCAATCGCCAGTTGGCATAAGCACTCACGCCGGGCCCAGAGCCATGAACGAGTAATACAGGCTGTCCTTCTCCAATATCGTGATAATTTGTTGGAATACCAGCAGCTACAACACGCTTACCTATTTCAGGGTTAACCATTCATCTATCCTCCGTTATTACAAACGATTTATTAATTTATTTATTAGCCACGGAATTTATCCAGATAACTAACGAATTCCACTACCTCATGACTGTTCAAAATATTCAGAACCTGTGGGTGTAAGCCAGACTTAGGCTATTCTGGGAATGCCTCACCTTAATGGGTTCGGATGTGTTGGGTTGACTGGAGTTGACCATCTTTTTTTCGAATGAATACATCCACGCAAAATCAACCTTGCTGACCGGTGAAAACTGATAAGAAAACCCTGCTGAAACAAACGTGTTGGGAGTAGCCGGAACTACTGCGAGCAAAGTGCTTGAACGCAGTGCCTGCGTTGCGAAGCGGCCACCACCTCGCAATACCCAGCGACCAGTTTGATAGGCAACGCCAAACGATAAGGCAGTCTGATCCTTGTAATTCTGCGGCAGTCGAATATTGATATCGGCGCCATTATTTGCCGTAAAACCAATATCTATATCCTTCATTGCACGCTTCCAGAAAACCCGGGAAACATCAGCAGTAAGCAACCAACGGTCATTAAGCTGGTGACTGATACCAAAATTCAACTGTGCAGGAGTCTGAAAATTACGTACCTTGACCTTTCCTGCCAGCGAAATGTGGCCAGCCATACCATCTACTGCAGTCAGCGTTGCGCCACCATCCATATCAGCCAACCTGCTTTCCATCGTGTACGCGGCACCCAGGATCGTTTTTTCCGTAACCTTATAGATTAGGCCCAAGCGGCCGCCTAATCCCCAGGCCTTTACACCACTAGCCACCGGCTTGTTCTTGCTAAAACTAAAATGCGCACCACGCAAGTCAGGTAATCCTCCAAGCACAGGGACAAGACTACCATCGACCCTGCCTGCGCCAATCAGAGAACCTACCTGATCCGCTCCCATAAGCATATTGACGTTGAGACCCTGCCATATGGCATCAACGCTCGCCCCCACAGTCAATTTGTCATTGATTTCATAGCTTGCCGCAAAGGGAATATTCAACGTCAGTAGCCGACTCGAATTCTCAAGTCCGGTTTCCAGTCCGCCATTAGCACGGGACAGGAAACTATTACGTCCGTATTCCGTCCCTATCCCTCCTTGGGGAAAAACACCAAAGCCGAGCCCCAGAGGACCGCTATGGTAAACATAGGCCGCTTGGGGGGCAGCATAGGGACCACGGTTTTTCGAGTGATTGCGGGAGGACACCTTTTCTCCGGTCGCCTGAGATTTAACTGATATATTGGCCCCGACAATATCCACACCCAGATGGATTTCTGAGCCCTGCGGCATTAATGACAATGTCGCAGGGTTGGTCATCATGCCGGCTGCCCCTACATCAAAAGCGGTAGCCGATCCACCCATCGCTGTTGAGATTGGGCCATGCCCTACAAACCTGAATACATCGCTAGTCGCCAAGGCCGTTTGAGATGTAGTTACCAATACTGCTGTGGTAGCTATACCAAATAATACTCGCATGATTTCTGTCTCTTGTTATAGGAATTATTTGTTATGTAAATGAAAACACCACACCGGAGCATGGGTTTCAAACTGGACTAATATGTACTAATGAGATGGAGTCAAGCCGCGGGCTTGTGCCATAGTCATCGCAGTATCCACAATCATATCTTCCTGGCCACCGACCATACCGCGCCGGCCCATCTCCACCAGAATGTCACGTGCAGGTACCCCGTATTGTTTCTCGGCCCGCTTGGCAAACAGCAGAAACGACCCATATACGCCGGCGTAACCTAAAGTAAGCGCATCGCGGTCGATACGGATAGGGAAATCCATCATCGGCACCACCAGATCTTCGGCGACATCCTGGATTTTGAACACATCAACACCGGTCTCAATCCCTGATCGGGCGCACACCGCAATGAATACCTCCATTGGCGTATTGCCGGCACCGGCTCCGAGGCCCGCAGCTGCCGCATCTATACGGGTGGCTCCGTATTCCAATGCCACCAGTGAATTAGCTACACCCATCGCCAGATTATGATGACCGTGAAACCCGATCTCAGTGTCCGGATGGAGTTTCTCTCTCAACAGTCCGATACGCGCTTTAACGTCTTCCGGCAACATATAACCAGCCGAGTCAGTGCAATAAATGCAGTTGGCTCCATAGCTTTCCATCAGTTGTGCCTGTTCCAGTAGCTTCTCTGGCGTTGTCATGTGTGCCATCATCAGAAAACCCACAGTATCCATGCCGATATGGCGGGCATACTGGATATGCTGCGATGAGACATCGGCCTCGCTACAATGGGTAGCGACACGAATGGTCTGTACGCCCAACTCATGCGCCATCTTCAAGTCGTCTACCGTGCCTATACCGGGCAACAACAACGCAGAGACCTTGGCTTGCTTCATCAGCGGAATCACCGCTGAAAGGTATTCCTGGTCGGTATGGGCAGGAATACCATAGTTGACCGACGAACCGCCCAAACCATCGCCATGCGTCACCTCAATCAGAGGTACGCCTGCTGCGTCCAGGCCCTGTGCAATGCTGGTCATTTGATCAAGCGTCATTTGATGCCGCTTGGGGTGCATACCGTCCCGCAATGTCATGTCATGGACAGTAATTTTTTTGCCTTTGAGTGTCATGATTAATTCCTCACCTCGCCGTTATTGCATTTGCATTATCGTTGAACCGAATGTCAGATTTCCGCTGTGAATTTCTTCGGCGAACATCTCCGCAGTGCGGACAGCAGCGGCAGTCATAATGTCTAGATTGCCGGCATACTTGGGCAAATAGTCCCCCAAACCCTCAACTTCCAGAAAAAGAGAGACGAGCTTACCATCAAACACGGGGCCATTAATCAGTTTGTAACCTGGCACGTATTTCTGAACTTCCTTGATCATTTCATGCACCGAGGCAATGATTTTTTCACGATCGGGTTCGGATTCAGTCAGGCAGTACACCGTGTCACGCATGATCAACGGTGGTTCGGCCGGGTTGATAATAATGATGGCCTTACCCTGCTTTGCCCCACCGACAATTTCAATCGCCCTGCTGGTGGTACGGGTGAACTCATCGATATTGGAGCGGGTGCCGGGACCTATCGATTTGGAGGCTGTAGTAGCTATGATTTCTCCGTAGGCGACGGACTGCACACGTGATACAGCGGCAACCATCGGGATAGTGGCCTGACCTCCGCAGGTCACCATGTTGACATTCATTTCTCGCTGACCGACATGTTTGGACAGATTCACCGGCGGCACACAGAAAGGACCAATTGCCGCAGGGGTCAAGTCAATCAGGATCACGCCTAACTCATTGAGCTTGCGCGAGTGCTCTGCATGGACATAGGCCGAGGTGGCATCGAAGGCAATTAGGATTTCATCTGCCTCGACATGTGGTAACAGGCCATCAACGCCATCTGAAGTGGTTTTCAGTCCCATCTGCTCCGCGCGGCGCAAACCTTCCGAATTTGGATCTACACCCACCATCCAGACTGGCTCCAACACCGTGCTACGCTGCAATTTATAGAGCAAGTCGGTACCAATGTTGCCAGGACCAATAAGTGCGCATTTGATTTTTTTCATTTTACATTCTCTCGATTTAATAAAAACGCACCGAACAGTTACCGATGCCACCTATGGAAACACGCAGGTTATCGCCAGCACTAACTGGAATCATTGCACCGAGGGCCCCCGACAGGATCACTTCATTGGCTTTTAGAGGGATACCCAATCTACCCAAAGTATTGGCGAGCCACACGACGGCGTTAACGGGCGAATTCATAGTCGCGGCACCTGCACCGGTAGCCACCGTTTCGCCATTCTTTTCCAGAACCATGCCACAAGTGCGCAGATCCAGAACCCGAGGATCAACCAGACGATCACCGAGCACGAATACACCACAGGAGGCATTGTCTGCCACCGTGTCCTGAATCTGAATTTTCCAATCGATAATGCGCGAATCGACAATCTCGAAGCAGGCCATAACTCCTTCAGTGGCGGCCAATACGTCAGCTGCACTGACTCCTGGCCCCATCAGGTCTTTTTTAAGCACGAAGGCGATTTCTCCTTCGGCCTTCGGCTGGATCAAGGTAGCCATCTTGATGGCGGCACCATCTTCATGGATCATGCCATCAAGCATGTAGCCGAAGTCAGGCTGATTCACGCCCAATAAGCTCATCACGGCAGCACTTGTCACTCCGATTTTCTTGCCAACGATACGCTCGCCGGCCTGCAAGCGACGTGCTATCAGGCGCAACTGAATCTGATATGCACTTTCAATCGTCATATCCACATATCTACTGGTCAGTGGGCTGACTGCTGTTCTGGTACTTTGGGCAACATAAAGTTCATCGCCGAGAGTTTCAATAAGTTCTGGTGACATCTTGTTCATCGTCTCCATTTTTTATATTATTTGTTACGTAAAGACTTGTGTCCCCACATAGCGGTTCGTTTGTGACGGGCCATCACCCAGGTTTGATCATCCACCTCCCTCGCACCCCAACCAATCTCAAGTTCAAACCCAGACGGTGTTTCAGAGTAAAAGGAAATCATGTGATCATTAACATGACGGCCAAGGGTCGTCGTCACTTTGCTGGCGGCAGCATCACTATTTTCCGGCACCTGAAGATTGGAGTCAGAGGAACTATCTTTCACCCCGTCGATACGGTCATAGGCATGACCTACATCATCCAGTGTAAGTACCTGCAATAAGAAATGATGAATTTTCTTGGGCAATGGCGCTTCAGCAATAGCCAGCGAATGGTGCCGCCCGTTGCAATGAAGAAAATAGGCTCGAACTGTAATACCCTGCCCCATCTCGATATCAATGACATCGGACATCTCAAAGCCCATTATTCCAGTATAAAATTCCAGCCCTTTTTCAATGTTCGGCACCACATAAAGATAATGGCCAGCACCTTGATCTCCTGTCAGAAAACCGGTGATTCCCCTGCTGGAAACAAAAGGTTGCTCGAAAATTTCAGTAGCACCGTAATAAATTTCCAATGGCAATCCAAATGGATCTTCAAAAGATATCAGCTCCATCACGCCACGCTTTTCCGCCAGCTGAGCGTCGCCAGTCTTCACCTGTACACATGCCTCCTGGAGTCGCTCGGTGAAGCTTTTCAAGGCCTGCGGATTCGCCACTTCATAGCCAGCGAATGCCAGATCGTCAGTCGATCCCTTATCTACGGCAAGACGCCAACTCCGTGAGTCCATACGGTATAACGCATTATCATCATCGGAACCAACAACCTCCATCAAACCAACTTTTTCAGTTAGGAATGAACGCCATGCCGGGACATCACTCACAGAGAAACCCATGTAACCCAAACTTTTAATGCCCATTTTCATCTCCTCTCTCAATGTTTAATTTCTCAAGAAGGTCCTTGCCGCCAACTGTGGAAAAGAGGCCTCGAACGCCCATGCCCCCATCAAAATTCAGTAATGCACCGGTGGCGGGAGCAGAATCAGAACGCGTAGCGAAAAATACATAGGCACCGGTATACTCTTCAGGATTGGGCATGCGGCCAATTGGAAGAGCGTCTTGTAATAACTCAGCCAATGGAATTTCAGATATCGACCTCTCACTCATTTTCAATGAGCTGAGCCCTCTCAAATCCGTATTGATACCCCCCACACCCACGCCATTAACCCGGACATATGGTGCCAATCCGTATGCCAACTCACGTACCAGCCCCACTACTGCGTGCTTTGTAGCCGTGTAAAGCGGGCCACCTCCATTGGGGTAAAAACCAGCATTCGAGATCGTGCAGATCACGTTTCCACGACTGGCAACCAATGCAGGCAAGCAAGCCTTAACGGCAAGAATATAACCCTTGACGTTGACCTGAAATATTTCATCGAATGCTTCGTCGATGGTGTCTTCAGGCAGGTCGGCAAGTGACGTGTTGTAATCCCAGATACCCGCGTTGGGAATAAGCGTGTCAATCTTGCCAAACGCTGAAACACAACGACTGGCCGCTAATTTTTGGTCTTCCATTGAGCGTACATCCCCAACAATACCGACCACATCTTTGCCATAATCGGATTCCAGTTGTCGTATTCGATCGACACTCTTATCAAGGACAGCCACTTTCGCACCTTCGGCCACGAATCGGTCCACAAGCGCGCGACCGAGTCCAGACCCACCACCTGTGATTAATATCACTTCATCTTTCAATCTCATTTATGTAACTCCTCTCGTTTTATAATTAGTGAAAATCAAACTAACGTCATAACTTCAGGTTTCAACAAACTTCGTAAGTTATGACTAACGTCCTGCAATTCTTCAGTTGAAACAGGAGTCCTATTAGCTAACATCCGAGTTGCAATTGAAAAATCTTTTGGGGTATTGATAGCAGTTGCTGCTTCAACACGGCCATCAAAAACTCTGAACAACACAAGTGGTTGACCATTATCAAAGCTACCGCGCAAGACAATTTCTCCAGGGCCTTCAATATTGCCAATCATCTGTATTCGATGGCCAGCAATCTCTGTCCATGAGGTAGACACTTGAACAGCGGGAGTAGCCGTACCAAGCATTGCCGTAGCAACCGTTTCCGCCTGCATCACGCTATTAAGATAAGTCTCCAATGAGCGAGGTGGGCCAGATTCAACAGGCCATGCGGCAACATCTCCTGCGGCGAACACCCCAGGACATGAACTAGCACCTGTAGCGTCAACCACAACACCACGTGCACAAAGGATACCGGCCGAACGAGCCAGCTCATCGGCGGGTTCCGAGCCAATACTCACCAGTACGGTGTCAGCTTCTATCCGACGCCCATCAGCACAAACCACCGCTTTTACGTGTCCCTCCCCTTCGAAATGTGAAACCTGTGTATTCAGTTCAATCCGAACACCTGAACGCTCCAACTCATTGCGGCACCACGACCCAGTTCTACGACCCAACACGCGCAACAGCAATTCGTCCCCAGCCTCAAGAATCGTCACGTTGACACCGGCCTTAATAGCAGTGGTTGCCACTTCACAACCAATCAGGCCACCGCCAATAATTACCAGAGACCGACCCAGTCCAAGCGATTGCTTCAAAACCTGGCTATCGTTGCGACTACGCAAGGTGAAAATACCAGCCAGATCGCTACCGGTAATTGCTAAACGTCGTGCATTTGCACCGGTAGCTAAAAGCAACCGGTCATAATTCAGAATCTCTCCGAACTCGAAATGCACTTGGCGGTTATCTCCATCTATACTGATGACACGCGTTCCCGTATAGAGATCTATATCAGCCGAGACATACCAGTCAGCGTCCAGGATCATAAGTGGTTCGGCTATTGTTCCTGTCAGGGCCCCCTTGGATAAACAGGGACGATCGTAGGCCGCATGCAACTCCTCACCGACCAGATGAATCCTCCCTTGGTATCCTTGTGCGCGCAGAGCGCGAGCAGCAGTTGCGCCAGCTAAACCAGCACCGATAATGACGATTGATTTAATCATGGCGCTAGATATCCGGCATCAAAGTCTACGAACACATCCCTGCCATCGATTCGAACCGGATATATTTCCAGCGATTCGCAGGGCGGCGGTGTTTTTACCTTGCCAGTCCTTACACAGAACTTACCCATGTGCAGCGAACATTCAACCACTCCCCCATCCAGGTAGCCACCTTCAGACAAGGACCAGTCGCCATGAGTACACCGATCCTGTGTTGCGAACAACTCTCCATTGACGTTAAAAATAGCGACTTCTTTACCTCCTCCCACCACCTTCAAGGCTTCACCTGCAGGCACTTCAGACAAATCACAAACTCTAGAAAAAGTCATTTCATTTAACTCCTTAGCGCTAACTTCAATTTCTGGCTTACCTATTAAAGTTAAGCCAGATCAAAGTTAGTTTTCCTATGACACAGCGCACACAGGGTCATATCACCCATAGTGTTTTTCAGAAAAACATACTTATATTGTTCGCAGTGATCGTACTCTGGTCGAGCAGAATAGTCCGCTGGGCAATCTTGAATCCCAACCCGTCGCTTACACGTCGCAAAACATCCCGGCGTTCACCAACATAAAAATCAGTCATACGCTCCAATCGATTTCGGTAACAAAGAAAAGCCGAACTGACTTCAAACGTATCTGGGGCTTCTGTTTCTCGTACGATAATGTTGCTGACAATATGGCGACTGCGCGATGGTGGATCTTCAGCCCAGTTAAACCCTGAAGTTCTTGCACGAATACGCGCGGTCATGCTCACATGATCCTCATCAAAATGAGCATTACCACCAGCAGGGATGTACTCCTGTCCCTTGCCACGGGATGTATGCGTAGTACGGATTGGCATCCAGTAATGGATATCTTCAGTCAACAAACTCAGCCACGCATCATAATTTTGATAGTCCAGCAGCTGTGCTTCACGGTAGTAAAACTGTTCAACAGCGTTCTGTAATTCCAGACTGACGGGAGTTTCTGGCCACTCAATAGCTTTAGTAAGATCTGTAGATGACATAGTTAACATAGTTAGTTACCTGTATATGGTTGGGCGGTTCAACAGGCGCCTGCTTGAGAAAATATTTAATCGGTTAAACCAACAAGCACCTATCTGCTTCGGTCGCTTTATCTGCTTATGGCTTCAATGTGTCCCAGCTTGGCTCGGACATCATGCGACTCCAGTGATGGTAAAATCCGCGTGCAGCTTCTTCGCTATAAACGTAGCTGGTATTACCAGGAAAATCCGGGTTGTTTCTGTTCTGCATACCTGCCCCCATCTGGGCGCATAACGCCCTGCTTCTTGCTTTGAAACCACGCAATCCCCGCTGAACTTCTACCCAATTCTCACCATCGTCCTGCTCGTAGGTTCCACCCTGATTGAAAGTAAAGATGTTTTTCCGACGATACTCTTCCTTGATATCGTCAGGCGCATTGGCATCCACTACAATAAAAGACCAGACTTCGACCTCATTGGGTCCGCGCGGGTGCCAGGTACGCACAGTATTAATGCCAGGAAGAAATGAGCAGGTCGGAAAAATCGTCATATGCTGTGCAACCATGCGATTAACCGGCATTTTGTCTTTCAGACGTTCCTGCGCCAGGTCAGCGGCAGGGCCTTTTGTCCAGTAGTCGACAACCTTGGGGCCCATGATGGCTTGCAGAAGCCCGAAATCATCATTGAACCAGCCACTACCGTGCCCACCCCACTTGGCCCGGAACTGGTTTCCGGTTGTAGGCAACTTGACTTCAGACAACTCTACGTCAGGTGGAAGGCTAGATGTCACACCGGAAAGATGCGCCATAGTCCCAGCATGGTACATGTCACTGCAAAACTGCTCGGCAGCAAATTTCCAGTTGCACGGGATCACTGTTTTTTGCATGCCTGTTATGACTTGAGTCCCTGCTTCGCTACGATCAAGCATTACGTCCATATACGGGGTAGCGTCGCTCAGATAGTCCTTCAAATCAGGCGCTTCGGCATCCCAATTGGCAAAAATCAAACCTTTGTAGGTATCCACCCTGGCTTGCAGCGGTCCCCAGTCAGCTTTGTCGAACCCACAATCCCCCTCTTTTTTTTCACAAAAAGCCTCTTTCTCGAAGGGTACATGAACCAGGTTACCAGCGGTGTCATATGCCCAGCCATGATAAGTACAGGTAAATGACTTGGCATTGCCAAAATCAGAGCGCTCAATGCGCATACCACGATGCCTGCATTGATTAAGAAAAACTTTAATGCTGCCATCTTTCTGCCTGACTACAATTACAGGATCTTCTCCCATGTAAGTAGTTAGATAGTCCCCCGAGTTGGGGATATGCCCCTCGTGCCCAAGCAACAACCAGGATCGGGCAAAGACACGTTCAAGTTCAAGCTCATATAGATCCTGATCAGAATAAATACGAGGATCAAGCAACCCTACTTCCTGATCAACCAGTGCTTTTATCTCCTCATCGGACCATTTCCTCACCCATCTCAAAGTAGCTTCTTGCACTTCTTCTTTTCTTATTACATTCATCTCATGACTCTCCTCAAAATATTCGTGTTACAACAATAAAATGAGCTTTTTTTCTTGCTCATATCTTTTTATTTGATATAGATCAGTTTATTCCGAACTAGATCGTAGTAATATCCGCAATTTAATTATCTATATCCGATTTCTTGGGAATATCTGAAGATCACAGCATACGCAGATGGGTAACTTGAGCAGGGTACGCGCTTCTTAAAACCTGTGCAGAGAGAATGAATGCCGTTGCAGACTATTTTTCTATTGCCCACAGTTCAACCCCAAACGTCTTAAGCAGTTGTTTTTTAATGATCAGACAATGAAAATTGCCACTGTTATAGTGGCAATTTGGGGATCTTGGGTTTGCCTTACGGTTTAAGTACCTATAAAGCGAAATTAGCCGCGGCGGCGCAGGGTGTCAGAGGGTAGTTCGCCTAAGGCATTCTTGTAGTAGCTGGAGAAGCGGCCAAGATGCATAAAACCATAGTCTAGAGCAATTGCAGTAATGTTACTAACCCCGGCCTGCGGATCACTCAGTTGATTATAAATCGCCTCCAACTTGCGCTGACGTATAAAGCGTCCAGGTGTAGTACCAGCGTGCTTTTCGAATAGCCCATATAAAGAATGTGCACTCATTTTTGCCAGATTGGCCAATTGTTCAAGACTGATATCTTGTTTGATGTTATTCTCAATAAACTCTTCCAATCGATTGAACGAATGGCAAGCGGCCTCCAAAGGCTCACGACCGACATTAGAACCAGGCAAACAAAGCAGTTTGCTGACTACAATCTTGGCATAATGCTCTTGGACGTGAAAAGTACTTTGGTCACTTTCCGCCTCCTGACAGACTAAACTCAGCAAACCAAGGAAGCCGTCTAGCTGTTCGCTGTGATGCACCGGAGAAAAACGCACCCCCTCGCTTGGGTATCTCCAGTGATTCTCGCTACAAACCCTAGCAATAATTCGGGCAGGCAATTTAACAATAAACTTCTCATAGGAATCCGAATAGGTCAGATCGAACGGGACGTTAGGGTTGAGCATCAACAATTCACCCGGAGCAAGGCTTCGCTCCTCGCCACAACTTCTCCACATGCAACGGCCCTTAAGCAAAACATGCAAATGGTAAAGTTCCTCTCGTTCTGGCGAAGTAATCTGCACTCGGTTACCATAACTTATCTGGAACAAATCCAAACTTCCAATAGTGCGGTGTTTCAGGCTTGCCTCTGGATCCCTGATACGCCCCTGAATGACCCGGTGACGGCCTGCATGCTGGTTAGCATAATCTTCCACCACATCAGGACATGAATTAGAATAAACTTGGCTCTTTTCGTGCAGCATTCGAAGATTCAGATTCATTCGCCACTACCTCTTTTTTTAAAATGGGTATAGAATTTCGTGCCAGTTATAACTGCTGATGGCTTAGCTCTTGATATGATTTTTATGAGCTTGCTTCAGCTGATACTCCCTCCCGTTATTAACCACACGCTAAGGTAACAACATATCAATATTACCAACGCATCCGTGATCTAACTGGCTAAAGTTACACAATATGTCCTCCAAGCCTTAGATTAGCGGGTTTATAGATTGATGTCAATGACCGATTTTATTGACGCTTGTCAGCTGATCTTGCCCTGATTGTACGTAGAGCGATATCGTAAAGTGGGTGTTAGTGTTTCAGACTCACTACCAGATGTTTCAAAACGGCCTGTCACAGAGCTGGAGGCAGAGAACAGCCGCCTGAGAAAGGAACTGGCAAAAGCGCGCATAGATGCTAAAATTCTAAAAAAGGCAACGGCATACTTTGCGAAGGGTTCGCGGTGAAGTATGCCTGGATTAAGTAAAACTGCGATCATTTTCCAGTAACCCACTTGTGTCGTTTTTTGGCCGTTTCACGCTCTGGCTATTACCAGTGGCACACGCGTAGTCTGAGTGTGCGCAGTCAACAAAACGCCTTGCTGGATAGCAAAATCGAAGAGATCCATCGCCAGAGCAAAGGCAGCTACGGCAAGGCCCAACATCATCCAGGCGCTGCGCCAGCTAGGACTACGTGTCGGTAGTGAGCGGGGTGCGTCGCAGTCTGCTACGCGAGTGCCTCAAACCGGTCTATCGAAGTCCTTACCGGATCACCGCCAATTCGAATCAGATTCTGCAGGTAGCGCAAAATATACTTCAAAGACGTTTTGATGGTTGGCAACCAAATCAGGCTTGGGTGGCAGATATTACCTATATCAGAACCGGTCAGAGCTGGCTTTATCTGGCTGCCGTGCTGGATCTTGCCACCCGCCGGATCGTTGGGTGGTCCATGTCAGACAGGATCGATGCAATGCTTGTGTGTCAGGCCCTGAAATCTGCCTACTGACAACGCAAACCCTCGCCGAGCCTGATTTTACATACCGATCGGGGTAGCCAATATGCCAGTCACATGCATCAACAACTGGTTCCGCAGTATGGCCTTGTAATGTCCATGAGCAGAAAGGCCAATGCGTGGGACAATGCACCCATGGAGAGTTTTTTTAAAACCTTGAAAGTAGAAAGGCTTTACCAGGTCAGGTATCATGATCGCCAGCGCGCTCGGCTGGATATCGTTAACTGGATAGAGGGCTTTTACAATCGACAGCGAATTCATTCCTCAAACGGCTTTTTAACCCCGGTTGATGCTGAAATTCTGCTAAAAACAGCTTAACCTTAGTGTACGTGAAAACGAAGCAGGATCAGTTCTTGTTTCTCTGCTCGCGATTTACGCGCTACGCTTCCTTCCTACACTCAGTCACACTCAGTTGCGCTTCACTTCGTTTGTCATGTCAACTTATAGCGGGACTTTCACCCGCAGGAGTGCGTCCATACTGGGCGCGCCACAAAAAAATAGCGCCCATAAGGCGCTATTTTCATACTTCTTTTGTCGCTTAGTGGCGATTTTTCATTTGAGTCAGACGACGAGCGGCGCTAACCTGAGCAGCCAACATGGCCAGCTCGGCTTCAACCACAGCAATCTCTGCCTTGTCACGTGCATTACGCAACGCTTCTTCAGCCTGTTCACGCGCCTTGACTGCTTTCGCTTCGTCAAGGTCTGCAGCGCGAATTGCTGTATCAGACAGTACTGTTACACCATAAGGCTGAACTTCAATGATGCCGCCAGCCACAAATACCAGCTCTTCTGCACCATCTTCACGAACAATTTTCACTGTTCCTGGACGGATACGAGAGATCAGTGGTGTGTGGCCAGGAAGAATACCCAGTTCACCTGCTTCACCAGGCAAAGCAACGAATTTTGCCTCACCGGCAAAAATCGACTCTTCCGCACTTACCACATCAACATGTATAGTAGCCATAGCTATTCCTTAATTATATGGTTTTGGCTTTTTCGAACGCTTCGTCGATTGAACCAACCATATAGAATGCCTGTTCGGGCAACGCATCACATTCACCTTCCACAATCATTTTAAAACCACGGATGGTTTCTGACAATGGAACATATTTACCAGGAGAACCGGTAAACACTTCAGCAACGTGGAAAGGCTGGGACAGGAAACGCTGAATTTTACGGGCACGGGCAACGGCCTGCTTATCTTCAGGAGACAACTCATCCATACCCAGAATCGCGATAATATCACGCAACTCTTTATAGCGCTGCAGTGTTTGTTGAACTGCACGGGCCACTTCGTAGTGCTCGGTGCCAACAACTTGTGGGTCCAGCTGACGGCTGGTGGAATCCAGAGGGTCAACCGCAGGGTAAATACCCAGTGAAGCGATGTCACGAGACAACACAACGGTAGAGTCCAAGTGCTGGAAGGTAGTTGCTGGAGAAGGGTCGGTCAAGTCATCGGCAGGAACGTAAACGGCCTGGATAGATGTAATAGAACCGGTTTTGGTAGAGGTAATACGCTCTTGCAAAACACCCATCTCTTCAGCCAGTGTAGGCTGGTAACCCACCGCTGAAGGCATACGACCCAACAGCGCAGATACTTCAGTACCAGCCAGGGTATAACGGTAGATGTTATCAACGAAGAACAGGATATCACGGCCTTCGTCACGGAATTTTTCAGCCATTGTCAGGCCGGTAAGCGCCACACGCAGACGGTTTCCTGGTGGTTCGTTCATCTGACCGAAAACCATGGCAACCTTGTCCAGAACGTTAGACTCTTCCATTTCGTGGTAGAAGTCATTACCTTCACGAGTACGCTCACCCACACCAGCGAATACAGACAAACCGGAGTGCTGTTTAGCGATGTTGTTGATAAGTTCCATCATGTTAACGGTTTTACCAACACCGGCACCACCGAACAGACCCACTTTACCACCTTTGGCAAACGGACAAACCAGGTCAATAACTTTAATACCTGTTTCCAGCAATTCTACTGAAGGAGACAGTTCGTCAAATTTTGGAGCGGCCTGGTGAATGGCACGTTTTTCTTCGTGCTCGATAGGACCCGCTTCATCAATTGGACGACCTAAAACGTCCATAATGCGACCCAGCGTACCCTGACCAACAGGTACGGAAATAGCCGCCTTGGTTCTGACCACTTCCATGCCACGACGAAGACCGTCACTTGAACCCAGGGCAATCGTACGGACAACGCCGTCACCCAATTGCTGCTGCACTTCAAGGGTAAGCCCTTTTTCGGCGAAGCCGCCGGCATTTTCAGCCAGGACAAGTGCTTCGTAAATTTTTGGCATGTTGTCGCGTGGGAACTGTATATCCACGACGGCGCCGATGCACTGAACGATGGTACCGTTACTCATGTCGATTCCTTACTTAATAACGATTGAAAGAAACTGACAGCCAGCAAGCCCTTGGCTTAAACGGCTGCAGCTCCCCCCACGATTTCTGAAATTTCTTTAGTAATTGCTGCCTGACGGGTTTTGTTATAAACCAGTTGCAAATCACCAATCACTTTTTTCGCATTATCTGACGCAGCTTTCATAGCCACCATTCGGGCTGACTGCTCAGACGCCATATTTTCTGCTACTGCCTGGTAGACTACGGACTCTACATAGCGGTGCAAGAGGTCATCAATGACTGATTTTGCATCGGGTTCGAAAATGTAATCCCACTTATATGATGCCTTGGGAAGCTGAGACTCTTCTTCCTGAGAAGTCTGGAAAGGATCAGCAAGACCATCAGGCAACGGCAATAAACGAATAAACGAAGGATCCTGCTTCATGGTGTTGACGAAAACGTTCGTAGCAACATACAAAGCATCAATCGTGCCATCCATATAAGCATCAAACTGCACTTTCAGTGCACCAATCAGACGCTCGAGACTTGGGGTATCACCCAACTGCACTTCCTGAGAAACCAGGTTTGTACCTATTCGAGTCAAAAAGCCCAGGCCCTTGTTACCAATGGCAGTTGCCTGAACCTTAATGCCCTGGGCATCAAATTCTTTAAGACGTGACAAGACAAGACGCTGTATGTTGGTATTCAAGCCCCCACACAGACCTTTATCTGTACTTATCACTACAATGCCGACAGCCTTGAGCTCTTTACGCTCTTCCAGATAAGGATGAGAATACTCAGGATGTGTCTGCATCATGTGCGTAGCAATTTCACGTACTTTGGTAGCATAGGGACGGCCTGCACGCATTCTTTCCTGCGCCTTGCGCATTTTGGAAGCAGCGACCATTTCCATTGCTTTGGTGATCTTGCGAGTGTTTTGCACACTCTTGATCTGAGTACGGATTTCCTTAATTCCAGCCATAAGCCTTCCTGTTAGACGGTTTTGCAAAACAAGGGTGCAGGACCAAAATCCCGCACCCTACCAGGTCTTAGTAAGTACCGTTCTTCTTGAATGCCAGAACTGCTTCTTTCAAAGCCGCTTCGTCATCTTTAGAAAGCTCTTTGGTTTCTTCGATGCGGTCAACCAAAGCACTGTGCTTGTGTTTCAACTCATCTTTCAAACCTTTTTCAAATGACAGAACCTGGCTGACATCGATGTCATCAAGGTGGCCATTATTTACGGCAAACAGAGACACGGCCAGTTCCCATACCTGTAACGGCTGGTACTGAGGCTGTTTCAACAATTCAACAACACGTTTACCACGTTCCAGCTGACGGCGAGTGGCTTCGTCAAGGTCAGAAGCAAACTGTGCAAAGGCAGCCAGTTCACGATACTGCGCCAAGTCGGTACGAATACCGCCAGACAGTTTTTTGACCACTTTGGTCTGGGCTGCACCACCCACACGAGACACGGAAATACCCGCGTTAATAGCAGGACGGATACCGGCGTTGAACAAGTCTGTTTCCAGGAAGATCTGACCGTCGGTAATGGAAATTACGTTGGTTGGAACGAAAGCGGAAACGTCACCGGCCTGTGTTTCAATGATAGGCAGGGCTGTCAGGGAACCTGTTTTGCCTTTTACCGCGCCGTTTGTGAATTTTTCAACATAGTCGGCATTCACACGGGCTGCACGTTCGAGCAAGCGGGAGTGCAGATAGAAAACGTCACCGGGATAAGCTTCACGGCCTGGTGGACGACGCAACAGCAAGGATACCTGACGGTATGCCCATGCCTGTTTGGTAAGGTCATCATAAACGATCAGGGCATCTTCACCACGATCGCGGAAATATTCACCCATGGTGCAACCGGCATAAGGAGCCAGGTATTGCATGGCGGCAGAATCAGATGCAGCGGCAGCTACAACGATTGTGTATTCCATGGCACCGTGTTCTTCAAGTTTGCGAACCACGTTATTGATGGTAGACGCTTTTTGACCGACAGCCACATAAACGCAAGTAACGTTTTTGCCTTTCTGGTTGATGATGGCATCGATAGCAACTGCGGTTTTACCGGTTTGGCGGTCACCAATAATCAGCTCGCGCTGACCACGACCAACGGGTACCATGGAGTCAATCGCCTTGATACCGGTTTGCAATGGCTGGGAAACAGATTGACGGGCAATAACGCCCGGCGCCACTTTTTCGATAATATCGGTTTCTTTGGCATTGATGGGGCCTTTGCCATCGATAGGCTGACCCAGTGTGTTGACAACGCGACCACGCAATTCGGGACCAACGGGCACTTCAAGAATGCGACCGGTTGTTTTAACAGGGTCACCTTCGGACACACCTGTATAATCACCTAAAATAACCGCACCAACTGAATCACGCTCGAGGTTGAGAGCGAGACCAAAAACGTTGTTTGGAAATTCAAGCATTTCGCCTTGCATCACATCGGACAAACCGTGGATACGTGTAATACCGTCGGTTACGGAAACGACCGTACCTTGTGTGCGAACATCAGCAGAAGTACCCAAGCCTTCGATACGGCTCTTAAGCAATTCGCTGATTTCTGACGGATTGAGTTGCATATTCAGACTCCTGAAATCCTGTTATTCTGGCGCTTATGCAGCGACCAATGTATCGCGCAAGCGAGCCAACTGGGCTTGCACGGAAGTATCTAATACCTGATCACCCACTGTGACTCGGATACCGCCAATAAGGGATTTATCGACAGTAACAACTGGCTTTAACTTGCAGCCAAATTTTTTCTCGAGACCAGTAAGCAATTCCTGAATTTGCGCATCGCTTAATTCAAAAGCACTTGTGATTTCTGCACTGGCAGAACCCTCATGGCGATTTTTCAGTTCTTCAAATTGCGCTGCGATCTCGGGCAATAGCAATAATCGATCGTTGTCCACAAGCAGATCGATAAAGTTCTGCATTCCTTTGGAAAGTGCAGACTTGACCAGCCCTGAGAACAGCTTTTTACGTTGATCTTTGCTTAATCTGGGATCGGACATTGCTTCACGCACGTCCGACACACTTGAAATTTGTGCCAATTCACTAACAGCCTCTGACCATGCAGCCAAGCCGGCCTGATCATTTTTGGCCGCGGCAAACAAGGCTTCTGCATATGGGCGGGCAATTGTTGATAATTCAGCCATGATAATCCCGAATTAAAGCTGTGCTTTAAGTTGATTCAACAACTCAGCATGCGTTTTTTCATTGACTTCACGCTGAAGAATCTTCTCTGCACCTTTAACAGCCAAAGCGGCTACTTCTTCACGCAATCCCTGACGAGCACGTTCTACTTCGAGCTCGGCATCCTGTTTGGCCTGGGCCAAAATACGGGCGCGTTCAGATTCGGCTTCACCACGGGCAGCTTCAACAATAAGAGCCGCCTGTTTTTCTGCCTCTGCCAATTTAGCGTGATTCTCTGATTTTGCAGATGCTTCGATCAGGCTGATACGAGCCTGGGCCTGAGCCAGATCTGCCTTGCCTTTGTCGGCAGCAGCTAAACCATCGGCAATTTTCTGACGACGTTCATCGATAGCCTTTGTAAGGGGTGGCCACACAAACCGCATTGTGAACCATGCCAATACAAAGAAAACGAGCGTCTGGAAAAAGAGCGTCGCGTTTAAATTCACGGTCGTTTCCCTTCTACTATGTTAAGGCTTTGCGAAATTGCAAAACCCGAAATTTATTGAACTCTGTCATATGCAGGCCTTATTTATAAACCATAAGGCCTGCATCTCCATCCAGTTCACACCCCATCAACAGATGGTATAGACGTTTACTGTATTAAGCGCCGAATGGGCTAGCAAACGCGAACAACATAGCGATACCAACACCGATCAGGAACGCAGCATCGATAAGACCAGCCAACAAGAACATTTTTGTTTGCAGTGCATTCATCAATTCTGGTTGACGAGCAGATGCTTCAAGATATTTACCGCCCATGATAGCGATACCGATACACGCACCGATAGCACCCAAACCGATGATAAACGCGCAAGCAAGAGCAACGAAAGCTGCTGTGGTCATGACAACTCCTTGTGGTTATGAACCTAAAACAAATTTAAAGATGGAAAAAAAACTACTAAAAATAAAGCAAACAGACCAGATAAAATTTAAATGATGCAATTTGCAAGAAAAAACATCCCGGAATTTTGTATGAAACCGGGACGTTAAATCTTAGTGCCCTTCATGTGCCTGACCGATATAAACCAGTGTCAGCATCATGAAAATGAATGCCTGGAGCAAAATAATCATAATATGGAATATTGCCCAGACGGAACCAGCCAAAACATGGCCGACTCCCAACCCAATGCTCATTGCATTGAATCCTGTCCATGCACCGCCCAGAAGAGCGATCAACATAAATACGAGTTCACCGGCAAACATATTACCAAACAACCGCATGGCCAGAGATACTGTTTTGGCAGCATACTCGATGACGTTCAAGGCGAAGTTGGCAGGAGCCAGAATAATTGCACCAATACCACTTGCATGGAAAGGAGCTGTGAACAGATCTTTTATAAAACCACCGGGGTTTTTGATTTTGAAGCCATAATAGATAGACAGCAACAAAACACCCAGAGACATACCCATAGGTACATTCAGGTCGGCAGTAGGAAGAATACGATGGTAATACAGGGGACCATGTGATTCGGCATCTCCGGCAAGTCCAACCCAGCTAAGGATGGATGGAAGCAGGTCAACAGGAATCAAGTCAAGAACGTTCATGAGCGTGATCCACAAAAATATGGTTAACGCCAATGGCGCAACATACTTGCGTGATTCTGTATTATGAATGATACTTTTTGCCTGATCATTGACCATATCAACAATCATTTCAACACCGCCCTGAAAACGTCCAGGAACACCAGAGGTGGCATGCCGGGCAGCTTTCCAGAGAAAACCGACTACCAGCAGACCCATTGCAAGAGACCAGAAAATGGAGTCATAGTTGATAACACCGAAGTCTACAATGTTTGCCTGTCCTTCTCCAACGTTATTGAAATGGACAAGGTGATGCTGAACATAATATGACTGAGGCGAGACATCTGCAGGTGCAGCCATTTGATTCGTACTCCACGATTTGGCAGCCCATAAGGCTGCATTACATTCTTTCCCAATGATTGTTATTAGAGCTTTTTAAAAGCCAATAACAATACATATCCCTTTAATACCGCAACCAGGCCAATCAGCAACGCTGGCCAAACCAGCAAGGTTCCGGATAATTTAACTATTAATGCAAGCAAGGCTATGGTGCCCCCGAGTTTGAATGCTTCACCCCAGAAAAACGTAAGCACGCTTGCATTTGAACCACTATAAAGCTTTAACAACATATGCAGCACAAAAAGCACTGTTGGAACCAGGTAAGCCATACCGCCGGCTACTGCCGACATTGCGGCAGGTACGCCAGATACTATCCAGCACGACACCGCCACTACCGCCAGCAAACCAAACTGCGCCAGCACTATATTTACAAGTTCTTTGGCAGAGCTTGCATTAAGTCTGGCTTTTTCAGCCTTGCTGAGCTTAAGCACGGTGTCTTCAGAACTACCCAAGTACGCGCACTTATCATGTAATATAGTCATAACAAGGTTTCGCAATATGTCAAGCCTTGAGAGTATAACTTATTTTTTGCAGCATAAGCAAACCTGACAGCAAGTTTTATTACATATTCCTGAAATTTGCCTGACGTTTTTCAACAAATGCATTCATGCCCTCTTTTTGGTCATGTGTTGCAAATGTTGCATGAAATACACGCCTTTCATATTGCAAGCCCTGTTCAAGGGTGGTTTCCAACGCAGCATTCACGCATTGCTTTGCCATCATAACAACAGGTGTTGACAGCCCGGCAATGCCCTGAGCCACTTTGACCACTTCCTCAAGGAAGTTTTCAAGGGGCAGGATACGAGCAACCAAACCGGCACTTTCCGCTTCTTTAGCGTCCATCATTCTACCCGTTAGAACCAGATCCATGGCTTTTGATTTTCCGATAGCCCTCGTCAGCCGTTGTGTACCCCCAAGACCGGGAATCGTGCCCAGCTTGATTTCAGGCTGGCCAAATTTGGCGTTATCGGCCGCGATAATAAAATCACACATCATGGCCAGTTCACAACCGCCACCCAGCGCATAGCCTGAAACGGCCGCAATCACGGGCTTGCGAATGGCATTTTTCATGGTTTCCCATGGGCCGCCAATATAATTGCTTTTATATACGTCCATGTAAGACCACTCTTTCATGGCTGAAATATCGGCTCCTGCCGCAAACGCTTTTTCGTTGCCGGTCAGCACGATGGCGCCCACGTCATCATTGTTTTCCAGCGAAAGCAAGGCTTCGCCCAGCGCTTCCATGACTTCATTGCTAAGCGCATTAAGGACTTTGGGACGGTTCAGTGTTAAGACACCCACACCGCCTTCAATTTTCATCAATACCAATTGCTCTGACATACTACCCTCCTGTAAGTTGTCGATGATCTGTTTTTCCTGAGGTATTGTAGCCAGTTTGTTATAGTTACTCTGTCTGAATATATACAAATACCAAAAATCCTAATGAACGAAATAATTTATACCATTACCCCCCAAGACCTGGCCGGCCATCGTTTTTTTGTAGAAATCAATATCCCCGCTCCCAACCCCAAAGGCCAGAAAGTTTCCCTGCCTTCCTGGATTCCAGGCAGTTACCTGATCAGGGATTTTGCCCGCAATATAGAAAGCATCGAAGCACGTTGCGGCAACAATAAGCTGCTCATTGAAAAAACCGACAACAACCACTGGCAAACTGAAACCTGCCAGGGACCCTTGCAGATTGCCTATACCGTTTACGCCTGGGACTTGTCGGTGCGCAGCGCACACCTGGATGAAACCCATGGTTTTTTCAATGGCACCAGTGTTTTCCTGCAAGTTCATGACCAGGAAGACCAGCCCTGCCTGTTAGACATTAAAGCACCAAAAAACATTAAAAACTGGAACGTCTATACCAGCTTACCGGAAGCCAAAAAACACCCAAACTGCGCCAAACGTCACGGCTTTGGCATGTATTTGGCGCCCAACTACGATGCCTTAATAGACCATCCAGTTGAAATGGGCACACCCCAAGTGGTGTCTTTCAAGGCTTGCGGCGCCACACATGAAATGGTGTTTACCGGCCAGATTCCCAACCTGGATCTGGCACGCATTGCCGCAGATACCGCCCGCATCTGCGAATACCAGATTAAATTTTTCGAACCCGAAACACATAAAGCACCTTTCCTGGACTCCTCCGACCGCTATGTCTTCATGACTGTCGTTACCGGCAAGGATTACGGCGGCCTTGAGCATCGCTCATCGACTGCCCTGATGGCATCGCGTAACGACCTGCCAACCATTGGCAACCCCGAGCAAAGCGAACAATACCGCAACTTCCTGGGGCTTGTCAGCCATGAGTATTTCCACACCTGGAATGTAAAACGCATTAAGCCTAAAGCATTTTCTCCCTATAACCTGTATGCCGAAAACCATACCAGCCTGCTCTGGGTATTTGAAGGCTTCACCTCTTATTATGACGACCTGACCCTTTTCAGGGCCGGTCTGATCACACAGGAACAATATCTGGCGCAGCTGGCCAAAACCATTGCCAATGTCCATGCCTTACCCGGACGTTTCAAGCAAAGTGTGGCGCAAAGTTCATTTGACGCCTGGACCAAGTTTTACAAGCAGGATGAAAACGCCCCCAATGCCATCGTGAGCTACTACAGCAAAGGCTCGCTGGTTGCACTGGGCCTTGACCTGACCATCCGCAACGCCACCCATAATGAAAAATCACTGGATGATGTCATGCGGCTTCTGTGGCAACGCTACGGTTGCGACTTCTTCAAAAAACCCGCCGATGGCCTTAAGGAAGATGAACTCGCTTCAATCATCAAAAACGCAACCGGGGTTGATGCCAGCGACTACATTAACCGGTATGCACATGGCACGGAAGATATTCCCCTGAAGGAACTGCTGGCCGGCCAGAACCTGGCATTAAGCTGGAAAAACGGCAGCAAAACGCCATCGCTTGACATTCGGACCAAGGTTACCGAGAATGCCTGCCAGATTGGTAGTGTGATTGAAAATGGCGCGGCCCATAAGGCGGGGCTCAGTGCGGGCGATACCCTGGTAGCCATTGATGGCATCAAAGTTGACGCCGGCAATCTGGATACGCTGCTCAAACGCTACCAACCAGGAAAGGAAATCCTGATTCATGTGTTCAGGCGTGATGAGCTAAGAAACTTTACCCTTATCCTGAACCCGCCCACGCTTAACGAGTGCATGCTTGAGCCGATTCCTGCATAATCAGGCGTGCGCGGTACCACATACCTGGCACTGCGGATTTTTCTGTACCTGCATCGCGTGCCATTGCATGGTACGCGCATCAAACTGCAGTAAACGCCCGTCAAGGCCGGCAGGCATGCCGGCCAAGAGCTTCAAGGCTTCGGCAGCCTGCATACTGCCAATAATACCCACCAGCGGGGCAAACACCCCTAGCGTGGCACAGTTGTCTGGGGCCAGGTTATCAGAGGGTTCAAACAGGCAGGCATAACAGGTGGCGTCTTCATGACGCAGGTCATAAACGGCTATCTGCCCGTCAAAACGAATGGCAGCCCCTGAAACCAGCGGTTTTTTCAGTGTCACACAAGCCCGGTTGATATGATGCCGGGTAGTGAAATTGTCGGTACAGTCAAGCACAACATCGGCATCTTTAACCAATTCCAGCAAACCCGGCTCGTCAAGGCGACGGACATGACACTCAATAAGCGGCTCAGGATTCATGGCCTGCAAAGCCTGCCGCGCCGATTCCACTTTGGGCAAACCTATCCGCCCGGTCGTATGCAAAATTTGTCGCTGCAAATTGCTTAATTCCACCTGATCATCATCAACCAGTACCAACTGGCCAACACCTGCCGCCGCCAGATAAGCAGCAGCCGGACAACCCAGGCCGCCAACACCTACCACCAATACCCGTGATGACATTATTTTCTGCTGGCCTTCGATACCTATTTCATCCAGCATCAGATGCCGGGCATAACGTAATAACTGCGAATCATCCATTATTTTTCTGCTTTTCTTTGGTAATAACCCCCTGATCAACCTTTTTACCGGTTAGATGGTTAATCGCCTGTTGCAACTGAAAATCTTCATCAGCGCCAAATTCAAACATGGCTTCAGACTCTTTAAGCATTTCACCAGCCTTGTCCGCATTGATCTTGCCCTTTGCATCGGTGTCAGGCGCCTGGTCATTATTTAAGTGATCACTTAAATCCGCTTCTCGGGGGAAGCTGAACAAATCGCCCGTTTTGGTATCGGAAACAGTGATATCCGGCTCGATACCGGTTGCCTGTATGGATCGCCCAAGCGGCGTGTAATAACGGGCGGTTGTTAATTTGATGCCGGTATTATCATCTAATGGCATCACCACCTGTACCGAACCCTTGCCAAAACTACGGTTACCCATAATAGTGGCACGATCGTAATCTTGCAGGGCGCCCGCTACAATTTCAGAGGCGGAGGCAGAGCCCACGTTAGTCAGCACCACCATAGGCACTTTGCGCGTCCAGTCAGGCAAGTTTTTCAGGTAATCAGACTCATCGGGCGCATATTCAGCAGGCACAGCCAGATAACGCTGCATTTCCTGTTCACGCGCCTTGGTTGAAACCACCAATTTATTAGGCTCGATAAAAGCAGCGGAAACACCAATGGCGGCATTCAGCAAACCGCCGGGATCATTACGCAAATCAAGCACCAGTCCTTTTAGTGGTTTGTCTTTACCCAGATCGGTCAGGTGCTGGGCCAGGTCTGCCCCAGTCCGCTCCTGGAACTGGGAAATACGAACATAACCGATATCATCAGGCAAGCGCTTACTGCGCACACTGCGAATCTGGATAATATCCCGGACAATTTTAAAGTCCAGAGGCTCGGCCGAAGAAGACCTTTTTACCGTCAAGACAATTTCGCTACCCGGATCGCCACGCAGCTGCTTGATGACCTCACTCAGGGGTTTGCCTTCCGTGCTTTCCCCATTGATTTTTATAATCAGGTCACCCGGCATGATGCCGGCCTTGGCCGCGGGCGTATCTTCAATAGGCGCAATAATTTTTACCAGCCCCTGCTCGGCGCCGATCTCTATGCCCAATCCACCAAACTCGCCATCGGTGGATTCTTTCATTTCCTCGAACTCGTCCTCATCCAAAAAAGCAGAATGGGGGTCAAGATCATTGACCATGCCTTTAATGGCGGATGCAATCAAGTCCTGGCTTGAAACCGGTTCAACATAATTATTCTTGACTGCAGCAAAGACCCGCGCAAAACGCTGTAATTCTTCATAGGGAAGTTCATGCGATACCTTTTGCGCCCATACCGGCATGACCGTTGTTAACAGCATGCCTGCCGCAACCATATAACTGACCAATCGTTTTCTACTTGTCACAAGACACTCCTGCCCGCAATCGAATAAAGTTTCAGTGGTGTGTGAGATATATCCTGACAATATTATCTTGATAACCAGCCTAATGGGTCAACCGGGGTGGAACCATTACGTATTTCAAAGTATAAGGCCGGATCAACCTGACCACCGGTTGCCCCTACCCGGGCAATGGTTTGTCCGGCACGGATGCTATCGCCAACACTTCCCGATACGCTTTGATTATATCCATACACACTCATATAGTTATTGCCATGATCAATAATAAGCAGATTACCAAATCCACGCACCCAGGATGAAAACACAATTTGCCCACTGGCAATCGCCCGCACGGGTGTGCCTTCATTGGCACTGATCAGGATACCACGCCATACCCCACCAGTATCGGGTCGGGTAGTGCCAAAACGGCCCTGCAAGACCCCCCGAACCGGCCAGGGTGCCCCTTTTTGCAAACCGGTCGCCCCCGATTTGGCATTCGCGGCTGCCCGGCGCTCATCTTCCCTGGCCTTTTGCGCCAGTACGGCGGCCTGTTCTTCTTTTTCTTTTCTGATTAGTGCCTTGGCCCGTTCAATTTCCGCATTTTCAGCCTGTTGCCGTGCCAGGGCAAGTTGCTGGCGGGCCTGTTCGGTTTGCTGCTGTTCCTGTTTCACCACCGCACTTTGCAACACGACATAAGCCAGCTCTTTTTGCGCTTCGGCCTGTTTAGCGACAATAGCAGCCCTCGCGGCCCGTTCCCTTGCCTGGGCCGCTTCCTGTTCTTTTTGGCGTAATGCAGCCTGGCGCTTTTGCGCTTCAGCTTTCTGTTGGGCAAGCCTGGCCTGCCGGGCTGCTTCCAGCTGTCTGGAGATGTTTTTCTGGATATCGTCAATCAGGCTGTTAAGCCGTTTTTCATCCTGTACCAGCTTGGTGGCCTGTGACCGCCTGCCTGCCAGGTCTTTTTCAATCTTTCTCAAGACTGCGGCATGCTTTGTTTGCTCTGACTTGAGCTCATTCCCGGCAACCCGGGTTTGTTCGGCCAGCCGCTCAATGGTTTTCTGGCGATCTGCCGTTTTTTTCTTCAGTTCATCAAGACGGGCTATTTCAGTTTCAAGCGCCTGCACCAGCTTGACTCGCGCTTTGGTCACATAACCCAGATAAGTCAGGTCCCGGCCAATTTTCTGGGCATCTTCGCCGGACAGCAATGCCGCCCAGGGTGACAAGCCGCTGGTATATTGCGTACGCAATTGTATGGCCAGCTCTTCGCGCCTCAGTTCCATGATTTTCTGCTGGCGTTCCTGCTGTTGGCGAAGCGCTCGCAATTCTTTTTTTACACGCCTTGCCTGTCCTTGCAGATCATCAAGGCGAGCATTGATTTTGGAAATTTCCGATTCGGATTTGCGCAGTTCCTCGGTGACGTCTTTTTTGTCCGACTCCTGCGCTTTGATTTTTTTGTGGATTTCTTCTATCTGTTTTTTCAGGTGGATTTTCTGTCTTTCAGCTACTTTTTGCTGTTCGCTTAATGCAACAGCAGGCTGAGCCATAACCGGCCCGACACTTAACAGTGCAAACAGGGAAACACAGATTACCCACCTGGTCACATTAGTCCTTTTGGGCTTTACCCTGGGCAGCCACAGCAGCTACCGCAGCGGCAATTGCCGCCTGATCACCCAGATAATAGTGACGGATAGGCTTGAGGTTTTCGTCGAGCTCATAAACCAGCGGCTGTCCGGTCGGGATATTCAAATTAACAATCTCGTCATCGGAAATGCTGTCCAGATGCTTGATTAAGGCACGCAAGCTGTTGCCATGAGCGGCAATCAGCACATTCTTGCCAGCCTTGATGGCGGGCGCAATCGACTCGTTCCAAACAGGCAGGACACGGGAAACGGTATCTTTCAGGCATTCGGTGGCTGGCAGCTGCTCGGCGGGAATGCGTGCATAACGGGCATCAAAACGGGGATGACGTTCATCGTCCAGATCAAGAGGATTTGGGGCGATAGCATAAGCACGACGCCATACCAGCACCTGCTCATCACCATATTTTGCCGCGGTTTCGGCTTTGTTAAGGCCTTGCAAATTGCCATAATGACGCTCGTTCAGGCGCCAGTTCAGGTGAATCGGCGTATGCATGGCATCCATGGCGTCCAGTGCAATCCACAAGGTACGAATGGCCCGTTTCAAAACAGAAGCATAAGCCACATCAAATGAAAACCCTTCCTGCTTCAGCAGCTCACCAGCCTGCCATGCCTGCTGGCGACCAAGATCGGTCAGATCAACATCGGTCCAGCCGGTAAAACGGTTTTCAAGATTCCACTGGCTTTCGCCATGACGCATTAATACGATTTTGTACATATTATGAGCTCTTTTCCACTAAATTAAGAAATAAACAATTCAATACCCGAACAATTTTCCATTATTTTAGCGAAGTCTTATCTCTATTTGTCCAGCTATTTTATAATCTGAGAATTAAGCTTGAAAAAAGCATACATACAGGACTAGACGTGGATTTTCTTTTTTACCAAAATACCATTTATTTTTTAGCTTTTGCCGTGGTATCAGGCATCATGCTTGCCATTCCCAATCTTCGCAAAGGCGGCTTTGGCGGCCAGGCCAATATGCTAAGCACCAAGGAAGCCGTGCAAATGGCCAATAATTCAGCCGCCCTTTTCATTGACATCCGCTCGGCCGAAGAATACAAAAACGGCTCGATTCCCCAGGCCCGCAATATTCCCATGGACGAACTCGAAGAGAAAACGGCGTCACTGTCCAAAAGCAAGCCGGTTATCCTGGTCTGCAATATGGGACGTACCGCGCAAAAAGCAGCCGTAACCCTGAAAAAGCTCAATTTTGAAGAGGTTCACGTGCTTTCTGGTGGCATTTCCGCCTGGACCCAGGACGGCCTGCCCCTTAAAAAACACACAGCGGCCAACATCCGCAAACATAAATAAGTAACCGTTAAACCCATTTACGTAGCAAAAATACTATGAAACAAGTCACAATGTTCTCCAAGGCAACCTGCCCGTATTGCATCCGTGCCGAAAAACTGCTCATCGAGCGTGGCGTCACAAATCTGGAAAAAATCAGCATTGACACCAACCGTGAACAACGGGCTGTTATGATTGAGCGCACCGGACGCACCACGGTTCCCCAGATTTTTATCGGGGACAAACACGTGGGTGGTTGTGATGACCTGATGGCACTTGACCGCGCCGGTGAATTGACTACCCTATTGGCCGACTAAGCCATCAGCGTAATTTAACCTTTAACCTTCTTACATAGGAAACAGTATGGCTGAAGAGCAACAAGCAGAAAATACCAATCCCGCATTCAATTTGCAACGCGTCTACCTGAAAGACCTGTCTTTGGAAATGCCCAACTCACCCCAGATTTTCCTTGAGCAGGAAACACCCCAGGTTGAAATCTCCCTGAACGTGGGTGGTCAACGTTTGGCTGAAACTATTTTTGAAGCCACTGTACGCGCAACCGTCACCACCAAAATCGGTGAAAATATTCTGTATTTGGTTGAAGGTACCCAAGCTGGTATTTTTGAAATTGCCAACGTACCTGAAGAACAGTTTGACCCACTGCTGGGTATTGTTTGCCCCACCATGCTGTTCCCTTACCTGCGCGCCAATATTGCCGATGCCATCAACCGTACCTCATTGCCACCGTTGCACCTGGCAGAAGTAAACTTCCAGGCCCTGTACGAACAACGTACCCAGGAAGCACAACAGCAAGCACAACAAAACAGTGCCGCTCCTGAAGACTCAGGCATCATTCTGCCTCCTGGCACAACCCGTCAGTAAGCAGGTTCGCATGTCTCTTCCCAGCGCTTCGCTTCATGTACTGGTTATAGGTGCGGGTAGCTGGGGAACCGCATTGGCTGCCTCGGCAGCCAATCATGTACCCACCTTGCTGCTTGCCCGTCATGAAGCGGTTTCATCAGAAATCAACACGCGACACAGCAACACCAAATACCTGGGCAATCTTCCTCTGCCCCACAGTCTGAAAAGCACCACCAGCCTTCAGCATGCCATCACCCATTTGCAAAGCAGCCCCCCACAGCAAAGGCTAATCATCCTTGGTGTACCCGTCATGGCCATGCGTAGCACCTGTGAATCCTGGCTGACACGGTTGCAGGCAGCCGAACTGGCCGATACGCCCATTGTCTGGACCTGCAAGGGCTTTGAACAAAACAGCGGGCAATTGCCGCATGAAATCGTGCATTCCGTTTTTGGCAATCAAATACCCAATACCGGTGTTTTATCAGGGCCGTCCTTTGCCAAAGAAGTTACCCGCCACCTGCCGGTTGCCCTTACCATTGCCAGCCATAGCAGCATAACCGTACAAAACACCACGGCTGCCCTGCATGCCAATCACACGCGCATTTATGCCAGCAACGATGTCATTGGGGTTGAAGTGGGCGGTGCACTTAAAAACGTCATGGCCATTGCCTGTGGCATCTCAGATGGCCTTGAACTGGGCGCCAATGCCCGTGCCGCACTAATTACCCGAGGCCTGGCTGAAATTACCCGGCTGGGCATCGCCCTGGGTGGCCAGGCCGCTACCTTTTCAGGCCTTACCGGTCTGGGTGACCTGGTTTTAACGGCCACGGGCGATCTGTCTCGCAACCGCCAGGTAGGTCTTGCCCTGGGACAAGGACAATCGCTTGACCACATTCTTGCAGCAGGCATGACCGCTGAAGGCGTGCGCTGCGCCCGCGATGCCCTGAACCGGGCGACTGCACTGGGCATTGACATGCCCATTACCCAAGCGGTTTGTGATGTCCTGTTCAACGCAATGCCCCCCTTGCAGGCTGTTTCCAACCTGCTGGCACGCGAAGCCAAGGCCGAGTGGCCGGCCGAATAAGGCAGCGCTTTCCAAACCCGGCTTGCCGAGGATTGGGTGGCTTCAAAGAAGCTGGTGAGCGGGGATATTTAACTGAATCACGGATCCACTTGAATCACTTTGGGCAACTTGCAGTGGCCATTGCAAGCGCTCGGACATCAGTGTCACGATATACAGTCCCAGGCCATTCAGCGAAGCACTGCCTGGCATCACTTCCATTTCTTTATTCAGGATGGCTTTTTGTCCGGCAGTAAGTCCCGTCCCACGGTCCTTTATCTGGATGACCCCTTTGCCCAGCGTGATGTCAATTTCCTTTTGCGTATGCTGCAGGGCATTCTGGATAAGATTGCGCAACAGCATTTTCACCAGGACAACATCGGTACTGAGCATGATCCTGTCCATGACATTTAAGCGTACCCTGGCACGAACCTTGAATAAATTATTCAAATCATCCAACACCTCTTCCACCAAGGTGGTCAGGGAAATGACCTCCCTGACAGGGGAAGCGTCATCCTGGTTGCGCGAAAGCTTCAGCAAAACCTCTACATTGCTTCTCATTTCAGTACAGGCATTACGCATGCGGGCCACCGTTGCCAAATCATTGGGTTTAAGTTGCCCGCGCATTTCCAGGATATCCAATGCTCCGGACATGACGGCAACCGGTGTGCGCAACTCATGGCTGGCCAAACTTAACAGCGATTGCTCCCGACGTACATAGGATTCAAGCTCACCCAGAAAGCGGTTAAAAGTTTCCGCAATTGAATACAATTCACTATCGGTATAATTAACCGGAATACGTGGCATCTGCGAACCCACTGGCACTTCACTGATTTGTTCCGACAGCTGGCGCAAGGGATCGACAATCCGCCGGCTACTCAAGGTTGCCAGCCACAGGCCAAGACCCAGAATAAGCAATGTCATGGCACCCAGCGCGATGCTGAAAAGAAATTCGCGATCCTCAAAATGGGTAATATCCTTGGCAATATACACGACCCCTTTGGGTAAAACGGCAATATTGACCAGATAAGTATTCTTGCCCCGCTTGATCTCATCAGAGAAGCCCAAAGGCAAATCCCTGAAAACCTCGGGCATTTGCGCCGGTGTGGCCTGCCCCTGGGGTACAAACACCAGCTGCTGGTTAAATCCCTCCCAAACAAAAAGTTCTGATTCGTTACGGTTTTCAAGAATAAAATCAAGCTCCTGCTCAAACTCCATCTGCAGCATGGTTCGTTCAAGGTCTTCATTCACCTCAAGTACCATCACAACCATCACCGCAATACATGCCATGCTCACCAGTAATATGGCACGGTGGATGCGTCGTGAAATGGACCTCATTGGCTAGCCTGCGCTGGTGAGGTCAGTCGGTAACCGCGCCCATGCATGGTCTTGATCATGGGGAAGCCAAAGGTATCTTGCAATAATTTACGCAAGGTATACACATGGGTACGCAAGGTATTCATATCCACCTCTTTTTCTCCCCAGATTCGTTCCTGCAACTGCTCATAAGACAGAAAACCCGGGTAGGCTTTAATCAGCTCTTCAAAAATACGTGCCATGGTGCCGCTTAATTCAAGAGGGCCGCTATTATTTACCTGCACCGTAAGCTTGCCCGGATCGAAACGGATACCAGGCACTTCTATCCCCGGGGTCTTGCCCATACCTTCTTTACGACGATACAGGGCATTGACCCTAAGCTGCAGCTCGCGAAGGTCAAACGGCTTGACCAGATAGTCATCGGCCCCTTCCCGAAACCCCTCTTCCTTGTCTTTAAGCTGGTCTTTGGCAGTCATCATGATAACCGGTGTCGTGCACTGGATATCGTGCCTGATCCGGTGGCAGATCTCAAACCCAGACAGGCCGGGCAGCATCACATCAAGCACAATAACGTCGTATTCATGGGTGGCAATCAAGTGTAGTGCCGTTAAACCGTCCGAAGCGAAATCCAGCACATAATGCGAATTATCAAAATACTCGGACAGATTCTCGGCAAGCCCGACATGATCCTCAACCACCAGCATGCGAATGGGCTTTGTAGATGTATTCATGCAATGTCAGAAAAATAAAAAAATTAGTTTACTGCTATGGATATGGCCGCCGGTACAAGACCGGGACGGGTTTCAAACAAAATATAACGTTTGTTTTCATAACGCTTTTGTACCGGTACGTTTAACACATGAAGAACATCACTCAAACGTTTTTTAGGTATCGCCAGCAGCAAAGGCAATGTACTGTTGTCCAGTTTGGCAGAAACCTCATTAATCTTCAACAATCCTGCCGTTCCGGCAGAATAAAACCGGGCTGAAAACGGACGCTCATCCACATAATAAACAGGCGTCCCGGCCTGCTCCTGCAGCGATGCAAAATGAATCAGGCCCTTTTCTGTTTTAAAGTAGTTGGGACTGACATAAGCAAACAAGCTAAGCAAAACCAGCACCATCGGCACAATCGCAGCCATCCACCGGGCAGTTGAGGCGAATCGCCACTGGCCGCCTTCCACCCACTTACCCCAACCAAGCGCCAGCAATAGGCTGAAAGCTCCCAGGCACGGCAAAATATAGGTCCAAAGGATATTGCCCGAAAAGGTGAAAAATAAAGGTGTGAATAAAGCCCATCCTAACAAATACGATATATTGGAGGAAACGGCAGCCTGCCTGATCGTGGTACGAAAGCCTTTTTTCACCAATGTGACCAGCAACAAGCCTACCCCAACCAAACCCCATGGAAAAGTAGCCTGCAACCAATACCACCAAATGGTGCCATGCATTTTTTCATGGGCAGTACCATATAAATCCCCCTGCCAGCCCGGGTCGACAAAACGCAGGAAATGTTCACCCACAATAAAATAATCCAGAAACCCGGGCGTCTTGATTTCCGCCATCACGTACCACGGCAGGCTGAGTAGCGCCGTTAACAGCAAACCACGCATCCAAGGCAATGCCCTGAATTGATCCATACGACTTTTGTCTGGCAGCAACCATAACAACAGCGGCCCGGCCACCAGCACCAGTGCCAAAGGCCCTTTGGCCAACAGGCCAATGGCCAGCCCCACAAAAAACCCATAACGCCAGAACCAGGACGGGTACGACCGGGCCATCATGAAAGCAGTCATGCTAAAAGTGGTACCCAGCACCAGAAACGGATCGGTCAGCACCGCACCTGAAGTGATATATACCAGGGCACACGAACTGTAAATAATCGCCGTCCACTGGGCCACACGCTTGCCAAATAAAGCCTGCGTAAAGGCAACAAGAAGCCCCACCGTTGCCACCATACTTAACCATGAAGGAAAACGTACGGCAAACTCATTAACGCCCAGCAACCGGAAAGACAAGGCCTGCGCCCAGAACGAAAGCGGCGGCTTGCCCCAGAAGGGTTTACCTGGTTCAAACCAAGGGGTAATCCAGTCACCGCTTTGCGCCATCAAACGGGCAATTTCAGCATAGCGGGGTTCAGATGTATCAGAGAGTGGCATTAATGCCATGCTTATCAGGGGCAGACACAATAAAATGCCTGCCACCCACCATAAATCAATCCTGCGAGTCACTTTAATTTCCTTTTACAATCATCCACTCGTAAACCGGTTCTTCATGGTGGCTCACTGCTGACTGATTCATCTCACTGACATTATCCACAAACGTTTCCAAGGCCTGCCCCTGGTTTTTCTGCACTACATCCCTGATCAGATAAACCGGACGCTGCTTGGCTTCAAAATAGGTTTTACCCACATACTCACCCAACAGCCCAATCGAAATCAGCTGGACACCGCCCAGAAAAGTGATCATGGAGATTAACGATGGATAGCCTTGAACCGGCTCTCCCAACACCAGGGTTTTAGCCACAATCCACAGGGCAAACAAAATGCCCGCCAGCGCCGTCAAAATACCGGCGACCATTGTCAGGCGTAAAGGCGCGACTGAAAAAGAGGTAATCCCCTCGAAAGCCAGCCCCATCAGGCCAGGGTAATCCCACTTGCTGGTACCTGCGACACGGGGTAGTCGGTCATATTCAATCACCTTGGTGGGCAAACCAATCCAGGCAAACAGCCCCTTCATGTAACGATTGCGTTCACCCAGCTGGCTCATGGCATTGACCGCCTTGCGGCTAAGCAAACGGAAGTCACCGGTATCTTCAGGAATCTCAACGTCACTAATACGGTTCAGTAAACGATAAAAACCATGGGCGGAAAACTGCTTGAACCAGGTTTCACCCGCCCGTGAACGGCGTTTCATGCTGACAACATCAGCCCCTTCACGCCACGCCTGCAGCATATCTGGAATCAGGGCCGGCGGATCCTGCAAATCAGCATCCATAATAATGATTGCCTGCCCTCCGGCATATGCCAAACCGGCACTCAGGGCGGCTTCCTTGCCAAAATTGCGGCTTAAACGGACCAGCTTCAGATGTGCATCCCAAGTGGCTCGCTCAGCCAGAAAATGCCCCGATCCATCACGACTGCCATCATCCACCATCACCAGTTCATAACTGATCTCAAGCGGATCCAGAATTGAGGCCAGTTGGGGGAACAGTAACGGCAACATCTGCCGTTCGTTATAAACAGGAATCACGATGGATAAAACCAGGCCTTTCTCAGCCTGAAACAAAGATGTCCCGTTTTCTTGCATTGCATTCATTGACAGCACCTGCTTTTCAATTTTAAACATGACAGGCGTAAGCATATGTCTTGCTGCAACAAGGAAACATCAAGCAAAAATCAAGCAAATATCAAAAAAAAGCACGTCCGGGAACGTGCTTTGCGCCTGAGCAGTTATTGCCGACTCAAGGGTGTGATTTCCTTCCACCAATCGAACTCAGGGAAATATGCGTCTCACCGCTTGCTGTTTTATGCACGGCACTTTTCCAGGCATGCCCATAGGCCACTTCAAGGCTAAGGTGCAGTTTTCCATCGGGTTGACGCTGCTGCTCAAGGGCATCACACAAGCGCTGGTACCACTTGCGCCCAACCAGCCCGTCATGGCGCCCAATTGTTGGGTTACCGCCTAAGGCGGCCACATCCGCCAGCAGTTTTTGCGGCCGCTGGTAAGTTAGCGTAATCACTTCCTGGTCCATCACCGGATCAACAAAACCATGCTCAAGCAGGATATCGCCAAAATCATGCATATCGACAAAAGGCACGGTTTTAGTCTGGATACCGGCCGTTTCAATGGCCTTGCGCAATTCAATGAACGTGCCAGGCCCCAAACAGGAAAACATGCAAATACCGCCAACCTGGGTTACCCGCCGCCACTCGGCAATCACCTTATGAGGTTCAGGATGCCAATGCAGGGCCATATTGGACCAGACCAGGCCGGCGGATTCAGCCGCCAGCGGCATGGCCGCCAAATCGGCCAGATGGAATTCATCCAGGTTTTTGCGCCCCAGTTTTGATACCCATGCCTGCATGCCCTTGGGCAGATACGTATTCCTGCAGTGCTCGATAAATGCAGGGCAATTGTCCACCCCAAGCAGGCGGGATTTGGGAAAGCGTTCCCTAAGTGCCTGAAACGAATGCCCTGGACCACAGCCGGCATCAACCAGCGTTTCCGGGTTGATGCGGATATAACTTAAGCGCCCGATCATGCGGCGGCTGATTTCATCATAAAAAAAACGTGAATCTTCCAATAAACCACGACGGGCAAATTGCTTGATAACGTGTTCGGTATTGATGGGCAAAACCTGGGGGGAATAAATGGCCTGGGACATTGAGATCACTGACGTATTGTTAATACGGGAAGAAAATGGTTTGATAAGGCCATATTGTAAATAAGACTTCCCTGATTCTGTGCAAAACCCTTACAAAAACAAAAGATTAGGCTGGTTAAACAACCATGTCAAACAACTGGCCAGCCGCCTGAAGCTTGTCTTGCCCGGCAGTTGCCCCTTATGCGGCACCCCTTGCACGGGAGAGAGATTCTGCCCCGACTGCCACAACGATATTTTGCACTCCATACGAAACCACCCCTATCGCTGCGCCCGCTGCTACCTGGCCCTGCCCAACCCGGGCCCTTGCCCGGACTGCAGCGAACAGGCCCTTCATACCGGAACCATCATGGCCGCCTTTGATTATGTACATCCCCTGGATAGCCTGGTTTTGCGCTACAAAAATGGCCGCCAGCTTGACCTGGCCCCGGCATTTGCACAACTGCTAAGCCAACAACTGCAAGACCAGGGTATGCTGCCCCTTACAAACACCTGTCTGATTCCCATTCCGGGCAGCCGGCAATCACTTTCCCGACGCGGCTTCAATCCGGCGGCAGAGTTTGCACAACACCTTGGAAAGAAACTACAATTACCCGTTGAGCATTTTGTTCTGCGCCGCCATGACCAGCATCTCAAGCAATCCAGCCTGTCCCGTTATGCACGTCGTGCAGCCGCAGCCGGTTTATACTATTGTTCGCACCGTCTGGACATACCCCATGCCATTCTGGTCGACGACATAGTCACCACCTGCAGCACCATAGATAGTGCCGCCTGTGCCTTGCTGGCCGCTGGTGTACAGCGTGTGGATGCCTTGGCCATCGCCCGCACTCCCCCCAAACATTTTTAAGCAATCGCATGTTTCACATTATTCTTGTTTCACCCGAAATTCCCGCCAATACCGGCAATATCATCCGCCTGGCTGCCAACACCGGCATACAGCTGCACCTGGTCAAGCCACTGGGCTTTATGCTTGATGACAAACGCCTGCGCCGCGCCGGGCTGGACTACCATGAATGGGCAGACATCAAGGTTCACGGCCATCTGCAAGAAGCGATCGAATCAACAGGCGCGCCTGCCGGCCATATTTATGCCATTTCCACCAAAGGCCAACGCCACATTGGCGACATTAAGATTAACGATGGCGATGTATTTGTTTTCGGCAGGGAAACCGCCGGACTCAAACCCGAAGAGTGGGACATTATCGGACTGGAAAATGCCGTTCGCCTGCCCATGCGTCCCGACTCGCGCAGCCTGAACCTGTCCAATGCGGTTGCCATTACGGTTTACGAGGCATGGCGGCACATTGGCTATGCCGGAAGCGTATAACCTTGGTTAAAGGTTAAAATATTTAATGTTTAACGACGCCAGAAACCAGGGGTAAAAATAACCAGCACCGTAAACAGTTCAAGACGCCCGATCAGCATGGCCAAGGTACATAGCCAGATCTGGAAATCGGACAAAACACTGTAGTTGCTCATTGGCCCGACACTGCCCAACCCGGGACCAATATTGTTTAAACTGGCAAAAATGGCAGAAAACGCCGTGGTTGGTTCAGCGCCCGACAATAGCATTACGGCGGAAAGCGCCATTAAGGTCAGGGCATACACCAGCATGAAAACCATGATGGACATAATCACGCTCTGATCGATAATGCGCGCCCCCAACCTAACCGGAAACACCGCATGCGGATGCAATATATGGCGGATTTCGGTGCGGATCTGCTTAATCACCAAAATCAGGCGGATCATTTTTATACCACCACCGGTAGAGCCCGATGAGGTTGCACAGGCCCCCAGAAACAACATGATAATAGGAAGCACCAGCGGCCACTGCAGGTAGTCCACATTGGAAAAACCGGTGGTGGTGGCCACGGAGATGGTATTGAACATGCCAAACCTGAAGGCTTCAGGCAGGTTGGTGTATTCATTGGAAAAGAACAGATAAAGACTGATCAGGACACCACTGACCAGCACCAGGCGCAAGAACGGAATCGTTTCCGGGCAAAAACGGTAAATGGACACATCCCGGTTGCGAATAACCTTGTAGTGGGTGGCAAAGTTGATGCCGGCAAACAGCATGAACACCATCGCCACCATTTCAGCGGCCGGTGAATTGATATCAACAAAGCCGCCACTGTATGTGGAAAATCCCCCCAAGCCCATTGTAGATGCGGTATGGCACCAGGCATCAAACCAGTTCAGGCCTACCAGGCGATAGGCAATCAGGCACAACAGCGACGCCGCGAAATAAATGGCATACAGCACCTTGGCGGTGCCGGCAATGCGGGGAGTTAATTTTTCTTCTTTCATGGGGCCCGGGATTTCGCCTCGCATTACCTGGTGTCCACCCACCCCCAGCATAGGCAAAATAGCGACCGCCAACACCAGAATACCCATGCCGCCAAACCATACCAGGGTATGACGCCAAAGATTGAGAGATTCGGGCAGTTTGGTCACATCTGGCAAGACCGAAGCACCCGTGGTGGTCAGCCCCGACATGGCCTCATAATAGGCATGGGTAAATGACAGTTTTACCCCCACATGGGACGCTTCCAGCATTAAAGGCAGGGCTGCCAGAAGCGGAAAAACAGTCCACACCAGAAACACCAGCAACAGACCATCACGCGGACGCAATTCACGGCGAAAGGGATAGGTAAGCAGCCAAAGCAGCAAGCCACTGCCACCTGCCAGCATGAAACTGGTCAGAATACTTTGATCGGCACCATCCTCAAACAGGCGTGAAAAAAAATAAGGAAACAACAAGGTCAGTGAGAACACCACCATGGTCAGGCCCAGCGCATGCAAAACATTCAGGATCCTGCGCATTCCATTTCCTAGAAAAACAGGGCCGAAACCTGGAACATTTTTTCCACTTTCTTCATGGTTTCACGGTTTGCCGCATAAACAATGACGTGGTCACCCTGGCGAATCACGGTATCGGGCTCGGGCATGATTAAATAACCCTCACGGAAAATAACCGCCAGTGTTGACGACTTTGGAAACTGAATATCCTTGACGGAACGATCGACCAGTTTAGAGCTGCTGATATCACCCAGCACTTCGAACTCGATCACCTCGGCGGCACCGCGGCGCAAACGGTGACCGGTAACCACCGCCCCCTGACGTACATCGCGTAACAAGGCGCCAATCGTTGCCTGGGCAGGCGACACCGCGATGTCTATCATACTGCCCTGCATCAACTCGCCATACGCCTGACGCGAGATAAGGGCAATGACCTTGCGGGCCCCCAGACGCTTAGCCAACAAAGAAGACATAATATTGTCCTCATCGTCATTGGTCAGGGCAAGCCAGGTGTCCATTTCGGTAATATTTTCACTTTCCAGCAAGGATTCATCGGTTCCGTTGCCATGCAAGACCAGCACGTTTTCGGGCAACATGGAAGCCAGCCACTGGCAACGCGCCTTATTGCTTTCTATGATACGAATATTATATTTTTCTGCCGCCAGCTCTTTGGCCAGGCGATAGCCAATATTGCCACCACCGGCAATCATGATAGAACGAACCCGTGCCTTTTCTTTGTGAAAAGAAGCAATGCTTTCACGAGCCTGCCGGGTATCAATGGCCAGCACCAGTTCATCATCAGCCTTAATGGCCCCCACCTGGTTCATGGCAATGGAAACCTCGCCACGCATGACTTCTAGAACACGGGTATTCAGGTTGGGCAGGTTCAGATGGGTTGCATCTATATGGTGGCCGATCAAGGAGCTTTTGCGCCCTACTTTAAGAATGACCACACTTACCCGACCTTGCGCAAACTCAACAACCTGCAAGGCTTCGGGGAATTCAATCAGACTGTAAAGATATTGCGTGACACTTTTTTCGGGGCTGATGATGAAATCCACCCCGAAGCTTTCAGCCAGCAAGGTTTCATTTTCAGAATAAGACTGCCCCCTGACCCGGACAATACGGCGGGGAATATTAAAAACATCACGGGCGATGGCGCAGGCCACCAGATTGGACGCATCAGTGGCGGCACAGGCCACCAGAAGATCGGTGTCATCGGCACCGGCTTCCTCAAGCACATTGGGCAATGAGCCATCACCCAGCACGCAGCGCAAATCGAAGCGTTCCTGCAAATAGGTAAGGCGATCGGGGTTGGTATCCACCACCGTGATGTCATTTTGCTCTGACACCAGGTTTTCAGCCACACTGGAACCTACACGCCCTGCCCCGATGATGAGAATCTTCATAAAGGAAGACAGTGACTAGGCGTTACGCTTGCGGGATGAATCAATACCCAGCTGGCGCAGCTTGCGATACAGGTGAGTACGTTCAAGTCCGGTTTTTTCTGAAACACGTGTCATGCTGTGGTTTTCGCGTCCCAGATGGTATTCAAAATAAACCCGTTCAAATTCATCGCGTGCATCACGCAAGGGCTGGTCAAGGGTAATATTACCCAGCATGGAACCTTGTTGCTGAGGCGCGGCATCCTGTACAGGTGCAGAAGCCGAAACAACCGCGGGTGCAGAAGCAAAAGCCGGCGCCACCGGTGCTTTGACAGCAGTGGGGGCAGTACGCGCGGCAGGTACCATACCGGCAGAAGCCAATACCTGTTTGGCATGCGGACGCGCCAGGCCAGACTGGACCGTTTTAAGCAGCTTTTGCAAGGTAATGGGCTTTTCAAGAAAATCCATGGCGCCAATGCGGGTTGCCTCTACGGCGGTATCAACCGTAGCATGTCCACTCATCATAATGACCGGCATATCCAGCAATCCCTGTGAGCCCCATTCTTTTAGCAGACTGACACCATCGGTATCGGGCATCCAGATATCAAGCAAGACCAGGTCTGGCCGGTATCTCAGGCGCGCGGCACGCGCCTGGGAAGCATTTTCAGCGAGTTCAACCGTATGACCTTCGTCATACAAAATTTCAGAAAGAAGCTCACGAATTCCAATTTCATCGTCTACCACCAGTATTCTGGCCATATGTAGTCACCTATTACTAACGTACATCAGTACTATTATTTAAATCTGATTAATCGAATTATAACCATCAGGACATGGTTTTTTGCTTTTCTTCACAAGTCGCGTGAGTAAAATCGAGATGCGGGCGCCACCTTCCTTGCGATTTGAAATATCAATCTTGCCCCCATGTTCTTCGATTATTTTACGAACAATTGCCAATCCAAGACCCGTGCCATGCACTTTGGTCGTTACGTATGGCTCAAAAGCATTCTGTAAAACCTGTGAGGTAAATCCACAGCCCCGATCCTCGAGCATTATTCTAACCGCTTCACCTTCTTCAGTGGCTCCCGTTGCAACTTTTGTGAGCATGGTCTGAATGGTAATGCCTGGTTCGTCCCCGTCAAGTTCGATATCAACCATGGCATCACGGGAGTTAGCCATCAAATTATTCAGCACCTGACGCAACTGGGTCGAATCAGCCTCGACCTCTGGCAGCATGGCATCCAGTTTCAGACCTATCCGCCGGTTAAGCGGTTCTTCAACATGATTTCCTTCGGGGTCCCAGCCATACAGCAATGCAAGATCCGTTATTAAAGCATTAATATTGACGTGTTGCATCTGTGCAGGCGGTGTTCGGGCATATTCGCGGAAATCATCCACCATTTTTTTCAGGGAGGTCACCTGGTTCACAATAGTATTGGTAGAACGGATCAACATATTTGCATCAGTCTCTTCCAGTTTGTCGGTCAACTTCATGGCCAGCCTTTCGGCCGACAATTGAATGGGCGTAAGCGGATTCTTGATTTCATGGGCCAGCCTGCGCGCCACCTCTCCCCAGGCAACCGCTCGATTGGCTGAAATAACCTCGGAAATATCATCAAAAACCACCACATAGCCAGTTTGCCGGCCATCTACCTGAAGCCGTGTACCACGCATCAAAAGCGTGACCGTTTTCTGATCATCCCCAGAATCAGCACCAATCATGATTTCGATTTGTTCCTGCCAATAATGCCGTCCAGAACCCACCGCCGCGTGATTGGAAAATGCCTTGCGGATGTCCTGCGTAAATTCGATCAGGTTATCCACCACTTCCAGCGGCCGGCCAGGCACCGCACGCAAATCTTCATTCAGGATGGTCTGGGCTCCCTTGTTCACGGTCGTGACATTGAAACGCGCATCAAATACGATAACCCCCGATGACAACCCCTCCATCACGCTTTCCAGATATACATTGGAGCGCTCCAACTGCAGGCGGTTCAGCTCCACCAGCTTGCGGGCCTCATCAAGCTGATGGGTCATCATGTTAAACGAACGCGTCAGTTGCCCCACTTCATCCTTGGCATCCGGTTCGGGCAAAGGTCGGTAATCACCAATAGCCACGGCCTGTGTACCTTCGGCCAGATTCAGCAGGGGCTGAACCAGCTGCCGCGCAATGGCCAACGCCACACCAATAGAGGCAAACACCGTCAGCAGCAAAGCCATCGTCAGGGTAATGCCATACAAATTACGGATACCGGTACGGGATAGCGCCAGTTCTTCATAATCACGAAAACCCTGTTGCACCTGGTTCAGATGATTGCCCAAATTATCGGAAACCAGATGGGTCAGTTGCAGCCAATACGGTTCAGGGGCTGCACCCAGTGGCGCATCAAACCGGAATGAATGGGTAAACACAGGCACAATCACCCGAATCCTGAGCTGCGGATTTTCCGGATCTTCGTTACCTGCATCTTCAGCTCGGGCATATTGTCGCGTCAGCTTGAGCTGGTTCACAATAGTAGCCGGTGGCATGGAGGGCAATAAGCTGCCAAAATTTGAAGTGGAAAATGCCACGACACGGTTACCGGCCGCTGAAAACACCAGCGCTTCACTAAGGCCATTGGCCTCACGCAGCCGCGTCAGTTCTATCGGCATGTCCTGTTCGGGCACCCGTGACAGGTCACTGGAGATGGCTTTTGCCCGGGCCAGCAAATCAGCCACCTGACTGTCCAGCGAAGCCCGTCCCAAGGCCAGCCCGGACTCTAGGGCACTGTCCACCTTGACGTTAAACCATGACTCGACAGAGCGGGACATGAATTGTACCGACAACAAATAAATAACCACCCCGGGAATAACCGCCATCACGGCAAAAGCCATGGCAAACCGGGAGGTCAGCCGGGCGCCGAATTTTTTCTTGCGCAATTGACGAACCAGTCGCCAGGTCAAGGTGGCGACCCAGATAAACAGGGCCAGCGCCAACACGCCATTGAGTAACAGCAGTAAATCAAACTGCTGCGCAAAGCGCGACGTATTCCCGGTTGAGCCCACCAGCAAACCCAGCAACACAAAAGCGGCCAAAACGATGATCATGAAGCTGATTTTCACCAGCCAGGAAATCAGGAGCTGGGTTTTATGTCCAAAACTTTTAAGGTGAAATTTTTCCATGGTGTCGATAATGACCAGGCACTGCTGTTGAAAGCATTAATCTGAAAAGGCCTCGGAAGCAGGGAGGTATCCAGCTTCAGACGTAATCTGCCTTGATAATTAATGGCGGGGTCAAGCTGGTCAAGATTGTCTATTGGCCAGCTTTCCAGGTTAATAATATGCTGCAGGGAGTCATCCAGCGACAGCTCGGGTATGGAGAGATCTCCGTTACTGATTCGCCACTGGCGCAACAGCGCATTGTATTGGATACGCCAGGTATGTTGCTGCTGTAATTCTGTTTTATCAAACCATAACGTCTGTGGCCTGATGACTTCAAAATTGATAGTGAAGTAAAGTGGCACCCCTTTTTCAGCGGCATTACGCACCTCTTCACCCAGGTTTAACGAAATATTGGCTGACAAGGTATAGCTGCCTTTTTCCTGGTCCAGCGCGAGAGATTCTATCCAGGCATCGGGCTTGGCCTGCTGAAACTCTTGTGCATAAGAAAACCATACCGGCAACAGCAAAACAACCGCCAAAAACGACCACATGAAAACACGGCCAAACCATTGAAAAGCGGATTGCGAAAAAACATTATCCTTCAAGTTCTTTAACCATCCTTGCCTGATTCCGGTTTTTTCCGGAACAAGGCATAATAAAAACCATCATGGGGCGCAACGCTACCGGCCTGTTCAGCCAGCGGCAGGATTTGTCCGGGGGCTCCCAGCCGCTCGGCACCGGCCAGCGACATTTCCAGGTAACGGGCCTGCTCCTGCCCTTCTATGGGAAACACGGAACAGGTAACATACAACAAGTAACCACCCGGGGCAACCGTTTGCCACAAGGCCAGCGCAATCTCTCTTTGCAAGGCTGCGGTTTTGGTCAGGTCTGCCTCTTGCCGGAGCCATTTGATATCTGGATGCCTGCGCACAATGCCCGATGCCGTGCAGGGCACATCGGCCAGCACCAGATCAAACGGTACGCCATCCCACCACTGCGACAGCTCAGCGGCATCAGCGGCCCGCATGTGCACATGTGGGCCATCCAGTTTCAGGCGGGCCAGATTTTCTTCTACCCGGGCAAGCCGGTGGCTATCCACGTCTAGTACCGTCATATCAAGATTGGCCTGCTCAAGCAGGTGCGCCGTTTTACCGCCGGGTGCGGCACAGGCATCAAGTACCCGCATGCCATTGTGTACCGGCACAATTTCACCGGCCAGTTGCGCGCCGGCATCCTGAACCGACCA
>Ga0265293_10001701_pt1 | contig 46873 bp, 46 predicted proteins | sample Munlanlewell138R_FD_192505 | JGI IMG/M metagenome (GOLD analysis project Ga0265293, IMG submission 192505) | Leachate microbial communities from a municipal landfill in Southern Ontario, Canada - Leachate well 138R | ecosystem: Engineered > Solid waste > Landfill > Unclassified | place: Canada... | reverse complement strand
GCGACTATGCGGGCGCCGCCGCACTGTTCGGCAAGGCCCACGGCCTCTATCGCAGTCTCGATCACGGCGAGGGCATGACCCTCGCCGCCATCAATCTTGCTGAGACGGCGCTGCTCATGGGCAGCTATGCGCGCGCCGACGCGCAGATCCGTGCCGCCGATGCCATGGTCACGGCGCGCGGCCTGCAAGCGCGTTTCAGTGCGCGTCTTGCCCTGCTCGAAGCCACCGCCGCCTATGGCCTCGACGAAAAGCAGCGAGCACTCGCACGCCTCGCGCCGCTGCTGCCCGCCTTCGCGGCCGACCATCGGCCCACCAGTCCCGTTCAGGGTGACGTCGGCGTCGCGGCCGTGATCCTGCGCACGCGCATGGCCTTCGACGCGGGTGAGGGCGAATCGCGCTGGATGTACCGCCTGGAAAACGTCGTGCGCAAGACCGCGCCCGATGACGCCATGGTGCGCGCCCGCCTGTGCCGCTTCCAGGGACTGCTCGCCCAGCGCGCCGGCGACAACGCGCTCGCCCGCGAACGCTTCGAAGCGGCCCTCGCACTCTATCGTCAACACGCCAACCGCCCGGGTACCGCCGCGGTGCTGTACGAGTTCGGTCAACTGGCCCTGGCCATGCAGCGATGGGGCGAGGCGCAGGACTATCTGGAACGCGCGCTCTACATCCATACCTGGATCCTCGATCGGCCCGGCGCCGCCCAGTCCTTGCAGGCGCTGGCGGAAGTGCACCAGGCCACCGGCGCCGAGGGGCAGGCCCGCGTCGCTGCGCACTGGACCGAGGCCTTGCGAGGAAACGGCGAGGTGAACTGGCCCGACCTCCGCGACCAGGTCATCCCCGCGCCCTGACGGAGAAGAAACGGCCCGCCTTACGCGCGCTCAGTCGCTTGGCCTGCGCGCGAGCGCGGCGGCGATCGCCCGGTGGTAAGCCGCGAGCCCCGCGCTCACCGTGACCGGATACGGCGGGTCGGCCGGTGCCAAGGCGCGTACGCGGGCCGGTAGCCGCGCGATACGGGCGCGCGCGGCGTCGCGCAGGGCCGACAAGTCCGCAGGCGCCGGGGCGAGAGGCGTGCCGCCTTCCATCACCTTTTCAAGCAGCGGACGACCGGGCAGCTGTTCATCCCAGCGGCCGATGAAGTCGGCCACGTCCTCTTCGCCTTCGCGCACCCGGAAGACCTGTTTGCGCCCGGGCAGGATGGGTTTGCCCGTGGACAACTTCAGGCGTCCTTCGCCGCCGTACTCGGCGAGCTTGTAGGCGATGTCCAGGTCCGGCGCGTCGTCCGACACCCCCATGCTGGTGCCCACGCCGAAGGCGTCGATGGGCGCGCCCGCGGCGAGCAGCTGCGCAATGGCGTCCTCGTCCAGGCCGCCACTGGCGAAAATCGCCACCTGATGCAGGCCCGCCGCGTCCAGCAGCGCGCGGCTCGCGCGAGCGAGCGCGGCCAGATCACCGGAGTCGAGGCGGACGGCGCTCACGTTGAAGCGCGGCCCCAGGCGTTCGGCCAGGGCAATCACGTTGCGCACGCCTTCGAGCGTGTCGTAGGTGTCCACCAACAGTACGGTGCCGGGATAGCGCCGCGCGTAGGCCGCGAAGGCGCTCATTTCATCGGCGTGCGCCTGCACGTAGCTGTGCGCCATGGTGCCGGCCACCGGCAGGCCGTGGTCGCGGCCGGCGAGCACGTTGGACGTGGATCCCACGCCGGCGATGGCAAAGGCGCGCGCACCCTTCAGCCCCGCGTCGATGCCGTGCATGCGCCTGAGACCGAAGTCGACCACCGGATGGCCCTGTGCCGCCGCCACGACGCGGGCCGCCTTCGAGGCGAGCAGGGTCTGGAGATGGATCTGGTTCATCACCAGGGTCTCGATCCACTGGGCCTCGGGCAGGGGCGCGACCACCTCCAGGATGGGCTCGTTGGCGAACACCGGTGTGCCCTCGGGCACGGCGTAGACGTCACCCGTGAACCGCAGGTCCGCCAGCCGCGCCAAAAAACCCGGCGAGAACCGGTCGAGGGACGCGAGGTAGTCCAGGTCGCGAGCACCAAAGCGCAGCTGTTGGAGCTGGGCGAGCACCGTGTCCAGGCCGCAGGCGAGCAGGAAGTTGCGGCGCTTCGGCAGGCGGCGCACGAACAGCGTGAACACGGCGCGCTGGGTCATCCCCTCCTCGAAATAGGCCTGCAGCATGGCCAACTCGTAGAGGTCGGTGAACAGCGCCAGGTCAGCACCCGGTTCGGAAGCGACTCCGTGGTTTTGCTTGCGCATGGTGCGACGCCCCTGCGCCGGCGCGGTCTAGGTGGTCCGTTCGCTCAAGAACCGTGCCTAGCGCTGCCCGCCATCGGTGTGTGGAGCACGAAACGGCCACGCCGCCCATGAAACATAGGCCACGCTGTCGGGCGATGGGATCAGGGGTGCGCCCGGCCGAGGCGCAAGGCCCAGCCTGCGGCAACGAGAGCAGCGAGGAAGGACACCAGCGACCAGTTGGCCAGCGACAGGCCAAAAATCACCAGGGCATTGTCGGCACAAAAGCCCGTGGCGAGGAACAGCGACGGCACCTGCTGGCCCAGCCAGTCCACCAGCCGTTCGAGCAGGCTCGGGTCCGCGGCCAGGCAGGACACGCTCGCCGGCGGCTGCGCCTGCAGCCAGCTCTGGTAGGCGGCGGTCGCCGCACCGCCGAGCCCCAGCAGCACGACCAGGCTGCCGGCCACGGGGCCCGCGCGGCTGAACGCGGCCAGCAGGCCGAGCACCGCCATGAGCATGAACAGCAGGCGCTGGAAGATGCACAAATGGCACGGGTGCAGCCCCAGCCAGTCGGTGAGCAGCAGGCTGCCTGCCGCCAGGGCGGCGCTGCCGAGGCCGATGGCCAGCCAAGTGTAGGACGTCTTGGACATGCGCGTTGGGGAACGGGGTGACGGGGTGGAAGGTACCGCACTTATGGACCATAACGGAACAGCGGCGGTTCGCTGCGGTGCGTGTCATCGGTCATGCTTTGAAGCATGGACGATGCCCCTCGCCTCTGGACCGTGGGTCACTCGACCGCCCCTGTGGAGGCCTTCCTTGCGCTGCTGCGCGCCCATGCCATCGAGTTGCTCGTCGACGTGCGCAGTTTCCCCTCGTCGCGCCGCCACCCCCAGTTCAACCGCGACGCCCTGCGCAACACACTCGCCGATGCCGGCATCGACTACGTCCACCTGCCCGCCCTCGGCGGCCGCCGCGCGGCCCGGCCGGATTCACACAACACCGCCTGGCGCAACGCCGGTTTCCGCGGTTACGCCGATTACATGGAAACCGACGAATTCGCCGCCGGCATGGCGGAGCTCATGGCCCTGGCGCACACCCGGCGCACCGCCGTCATGTGCGCAGAGCAGCTCTGGTGGCGCTGCCACCGCTCGCTCATCGCGGACTGGCTGAAGGTGCGCGGCTGGGAGGTGCTGCACATCCTGAACGCGCAGCAGGTCCAGTCCCACCCCTGGACCCGTGCGGCACGGGTGGAGAACGGTCGTTTGTCCTACGCCTCGCCCCGGCCGTAGGCCAGGTTGTGAGGCGACGTGACATCTTTACGCTCACCTGGCGTCCCGCGCTCGTCCATGCTCTAGGCATGGAGTATGACCTCGCCATCATCGGTGGCGGCATCGCGGGCCTGTCCCTGGCGCACGGGGCGGTGCAGCGCGGCTGGCGCACGGTGCTGTTTGAGGCCGAGCCGCGCCTGGGCGGCGCGCTGCATACCTGCCGCCAGGAGGGTTTCTGGCTCGAACTCGGCGCCCATACGCTGTTCAATTCCTACGGGACGATCCTCGGCCTCATGGATGCGGTCGGACTGACCGGGAAGGTGGTGCGGCGCCGGCCGCTGGCGTTCCGGCTCTGGAGCGATGAAGGCGAGGCGTCCATCGCGGCGCGTCTGCGCTATCCCGAATTGCTGCGCCATGTGTGGCGGGCGCCTTTGCTGCGGCGTGCCGACCACAGCGCAATGGAATACTTCGGCGCGCTGGTCGGACCGCGCAATTTCGCCGAGGTGGTCGGCCCGGCGCTCGATGCGGTGATCTGCCAGCCTGCGCGGGATTTTCCCGCCGACGTGCTGTTTCAGCGCAAGCCGCGGCGCAAGCGGGTGCCGCGCAGCTTCGTGCTGCCCGGGGGCATGACCACCTTGACGGAGACCCTGGCCGCTGCACCCGGGCTGGAGGCCCTGCCCGGGCAACCGGTCACCCGGCTGGCCTGTAGTGGCAGCGGCTTCGGGGTGTTCACCGCACAGGGCGACTGGCGGGCGGACCGTATCGCCCTCGCCATCCCGCCGCAGCAGGCGGCGGCGCTGCTCGTGGACGTGCGACCCGGCCTATCAGAGCAGCTCAGCCATATCGGCGTTTCGCGGGTCGAGTCCCTGGGCGTGGTGGTGCGTGCCCGCGACGTGCACCTGCGCCCGGTGGCGGGGCTGATCGGCCGCGGGCAGCCGTTCTATTCCATGGTTTCGCGCGACGTGGTGCCGGGCGGGGAGTGGCGCGGCTTCACCTTTCACTTCCGCCCTGGCGCCCTCGGCCACGAGGACAAACTGGCCGTCGCGGCACGGGTGCTCGGCACGTCATCGACACGCTTTGGGCACGTGGCCCTGGCCGGACACGTGCTGCCCACGCTGCGCAAGGGGCACGCCCGGCTGCGTGGTCGCCTGGATGCCCTGCTTGCGCGTTCGCCGGTGCTGCTGACGGGCAACTATTTCGACGGCGTCTCCATCGAGGCCTGCGCCAGCCGCTCCATGGCCGCGCTGTACCGCAATCACGACTGAGGGCTGCGGTCGAATAGGCGGTGACTTCCGGCCAACTTCGCTTCTTTGCGATCTCTGCGTTGCGCCGTTTCTTCTTACCGATGTATGCATGTCGCGGGTGCGGCGGGTTACAGTGGCGCGGTGGGGATTCTGGAACACAGCCTATGAAATCGCTCGCTCAGCGCGTCGCCATCACCCTGGCGGCCATCGGCATGGTGACCCTGGCCGCACTCGGCACGGTGGATCGCCACGGCTTCGACTACACGGAACAGGGCCTGCGCCGGGCCCTGGTGACCTTTGCCGTGGCCCGTGGCCTGAACGGTGTGATCTCGGTGGCGCAGGGCACGGAGGTGGCGGTGCAGCCGGCCGGTGTCGGTGTGAACTTTGCGCCCGGGCAGATCCTGGATCCCGTCAACGACCTGGTGGAGCAGTTTTCCTGGGTGATGCTGGCGAGCGCCACCTCGCTTGGCCTGCAACGCCTGCTCATCGAGGTGTTCGCCACGCCGATCGTTTCCCTGCTGCTGGGTGCGCTCGCGCTGGTGCTGCTGATCTTCCTGTGGAGGCCGCGGCTGTCCGCCTCGCCCTGGCGGAACCGGCTGCTGCGTTTGACGCTCGCCATGGCATTGCTGCGCTTCGCGGTGCCCGCGGTGGCCTTTGGCAGCGAGGGGATTTATGCATTGTTCCTGGCCGAGCGCTATGAGGCGTCCACTCAGGCCATTGAGCAGGCCGCAGACGCCATCGCTCGTATCAACAGCGGCACGGCAGCCCACCTGGAACCGCCCGCGGACGAATCGGTGGTGGACAAGGCGAAGCGCTGGTATGACGCGGCGGCGGCCGCGGTGGACGTGAGCGCCTACGTGGAGCGCTACCAGACCGCAGCGGCGGATGTGAGCGAGCAGATCGTCAACCTGACCGTGGTGTTCGTGGTGCAGACCATCGCGTTGCCGCTGCTGTTTCTATGGGGCGTGATGAAGGCCGTCCGGCGGTTGCTGAGTGCAGCGCCGGCTCAGCGGGAGACCAGATAGCGCATGGCGCCGCGCACATCGGTGTTGCGTGGCAGCTTGGTGCGCAGGACTTCCGCGAGCAGGGTGTCGAGGGTGTCGTCGGCCGGGCGGCCGACGCGGCGTTGGCGCAGGTACAGGCGCAGGCTCGACCAGTCGGCCAGCCAGGTCTCCACCATGTCATCGAGCAGCGACGGGTTCTTTTCTATTCGTTTGTCCATGTCGGTTTTCCTCTGAGCAGTTCCTTTCGTCTATTACATGATAGGCCCGCGATCGCAGTTCTGAAGTGAAGGCGGTCACGAACGGATTCCGGGCAGTCATACCTGTGAAACAGTGCACGGGCATTGTCGGGCCCGCGTGTTACCGCCCTGTGAATCGCTCACCATTGATGGGTGAGCATTGCATGGTCTATTCCACTCGCCTTTGTCGTCGACGGTCGCTCCAGCATCCACGCAGTCGTCCAGGAGAGGGGGAGAGTACTTCCCACCAAAGTGGATGCGTCCCTTCTCGGGATCGATCCGATACCTCAGTGTGTCCTATTGAATCGTTTCCCTGGAAAAGGTTCAGCCGCTGCGCGGCGGTTTTTTTGAGGAATAGGAAAACTACCCAGGGGCGGGCGGCGAAGTGGACACGCGGCTGCCATGCTTTGCAGATTAGCCTGCGACACGCTCGGAGGAGCGGTCATGATAATCAGTCCCTCGGCCGACGACGTGCGGCGCCTGCTGCGGCAGGTGCAGGAGCCTTCCCTTGGTGAAGACGTGGTGGAGCTTGGCCTGGTGTACGAGGTGTGGATCGGCGAGGGCGGCTATGTCCACGTGAACATGACCAGCCCGCAGCCCGGCTCGGCGGGCGCCGATCACCTGGCGCTGCAGGTGCGTGATGCGTTGCTGGCCGGACTCCCCGGATCCCGGGTGGAGGTGTCGGTCGTTGCGGACCCGCGCTGGGAGCCGGCCATGATGACCGATGCCGTGCGCCGCCGGCTTGCGTTGCCCGAGTGAGTACGTCGAGGCGGCGCGCACCCTGGCACCCTCCGTTGGCGCTGCTTGTCATGGCGCTGCTGGCCGGCTGCGCCGGCGCCCCGCAGACCCGCCACCTCCTGGCGGCGCCCCCGGCACAATTGCCGCAGCGCATGGAGATCGATGCGGTGCCCTTTTTTCCACAACAGGCCTTGCAGTGTGGCCCGGCGGCGCTGGCGACGGTGTTGACCCACGCCGGCGCTGCGATTCATCCGGATACCCTGACGCGGCAGGTCTTTATTCCCGGCCGTGCAGGCAGTCTTCAGCTGGAACTCATCGCCGCCACGCGCCGCCAGGGGCAGGTGCCCTACGTGCTCGCGCCGCGCCTTCTGGACCTGCTCGCGGAAGTGAGCACGGGCCGGCCCGTGCTGGTATTGCAGAATCTTTCCCTGGACGGGTTTCCCCGCTGGCATTACGCGGTGGTGGTGGGCTTCGACCTGGGCGAGCAGGTGGTCGTGTTGCGCTCCGGGCGGGAACGGCGTCACGTGGTGGCCATGGATACCTTCGAGCGCACCTGGGCGCGCGGCGGGCGCTGGGCGCTGCTGGCCGTGCCGCCCGGCCAGGTCCCGGACACTGCCGAGGCCGAGCCCTTCCTGCGCAGCGTGGCCGCCTTCGAGCCGCTCGGCGCATGGTCCGTGGCGCGCACCGCCTATCGCGCCGCCGTGGTGCGCTGGCCCGGTAACGCCGCGGTCTGGCTGGCCCTCGGCAATGCGGAATACGGGATGCATGAGCCGGTCGCGGCGGAACAGGCCTGGCGGCGGGCCCTCGCCCTCGCGCCTGACTATCCGCCCGCGCTCAACAACCTGGCGCAGCTGCTCGCCGAGCAGGGACGCATCGCCGAGGCGCTGCCGCTGGCCGAGCGCGCCGTGGCGCTGGAGCCCAGGCCCACCCACCTCGACACGCTGGACGCCATTCGCCGCCCCGCACGTCGGCAGCCGTCGGCTGAATAAGGCGACGCCGCTGACGCTTCGGCAGGCGCCGACCCCGCCGGCACCCGGCAGCGAGACGCAGCCACCTCCAGGCGTTCAGCGGCGGAAGCGGAACTTCAACACCAGCACCATCACGGCGAGCACCAGGGTGACGCCGTTGGCGACGATGACCGGCAGGGCGTTCAGGACGATGCCGTACAGCAGCCACAGCAACACGCCGGTGCTGAACAGCAGGAACATGACGGTGGAGATGTCGTCGGCGGAGCGTGTCCGCCAGATCTTCACCACCTGGGGAACAAAGGCGAGGGTCGTGAGGCTGCCGGCGACGAGGCCGAGGGTGTTGAGGGTATCCATGGCGCCGGATTCGAAGGGTGCGCCAATGGTAGTCGATCAGTGCAGGATGCGGTCGGCCTTATCGCTTGGGCCTTCCACTTCCTTCATCTTGGTTTCCCATACCCGGAAGGCGTTCACGAACATGATGGCCGCCTGAAACGGGTCGGCGAAATGCTTGGGGTTGTACATGGACCAAAAACGCTGGCCCAATTCGAACTCGCCCACGCCTCGGGCGATGTTGCCGTCCGCCGGTTCGAAGTGAAACTCACCGGAGGCGTCTTCGTGCAGTTCGACCAGAAAATTACAGGCGCTGCTGACCAGATATTCCAGCGCAACCAGCTCTTGCCGCTTCGGCTTTCTGTCCATCATGCCCTCCGGGGGTGGAGCGCATGCTAGGTCCGGCCTGAACAGGCGTCCCTGCACTGTCTCACAGTTTGGGGGCCGAAGTTCCGAAACTTGAACCACGTACCTCTCGCCAAGACGCCAGGATCCCAAGGAAAGCCGGGGCTGGGAAACACCCTTCTCCGGCTTCAATCCTTGGCGCTCCGTGTTTTGGCGAGGGGGTGGGTTTAGTTGGCCGCCTCGACCGCCGCCCGTGCGCGGCGTCGCTTGTGGGCGATGAGATTGAGTGCCTCGACGCCCGTGGAGAAGGCTATCGCGAAGTAGAGGTAGCCCTTCGGCACATGGAAACCGGCACCTTCTGCCACCAACGCCATGCCCACCAAAATAAGGAAGCTGAGTGCCAGCATCTTGATGGAGAGGTGCTCGTTGATGAAACGGCTGAGGGGCTCCGCGGCGAAGATCATGATGATCACCGCGATGATGATGGCCGCGGCCATCACGGACAGGTGCTGGGCCATGCCCACGGCGGTGATGACGCTGTCCAGGGAGAACACGATGTCCAGGACGGCGATCTGCACGATCACCCAGCCGAAGCTGCTCACCTTCACTTCGCGCATCTCTTCTTCGACGCCTTCCACCGTGGCGTGGATTTCGGTGGTGCCCTTGGCGAGCAGGAACATCCCGCCCGTGAGCAACACGATGTCGCGCAGCGAGACCGCGTGCTCGCCCAGGTGGAACAAGGGTGCCGTGACGCCCGCCAGCCAGGCGATGGTGGCCAGCAGCATGAGGCGGGTGACTACCGCCAGGGCGAGACCGCCGCGGCGCGCCGCCGCCTGCTGGTGGGCAGGCAGGCGCGAGGAAATGATGGAAATGAAAACCAGGTTGTCGATGCCGAGCACGATCTCCAGCGCGGTAAGCGTGAGAAGGCTGGCCCAGATCTGCGGGTCGAGCAGGAATTCCATGGGGGGTATGAAGGAAATGCGGGCAGGGTGCCCGGGGGGCGCAATTATGCCACGCGAATCAGAGGGCGAAACGCTCGCCGATGCACGCCGTGACCATCCAGCGGGCGAAACCCGCCGCCGCAGGCGCGCCCTCGCGTGGCGCCCAGGGCGCGAAATCCTTGTCCGAAATGGCCTGGTAGGGGCCGGGTTTCAGCTCCAGCAGCACCGTGCCGGGCGCGAGTGCCGCGATGGTGTGCCACACGCCCGGCGGGATCTCCAGGCCGCGCAGCGGACCCGCGGCCGCCACCTGCTCGCGGCCGAGCACGGTGCCGTGCTCGTCGAAGATGAGCACCAAGGCAGCACCCGCCAGGGCGACGAACAATTCCCACTTGGGCGGCTGCGTATGGCGATGCGGGCACACGTAACTGCCGGGTTCGATGGCGTTCAAAAATCGCTGCACCGGGTCATCCGGCCCGGCGTGCAGGTTCTCGTTGGTGCGCCCGCGCGCGGCGCTGCGGGCGCGTGCGGCAAGTTCGTCGAACAGGGGTGAATCGAGGCGTTTCAGCATGGGGGCGAAGCATAGCATTGGCTTGACACCTTCCCGATGCCCGGGCCAAATGTACGCCTTTTCCGACCAACCTCCCGCGGGAAACCCTCATGCGACGCCTCCCCGTCCGCGCCCCGGCGCTCTGGCCCGCCCTCTTTCTTTTTGTGCCCGACATGGCCTCTGCGGCCGGGTTCGCGCTCAGCGACAAGAGCGTCAGCGCGCTGGGCTATGCCTTCGCCGGCACCGCGGCCTTCGCCGAGGACCCCTCCAGCCTTTACAACAATCCCGCCGGCCTCGCGCATTTGGATGGCAGCCGGCTGTCCCTGGCGGCGCACGTGATCCACAGCGAGGCCACTTACCACGAGCAGAACTCGAACGTGGCGGGCCCGGATACGACCGACATCAGCAGCACCACGCTCGCGCCGAACCTCTATTACATGGATGCGCCCACCCCGGACCTGCGCCTGGGCCTTGGCATCTACGCGCCGTTCGGTACCTTCTCCGACTACGACACGGATTGGCGTGGCCGTTACCACTCCCTGTACACGGATCTGAAAGCCGTGAACCTGAGCCCGGCCATGGCCCTGCGCGTGAACGACCGCTTCAGCGTGGGTGCTACCGTCGATGTTCAGTACCTGGATGCGGAGCTGCGCCAGGCGGTGGATCTCGGACCGTTGGGCGACGCACAGCAGACACTCAGTGGCGACAACGTGGCCGTCGGCTTCAGCCTGGGCTTCACCTGGGATGCGAGCGAGGCAACACGTCTTGGCGCGGTGTACCACTCCGACGTGCGTCACGACATTGAAGGTGAGTCGGATTTCTCCGGTGTCCCCGCCAGCCCGTTCACCGCTCATCTGACCGACAGTGGCGGCCGAGTCACCGTGCACCTGCCCGAGGTGGTGAGCCTCAGTCTTGCCCACCGCGCCAATCCGTCGCTGACCCTGCTCGCCGACGCCACCTGGACGCGCTGGAGCCGCTTCCAGGAACTGCGCGTGAGCTTCGACAACGGCCTGCCGGATGCGGTCTCGCCCCAAAACTGGCAGGACGTGTGGCGCTTCGGGCTCGGTCTGGCCTGGGACGTGAACGAACGCTGGCGCCTGCGCCTCGGAGTGTCCGATGAGGAGGGCGCGGTGCCCGACCGGGAACACCGCGCGCCGCGCTCACCCGATGGCCCGCGCCGCATGTATGCGCTCGGCTTCAATTACGCACGGTCCGACGATTTCTCGCTGGACGTCAGTTACGCGCGGGTGCTGCTGCCCGACATGGGCATCACGGCCGTGGACGCACTCAATCACCGTCTGGAAGGCGAGTACGACGCCCGCAGTGAACTGCTCAGCGTACAGGGCAACTGGCGTTTCTGACGGGATTTTTTCCTATCAGCCCAGGCGAAGATTACTGCCCGGACCATAATTGTTTCAGGGGGAACGGCAAACATTCGGTCCGTGGGGTGATGATTGTGGAAACCCGCCTTCACAGTGTCCCGGCCCTGAAAGTGATGGACTCGGTGGTCGCGGCCAAGCACTACAACCGCGTCCGTCTCGCCCTGGCGCGGCTGGACAATCCGTTGCGTTTTCCGCTGCCGCACCTGCGCGGGCTCGACATGCTGCTGAGCGACGAGGCCTGGGTGTGCGTGGATCGCACCCTCGATGATCTGCCGGTGCTCGCCTGGACCGACTTCCAGGTGCACGGGCGCCTGGCCCTGCACGCGCCCGTGCCCTGCCGCCTGCGCTTCTTCCACGCCTATGCCGGGCTCATCGTGGGCACGCTGTTGCAGGACGTGGCGGTGATCCTCGCCGAACGCCTGGTGCGCGCCCAGCGGCCTCTGAAAAAGCGCGTCACACCCCTTCCGCTTATCCGCCGTTGACCACCCAGCACCCCCGGGCTATGCGTTACCGAAACCGGGGTGCGCATCATGATCCGATTACCCGATGCACCGATCCTGTCCAACCACAGCGCCTCGGTCGATGCGTTCGAGTACAACCTCATCCACCTCGCCCTGGTACGCTTCGGCGCCCCGCAGCTGGTGCGCCTGGGCGCCCGCGACCTCGATATCCTCCTGGAGCACGACCTCTGGTTGTGCAGTGACCGCCGCCTCGACAACATGCCCCTGATGGCGTGGACCCGCTTCGCCCGCGGCGAGCGCCGCGGCCCCTACGCCCCGGTGCGCTGCCAAATCATCTGCTATCACGCCTACGCCCGCGTGGTCGGCCGCCAGGCCCTGACCGACGTGGCCCGTCGCCTCGACGACGCCTTGCGCGAGGATGTGCGCGGCCACACCCGGGTGCTGCGCTGGCGGGTGAGACGTGACCGGTGACTGTTGAACGCCCATTCCCGGTCGTGACAAGCACCGTAAGACGTCACGTAGCTTCGCAACGTGACCTACGGCGAGAGCGAAGGTCACGTTGGTGCGCAGCGCCTACGTGACACGCCGTGGAAAACGTCACCATGTCCGTGCTGCCATCCAAGACAGCACTCAACGAAATCAACCAATTCCTGATCGAGCAGGAGCCGTACTACCGCGCCGTCGGTAACGAGATCGCGCCACGACACCCGGCGCGCCGTGGGGGAATTGGCGACGCGCGGCGTGACCACCTACGGTCTTACCTTGGACCCGCAGGCGGATGGTTACGTCTCACGCCTGTTCGGGCCCAGGCACTACACCGCGGACGATCACGTGCAGCACCTGCCCGAACGTCTGCCTGCCCTGTTCATGAGTCTGACGCGCTGAGCGGCCGAACGAACAGGTAGGTAGTGCGGAAGACGCGCGGATTCGCCGGGAAATTGACCGCCATCAAGCCCCTGTCTATACATCCCAAGGTCCCCGGGAGGTTTGTATGAAGCCAGGTCTGCCGAATGTCCCCGTCATCAAGTCCTTTTCGGCAACAGTGGATGCGGCCCAGTACAACCGCGTCCGCCTGGTGCTCGCCCGCAACGGCGCACCGCACGAACTGGTACTGGGCTCGCGGGGGCTGGCCGTGTCGCTGGATCGCCGCGCCTGGGTACTCACCGACCGGCATTTGGAGGACCTGCCGCTCATGGCCTGGACCCAGTTCGACCGGCGTCGCTCCGGGCTCCACGCCCCGGTCCAGTGCAGCATCCTGCTCTACCACGCTTATGCGCAGGTGGTGCGGCGCAACGTGCTCGCCGAGGTGGATCGCCGCCTGCAAGCCCTGCTCCTCGGGCAACGCGTGTCGGGCCCGCAGGCACAACTGGTGCCGTTCCGCCGGACGCCCCGCGATGCATAAATGATCCGTTATAAACACCATTAAAATATCGAAGTGGCCTTATAAACCTAACCCGTATACTCTTTCCCTCAACGAAGCCAAGGGCCCTTCCCGGCACGGGCCGGCCCCGACGCAAGCCGATTTCCTTTTACGACAAACAAGGGTGGAATCAATGGACCAGTCGAACCGCTACGCGCGCCTTGACCTCAAGGAAGCTGATCTCATCAAGGGCGGCCGCCACGTGCTGTGCGCCTACATCATGAAGCCCAAGGCCGGCTACGACTACCTGTCGACCGCCGCCCACTTCGCCGCCGAGTCCTCCACCGGCACCAATGTGGAAGTGTGCACCACCGACGATTTCACCCGCGGTGTCGACGCCCTGGTGTACGAGATCGACGAGGCCAAGGAGCTGACGAAGATCGCCTACCCCATCGAGCTGTTCGACCGCAACATCATCGACGGCCGCGCCATGCTCGCCTCGTTCCTCACCTTGACCATCGGTAACAACCAAGGCATGGGCGACGTCGAGTACGCCAAGATGTACGACTTCTACGTGCCGCCCAAGTACCTGCAGCTGTTCGACGGCCCGGCCATGAACATCGAAGACATGTGGCGCGTGCTCGGCCGCCCCATGGTCAACGGCGGCATGGTGGTCGGCACCATCATCAAGCCCAAGCTCGGCCTGCGTCCCAAGCCCTTCGCGGACGCCTGCCATCAGTTCTGGCTGGGCGGCGACTTCATCAAGAACGACGAGCCGCAGGGCAATCAGGTGTTCGCACCCCTGAAGGAAACCATGCGTCTGGTGGCTGACGCCATGAAGCGCGCCCAGGACGAGACCGGCGAGGCCAAGCTGTTCTCCGCCAACATCACCGCCGACGACCCGTTCGAGATGATCGCCCGCGGCGAATACATCCTCGAGACCTTCGCCGAGAACGCCTCCCACGTGGCCTTCCTGGTGGACGGCTACGTGGCCGGCCCGACCGCCATCACCACCTGCCGCCGCTACTTCCCCAACCAGTTCCTGCACTACCACCGTGCGGGCCACGGCGCCGTCACCTCGCCGTCCGCGAAGCGCGGCTACACCGCCTTCGTGCACTGCAAGATGAGCCGCCTGTCCGGCGCCTCCGGCATCCACACCGGCACCATGGGCTACGGCAAGATGGAAGGCGACGCCAAGGACAAGAACATCGCCTACATGCTGGAGCGCGACAGCGCGGACGGCCCGTACTTCCACCAGGAGTGGCTGGGCATGAAGGCCACCACGCCCATCATCTCCGGCGGCATGAACGCCCTGCGTCTGCCGGGCTTCTTCGACAACCTGGGCCACTCCAACGTGATCCAGACCTCCGGCGGCGGCGCCTTCGGTCACAAGGACGGCGGCACCGCCGGTGCCAAGTCCCTGCGCCAGGCCCAGGACGCGTGGCAGAAGGGCATCAACCTGGTCGACTACGCGAAGGAGCACCCGGAACTCAAGGGCGCCTTCGAGAGCTTCCAGGCCGACGCCGACAAGATCTACCCGGGCTGGCGCGACGCGCTCGGCATCAAGGCCACCGCCCACAAGTAAGTCACTCCTCGTTTCAGCTTCACCTTGGTCAGAGCCCCCGTGCGAACGGGGGCTTTTTTTTGGGTTCTTCAGGCCTTCCCGGGAAAAGCGGCCACGCACTTGCACCAGAGGCCCGACAGCCTCTCAGATTCCACTGATCGAGAGATCGCTTGGATAGCCCCCATCAATTTCAAATGACTCTGACCCCACTGGTTGGGGGTGGTGGCCTCTGGCCTAGTGTTGCAGGCAGGCGCACTATCGTCGCCGTCAGATCATCGGAAGGGACAGTCGCATGGCAAGGATTCGCCAACCGTATTTTCTTCTTTTCCTCGCTGTTTTCCTCGTGCCATCGTGGGCGGCGGAGGAGCCTGCCCTCATGCTCGCCACGGTCTGGCAGAAAGCTGCCGATCCTGGCGGTTGGTGGATGAGCGAGAAGTTCGACGGGGTGCGCGGGTACTGGGATGGTCAGCGCATGTTCACGCGCCAGGGGGAAGCGATCGCCATTCCCGATCGCCTGCGCGCGGCCCTGCCGGACTTCCCCCTCGACGGCGAGCTATGGATCGGACGCGGCCGCTTCCAGGAGACGCTGGCGACCGTGCGGGATGCGCAGCCCGGCCCGGGGTGGGCTTCGGTCCAGTATCGGGTGTTTGACGCGCCGGACCACCCGGGGCCGTTCGAGGCCCGCCTGGCCCGGGTGGAGGCCTGGCTTCGCGGGCACCCCTCGGCGCCTATCCGCGTCGTGGAACAGGTCCGTTGCACCGGCAGACCACACCTGGCCGCATTTCTCGCCGAGGTGGAGCGCCAGGGCGGCGAGGGCGTGATGTTGCGCGCCCCCGGTTCGCCCTACGCCGCCGGCCGAAGTGAGCACTTGCGCAAGCACAAGTCCTTCGACGACGCGGAGGCCGTGGTGCGCGGTTATAAGCCGGGCAAGGGCAAGTACGCGGGCCTGGTCGGCTCGCTGCGGGTGGAACTGCCGGACGGCACGCGCTTCTCGGTAGGTTCCGGCCTGACGGACGACGACCGGCGCAACCCGCCGCCCATCGGCAGCACCATCACTTTCAAGCACCATGGCTGGACTGACGCCGGCAAGCCGCGCTTTCCGGTGTTCTGGCGTGTGCGCGAGGCCGCCCGCGAACGTGAGTAACCCTTATCAACCCGCCGTTGCTGAATAAGCAAAGCCTTATCGGAGGAATCAAAACCCCTGACTGGCCGAATCCGAACACCCCGGTAAACTACCTAGCAAATTACTTGGCTACTGCGCCGGTTTGCACGGGGGATGAACATGGTCGACGTCGAGCAGTACAAGGTCAGGAAGGCGCCTTACTACGAGGTGCAGGGCGACGAGGTGGCCATTTACGAGGCGGCCTATGCGGAGCGCCTGCCCATGATGCTCAAGGGGCCCACCGGCTGCGGCAAGTCGCGTTTCGTGGAATACATGGCCTGGAAGCTCGGCCGGCCGCTCATTTCCGTGGCCTGCAACGAGGACATGACCGCCTCCGATCTGATCGGCCGCTTTCTGCTCGACAAGGACGGCACGCGCTGGGCGGACGGGCCGCTCACTCTGGCCGCGCGCCTGGGGGCCATCTGTTATCTGGATGAAGTGGTCGAGGCGCGCCAGGACACCACCGTGGTCATCCACCCGCTCACCGATTATCGCCGCACCCTGCCCCTGGACAAAAAGGGCGAGTTGGTCGAGGCCCACCCGGATTTCCAGCTGGTGATCTCCTACAACCCCGGCTACCAGAGCCTGATGAAGGACCTCAAGCAGTCCACCAAGCAACGTTTCGCCGCGCTGGAATTCGATTACGCCAAAGCCGAGACCGAGGCGCTCATCGTTGGTAAGGAGACCGGCGTGGATGCCGCCACGGCGGAAAAACTGGTGCAGATCGGCGCCCGCGCCCGCGCCCTCAAGGGCCACGGCCTCGCCGAAGGCATCTCCACGCGCCTGCTGGTTTATGCAGCGCGCCTCATCCAGCGCGGCGTCGCCCCGCGCACCGCCTGCCGGACCGCCCTGGTGCACCCCATCACCGACGACGCCGACATCCGCGACACCCTGGAACACGCCATCGATGTGATCTTTTTGTGAGTGGCGCAACGCAGAGGACGCGAAGACGCGGAGGGCACGGAGATGCAAACGGTGTTCCTTGCGTGTGCATCGCGGCGTGCCCGGTTGCACCAAAAACGCATTCCTCCGCGTCCTCCGCGTCTCCGCGAACTCCGCGTTTCGTAACGTGAGAATTACATGGAACTGACCGCCTACCGCGAACGCCTGCGCTGCAATGTCGCGCGCGTTGATGAGATTTTTCCTGCGGCCCTGGCCGAGGCGGGGCAGGTGTTTTCGCCGGCGGGGCTGGAGAGTTATCTGGATGCGGCGTCGGCCATCTGCGGCATGGGTCGCGGGCAAGCGCTGCCGGTGCTTTTCCTGGAGGGCATGCCCGAGGTGGCGCGCCATTGCGGAGAGGGCATCATCGATGAGGTCGTGGCAATGGTGCGTCTCCTGTCGCGCACCAGCAACGCGAACGCCATTCATCCGTTTCTCGCCACCTTGCCCGCGATCGCCACACGGCTGCGTGCGCGCGACCTCATGGATGTGTGGTTCAGCGTGATCAGCCGTCTTGCACAGACCGCCGCTGAAGGCTTGATACCGATGCTTGCGCATGTGGAACACCTGCTCGGCGACCTGACCATCGGCGCGTTGGACACCTGGGTTTCGCAGGGCATCAAAGGCTATGAAAACCAGCCTTGGCGCTTCGGCGACTGGTTCAGCCTGCAGACCGCGGACAGCCGTGCGGCGTTGCAGCGCCTGCGTCACGGCACCTTGTTCATCGATAACGAGGCGCGCATCGCGCACACCCTGCGCGCCTTGTGGGGCTCGGAAGAAAACTGCCATCCGTACTCCGCCGCCTTCGACATTCTGCGCAAACCGGTGCCCTATCTCGACTCGAAGGGCCTGCACATGCCCGACGTGTATCACGACCAGAACGGCATCCGCGGCATCGATCGCTATCGCGCGCTGCTCGCCCACCTGGCCGCACACCGCACCTGGACGCGGCCGTTCATTGCAGACAACTTCAACCGTTATCAACAGCTCGCCATCGAGACCTTCGAGGATGCGCGCGTGGAATGGCTGGCCATGCAGCGTTACCCGGGGCTGCGGCGGCTGTGGCTGGCGCTGCATCCGCTGCCAGTTGAAGGCGACTGCCCGACCGGGTGGTCCTGCCTGCGCCACAAACTCGCCATGCTTTTGCGCGCGCTGCTCGACCCGGACCATCCTTATACGGACGCGACCTTGCGCGACTTCGTCGCACGCTTTCACGCGCGCATGGCGGAACATCCTCATGACACGCGGCTGGTGACGGAGCTGGCGACCGCCTACGTCGTCGCCGTGCACGAGGTGGATTTCCGCTCGCCCAAGGTGTGGTTCGAGGACACCGAGGTCTCGTACCGGGACGACAACCGCTTCATGTGGATCTTCCTGGAAGACACCAACGACGAGGACGACTTCCACTCGGACCACAACGTCTCCAACCCGCGCGAGACTGAGAGCGAACAGCCGCCGCTGTTCGTGCGCCACCAGCGCGAATGGGACGTGGACGAGCAGCGTTACAAGCACGATTTCGTCACCGTGCAGGAGCACATCGCCCCGGACGGCGATCCGCGCCGCATCGACGCACTGCTCGAACGCCACAAGCCGCTGGCCAAGCAGCTCAAGCGCATCGTCGACCTGCTCAAGCCTCAGCAACACACGCGCGTCCGCTACCAGGAGGAGGGCAGTGAGCTGGACCTGGACGTGGCGGTGCGTGCCATGGTGGACCACCGCGCTGGCGTGACGCCCGATCCGCGCATCCACATGCGCCACGTCACCGCCGGGCGCGACATCGCCGTGATGCTGCTGCTCGACCTGTCCGAATCCGTCAATCAGGTGCCGGACGGGGCCGCCAATTCCATCCTGCAACTTTCGCAGGAAGCGGCCGCGTTGCTTGGCTGGGCCATCGATGCTCTGGGCGATGCCTTCGCCATCGGCGGCTTCGCCTCCGACACCCGCCACGAAGTGCACTACCTGCACTTCAAGGGCTTCAACGAACCCTGGGGCGACGGCCCCAAGGCGCGACTCGCCGCCATGCAGGGCGGGCTGTCCACGCGCATGGGTGCGGGGGTGCGTACGGCGGGGCACTATCTTTCCAAGCGCAGCAATGCGCGCAAGCTGCTGCTGTTGCTCACCGATGGCGAGCCCCACGACGTGGACGTGGACGACCCGGCCTATTTGCGCGCGGATACCAAGAAGGCGGTGGAGGAGCTGGCGGGCAAGGGTGTGGCCACCTATTGCATCAGCCTCGACTCGAACGCCGACGCCTACGTCTCCGAGATCTTCGGCGCCGCCAACTACACGATCGTCGATCACATCGAACGCCTGCCCGAACGCCTGCCGCGGCTGTTCATGGCGCTGACGAGATAGCGAGCACGCCTGTGCCTGAAAGGCGTGTTTTTATGGTCGTGGCAGCGTTGATGATCATCCGACCAGGACATTGATGCGGCGCTCGCCTGGATCCAATCCCTGTGGTCGCCCGAGGTGCATGCGGTCGGGCCGGAAATGGACCGTCGTGCCCGTCTACCGTGATGGCCGCCCGCTAAACTGAAGGCACGCACACGCCAGCAAGGAGATGAACCATGAAAAAACTTTACGCATGGTCGACAGGGTTAATGGCGCTGCTGTTTGTTGCCACCATGGGTGTGGCCTCGGCGCAGCCATGCCCCGGCGCGGGCTGGGGCATGGGCCCCGGGATGATGGGCGGTCAGGGATACGGCATGGGTCCCGGAATGATGGGCGGTGGCCCTGGCTACGGCATGGGTCCCGGTATGATGGGGGGCATGGGCCCCGGCATGATGGGGCCGGGCTACGGCGCAGGCCCGTGGGGGCTGGCAAGGCTCGATCTCACCGATGACCAGCAAAAGGCCATCAACAAGATCATGGACGACCACCGCAAGCGTCAGTACGAGTTGTTCGGCAAGCTGGCCGACCAGCAGGCCCGTCTGCGTGATCAGTACCAGCGGGAAAAATGGGATGCGGACGCCATCAACAAGATCTACGACCAGATGGCCGACGTGCGCCGCCAGATGATCCGTTCCCGCGTGGAGATGCGTAACCAGATCTTCGAACGCCTCACGCCGGAACAGCGACAGCAGTTTCGCCGCGGTTGGGTGGAGTAAAAAAGAACATACCTTCAAAGCCGTAGCGATGGAGCGTCACGGAAGCCGGGCTACGACCCTTCGTTACCCGGCGAAAGTGATCCGTCACCCCGGCGAAAGCTGGGGTCCATCTTGTGCACTCGTAGCGGGATTGGACGATAACGAACTCCGGGTGTAAGTTGGGCGTCCCGCTGATCTGCCTGGTTTGCCGTCATGATGCTGCCCGTCGATTCGCCTTTCCATCCGGACAACACCGAAGCCTATCGCCGCTGGCGTGATGAGAAACTTGCCGACTATCCGCAGCGCGCCGAAGACCTGTTCGTGGAATTCGCCGATCCCTTGCGGTTGAGCGACGCCGAATACGCCGCCGCGCTCGCGCTGGTACGCAAGACCAACATGGCAATTTACCTGACCCCGCGCGCGGGCGATCCAGACAAGGCCATTCCGCGCGCCATCGGCCGCCGCTTTGGCCTGGAGCGACTCGATCACAATTTCCTCGCCGACGATGACGCCATCACCTCTATCACGGTGAATCCCGAGGGCGAGCACCCGAGCTTCATCCCTTACACCAACCGCCCCATCAAGTGGCACACCGATGGTTACTACACCGTGGGCGAGGAAAAAATCCGCGCCATGGTCCTGCACTGCGTGACCAATGCCGTGGAGGGCGGCGAGAATGCCCTGCTCGATCACGAGATCGCCTACATCCTGATCCGTGAGCACGACCCCGACATGATCCGCGCGCTCATGGCCCCCGACATCATGACCATCCCCGCGCGCGAGGACGACGACGGCATCGCGCGCCCGGAAGTGACCGGCCCGGTGTTTTCCCTCGACAAGGCCGGCAAGCTGCACATGCGCTACACCGCGCGCAAGCGCAACATCGCCTGGAAGGACGACCCCGCCAGCCGCGCGGCCGTGGCCTGCCTAGAGCACGTGCTCGATAGCGATTCGCCCTACGTATTCCGCGCCAAACTCCCGGACGGTGCCGGCCTGCTGTGCAACAACGTGCTCCACGACCGCGCCGGTTTCACCGACACCCCCGGCCACAAACGCCTGCTCTACCGCGCGCGCTATTTTGATCGCATCGCGGGGAGTTGAGCGTTTTCAGCGCAAAGGCGCGTTCGCACTTGGGGTACTTGGCGCTCTTGGCGTCTTTGCGTCTTTGCGTTGAGTCCTTTGTTCTTGCCCGCGTGACTATGCTGGAGGAGTAGGAGAACAGGAGCGGCGCGATGATCTTCAGGCAGCTGTTCGAGCCGGATTCGAGTACTTACACCTATCTGCTCGGGTGCCGGCGCACGCGCCAGGCGGTGCTTATCGACCCCGTGCTCGATACGGTGCACCGTGACCTGGAGGTGCTGCGCGAGGAGCAGCTGACCCTCGCCTGCACCCTGGACACGCACATCCACGCCGACCACCTGTCCGGGGCGGCCAAGCTCAAGGCCATCACGGGCTGCTGCATCGCCTACCCGGAACCGGAGGCGCCGGAGTGTGCCGATGTGCGCCTGCGCGATGGCCAGGTGTTCGACGTGGGCGACGTGCCCATCGAGGCGGTGTTCGCACCGGGCCACACCTCGCATCACTTCTGCTACGTGGTCGACGACGGCACCCACAAGCTGGCCTTCACCGGCGACGTGCTGCTCATCGACGCCTGCGGCCGCACCGACTTCCAGTCGGGCGATGCGGCGGCGCTTTACAAGTCCATCCACGAGCGCTTGTTCACGCTGCCCGACGAGACGCTGGTCTATCCAGGTCACGATTACGAGGGGCGTTTCGTCTCCAGCATCGCCCAGGAAAAGAAGCGCAATCCGCGCCTCGGCGGCGGCAAGACCCTCGACGAATTCGTGGCCCTCATGAATGCCCTCGATCTGCCCTATCCACGCAAGATCGATTTCGCGGTGCCGGGCAACCGCCAATGCGGCCAGTGTCCGCCCGACGTCCCCGAACAGTACCGCGCCCCCTGCGACACACACGAACAGGGCTGATCGCCCACGCCTGAGGGAAGGATTGTTCTACCTGAGGGAGCGCCCACAGGCGCGATGCTTCGATCACGTACGAACTGCTCAATAGGCGTTTTTCTGTTTGTTTACAGGGAAGTAGGCCCGTCTCGCTTGACCGATATCAAGGCTGGAAAAAAGCACACTCCGGCATACTTGCGTCACCTGACTAGCGGAGCGATGACCATGGGTTGCCTGACTGATTTTCTGCACGAGGATCACGTGCGCTGCGACGATCTTTATCTCGCGGCCGAGCGCTATGCCGCCGACGGCGATGTTCCTGCGGCGGGTGCCGCGTTCTCCGCTTTCAGTCAGGCCATCGCGCATCACTTTGGCATGGAGGAGAACGTACTGTTCCCGGCCTTCGAGGAGGCCTCGGGCAACACCCAGGGGCCCACGGCGGTGATGCGCCACGAGCACACCCAGATGCGCGAGATGTTCGAGGCCATGCACATCACGCTCACCCGTCAGGACACCGATCAATTCCTCGCCCTGGCCGATACCCTGCTGGTGCTCATGCAGCAGCACAACGCCAAGGAGGAACGCATCCTCTATCCCATGACCGACCGCATGCTCGCCGATCCGCAGGCTGTGCTCGCCGACATGAAGGCCCATGGCTGAACACGTTCTCGATGTGAGTGAACTGGAACCGCCCGAGCCGCTGGTACGCACACTTGAGGCGGCCGAGGCACTGGCGCCAGGCGATTATCTGCGCATGCTGCATCGCCGTGACCCGTGCCTGCTGCCGGACAACCTGCGCAGCCGCGGTTTCTGTTTTCAACAGCGCCCCGGCGTACGCACGGCCGTGGAGGTGTTCATCTGGCGTGAGGGCGATGCCCTGGGCGAGCAGGCGGCGCGACAGGCGTGTGACGGGCCATGAACACGGCGCGCCTGTCCCTCAGTCAGACGCCGCCGCTCACCGTGCCGGCGCCCTATCTGCTCGCGGCGCCGTGGTTCGTGGTAGCCGCCGGGCTCTGGCTGGCGGTCGCCCCGGACGCCTTCGCCGACCGCTGGTCATCGGTGCTGCTCGGCGTAACGCACCTGATCACCCTCGGCTTTTTGGCCATGGCCATGCTCGGCGCCTTCCAGCAATTACTGCCGGTCTTGCTTGGGGTGCCGCTCGGACGGCCCCGCGCACTGGCCTGGAGTGTGTTTCTGCCGCTCGCCCTCGGCACCCTGCTGCTGGCGACGGGCCTGGGACTGGCCCAGAAGGGGTTGCTCTTGGGGGCCCTCGGTCTGCTCGGTGCGGCGCTGGGCGTGTTCCTGTGGAGGGGTGGTCGGGCCTTGTTACGCGCACCCACTGTGCCGGGGACCACGCCCGCCATGCGCGCGGCGCTGCTGGCCCTGGCGGTGACGATCACGCTCGGCCTGCACCTGGCCGGCGGCCATGCGGGCGGCAGTGTGGCCCGTCAGCTGACCGATGTGCACCTCGCCTGGGGTCTGGTGGGCTGGGTCGTCCTGCTGGTGGCAGGGGTGGCCTACCAGGTGGTGCCCATGTTCCAGATCACCCCCGAGTACCCGCGTGCGCTGATGCGCTGGTTGGTCCCGGTGCTGTTGGGTGCGCTGGTGTCATGGTCTGTCGCTCGCGCGCTGATACCGGCGTGGGCCGCGGCCCCGGCCTGGCTCGCCGCCCTCGCGCTGGTGGCGTTTGCGGTCATCACGCTCCGCTTGCAGATGCGCCGGCGTCGCAGCCTGCCGGACGTGACCGTGGAGTTCTGGCGTCTCGGCATGCTCTGCCTGCTGGGCGCGGTGGCCCTGTGGTTGGCCCGTCCGTGGATCGTGGGCTACGACGTGCTGGTAGGGGTGCTGTTCGTGGCCGGTTTCGCCATGTCGGTGGTGAGCGGCATGCTCTATAAGATCCTGCCTTTCCTGGTCTGGCTGCACCTCAACAACCGCCTGCACGAACACCCGCCCGGCCAGCGCGGCCGGATCCCGACCATGAAGCAGATCATCGGCGAGGCGTCGGCGCGTCGGCAGTACCGTGCCCATGCCCTGGCGGTGGCGCTGCTGTGCGCCGCGAGTGTGTGGCCGGTAGTGGTGCGCCCGGCAGGCCTTGCACTGGCGCTGTCCGGCGTGCTCCTGGGGGTCAACCTGGCGGATGCCATTGGCGTTTATCGACGTACCCGGGCGGGCACTCATCCAGTCCCTTTGGGATAGGGTCCTCTGGATCCACGCCGCCCCCAATCCGCATAACCGCTCCGGCGCAATCGGGCCTGTGCGGGGCCGGCCCTCGTCATTCCGGCGAAAGCCGGAATCCATTCTTCGCGAGGAGTGGACCCCGGCTTTCGCCGGGGTGACGGATAAGTTCCGCTGGGGAAATTTTGCCGGGACGACGACCAAGGCCGTCGGGTGAGGCTCAGGCCGTGGCGAGCGTTTTTTCGCGCGGGTCCTGGCCGGTGAGCAGGAAGTAAAGCAAATCGTGCACCGAGCGCATCTGGTCGCCGAAGGGCAGGGACTCGGAGCCGCGGAAGAACAGGCCCTTTTCCACGTTGCCGTGAACCGCGGCCTCCAACTGGGTGTCGATACAGAACTGACCGGAGGAACTGTCGCCGTCCTTCAGCCCGCAATGGGTCAGGCATTCGAAGCTCACGGCGCAGGTGCCTTTCTCTGGGGTGGCGCGGGCGCGCACCTTTTCCTCGCGCGCCAGGTATTTCTTCAGCCACGGCGTCAACACGGCGCGGCAGGGCAGGCCCGCGGTGCTCATGAAGGTGACGATGTCTTCCGCGCGGGCTTCCAGCAGTACCTTCTTGAAGTTGACGTGGGCGTCGCCTTCCTCGGTGACCGCGAACGGGGTGCCGATCTGCACGCCGCTGGCGCCCATGCCGAAGAGGTCCTTGATCTTCTGGAAGGAGTTGACGCCGCCCGCCGGGATGAGCGGGATGTGATCGATCTTCAGTTGCTCGAACACCTGGCGGATCTCGCCGAGCACGCGCTTGAAGTCGAACCTGGGATCGTTGATGTCCTCGGGCTTGGGCGCACCCAGGTGGCCGCCCGCGTAGCGCGGGTGCTCGATGACGATGGCATCGGGCAGTATGCCCTTGCGCATCCAGCGCTTCAGCACCGCGCGCACGCCGCGCTCCTCGGACAGGATGGGAATGAGCGCCACCTTGTCCTCGTAGCCCTTGATCATCTCGGGCAGATCGAGCGGCAGACCGGCGCCCATGATGATGGCGTCGGCGCCGCTCTCGCAGGACTGCTTCACCATGTCCGCGTGGCGATCCACCGCCTTCATCACGTTGACCGCGATGAAGCCCTCGGGGGCCATGTTACGGGCCGCCTTGATCTCCCGATCGAGCGCCTCCAGATTGGCCGAGTCGATGAGATTGCGATCCTTGGTGCGATGGGTGCGCTCCATGAGATCGGGATGGTGGACCCGCAGATCGATGCTTGCGATGGTGCCCATGGCGCCTTCGCGGGCAACCGCGCCCGCGAGCCGGTGTGCAGAGATGCCGACTCCCATTCCTCCCTGGATGACGGGCAGCAATTCGCGTCCGCGAATCTTGAGTAGGGGGAAAGGGATCGAAAACATTCGCCACCTGACGGTCAAAAGGAGGCAGTATCATACATGAAGGCACGTTCCCAAGCGCCACCCACCGCACCGAGCCCGTCCATGCATTCGACCCGACCCGTTCCGCCTCCCGAGCCCACCCTGAGCTACGAGCTGCACGGCAATCTCTACCTGAACGTCACCTGGCACTGTACCTTGCGCTGTGCCTTTTGCCCCAAGTTCAACGGGGAATGGGAAGTCCAGGGTTACGATCTGCGCCTGCGCCGCGAGCCTTCGGTGACCGAGCTGATCGAGGCCATCGGCGATCCGGCGCCTTATCACGAGATCGTCTTCTGCGGCCTGGGTGAGCCCACACTCCGCCTCGATGTCTTGCTTGAAGTGGCGGCGGCCATGAAAAAGGCCGGCAAGCGGGTGCGCGTGAATACCGACGGACTGGCCAATCTGGTACATGGCCGCGACGTCACGCCGGAGCTGGCCCGGGTGGTGGACGCGGTATCCATTTCCCTCAACGCCCAGGACGAGGCCACCTACGTGCGCCACACCCGCCCCAAGCGCGCAGGGGCCTTCGCCGCGTTGCAGGACTTCGCCGCCCGCGCCCGCGATGCGGGCATGGAAGTGACCCTGTCCGCCATCGACGGCCTGGACGGCGTGGACATCAACGCCTGCGAACGCATCGCCCGTGACCTCGGCGTGAAGTTCCGCCGACGGGTGCTGGATGCGGTGGGGTGAAGAGAACAGATTCAACACGGGGAATTGGAGAATCGGTTCTTCCCACCTGTAGGAGCGGCCTCAGGCCGCTCCTACAGGTTGTTCCCCCCCCGTGTTCCCCGTGGTTAACAGCTTTTTCCAAAGGTTTGATTAAGAGACTGAGCAAATGGAACAGACGTACCGGCTTTCCATCGGTGGCATGAGTTGCGCGGGCTGCGTGGCGGCGGTGGAGGACGCGCTGCGTGCGGCGCCGGGGGTGACCGAGGCCACCGTGAATCTCGCCGAGCGTACGGCGCAGGTGCGCAGCACGGCGGACGTGGCGGCGATCATCAAGGCGGTGGCCGCGGCCGGTTATGAGGCCGCCGAACTCAAGAGCCTGGAAACCGAGCAATCGGAACGGGAGGCGCAGGAGGCGGCGTGGTACCGCAAACTGCTGCGCAAGGCGGCCGCCGCCGCGGCCATCGGGTTTCCGCTCATGATCGCCGAGATGTCGGGCTGGCTCCCCACCATCCAGGAATCACCGGCGTTCTGGCTGGCGACCGGCGTGGTGACGCTGGCAGTGATGATCTACTCGGGCGGCCGCTTCTTCACCGGCGCCTGGAAGTCGTTCACGCGCCACAACGCCAACATGGACACCCTCATCGCCATGGGCACCGGCGCGGCATGGCTGTATTCCATGGCGGTGGTGTTCGCACCCGACGCGGTGCCGGTACTCGCACAGCACGCCTATTTCGAGGCGGCCACCATGATCATCGCCCTGATCAACTTTGGCGCTGCCCTGGAGACCCGCGCGCGCGGCAAGACTTCCGAGGCCATCCGTCGTCTCATCGGCCTGCAACCGAAGACCGCCCGCGTGGTGCGCAATGGTAAGGAACTGGACGTGCCCATCGCCGAGGTGGGGCTGAACGAGACCCTGCGCGTGCGTCCCGGTGAGCGCATCCCCGTGGACGGCGTGATCATGGAAGGCCATTCGCTGGTGGACGAGTCCATGGTCAGCGGTGAACCCCTGCCGGTGGCCAAGCAGTGCAGCGACGAAGTGGTGGGCGGCACCGTCAACGGCAGCGGCACGTTTCTCTATCGCGCCACGCGCATCGGCAAGGACACGGTACTGGCGCAGATCATCGACATGGTGCGCCAGGCGCAGGCCAGCAAGCCCGCCATCGGCCGGCTGGTGGACCGTGTCGCCGGGGTGTTCGTGCCCACGGTGCTGATCGTCGCCGTGATCACCTTCCTGCTCTGGTACAACCTGGGCCCCGACCCGCGCGTGTCGTTCGCCATCGTGGCCACCATGACCGTGCTGATCATCGCCTGCCCCTGTGCGCTCGGTCTTGCCACGCCCATTTCCATCATGGTCGGCGTGGGCAAGGCCGCGGAGCACGGCGTGCTGATCCGCAACGGCGATGCCTTGCAGCAGGCCGGACGCCTCACCACCGTGGTGCTCGACAAGACCGGCACCGTGACCGAAGGCAAGCCGCGCGTCACCGCCATCGTCACCGTGAATCTGTTCGATGAAGCGCAGGCGCTCGCCATCGCCGCTGCGCTCGAGACCGGCTCGGAGCACCCGCTCGCCGCCGCGGTGATCGCCGCCGCCCGCGAGCGTGGGCTGGCGCTGCCCAAGGTGGAACGCTTCGAGGCCGTGTCGGGACGTGGTGTGCGTGCGCAGGTCGACGGCCGCACGGCGTTACTCGGCAATCAGCGCTTCCTGGAGGAAAACGGCATCAACGTGATGGCCCAACAGGCCGACGCAGAACGCCTTGCTGCCGAGGCGAGCACGCCCGTGTATCTGGCCGTGGACGGGGCAGTGGCCGCGCTGCTCGGTATCTCCGATCCGGCCAAGGCCGATTCCTACGAGGCCATCGCGCGCCTGCATGCGGAAGGCATGAAGGTGGTAATGATTACCGGCGACCACCGCACCACCGCTGAGGCCGTGGCACGACGGATGGGTATCGACGAGGTGTTCGCGGAGGTGTTGCCGCAGCACAAGGCCGAGAAGGTGGCCGAGTTGCAGGGGCGCGGCGAAACCGTCGGCATGGTGGGCGATGGCATCAACGATGCGCCCGCCCTGGCGCGCGCCGACGTGGGCTTCGCCATCGGCGGCGGCACCGACATCGCCATCGAAAGCGCCGACGTGACCTTGATGCGCGGCTCGCTGCACGGCGTGGCCGACGCCATCGCGGTGTCCAAGGCCACCGTGCGCAACATCAAGCAGAACCTGTTCGGTGCCTTCGTCTACAACACCCTGGGTATTCCCGTTGCCGCAGGCGCGCTCTACCCGTTGCTTGGCCTGCTGCTCAATCCCATGATTGCCGGCGCAGCCATGGCCCTGTCCTCGGTGACCGTGGTCAGCAACGCCAACCGCCTGCGGCATTTCCACGCCGCCCGGGAGCCTCGCTCATGATGGTCAATCTCGCCGGCCTCGCACTCATCGCCTTCATCGTCTGGTGGTTCTGGCTGTCACGTAAGTAATCGTCCCGCTTGTGGACGGGTAGGCCTGCCGTTAGCATCATGCGATTCCGCGTGGGGGAAGTCGCATGAACTGGTGGGGCAAACTGATTGCAGGGACGCTGGGATTCGTACTCGGCGGCCCGCTCGGTGCCGTGCTCGGGCTGGTGCTCGGCCACCAGTTCGACAAGGGCGTGGCGCGCCTCACCGGAAACTCCCCGGACGATCACGCCCGCGTGCAACTGGCCTTCTTCTCCGCCACCTTTTCCGTGATGGGCCGGGTCGCGAAGGTGGACGGGCGTGTGTGCGAGGACGAGATCGGCTTCGCGCGCACAGTGATGGACCGCATGGCGCTCAGTGACGATCAGCGCCGCGTCGCTATCGGGCTGTTCAACCAGGGCAAGTCACCCGACTTCGACCTGGACGGCACGTTGGCGCAGTTCCGACGCGAGTCCCGCCATCGTTTGCACCTGCTGCAGATGTTCATGGAAATCCAGCTGCAGGCGGCCTATGCGGACGGCAGCCTGAATGACGCCGAGCGCAGCCTGCTGTTGCACGTGTGCGAGGCCCTGGGCATCAGCCGGCATCACTTCGATCACCTCGAGGCGCTGGTGCGCTTCGCACGTGATTTCGGCAGCAGCGCCCCGCCGCGTCAGGCCGCATCGGACCAGCGGCTCGCCGAGGCCTACCGCATCCTCGACGTGAAGCGTGATGCTGGCGACGCCGAGGTGAAAAAAGCCTACCGCCGCCTGATGAACCAGCACCACCCCGACAAACTGGTGGCCAAGGGCCTGCCGGAAGAGATGGTCCGCCTCGCCACCGAGAAGACCCAGGAGATCAAACGCGCCTACGAGGCCGTCAAGGCGGCGCGGGGCATGCGTTGAGATGGTGCACCCCACACCGCTCCTTCTGTTGCCGGCGTAGGTCACGTTGCGCAGCTACGTGACGTTCTTCCTGCCGCGTTGTCACGTAGCCGCTGCGCACCAACGTGACCTACGGCACCACACCACCGCCCCAGCGAAAGAGCGCCGGGGAACCCGGGATTGCCGCGGTCCGATTAACCCGAATTTCGCTGCGCTCCATCCGGACTACATCGGTGCGAGGCGAAGCTCACGCGAGCGGCTGGCCCGGGTCGATGAATTCGCCCTCGGCGTAGTCCACGTCCAGCTCCGCGAGGCGGGCCAGGGTGGCTTCGTCGTTGACCTCGGTGGCGATGAGGCGCAGGCGCATGATGCGGCCGATGCGGCTGATGGTCTCGGCGATGACCCGCTCCACCGGGTTGTCATGCAGGCTGTGCACCACGGTGCCTTCCATCTTGAGGAAATCCACCGGCAGCTGGGTGAGGTGCGCAAACGAGGTGCGGCCGTAGCCGAAGTTCTCGATGCCGATGCGGCAGCCGAGTTCCTTGAGGGCCACCATGAGTAGCGACACGTCGGTGAAGTTGCCCATCAGGTCCGACTCGTCCACCACGAAGCACAGCGCCTCCGGTGCGGTCCCGCTGCGTTCGAATTGCTGCCGGGCGAATTCCAGGAACTGTCCCTGGGTGAGGGTCTGCCCCGACAGGCTGACGCCGTACACGGCGCCGGTCGGCGGCGTCTTGGCCAGCACCGCAAGCAGGGTGCTCAGCTTCCACTCGTCCACGCGCGCCAGCAGCCGGTAGCGCTGCGCCGTGGGCAGGAAGGCGGAGGGCGGCAGCAGTTCACCCTGATCGCCGCGCAGCCGCAGGCTCACCTGGCGGAACTCGGGTGCGTCCGCATCCTTGGTGAGGCGGCGGGCGTGATGTTCGAACAATACGAAGCGGTCCTGGTCCATGCCTTCGCGCAGGCGCGCGAGCCAGGTGCTCGTGGCAGCCGGTTCGGCGCTGGTCTCGGCTTCAGGCTGGAAGACGTGCACGCGGTTGCGGCCTTCGCTCTTGGCCGTGTAGCAGGCGGCGTCCGCCTGGCGCAGCACGTCATCGGTGCTGCCGCTCTCGGCCATCACCGGCACCAGCCCGATGCTGACGCCCAGCTCGAAGCTGCGGTCCTGCCAGACGAAACGGTAGGCGCTGATGTCTTCGCGGATGTGCTCCGCGACGCGTTCGGCCGCCTCCAGGGAGCAGGCGTACAGCAGGATGGCGAATTCGTCGCCGCCGAGCCGCGCGAGGATGTCGCCGGCACGCAGCAGGTTCTGCAACCGCGTGGCCACCTGGCGCAGTACTTCGTCGCCCGCGCCATGGCCGCAGGTGTCGTTGATGATCTTGAACTTGTCGAGGTCCAGGTAGCCGAGCACATGCTGCTTGTGCTCGTCCCGCGCGGTGGCCAGGGCCTGCTCCAGGCGCGCCTGGAACTCGCGGCGGTTGTACAGGCCCGTGAGCGCATCGTACTTGGCCTGTAAGGAAATCTGCCGCTCCACCGCACGGGTTTCCGACACGTCGCGGAACACCACCACGGCGCCGACGATGTGCTGTTCGCGATCGCGGATGGGCGTGGCGGTGATGTGCAGCCCGAACTCGCGCTGGTCGGTGCTCACCAACACGGCGCGGCGCGTGATGCTGATCACGCGGCCGAGGCGCAGGGCGCGCTCCACCGGGTCCTTGAGCGGTTCGCGGGTCTCCTCGTCCAGGAGCTTGAATACCTGCGTGATGGGCATGCCCTGGACGTCTTCCTTCATCCACCCCGTGAGGCGCTCGGCGACCGGGTTGATGTAATCGACGATGCCCTGCGCGCTGGTGGTGATGACGCCGTCACCGATGGATTCCAACGTGACCTGCGCACGCTCCTTGGCCTCGGCGAGGGCCTGCTCGGCGCGCTTGCGGCCGGAGATGTCCACCAGGAAGGTGGCGGTATGGGATGGCTCACCGTCGCTGGTGAGTTCCGCCACGTTGGCGAGCAGGGTGAGGGTTTCGCCGTGGCGGCGGGCCACGCTGATCTCCACGCCGCCCACCGGTGCGCCCGGTGTGCTCGGCCGGATGTCGCGCCAGACCGCTTCGGGCAGCAGTTCGAACAGCGAACGGCCAATGCTGTGCTGGGCATCGGCGCCGAACAGTCGTGTAAAGCCGGGGTTCACGGAGCGGATCACGTGGTCGGCATCGGCGATACAGACCGCCACCGGCGCGTCGTCGAGGATAGTGCGCAGCCGCGCCTCTGTATGCATCAGCGCCTCGACCTGCGCGTGACGGGCAGTGACGTCGCGGATCTGCGCGGTAAAGTGGGTGACGCGTCCACCGGTGTCGGTGAGCGGCGTGAGTGACAGCTCGCTCCAGAACAATTCGCCGTCCTTGCGTCGATTGTGCAACAGCACGTGGCAGGGCTTGCCGGCGTGAATGGCCGCGGTCAATTCGCGCACGCCCTCCTGAGCGCGGTCGTCGCCGTGCAGAAAGCGTGGATTGCGCCCGAGCAGCTCGTCGAGGGCATAGCCGGTGATGCGGGCCGCCGCAGGGTTGGCGTGAATGACGGCGTTGTCCTGTGCCGTGTCGGTGATGAGCAGGCCGTCACCGGACAGCTCGGCGCTGCGGCCGAGCAGGCGCAGCGCGGTTTCCTCACGCTTGCGCTCGGTGATGTCCCACAGGGTCCACACGCGGCCGAGCGGTTCCTCGCCCAGCGGCCCGGGCAGCGGTGAGGAATGCCACAGTACGTCGACCAGGTGCCCGCGCCGGGCGAGACGCTGGGTTTCCATTTCGAAGGGCTCGGCGGTGGCGTGATCCCGGGCGAGTTCTTCCTGGCGCCAGGGCGGCACCAGGCGTTCCACCGGCTTGCCCACCAGTTCGCCGCGCGGATAGCCGAACAGCTGCGCGGCGGCGGCATTGGCGAAGCTCACTACGCCGCGCGGGTTCACCACCAGCAGGGCAATACCGCTGTAGCGGGCGGCCTGCTCATCCGAGGTGTGTTCCTCGGTGGTGGAGCTTGGCTCGACGGCCGGACGGGGCAAGGCGGGGCGTTCCTCGCGCAACAGCTCCTTGAGCAGGGGCGAGAGCGGCGGCACCGTGGTGCGCTGCAGTCGCCGCAGTTTCTGGCCCATCCACACGTTGGCCATCACCACGAACAACACCAGGCCGGCGTTCAGCAGGATCCACGGGATGCGCAGTGCGCGCCAGTAGGGCGCCGCGAGGGCGGCGGTATCGAACACCACCAGCAGGCGGCCGTTGTTGTCCGGCAGCAGCGCGCGTGCCTCCAGTTGCGGGCCGCTCATGAGCTCGGCAAACCACGCCGGGGCGCGTGTGGCGTCCACGGCAGGCAGCTGCACCCGTATGCGCTCGCCGGTCGCGTCGGTGAACAGCACCGCGGCGGCGTGGGCGGGCGCCGCCTGGGCGAGCATTTCCTCGGGCGGGGCGTTCCGCGGCAGGACCGCCGCCACCCGGGCTGCATAGTCCCGGGCCTGGCCGCGGGCGTGTTCATCGAGGAGCAGGAGGCCGTCGGACATGCTCCATACCAGGAGCACACCGTTCAGGAGCAGCAGAGCGGTGAGCAGGATGAGGAGCGTGCGAATACCAGGGATCGGTGTCGACATGAAATCGCTTTCATTGCACCAGCCTTACTTCGCCGGCGCTTGCATGGAGCACAGTGACATCAGCGCTGCCAATCTGCAAGCCGAGCTGTTGGAGCAGCGGTCCCAGGAGCCCGCCGAGGAGGCCGTCGAGCAGAGGCTGCAGGCCTTGTGCCAGTGTGCGCGTGATCGTGGTCAGCGGTATATCGAGGCCGAGCAAATCCACGTGCACGTCCAGGGTCGAAAGCAGCGTGCCCAATCCTCCGGCCAGGGCAGTACCGATGTCCGTGCCCAAGGTCTTGGTATTGGCATCCGCGAGCTCGAACTCGAACGGGCCATCGAAATCGAGGGTTTCGGACCGGCCCCTCCCTAGCGAGGTCTGGGCGTGAGCAGTGGCAGAAATACCCTGCAGGACCTTGGCGGTGACATCGAGCCGCAGGTCTGCCGCGCTCGTGGTTGCGCCGACCCGGGCGCGGCTGCGGGGCCGCGAAGGTGAAGCGTGCTCGACGGACTCGAGCCAGGCCTCGGCGGTCGCCGTGCCCAGATTGAGGTGGAGCTCGACGGAGAGGAGTTGCGCGAGCAGGCCCTCTTTGGGCTCCAGGGAAATCTCCAGATCCACCTGCCCGGTACGGGCCTTGGTATACCAGTCCCCGGTCTGCGGGTCGCGGCCGGGTGGGCCGACTTTGATCTGAGGCGCTTGCACGATGCCGAGCCGCACATTGAGGTCGGCCAACCCAAGCGCCGACAGCAGGCTGCCGGCGCCGCCGAGATCAAGGTCGATGGCCCGCCCTTGATTCGCCAGTTGCGCCGAGGCCATGAGCAGATCGAACACGTTCAGTTCGATATCGTGCGGGCCGCCTACATTGGAAATCGCCAGTAGCTCGCCCACGGCGAGGTCCAGATTGCTTCCTACCTTGAGGGCGATGTTGTTCAGCGTCACCCTCGCAAGGCCGCTGGGCGGTAACGCATCGACCGTGGCTTGCAGGAAGTCGCGCAACCGCACCTTGAGGTCGACGAGCCCGTCCGGGCTCCCCACCCTCAGCCCTGCCATCAGGTCGCCCAAGCCCACTTGGGCACCGAGCAAGGCGTCGTAGCCCAACAACCCGATTTCCAGGTCTACGCCGAGCAGCCCGCCGAGAACCTTGTCCAGCAGTTCGGATTTCGCCGGGTCGAGGCTGGCTACCCTGCTGGCCACGCGCAGCAAAGCGCTGCTCTCCTTGTGCGCCACGGCGTGGGCGCTTAGACGTACATCACCGTTCAACAGGCCGCCGGCGACCAGGCTGCGCGGCACCGAGCGCGCGACTTCCGCTCGTACCGCATTGTAGGGCGCCGACGGATACGGCGGCGCCGTGTAACGCGGGCCCGACTGAAAGGTTCGCAGGCCGTTTTCATATACCAGATGGCCGATGTCGAGGGTGACTGCACCGTTGGTGTAGCCGTTATGTTCGGCTGCCCTCTTGGCCGCAGCCGACACGCCCGACAGGTCGCCGTCCACGGCCAGCACCTGCGCCCCCGCCAGCGCCGCCGCATCCGCCGCCGCCTGCAAGCGCTGCTTCTCCAGAATGATGCGCCCGATGTCCAGGGCGAGGGCCACGACGAGCACCGACACCACGAGGGTGGCGGCGGCGATGATGCTGATGGCGCCGCGCTGGCGGTGCATGGCTTTAACGGCCGGTCATGCTGCGGTCTTCGAAGTGCTCGGGGATGGGCGCTTCGAAACTCTGGAGGTAGCGCTGGTAGGCCCGCGACGTCGCGTCGCCCGGCATGGGGCTCGGCTTGCCGGCATAGTTGCCGGTGCGCTGGATCTCCAGCCAGGCGGCGGTGTCGGCGCCGCGCTCATCCGCGCGGGTTGGCGCCGGCTCGTTGGCCGCGGGTGCGGCGTGCGCACCCGCGAGGGGCAGCAGGCAGGCGAGCAGCGCGAGGGTCGGGCGGTTCATGGTTTGGCCTCCGGGCGTTGTTGTTGGCGGCGCAGCTGTTCCGCATCGGCGCGCAGCCGTTTCATGTCGTTGGACGGCAGGCCGACCCGCTCGGCGAGGGCCTCGGCCTCGTCCTCCTCGCCGGCGACCAGCAGCGCCAGCAGCAGGTTGGCCGTGGCGCGTTCGCCGCCGCCCAGTTCCCAGGCGGTCTGGAACTGGTGGCGGGCCTCGCGGGCGTGGCCCGCGAGCAGCAGCGCGTAGCCGTGGTCGTTGCGGATGCGCGGATCCGTCGGGCGCTCGCGCTCGGCCGCAGCGAACTGTCGCAAGGCCTCGGCGGTGCGGCCGGCATCCACTTCCAGGCGCGCCAGCCCGTGATAGCCGAGTCCCGCCAGGCAGCTCGTGGTGAGGCCTTGGAACAGCGCGTGCGCCTGCGCCGGATCACCGGCACGTCGCAGCGACTCGGCGCGCAGGAAGCGGGCGCGCGGCAGTTCGGCGCCGGCCTCGCCGAGCGCATCCAGGTGGGCGAGGGCGGCGTGATAAAGCCCCTGGCGCTGCATGTCCTCGATGAGTTGCAGGTGCAGCACCACTTCGTGTGGCGCGTGCTCCTCGCCGCAACGTGCCTCGCCGCGTCCGGGAAAGGCGAGGTCCGCCGCCATGGGCGCGTCCTCGGGGCGCACGTTGGGCGCACTGCAACCGCTCAGCAGGAGCACCGCGGCAATGAGGCACAGCGGGCCGGCCGCGGTGCGTGTCCAGGAAAAACGCCGCGCTTGCGTCATGTCAGCCTCCGAAGCCGGTCAACATCTTCAAAATCGAGAGAAAGCCCGGCCCCGCCAGGAACACCAGCAGGGCCGGAAACAGGAACACCACCATGACGATGGTCATGGACCCCGAGAGCTTGCTGACGCGCTCCTGCAGGTCGGTGCGGCGGCGCTCGTCGAGCAGGTCGATGAAGGCCTTGATGGGCTGCTGGATGCCGCCGCCGTAGCGGTCGATCTGCCGCAGCATGGTGACCAGGTCGGTGAGGTCCTGCACGTCGAGCAGCCGCGCCACGGCGGCCAGCGTCTCCGAGCGATCGGCGCCGCGGCTCACCTGGCGCATGACCGGGCGCAGCTCGGCGGCGAGGTTCGGGATCATGTCGGCGTGTTCGGTGGCCACGGTGAGCAGCGCCTGATCGAGGCCGAGGCCCGCATCGAACAGCACCTTCAGCACCTGGGCGAGCAGCGGCACTTCCTCACGCATGGCGCGCTGGCGGCGCGTGGCCAGTGCCCGCAGCACATAACGCGGCGCCAGCCAGGCGAGCGCAGGGGCGGCGAAAAACGCCAGCAGCGTGCGCATGGAAAAGCCATGGCCGCCGCCCAGCCAGAGCACGAACATCAGCAGCACGGCGGCCGCGGGCAGCACCAGTTGCAGGCCGAAGTACATCGCCTGGTCCTGCTGCCGATGCCAGCCGGCGCGTGCCAGCAGCCGGTTGACCTCGGGGTCTTCGCCGTGGCTGGTGATCCACGCGCCGCCCAGCCGCGCCAGGTGGCCCGCAAGGCCGTGCAATTCCGTGTGGTGCTGTTCCGCGCCCATGCCGAGCGCCCCGCGCAGGCGCATGCGCAGCGCACGTCGCCGCTGGTCCTCGCGCAGCGCCAGGGCGACCAGCCCCAGACTGAGCAGCAGTGACGCGGTACCGAGGGCGTAGAGCAGGGCGGTCATGTCAGAACGCCCGCATCATGCGCCAGAGGATCAGCGCACCCAGGCTCTGGGCGCCGAGCCCGAAGCCGAGGATGGTGCGTCCGGTCGGGTCCTGCCAGAGCACGCTCAGGTAATCGGGGCTGGTGATCAGCGTGAACAGGCCGATGGCCACCGGGGTGAGCCCGAGCACCCAGGCGGACATGCGCGTCTCGCCGGTGAGCGAACGGAACTCGCGCCGCGCCGCCTCGCTGCGGCGGATCATGGTGACCACGCTCTTCAGCAGTTCCTGGATGCTGGAGCCGTAACGCCGGTTCACGGCCACTGCCAGGGTGAGCACGCGCAGTTCCTGGATTTCGTAGGTGCGTGCGCTCTGTTCGAGGGCCTCTTCCAGGGCGCCGCCGAGGCGGATCTCGCGCACCACCCGTTCCAGCGCACCGCGCAGTGGAGGCTGCACCTCCAGGGTGGCCGTGGCGAAGGCGGCGTCGAGGGTGTTGCCGGTGCTCACGGCGCGCCAGAGGTAATCGATGAATACCGGCAACTGCTCGATCATGAGCCGCCGCCGGGCCGAGGCGCGGCGCAACAGCAGCAGGTATATGGCGCCGAGCAGCAACAGCGGGTAAAGCAGCAGGCCGAAGCTCCCTTGCAGCAGGGCACCGGCGAGCGCTGCAATGGCCATCGCGCCGGTGGTCATCCATGCCTGCCAAGGCGCCGGGACAATGCCGGCGCGCCACAGCAGGGCGATGACCTGTTGTGCCAGCCAGTTGTCCGCACGGTGCTGGGTCTGCGATGCGCGGGTGTCGCCGCCGATGAGTCCGCGCAGGCGCAGCAACAGCGCGTCGCGACGTTTGCGGCGCAACTCCATCATCCCCACTGCGGCGAAGCACAGCGCGGCGGAGATGACGGCGGCGAAAATGGCGAGGCTGCTAAATGACATAACGACTCGCGACGAAGGGTGCCGTTTGTGACTCTTCCGCCTGCAACTGACGTTGCAGTTTCGGGTTGTGCGGCTTCAGCTCGGTCTGCATGAATTCCTGGCGCGTGGGGTCATAGCGGAACAGCTCCTGCATCAGGTAGTTGTTGTCGGCCATGCCGGTCACCTCGTGGATGTGCAGCACCCTGCGCTCGCCGCCTTGCATGCGGCCCACCTGCACGATGAGCTCGATGGCCGCGGCCACCTGCTGGCGCAGGGTGAATTCGCTGCCGCCGTAGCCGGCGAAACCGGCCAGCATCTCCAGGCGGCTAAGCGCGTCGCGCGGGCTGTTGGCGTGCAGTGTGCCCATGGAGCCCTCGTGGCCGGTGCTCATGGCCTGCAACATGTCGAGCATTTCCGGGCCGCGCACCTCGCCGACGATGATGCGGTCGGGCCGCATGCGCAGGGCATTGCGCAACAGCGCGCGCATGTTCACTTCGCCCTGGCCTTCCAGGTTGGGCGGGCGCGATTCCAGGCGCACCACGTGCGGGTGATCGAGCGACAGCTCGGCCGCGTCCTCGATGGTGACGATGCGTTCTTCCGGCGGGATGTAGCCGGACAGCACGTTCAACAGCGTGGTCTTGCCGGCGCCGCTGGCGCCGATGACCAGCAGGTTGCAGCGCGCGCGCACCGCGGCGCGCAGCAGCTTGAGCATGGGCTCGTTGAGGGTGCCGTAGGTGAGCAGATCGCCGGCGCGCAGCGGTTCCTTGCGGAACTTGCGGATGGACAGGCTGGGGCCGTCCAGCGCCAGCGGCGGGACGATGGCGTTGACTCGGCCGCCGTCGGGCAGGCGTGCGTCCACCATGGGCGAGGTCTCGTCCAGGCGGCGCCCGAGCGGGGCGAGGATGCGGTGGATGATGCGCAGCACGTGGGCGTCGTCGATGAAGCGCAGCGGCGTCTTGAGCAGCTTGCCGCGGCGCTCCACGTAGATCTGTGTCGCACCGTTCACCAGGATGTCGTTGACGTCCTCGTCCTCGATGAGGCGCTGGATGGGGCCGAAACCGAGCAGCTCGTCGATCATGTCGCCGACCAGCGTTTCCACCTCACGACGATTGATGGCCAGGCGCTGGTCGGCGATGAAGAAATGGATCTTCGCTTCCACGTAGTCGCGCACTTGGTCGTGCGACCAGTCGCCGGGATTGACGTTCTCTTCCTCCACCATGTTGAGCAGGAAACGGTGTAGACGGCCCTTGAGCGACTGGTACTGTTCGCTCTGTTGCAGGTCGTCGTGCGCATGCGAGGTCAGGAAGTCCATGGCGGAGGTCTCAGCCCAGCAGCCGGTTCAGCAGTCCGCGCCAGCCGTCGCTGTGCTCGGCCGGACTGTGCTCCAGGCCGGTCAGTCGCGCGGCGAGGGCGCGCACCGCCTTGCTGTAGGGATCGTTGCCGGCGATCTCGAAGATGCTGCGTCCCGCGTTGAGGGCCTTCAGTCGCACCATGCCGCTGGCGGGCAGGGCGTGCTGCAACGTCAGCCCGAGCAATTCGGCGATATCGCTGCATTCAAGGCCCACGTCGGGGGAATAGCGGTCCACGATGAGCCCGATGCCGTCGGTGGGGTAATCACGGGCCGACAGGAAATCGAGCAGCTGCTTGCTGGCGTGGCAGCTCGGCACCGATTGCTCGACGACCAGGAACACCTCATCGGACTTGCCGAGGATCAGACGCACAAAATCAGAAGGCGTGACACCGCCCAGGTGAATGACGATGCGGCTGAAATAGGCGCGCAGGATGTTCAGCAGGATCATCACGTCGGCGGAGGTGACCGCTTCCATCTCCTTGGGATCTTCCGGCAAGGACAGGATGGTGAGTCCGCTCTTGTGGGTGGTGAAGGCGGTACGGATGAGGGTCTGGTCGAAGCGGCGTACGCTGCGGATCGCGTCCACGAAGCTGTAGGTGGACTTGAGGCCGAGGATCAGCAGCGAGTCGGCGGGCGGCATGCCGAGGTCGAGCAACAGTACGCGGCCTTCTTCCTCCTGTTCGAGCAGCGCGAGCGCGGTATGCACCGCCAGGGTGGTGATGCCTTCGTAGGGACGCGCCGAGAGGAAGGAAAACACCTGCGAGCGCGGCGCCACGGGCGCGGCGTCCTGCGGGCTTTTCTCGTCCAGGCGATAGACCAGGGCGAGCACGTCGCGCGGGTTGCTGCCCACGCGCAGGAAATCGCGTGCGCCCGCGCGCATGGCCGACAACAGCAGGGTGTTGTCGATGCTGTCGCTGATGGCGACGATGCCCAGCATGGGCTTGGCCGCGAGCAGGCCCTCGATGAGGGCGGTGTGGGAGCGCTTCTCGCCGCCGCCCAGTTGCACGAACACCAGGTTCGCGGCGGTGGCGTCGATGAGTTGCAGCACGCGCTCCACGGTGTCCTGGTCGGCGACCACGACCTCCCGTTCCTTGTCCAGGGCATCCATCAGCCACTGGACGTAATCCTCGCGCTGGGTGACGACGACGACGCTGGCCATGGGGGGCTCCTAACGGGATGCTTTGTCGTTGAGCCGGTCGAAACGACCGGTTTCCAGGAACAGCAGATCGGCGAAGCCGGGCTGGTAGCGCCCGAAACCTTCGCCGGGCAGCGCCGGCGTGGGCGCTCCGCGCGCCATGGCGCGCACCAGGTGCGGCGTCACCACCATGATGAGTTCCTTGTCTTCGCGCTGCACGCGCGTGGATTTGAAAAACGCGCCGATGATGGGCAGGTCGCCCAGGAACGGCACCTTGTCCACCGCCGCCACGTTGTTGCGGCTGATCAGCCCGCTGATGACGAAGCTCTCGCCCTCGGCGAGCTGGATGGTGGTCTCGGTGCGGCGCACGCGCAAAGCGGGGACCTGGCCGCCGGCCGTTTGTGCCGTGGTGCTGAAATCGAGCTCGCTCACCTCGGGCGCCACTTTCAGCACGATGCGATTGGTGTCGAGCACCGTGGGCGTGAGCATCAGCCGTACGCCGAATTCCTTGTAATCGATTTCGATGCCATCTTCGCCCTGGATGGGGATGGGGAACTCGCCGCCGGCGAGGAAGGTGGCGGTCTGACCGTTCATGACCGTCAGGCTCGGCTCGGCCAGGGTATAGGCGAAGCCGTTGTTTTCCAGCACGCTGACCACGCCCAGCAGGCCCTTTTTGGCGTTGCCGGCCACCAGGTTGAAGGCCTGTGCGATGGGCAGGAAACCGCTGCTGCTTTCCAGGGTGAAGCCGGAGCCGCCGAAGCCTTCGGCGCCCGCCGTGGACGAGGTGACGCCCGACAGGCTGCCCGGCGCGCCGATGGCGAGGGTGGTGTTGCCGGCGTTCTTGCCGAGCATCATGCCCGACTGCATGAGCGCCTGCCGGCTCACCTCCACCACCTTGATGTCGGTCTGCACCTGGCTACTCACCGCGTCGCGATTGGACGCGCCCGGCGCTTCCACGATGATGCGGTACTCCTCCACGGGCGCGCCCTTGGGCCACAGGCGCAACTGGGTCTCGCCCAGTTGCTTGCCCACCACCAGGAGTTCGCGGGCCGAGAGCAGCTCCACGTCGGCCACCTCGGGGTTGGCCACCGCCAGCCGCGCCACGCCGCCCGGGCGCGTCATCAGGTGATGGCCGCCGGCCTCCACGCGCAGCACACCGGGTTCGGCGTGGAGCAATCCTTGCCACAACAGCAGGCAGAGCATCCCGGCCGTGCGCAGTGCATTGAGTCTTGTCATGGGAGGCCTCATTTCACGACGCGGCTTTTTTCGCCGGCACGGTAGACGGTGACTTCCTCGCGGGTGCGCACGGGGGCGCGCACCACGGGCGTGCGGTCCAGATCGCGCAGCAAGGCGGCGGGCAGCGGCGCGGCGGCGTCCGCCGGGCGCGCGCCGTGCAGGGCGAGGCGCAGGTCGCCGGCGTTGGCGGCGAGCACCAGGCGTGAGACGTCCTTGGTGGGCACGGCGAGCACTGCGGTGCGATCGCTGGCGCGCGCGGCCCCGGCGTCACCGCCGTAGGCGAGGACCCGCAGGCGCTCGAGCGCCACCTGGGCCTGCGACAGCTTCACCTGACGACCATCCGCGGGTACGTAAACCAGCACGTCCACGTAGTCGCCCGCGCCGATCAGTCCGCCCACGCTGACCACCTCGTTGACCTTGATGGCGACGGCCCGTTCGTGCTCGCCGAGGGCGCGTGACAGATCGCTGCCTTCACTGAAATGGCGCTGTGTGAGCGGCTCGCCGGTGCCGATGGTGGCCACCGGCGTGCGGCCGACCACGTCCTCCAGGCGGGTGAAGCCCTCGGCCGGCGCGATGGCCACGGGCACCAGCTTCACCGCCGCCTCGGTGATCGCCTGGCCTTGCGGCAAGGGTGTCAGCGCCACCACCGCCTTGCTCCAGTGGGACGGGCCTTGCAGGGATTCGGCCTCCAGGAGCTGTTGCCGCGCCTGCTGTTCACGGCTGGTCTGGAAGGCCAGATAGGCGAACAGCAGCGCCGCGACCGCGGTGACGACGGCGAACAGCTTGAGTTGTTGGCTGTTCATTGAGGCTCCTTCATTGACCCGGTTACAGACGCAACCGGGCGCGCCCGGTCAGGTCCGTGAGTTCATCGAGGGAAAGAAATCCCGCCAGGGTGGACAGCGGGTGTTTGTCTTTGGGGAGGGTGACGGTCACGTTTACCCAGTAGACGTCGCTTTCCGAGGTGACCGTGGAATTCACCGTGATACCGGCCGGCATCGACGCCAGGGCGAGATCCACTTCGGCCTTGACCCGCTCCTTGACCTTGGCTTCGAACGCCGCCGGGGTTGGGAATTTTTCTGGGTCAACGGCCAATCCGGCGCGGGCGGCGGTCTGTGCGGCGTGGGTGAGGTTGTGCTGCAGCGTGAGGCTGATGCCGAAGAACACCATGCCGAAGAACAGCAGGAGGAACAGCGGGAACACCAGGGCGAACTCGATGGCCGCAGCGCCGCCTTGGCGGGCTGCACCAACGGGTCCTCCGGTTCGGAGCCTTGTCACGGCACTTCCTCGTCAGTAGATGCCGCCGGGCATGTGCTCCATCACGACCACGGCGGCAGCGAACGCCAGTCCATGCGCCGTGCCCCAGGGCACGACGCGGGGGGGATCACCGGGCTTGCGCGCGCGCTGCGCCCGCCAGCCCAGCGCCGCGAGCAGCAACCCGCCGGCGCCCAGGGTGACCAGCGCGGCCTTGAGCCCACCGAGCAGGCCAAAGGCGACGCCCAGCTTCACGTCGCCACCGCCCACCCAGTGCCGCGCATAGGCGGGCAGCAGGAACAGCAGGAACAGGGCGGCGGCGAACAGGTTGGAGGCGGGCTGGGTTTCCAGCGGACCCTGCCCGAACCCGGCCAGGTAGAACACCGCGATGAGCGCGGTACCGAGCGTCAGCGCATTGGGGAGGCGGCGAAAGCGGGCGTCCAGAACGGCGACGGCCATCGCCCAGGCTGCTAGCACGGGGTATGCCCAGCTCATGGCGGAGACCAATAACTAGGACTAACCGCTGGTCGTGGGGGTGAGCGCCGTCAGGATGTTTTCAAGAATGGTTTTGATTTGATCGCCAATCGGGGTGAGTGCGCCAGCAATAACCACTGCAATTAACCCGGCAATCAGCGCGTACTCAATAGCGGTTGCTGCTTCTTCGTCACGGACAAAACGGCGAATCATGGCGCGCATGGGAAGGGTCTCCTGAAAATGTGAGCAGGTTCACAAAAACCTTCATCATCATTTCCTTATTCGCCCTAGGAAAGCAACACGGGTGGCATAAGAATATGCCGTATCGACAAGGACTTAGACGCGTTCTAGACGCTGGCCACGCCCGTCGCCCCTCGACGGCGTACGTCTCCCTCTTGGCGCATTCTTCGCTTCCGCGAGGCCAAAAAGTGTGAACTGGTTCACGGTTGTTGAAGGTCGTGACGAGGGGCTTGAAGGAAATCGCAATACCCCTGACGGGAGGGCGCAGGGGCGCACGCCATGGCAGCGGCGGGCGTGGCGTGGGCCCCGGCTTTCGCCGGAGTGACGGACAAGGCGGGTGTTTCGTTACATCGTCATTCCGGCGCAATCCGGAATCCATCTTCGCGGCGTCGGTGCGCCGCAGGCCGATCAGAAATAACGGCCACCGGCGGCGATGGCCGTGGTCAGCAGGCCGAGCAGCAGGTTGATGCCGACCACCTGGCGGATGCGCGCCAGGGCCTCGGCGGCGGCGGGCCATTGCCGCTCCGCCACGCGCCAGCTCAGGCGGCGATAGGGCACGACATAGAGCCAGGCGAACAGCGCCATCATGACCAGGCCGATGCCCAGCATGGCGTGCACGTGCCAGCCGACCTCCGCCATGCCGCCGTACACGGCGAAGATGATCCAGAAGCCGGTGGCGAGCAGCAGCGCGATGGCGGCCCAGACCACGGGGAAAAAGCGGTCGAAACAGCCTTTCCAGAGCACCAGGCGCTCGGGTGGTTCGAGCCGGCTGGCGGCTACCGGGCGCAGGATCTGATGGGCGAAGAACATGCCGCCGACCCAAAGGACGGCGGCGAGCAGGTGGAGGGTGATCGCGAGGCTCATGGCGGGCTCTCTTTTTCTGGTTATGCTGGAAGTGGAGCGGCGTAGTCGCCCATTATAGGCGCCGGCCTCGGCGCCGCCCCCTCCCATCGGGGTAAGTACCCCATGGGGCATGGGCGGGTAGAATCCCGAGTCCTTCACTGCGCCGAAGAGCGCAAAACAATCAAGAACGAGGCAACCTCTATCATGGATTTCCAGATCGCCCCGTCCATCCTGTCAGCGGATTTCGCCCGTCTGGGCGAAGAGGTGGATAACGTGCTCAAGTCGGGCGCGGACATCGTCCACTTCGACGTGATGGACAACCACTACGTGCCCAACCTCACCATCGGCCCCCTGGTGTGCGAGGCCCTGCGCAAGCACGGCGTCACCGCGCCCATCGACGTGCATCTGATGGTGAAGCCGGTGGACCGCATCGTGCCCGACTTCGCCAAGGCCGGCGCCACCTACATCACCTTCCACCCGGAAGCCAGCGAGCACATCGACCGCACCGTCGGCCTCATCAAGGACAGCGGCTGCAAGGCCGGCCTGGTGTTCAACCCGGCCACTCCCATCGACGTGCTGGAATACGTGCTGCCCAAACTCGACATGGTGCTGCTCATGTCCGTAAACCCGGGCTTCGGCGGCCAGAAGTTCATCCCCTACGTGCTCGAAAAGGCGCGCAAGGTGCGCCAGATGATCAGCGTCGGCGGCTACAACTGCCGCCTGGAGATCGACGGCGGCGTGGGCCCGGCCAACATCCGTGAAGTGGCCGAGGCCGGCGTCGACACCTTCGTGGCCGGCTCCGCCGTATTCGGCGCCGGCAAGGCCGAAGACCCCAACCGCTACGACTCCGTCATCGCCGCCATGCGCGCGGAACTGGCGAAGGCCGGCAAGTAAGCCGAAGAGCACAGCCCAACACAGAGGCACAGAGACACGGAGAACACAGAGAAATTCTCCGCGTCCTCTGTATCTCTGCGTCTCTGCGTTGAGGTATTTTTCCCGTGAAAAAACCGGAAATGATCCTGCTGGACCTGGACGGAACGCTGGTGGACAGCGTGCCGGACCTGGCCTTTTGCGTGGACGAGCTGATGCGTCGGTTGGGCCGGCCGCCGCGGGGCGAGGACCAGGTACGGAACTGGGTGGGGAACGGCGTGGAGCGCCTGGTCAAGCGCGTTCTCACCGGCGACATGACCGCCGAGCCCGAGCCGGCGGAGTTCGTGCAGGGCCTCGCCATTTTCAATGAGCTGTATCTGGCCAACAGCGCCGTGCGCAGCCGGCTGTTCCCCGGCGTACTGGACGGCCTCGAACGCCTGCGCAGTGGCGGTTGCAAGCTGGGTTGCGTCACCAACAAGGCGGCGCGCTTCACCGAACCGCTGTTGCATACGCTCGGTATCCGGGATTTCTTCGGCATCGTGGTGAGCGGCGATACCACGCCCCACAAGAAGCCCCACCCCGGGCCCTTGCTCCATGCGGCCGATTTCTTTAAAGTCGGGCCGCAGCATTCGCTCATGGTCGGGGATTCCCGGCACGACGTGGAAGCCGCCCGCGCCGCCGCTTTCAAGGTGGTCTGCGTGAGTTACGGTTACAACCACGGCGAGGACATCCGCAGCGCCGCGCCCGACGCGGTGATCGATTCCCTGAGCCGGTTACCGGATCTGTTCGACTGACCCGCCAAACCCATGGTGAACACCGCAACGACACTGGAACGCAAGGCATCGCAGCGATGGCGTGGCTGAGGCCGACCATTTCCGTGCCCGTGCCTGTCTTCCTGTCGTAGGTGTAACCATGACTGCTGATCGCTTTACCGAGCTGGCCCGCCAGGGCTTCAACCGTATTCCCGTGACCCGCGAGGTCCTCGCCGACCTCGATACGCCGCTTTCCGTCTATCTCAAGCTGGCGGAAGGGCCGTATTCCTATCTGTTCGAATCCGTGCAGGGCGGCGAGAAATGGGGCCGCTATTCCATCATCGGCCTGCCGGCGCGCACCGTGGTGCGCGTGCACGGGCACGAGGTGAGCGTGGAGGAAAACGGCCGTGTGGTGGAGCGCGCCGAGGTGGCCGATCCGCTGGCGTGGGTCGAGGCCTTCCACGGGCGCTTCAAGGTAGTGGAGCAGCCGGGCATGCCGCGCTTCAACGGCGGCCTGGTGGGTTACTTCGGTTACGACACCATCCGCTACATCGAGCCGCGCCTCGCCAGGGCCGAGAAGCCCGACGCCATCGGCACGCCCGACATCCTGCTCATGGTCTCGGACGAGGTGCTGGTGTTCGACAACCTCGCCGGCAAGCTGTTCGTCATCGTGCTCGCCGATCCGGCCACACCCGATGCGCTCGAAAACGCGAACGCCCGACTTGACGCGCTGGTGCGCCGACTGCACGGCACCACGCCGCGCCGTGTCCCGACACGCGCCGCCAAGGTGAGCGAAACCGATTTCGTCTCCGGCTTCACGCAGCAGGGTTTCGAGAACGCCGTCGAGCGCACGCGCCGGTACATCATCGACGGCGACATCATGCAGGTGGTGTTGTCGCAGCGCCTGTCCATTCCCTTCCAGGCCCGGCCGCTGGATCTCTACCGCGCGCTGCGCAGCATCAATCCCTCGCCGTACATGTATTACCTGGACCTGGAAGGCTTCCACGTGGTGGGTTCCTCGCCGGAGATCCTGGTCCGTCTGGAGGACGGCATGGTCACCGTGCGTCCCATCGCCGGCACCCGCAAGCGCGGCGCCAGCGAGGCCGAAGACCTGGCTCTCGAAGAGGATTTGCTCGCCGATCCGAAAGAATTGGCCGAACACCTCATGCTCATCGATCTCGGCCGCAACGACGTCGGCCGCATCGCCGAGACCGGCAGCGTGAAGCTCACCGACAAGATGGTCATCGAGCGCTACTCGCACGTGATGCACATCGTCTCCAATGTGGAAGG
>Ga0265293_10001700_pt1 | contig 46875 bp, 41 predicted proteins | sample Munlanlewell138R_FD_192505 | JGI IMG/M metagenome (GOLD analysis project Ga0265293, IMG submission 192505) | Leachate microbial communities from a municipal landfill in Southern Ontario, Canada - Leachate well 138R | ecosystem: Engineered > Solid waste > Landfill > Unclassified | place: Canada... | reverse complement strand
AAAAGTGGGACGCTCGATCCTACATCAGGAAGCGAACGCTTGGCTTTATGGGAGGCGCACGAGAACGTCGGCAGGAGCCCATTGTGATGATCGAATGTAAGCCGGCAGGTCAGAGCCAGACTTCAGGTGTAGAAGTTTCCATCTGATCTGGCACGGGTCTTGAGTAGGACGGGGTTACCGAGTTTGATCGTTGTTTGACCAATTATCTCACTCATAGGGAGTAACCCTGCATGAATGTTGTAAATCAACTGATCGTGAAACCGGTACGGTGCTGACGTCGGCGTAGGCATACGGCTGCTCTGGCAGTTTTCTGCGAGCGGGTGGCGTCGGCGAAGGTGTTATTGGAGGCTCCGAGCACCGCGACGAACATCTGCATTGGCTGGTTCTCGCCAGCGTGATGATCGATCACCGGCACCGTCTGTTCCGCGTAATCGGCAAGCAGCTGCTCGGCAGCGCGGTACTCCTAGCGCATCACCACGTCCAGCTTGCCAGCGGTAATGCTCGCAGAACCAACTGTACTGGAAGCCCTAGTGTTGTCCCTGACGGTATTCCTGCCAGAGCAAAGCTAGGGTCACGCTGGGTCGGCGCAGCTCGGTATGTACCTTGCGCTGCTCGCTGAGTACCACTTGAGGCTGGTGGGAACAACTGCTTCTCCAGCTCGGCACCGGAAAGGGAACAGGGCCAGGTCAGGCCGTTGGCGGCAAAGCGGTTGAGGTAGTCGCCGACAGTGCTGGGGCCAACGCCAGGGCTGCGGGCGTTTTGCGGACGGACAGACCGCAGTCGTACTTGAGGCGCAACACCTCTCGGATTTTACGCATAAATAAACGCTCCACAATGCCCCCTTTGCCTCGAGAAAGAGGTCGATGACAGTGAGTTTCCTGCGTCGCGGTCTGCTTGAAAAGTGTCCGGATCAGCGTGGAATCACTGTCCTAGTCAGCGTAGAATCCGCACTCAATGCGACCTAGTTTCGATTTGGATTGAATCCAAGCAGTGAAAGGCTCGTTTCAACGGCAATCTGCATCCGAACACGCACTTCCTCTAGGGAGGTTTTGTTATCAGCTTCATCGACGCCGTTCGAGTTGACTGCAGCCCCCCAAAAACCGTCCACAATTACCCCGACGCGCTCGGTATTGCTACGTTTGTCATCCATAACGAAAAACCGCTCCGGCAACTCTGGTAGCTGGAAGTGAAGAGCCGTCGAGCCCAAGAACTCAAGTACTTCTGCTCCAAGCGAGATCTCGATGCGGCGAGCGTTAAGATCATAGCTATCCGGATGATAGATAACGCAGACCACGCGCTTAGACACGGTGGGAAGGACGCATTTCACCACTGCGGATTTGATAGCCTTCAATGTGAGCGAATCATCCATCTGCTCTGCCAAGCCGTAGATAAAAACTTCGCCACCCCAGAGCCCATCCGTAACGATTGCACGAAGCGTTTTTACCCCTTTGCGGAAGCGACTGGAATACAACCCTTCGGTTACCCGGTAGGCGTAACCAGAATCAACTAGGAATCGTTCTTCCCTGGCTGTCTTGGCAAAAACCGGCAGCGAAAATGGCAACTGTCCTTGGGCCTTCGTGCCGTCAACCTCTAAGAACCTCATCACGAGGTGATAAGAAGTCTCCTGGTCAAGAGGCCCATTACGACGGGGGGTGCCCGCAGGCCATTTGTTGATCTCTATGTCAAAGGTATGCCCCTCAACGATAACAGAGAGCATTGAGGCCTTTGTCCAATCTTCAAGGCAGGCCAAACGGCTCATAAAAGCCGCATAGTTAAAGATTAGCGCGTGATCCAACGGGCCCTGTTTCAGTGCTGCACGCAGAGATGCATATGTGTGAAAACCGTACCCACGAGCAAGCGCTTCATTAAGTTTTGAGCGGCTTAGGGAGGTGACGCGAGATCCAAGAGCATGGATTCTGCGTGCAAATGTATCGAACTCGGATTGAGTGCAAAAAGGCATGTGATAACTCCATCATCTACCCGGTCAGGCTGCGAATTACACTGGCCGGAAACAATGGAGTTCCAGGCAAAAAGCATTGCAACACTGTCTAGCTCGCAGCAGCTAAGGGAGTGACCCTAGTCTAAAACCGTGCCACAAATATACTTGAATCTTCGACGAAAGGGCAAGCCAATGGAAATCAGTGATCGGGCGAAACAACTGCTGCAAAAAGGTGGGCTGACGATTGAGCTGAGGCCGTCGTGCTGGGGACACGCTTGTTCAAGGCAGACGGAAGAGATGTGGCCAAGATCAACGTAATTGGCACAACTGCTGGCCTAATAGGCCACAACGTTGCGCGCAGTCCATACAGAATCTTTGAGCTTGATGCTGAGATGAACGTGTTTCACGCGCTGAGTGTGAATCGCCCCTGAAGCCTAGACGTGCGCGGCCGCTATGCATGATCAGACCTCGGTCTGTTCCGTCATTTCTAAAGCGTCATCGACCTCAAATCCCAGGTATCGGATGGTACTTTCAAGCTTCGTATCGCCGAGAAGGAGTTGGACTGCCCTCAGGTTCGTCGTTCTGCGGTAGATCAGGGATGCCTTCGCACACCTCATCGTGTGGATGTCGTACATGGACGGATCAAGACCATTGGCTGTCACCCAGGCTTTGACGATTCGTGCGTATTCCCTGGTGTAGATCGGAGCGAGGCTTTTTGTTCGACCAGCTTTCCCTTATTCTAAGGCCGGTGTGGTGTTCATGGTTTGTCCTACACGTGAGGGAGGACAAGGGTTGACCAGCAATAGCAATGGTCGCTAACCGATCAGAAGCAGTCGTTCATGGACGACCACTTCCGACCCATAGCGGACTGTCGAGAATAAGGCCGTCTGTTCTTTTTTGGATGGCTTTCTGTAGTTCGTATCCGCGTAAAAAAGCCCAGCCGTTAGCTGGGTTCTATCCGATCAGATCTGCGGTACTCATCTCAGGCTTCATCGTGATGAGACGTTTCCATCATTACGACTTGGCGAGCCCTTTCGACGCCCCATATCAATGCAGTGCTCAGATTCTTCAAGGGTAAGCAACCGGTGCCTACCGTCTTGACGAGCCGACCGCCATGCTGGATGGCGGCTATAGGCTCACATTCCAGGGCAGCAGTTCGTCGATCCGGTTTACCGGATGGTCTGCAATAACGGACAGGACATGGGTGAGGTACGCCTCCGGGTTGAGGCCATTCAGTTTCGCCGTGCCCAACAGGCTGTACATCGTGGCAGCGCGTTCGCCACCCGCATCAGAGCCCAGGAACATATAATTCTTTCGACCCAACGCGACCCCTCGCAAGGCCCGCTCTGCAGCATTGTTGTCGATCTCGATGCGACCGTCATTGAGGTAGCGCGTAAGCGCTTGCCACTGGTTCATGACATATCCGATCGCATCCGCAGTGGTGGATTTGCGTGAGATCCTGGACGCTTGATCCAGCAACCAGGCGTGCAACGCTGTGATGAGCGGAGCGGCCTGTTCCTGACGTGTTGCCTTGCGCTCATCCGGCGGTCGACCGCGTATCCCCGCCTCGACCCTGTAAAGCAGACTGATCTGTTCGAGAGCATGCGTGGTGATTGGGGTTGGCTGCCGCACATGTATGTCATGGAACTTACGTCTGGCGTGAGCCCAGCATCCTGCTTCGATAACACGTCCGGTTTTATATATCTCGTTGTAGCCCGGGTAGGCATCTGCTTGCAGAATGCCGTCATAGTCTTTCAGGTGCGTTTGTGGGTGGATGCCCTTGCGATCAGGTGAGTAACGGAACCAGACCGCCGGTGCGGCGGTGTCACCACAGGGGCGATCATCACGCGCATATACCCACAGTCGAGCCTGTCGTGTCTTGCCGTTCCCGGGAGCCAGTACGGCAATGGGCGTATCATCGGTGTGCAGTTTTGCAGCACCGAAGACGTGTTGTTGCAGTGCGTCAACCAGCGGGCGTACCAGGTGATGTACACCGCCCACCCAGTCGCCCAGGGTGCTTTCGCTCAGTTCAACGCCTTCACGTGCATGGATCTGAACCTGACGGTACAAGGGCTGATGATCCAGGTATTTGGATGTCATGATGCGACTTAGCAAGCCAGGGCCTGCGTAGCTGCGAGCAATGGGTCGACTGACTGCTGGAGCTTGTTCCATCCGGTCGCAGCAGCTGCAACTCATACGCGGACGCACATGACGGATCACGCGGAAGCTGGCGGGCACATATTCCAGCACGTCGCTGACATCCTCACCCAACCGCTGCCAGGTACCACCACAGTCAGGGCAGCTGGTATCGTGCGGCAAGTGCTCTTTGATATCGCGGGGCAGATGTTCAGGTAAAGGCCGGCGGTGCGGTGCAGATCGCGCCGGTTTATCAGGCGCTTCAGCGCCGGCCTTTTGAGCACGTTCGCCTTGATTGATATGCAACTCTTCCAGCTCAAGTTGCAGTTGCTCTATTTGTTGAGTGAGCTTTTCGGACTTGCGGCCAAACAGCATTCGCTGCAACTTATCGATCAACAGCGTGAGACGCTGGATCTGCTGGCGGTCGGTACTTTTCTCCTCGCGGAGCAAGTCACGCTCAGCTTTCAGCGCGGTCACTTCCGCCTGTTGCGCCGACAGCAAGGCCTGCAATTCAGCGATATTGTCGGGGAGTGAAGTGGGCTTGGGCATGCGTAACATTATACTGAATACGGCACATTTCAGCCATCGAAAATAGCGCTGAAAGCCATATATAATGGTGCTTTCAGCGTTTTTATCCGATCAGACTCCAGAGGGCTTATGTGTCCTTTTTGGCCGTCGCCAATCGATACCTTCCAGCAACATCGACAGTTGTGCAGGTGACAAATAAACGGCCCCGGATTCCGCCTGGGGCCACACAAACCGTCCGTCTTCCAGACGCTTGGCCAGCAGACACATGCCATCGCCGCTCCACCACAGCACCTTGATACGGTCGCCCTTGCGGCCACGGAAGACGAAGACATGACCGCTGAACGGATCTTTATCCAGCGTGCTTTGTACTGTTGCTGCCAAACCATCAAAACCACGGCGCATGTCTGTCACTCCGGCGGCCAGCCACACCCGAGTTCCTGCTGGCAGACCGATCATTGAAGCGCCTCCACCAGGTCACGTAACACATCGACGGTGAATGAACCCTCAAGCACGATCGACCCTTTGCGCAAACGAAGCTCCAGCGAGGACACCATGAGCGCGGCGGCTACATCAGCACGCTCTGGCAGTGTCGCTGGTGACGTAATCGTAACCGGCAAGAATGACTGCTCTGCCATGGACGGTTTTGTTTGCTCACCGAGTTTGCCCTGCAGGTACTCGCGTCGCCATTTTCCCAGGAGATTGGGATGGATATCATGGGTGCGTGCGAGTTGTGCCAGGGTTAACGACGATTCGCCATCCACTAGTTGCTGGGCCAGGCTGCGCTTGAAGTCTCGACTGTATCGGCGGCGCGAAAGGCTCCGGTAAGTCTGGGTTGGTTTGTTTAGGTTTGTCATAGGTTCCCACCAAAAATACGTGGGAACCTATTGTTCGGATTACTGATTCAGATACCAGACGGTATTGGCCGGAGGCTTACACTGCTTATGCACAATTCCGAAGGGAGTTGCCCTCCAGCGTCGACTTGGCGAAAGCGAGCCCTCCCCATAAGAGCCCGTGGCCGATTGAGTACGTATCAAACGAAAAGATTGAAAGTTACAAACAGAGCTACAACGGCACCTACTACGGCGATGCTATTGTCAGCTCAGCTGTCAAGGATGGCAACCAAGCATGCCGCCCTGCGCGTTTATAAACGCCCTTTACGGCGTTTTTGCGCTGGTTGGGTGTGGTTGGTGGGGTGTTGGGTGTTTGGGGCGTTGTGGGGGCGGTTTTCTGCGCGACCCGGCTATGCATCTTTTTGCGGCAGCAAAACTACTCTCAGGGCGACGGCTACCACACTCCGCGTTGTAGGTAACTTTTGACGCGGAGAAAGTATGGGTTCAACAACGCGAATGCAGATGGCCAGGTACGAACTGCTGGCCGATATCGCCGCCATGGCAGCGAAGGTTTCAAGCAAGTACGGCCTTTCTGCGGGGGTAGCAGCTAAGGCCGCATTGAACATGTCGAGCGAGCTGGCCGCCAACTGGGTTGGTCAGGTGTTTGTCATCCCGAAAGACATGCGCTGGCGGCGCCAGGCGCGGGACGAGCGCATTCACGCGGAGTTCACCGGCAGCAATCACGGGGATCTGGCGCAGCGCCACAATCTGACCGTGAACTCCATCTACAAGATCATCAAGGCACGTAGCCAGCGGCAATCGCATGACGTGGAGCGTAGCGAGCTGCTGGCCGACGTGGCCGACCACGCGCAATTCATCTTTGAAAGCCATGGGTTGCAGCCTGAGCAAGCAGAAACGGCAGGCTCCGAGGTTGCTGATGCACTGGCTGATGCCTGGGGCGGGCAAATGTTCTGCGTTCCGCATGGCATGTCTGAGCGCTGGCAGGAGCTGGTTACCCACATTCATACGGCCTCGGCAGACACCAGCCTCTGTGCGTTGAGCGCGGAGCTGGATATGCCGCAGGTGGCCATCAAGAAAATCGTTGAACTGAACATCCAGGAGTAAGTGACATGCAAGGCAATAATGAAGACCTGATCCAATCTGCGCTGAATGCCATGGAGGCGGCGAAGGCGTCTCTTCGGGGCGATATCGAGGCGCTCCGGGCGCGCATCAACGAACTGCACGCTCAGCGTCAGAAGCTCACCACGTGCCGTATCAGCTTTGCGGACTACAGCCAGCTCATCCGAGAAAAGGTGATGCGACTGGCAGACGCCTACGAGAAGACCCTGTACGGCAATGTGCGCGGTGAGCGCTTCGTAGATCACCAGCTCACATGTGAGGGGATCAACGGGTCATCAGAGAGTGACTACAGCCAGTGGTTACAGGGTGATGTCACCTTTGACGCGCTTTGTTTCCTGTTCCCCGAGGCGATCATCCAGAAGCTGATTAACAAGGTTAGTGCGCGTTATGGCGAGCAGTTCCGCAAGGAAGATGACCTGCCGCTTGATGAGCGCACCCGCTGCGCTGAACAGCTGTTCGAGGAGATCAAGGGCCTTGAGAAACAGGTATATGACCTGCAGGTCAGGCTGCACAGCCTCTCTCAAAGCGCTGGACAGCATTAACCAGGCACACAGGAGCCCGTGATGAAAGCAACCTTTGCGCAACCGCTCGACCTGGCAACGGTGCAGCCGATACCAACGAGCATGGCCCCGATAGTGCTGCTCAAGGCATTCCGCATCTTGCCAGCCGGGCGTTTTGCGCCGACCGATAATCGGTTGCATGGGCGCTCTTGGAACCTGTCTCCAGAACAGGGCCGCGCGCTGGCGTCACGAGTCTCCCAGCGCGCGGACGACTACCTGATCGACTATGAGCACCAAAGCTTGGTGCCAGGACAGTCGGCGCCAGCAGCTGGTTGGTTCAAAGAGTTGGAGTGGCGCGATGATGGGTTGTATGTGCTGGATGCCCGATGGACAAAAAAGGCTTTTGAGCTGATTGCCTGCCAGCAGTATCGCTATATCTCACCCGTATTCGAGTACGACCCTGTGACAATGGAAGTGGTGCAGCTGATCAGCCTCGCGTTGACCAATACACCGGCGTTGGACGGGCTGACGACTGCGATGCCGGTTGCCTCGCTGACCAGTAAAGCGCCTGCTCTGCCCGCTCCGCCGATGAGCGAGGAAGAAAGAGAAAAGTTCAGGTGGTTGTTCGGCCCGCAGGCTGCCTGGGTCGCACAGGAGGTGAAGAACGGCAAGAGCCCACTGAGTGCCAATGAGCTGGCCAATTGGAAGGCTGTTTTCCCTGAGGTGTTTGGTGGCAAATAAAGACTTGGAACTGGCTCTGCGGATCAAAGCCGACCTTGACCAGGGCAAGGCTGAGCTGCAGGCGTTCTCGCAGGAGCTGAGCAACACCGGCGAGGCAGCCGAGTCCGCTAGCGCTGACCTTGCACGTATGGGCGAAAGCTCTGAACAGCAGCGTGCTCGCATTCGAGCGATGGTTGAGGCCAGCCTGGCGCAAGCCAGTGCCCACGATCAGGCAGCTCAAGGCGCAGTGCAAATGGCGTCTGCGCTGGATCGCGCGGGCGCAGCCTCGGACAAAGTGGCTGCTGCTCAAACGGCTGCGATGAACGCCTATCATCAGGCAGAGCGCGCAGCCTCCTCGACAGCGTCCTCGCAGGATAAGGTCGCCACCTCGACGCGCACCGCCGCCACCGCAGCCGATCAGCAAGCGCAGGAGCTTACTGATCTTCTGGGCCGCATCGATCCTGTTGTGCGCGAGCTGGACAAGCTCGACGCCATGGAACGCCAATTGGCCCAGGCACACCGCGCGGGCCGCATCGACACTGATACCTGGACGGCTTATAACGCCAAGCTCGCTGAGAATCGCAGCCGCCTTGCTGTTGCCTCGGACATGACTGGTCGGGCCGCGATGACAACCCGCCAGTACCAGCAGGCGATGCGTCAGCTGCCGATGCAGATCACTGACGTCACCACCAGCTTGGCCAGCGGCATGCCGATCTGGATGGTGGCGATCCAGCAAGGTGGTCAGATCAAGGACAGCTTCGGCGGCATTGGTCCGGCTGCTCGCGCCGTAGTCTCAGCCATCAACCCTATGACCCTCGCCCTTGGTGCAGCCGCTGCAGCAGCTTTTGGACTGGTTGTTGCCCATGAGCAAGGCGCTGCCGAGGCTCGGCAGTACCGCGAGGCGCTGATTCTCACGGGCAACGCTGCTGGCACCAGTGCGGGTCAGATGTCTGCTATGGCTGAGCGTATTGATGGCGTTGTGGGGACTCAGCGCCAGGCCGCTGCTGCGCTGGCTGCGGCAGCGAGCACTGGAAAGATTGCCGGTGCAGACCTGGAGCAAGTGGCGCAAACCGCCGTGCAGATGCAGGTGGCCATGGGCAAGGCCGTTGAGGAGACCATCGCGGAATATGTGGAGCTCGCCAAAGACCCGGTCAATGCACTCACCAAGCTGGATGACAAGTATCACTTTCTGACGGCTTCCGTCCTGGAACAGGTGTCGTCACTGCGAGAGCAAGGGCGAGAGGCCGACGCCGCGCGGCTGGCCATGGACACCTACTCCGAGACCATGCAGACACGCACCCAGCAGATTGCCGGTGATCTGGGATTGGTCGAGTCAGCGTGGCAAGGCATCAAGAACGTCGCTGCTGGAGCTTGGGACGCCATGCTCAATGTGGGGCGCGAGCCGACGCTGGAGGATGACCTCAAGGACATTGAGCGGCGACGGCTGGAGGCTCAATACGGGCCGCGATTAGACCGCGCCGGTTACACCATTGACCCTGAAATCCAACTCAGGCTGGACGCAGAGCGCGACATGGTGTTGGCGAAAATTCGCCAGCGGGATCTGGCTGCTGAAGAGGATGCCCAGCGTGATCAAACCCGGCAAGACGCCGCAGACGCGGTTGATTACCTCAATAAGCTGCGCGAGGCGGGCCTAACGCGCGAAGAGCAGAAAGCTAAAGCTATTGCCGAGTACTGGCGTGAAATCGAGGCCTTACGCGCTGGTAACCCTGACTCGGAATTGCTTAGCGAGACCAATATTCAGCAGGGGCTTGCCGCTGTTGAAAAACGTTTTCAAGCGCCTGACCGAGGCAACGGGCGAACCGATGCGGAACGTCTGGCGGATCAGAACCGCCGTTGGGTCGAGCAGCTAGAAAAAGAGGCTGCCACCTTCGGCCTAGGGAAGGCCGCGACCCGCGAGTACGAGCTGGAACAGCGCAACCTGACTGGCGCGTTGCTGGAACGTGCGCAAGCGGTCACCAAACTGTTCGCTGCCGAAGAAGAGCGGTTGGCGATAGAAGCTGACGCAAGGGCGGTTGCCGGGCTGCAGATTCAACTATTGCGTTCCCAGGGCAAGGAGTCCGCGGCGGCTGCACTGGAATTGGAGCAGCGCTACGGAGAGCTGATGACACGCCTGCAGGAGCGTGCAGATACCGCCGGTGTTGAAATAGTCAAAAGCCTGATCAATACAGAGCAGGCACGGAAAGAGCTATCTGGCTTGCAAAAAGAGTTGGATCGCATCTTTAACGACACGAGCCGCCGTGAGCAGACGATACAAGCTCAAGTGAATGCGGGCCTTATCACCGAAGGCGAGGCCCGACGAAGGATCGTTAAGGAACACCAAAAACAGGCGCAGGAGCTAGAGAACATTTTGCTTCTGACGGAAGCGATGGCAGAGCAAACCGGCAATCCTGTTTTTCTGGAGGAAGCTGAGCGTATCCGTGCCGAGTTGGAGCTCCTTAAGTACACCGCAGATGAGGTGGCGATTGCCTTCCGGGATGGTCTTCAGGGTGGTCTGGAAGAATCAATCATGGGCTTGGTGGATGGCACCATGAGCCTGCGTGATGCCCTTGAATCGTTGGTGCTGGGCATCGTTAACTCAATGGCGAGGATGGCGAGTGAGCAGCTTGCTGATATGGCCACGCAAAACGTGCTTGATCTGTTCCAGCAAGGCGCGCAGGCAGCAACAGCTGCAGCCGGCCAGAAGGCGGCGGCCGAGGTCGCCGCCATCCAGACCGTGACGCTTGCGCAACAGGCAGCAGATACCACTCGTGCCTCGTCATCCGTACTTGCTGCCAACACAGCCGCAGCTGGCCAAGCCGGCGCTGCAGCAAGCACTGCAACCGCTTGGCAGCCCGCAGCCATTGCTGCGTCGATCGGCAGTTTTGGCAGCGCCGCCGCGATCGGCCTGGCTGCTGTTGTGGCTGCAATGGCGTTTCAGGCGTTCGCTGACGGTGGTGAAGTCTGGGGCGCTGGCACAGGCACCTCCGACAGCATCCCGGCTTGGCTCAGCAATGGTGAGTTCGTTACACGGGCCGCCATCATGGCACAGCCTGGAGCACGGGCGTTCCAGAACGACTTCAATACCCGCGGAATGACAGCCATTCAAGACTGGTCTGGAGCGGTCCACCACGCGACTGGCGGCTTGGCTGGAGTGCCAGCACCAGCTATGCCTGTCCCTTCGCTGTCGGCAGGTGTGATGCCAGAGCCTGCATCCGCGCTCGCTCCTACGGTAGCGAACAACTTCAGGTTTGCGGCACTATTGGACACCGATGATCTGGTAGCTCGCTTAGGCAGTTCACCGGGTTTCACTGACGTACTGATCAGGCTGACTGCTGACAACTCCACAGCAATGCAATCCGCCTTGAATAACTGACCAAGTTGGTTGCTTAAGGCCTGTTATTGAAATTCCTTTGCGCTGTGAGCAAAGAGCCCTGCACATCAAATAGCGCGCACGAAGGCTTCAAATATCGCGCGCGTCTACATCATGAGGCGAGTGGAGTTGCCTTGGGGGCGAGTCTTGGCACCGGCAAAGGCACGGTCACCTTTGCCGACTTTGAGCAAGCTGACGCAATTTTTGTGCTGGGCCAGAATCCGGGAACCAACCATCCAAGAATGCTAGAGCCCTTACGCGATGCAGTAAGCCGCGGAGCACAGGTGGTTTGCTTCAATCCGCTGAAAGAGCGCGGGCTAGAACGCTTTCAGCATCCGCAAAGCATGGCGAGAATGCTGAGCAATAGCGCTGACGCGATGCACACCGCTTATTTTCGGCCAGCTCTGGGTGGCGATCTCGCGGTACTGCGCGGGATGGCCAAGTACATGCTGCAGTGGCAGCGTGAAGCTCAGCGGTATCGTCTGGAGGGTGTATTTGATGAGGCGTTCATACTTTCTCAGACCAGTGGCTTTCAGGATTATATCGCCGTGCTGGATACAACTGATTGGGCTGATGTAGTTGCTCAGTCCGGTCTCCGCCTAGACGAGATAGAGCAGGCGGCGCGGCTTTTTTGCGATGCCGGAAACACTATTTTCTGCTGGGCAATGGGGATAACCCAACACCATCACGGTGTAGCGACAATTCAGGAAATTGTGAACCTGCAGCTATTGCGAGGAAACATTGGCCGCGCTGGTTCCGGCGTGTGTCCGGTTCGGGGCCACAGTAACGTGCAAGGCGATAGAACAATGGGCATCGATGAGCGACCTAGCCCTGCGTTTCTGGATCGCTTGCAGGAATACTTTGGTTTCAGCCCTCCGCGCAAGCCAGGCCATAACACAGTAGAAGCAATCAAGGCGTTGTTGGAGGGGAGGGCAAAAGTTTTCATCGGGTTGGGTGGGAATTTTGCCCAGGCAACACCGGACAGCAGGGTAACTCATGCCGCTTTGTCCCGCTGCGCGCTCAATGTACAGATCAGTACCAAGCTCAACCGCAGCCATTTAATGGTGAGCAATGATGCGCTGATCTTGCCGTGCCTGGGCCGAACGGATATTGACCGTCAAGCCTCCGGCCACCAATGCGTTACCGTGGAAGACTCGTTCAGCATGGTGCATGCATCTTTTGGCCAGCTAGAGCCGCTCTCTGAGGGTATGAAGTCTGAACCATGGATTATTGCTGGAATGGCGAGAGCAACAGTGGGTGATCACATTGTTGATTGGCAAGCCATGCGGGACGACTATCGGACTATCCGTGCAGCGATTGGCGCCTGTGTTCCAGGCTTCGAGCATTTTGAGCAGCGGCTCCAAAACCCGGGTGGGTTCCACCTTACTAATACGGCGGCTACACGTTGTTGGCGCACGGATAGCGGTAAGGCGAGGTTCATTGCCAGTGACTTGCCAGCAGATTTGCTACCGGAAGCGGTCAGGTCGTCCGGTCAGAAACATGACCTGGTCTTGCAGAGCCTGCGCTCGCACGATCAATATAACACCACTATTTACGGGCTCGATGATCGCTACCGAGGCGTGACGGGACAGCGAGAGATTGTTTTCATCAACCAACACGACATCGATAGACTAGGTTTAATTGCTGGTGCCAAAGTCGACATAGTGTCGATCTGGAATGATGGCGTCGAAAGGCGCGTGCGAGGTTTTCGAGTACTGCCATACGATATTCCTCCAGGACAGGCAGCGGCCTACTACCCGGAAGTGAACCCCTTGGTGCCGTTGGATAGTTGCGGTGTTGGGAGCAGTACGCCGGTGTCGAAGTACATCCCTATCAGGGTGGAGCCGTCCCAAGGTGATGCTCCGCTGGCCTCCAGCGGAGCATAGCGGGACTTTTATCTAGTCGCGCTCTACGGCTAGTGCCACTCCCTGGCCACCACCTATGCACAAGGTGGCCAGCCCTTTCTTGGCGTCCCGTAGCGCCATTTCATGCAGCAGCGTTACTAGCACTCGACAGCCCGATGCGCCGATCGGGTGCCCCAAGGCGATAGCGCCACCGTTCACATTGACCTTGTCGATATCCCACTGCAGCTCCTTGCCTACCGAGAGGCACTGGGCGGCGAAAGCCTCGTTGGCTTCAATCAGGTCCAGTTGATCCAGGGTCCAGCCGGCTTTCGCTAAACAGCGTTTGCTGGCCGGTACCGGTCCAATGCCCATGATCGCCGGATCCACGCCGGCACTCGCATAGCCTTTGACTCGGGCCAGAACAGGCAGCCCCAATGCTTCTGCGCGCTTGGCAGACATCAGTAGCACAGCTGCCGCACCGTCATTGAGGGTCGAGGCATTGCCTGCCGTTACGCTGCCTTCTTTTTTGAAGGCAGGACGCAACCCGGCAAGGCTGTCCGCAGTGGTTGCTGAGCGGGGCTGCTCATCGATTTCAAAGAGAATAGGGTCGCCTTTGCGTTGAGGGATTGGTACGGGGGCAATCTCACTCTTGAAGCGCCCCGCCTTGATAGCCGCAGCAGCGCGCTGCTGGGATATCAGTGCGTAGGCATCCTGGTCCGCTCGGCTCAGTTGGTACTGGTCAGCCAGGTTTTCCGCAGTGATGCCCATGTGGTAGTCATTAAAGGCATCAATCAAACCGTCTTTAAGTAGGCTGTCTTGCAGCTCGGCATGGCCCATCCGCAAGCCGGTGCGGGCCTTGGGTAGCACATAGGGCGCCAGGCTCATGCTTTCCATACCGCCTGCAATTACGGCTTCTGCGTCGCCGCAGCGAATCGCTTGCACCGCCATATGCACCGCTTTCAGGCCGGAGCCACATAGTTTATTCAACGTCATTGCCGACGTTGAAAAGGGCAGCCCTGCGTTAATGGCCGACTGACGAGCGGGATTCTGTCCGCATCCGGCACTGAGCACTTGACCCATGATAACCTCGTCAATGTCGGCAGCATCAACGCCACTTGTGCTGAGCAAGGCGCGAATGACAGTGCTGCCCAGTTCCACTGCGGATATACTAGCCAGTGATCCTTGAAAGCTGCCAATGGCGGTACGTTTGGCAGCAATGATTACAACATCTTGCATATTGATTCTCCAAAAAAAACGTGGCCTCCCGAAGGTTGAGCCACGTAAATGTTCCAACGGGCAGCATTTGCCTCGCAGCAAGGGGCAGCAGCAAGGCAAATCCGAGTTATCTGTAAGTGCAGGTCAGTATTTACTTTGGAAACGGTCTACCTGCAGAGCGCAGCCGGTAACGTTTTGTAGATGCTCTATCGAGATATCCGGCGCAAGCTCTACAAGCTCCAGTCCCGTGTCTGTGATGTCCATGACAGCAAGATCGGTAATGATCCGATTGACCACGCCTAACCCGGTAAGGGGAAGGTCACAGTTCTCGAGGATCTTAGGGCTCCCGTCTTTTGCGCAGTGTTCCATGAGCACCACCACACGTTTGACGCCAGCGACTAGGTCCATGGCACCGCCCATGCCCTTGACCATCTTGCCGGGAATCATCCAGTTGGCGAGATCGCCTTGCTGTGAGACCTGCATCGCGCCAAGGATGGCTAGGTTGATGTGCCCGCCTCGAATCATTGCAAAGGATTCTGCGTTGTCGAAGAAACTGCTGCCTGGCAAGCTGGTGACCGTTTGCTTGCCAGCGTTGATCAGGTCCGGATCAACCTCGTTTTCCAGAGGGAAGGGGCCGATGCCGAGTAGACCATTTTCACTTTGTAGCCAAACGTCCATACCTGTGGGAATGTAGTTGGCGACCAGTGTTGGCAAGCCAATACCCAGGTTGACATAGAAGCCATCTGACAGTTCTTGCGCAGCGCGCTGTGCCATTTGTTCACGTGTCCAAGCCATGATCAGGCGCTCCGTGTAGTGCGTTTTTCGATGCGTTTTTCGGGTGAGGTATTAAGTACCATGCGCTGGACATAGATGCCCGGCAGGTGAATCTGGTCGGCGTCCAGCTCGCCAATTTCAACAATTTCTTCTACTTCAACGATGCACACCTTGCCGGCAGTCGCAGCAAGCGGATTGAAGTTGCGAGCTGTTTTGTTGAAGACGAGGTTGCCTGATTTGTCCGCTTTCCATGCCTTGATCAATGCCACGTCTGCGGTCAGCGACGTCTCCATGACGTACCACTCGTCTTTGAACTGGCGCGTTTCCTTGCCTTCTGCAATCAGCGTGCCGTAGCCGGTCTTGGTGTAAAAGGCGGGAATTCCTGCGCCACCGGCCCGCAGCTTTTCAGCCAGAGTGCCCTGTGGTGTGAACTCAAGCTCCAGTTCGCCAGACAGATACTGGCGCTCGAACTCCTTGTTCTCGCCAACATACGACGAAACCATTTTGCGAATCTGGCGCGTTTCAAGTAGCAGGCCCAAACCAAAGCCGTCTACACCAGCGTTGTTACTGATGACGGTAAGGTCTTTCTTGCCGGAATCACGCAAGGCTTCAATGAGCGCTTCCGGTATGCCGCAGAGGCCAAACCCGCCAACTGCCAAGGTCATTCCATCGTCTATCAGCCCCTCTAGGGCGTGATGGGCATTGGGATAAATTTTGTTCATTGTTATTGCTACTCCTCGTGCCGTTGAAACTTGAAAATTGCGCTATGCGTGTTGCTTGTTTTTCGCTCTGGCAACCCTTGATCCATTGGGGCGTTCCAGAGTCTCGCTAATCCGATTGCCAGCTTCTATCAGAGAGCCGAGATCAATACCGGTATCAATCCCCAGCCCATTCAGCAGGTACACGACGTCTTCACTGGCAACATTGCCGGTGGCGCCCTTGGCATAGGGGCAGCCACCCAACCCTGCTACCGAACTGTCGAATACCTGCACACCTTCGAGCAGGCTGGCGTAGATATTTGCCAAAGCCTGGCCGTAGGTGTCGTGAAAATGCCCAGCGAGCGCAGCATGGGGTACCACATCTGATACGCGGGCAATCAACTGGCGGGTGGCGCCAGGAGTGCCGGTGCCAATGGTGTCGCCCAAGGAAATTTCGTAGCAGCCCATGGCGTAAAGCTCACGAGCAACCGCTGCCACCTGTGAAGCTGGAACGTCTCCGTCATAAGGACAGCCGAGCACACAGGAAACATATCCACGCACCCGAATACCGGCTTGCGCGGCCGCGGCCAGAACAGGCTCGAATCGTTGGAGACTTTCGCTGATTGAGCAGTTGATGTTTTTCTGTGAGAAGCCCTCGGATGCAGCAGCAAACACTGCTACCTCTTGGGCGCCAGCAGTCAGGGCCTGTTCAAAGCCTTTCATATTGGGTGTTAACGCGGTGTAGGTACTGCCTGCATAACGGTTTATTCCGGCGAAAACCTGCTCTGACCCCGCCATCTGGGGTACCCACTTTGGCGATACAAAACTGCCGACTTCGATCACGGGTAGGCCGGCAGCACCAAGGTCGTTGATCAGTCGGATGCGGTCAGCGCTGCTGACCGGGTGGGACTCATTCTGCAGGCCATCGCGGGGGCCTACCTCCACCAGCTTGACCTTAGCAGGTAGGCTCATTCCGACTCCTCCATCTCCACCAGCATGGTGCCTTCCGAGATCAGATCGCCCTCACCGCAAAACACAGCTTTTACCCGCCCGTTAGTTGGGGCACGGATACTGTGCTCCATCTTCATTGCTTCAAGAACTAGCAACGGCGCGCCTGCTTCCACTTGCTGCCCCACTGTCGCCATTACTCGAACCACGCTGCCGTTCATAGGCGCTTGCAGGCCGCCCGCACTTTGCTGAGCGTGACCCGCTTCTTCGATTGGGTCATAGGTGTTGATCTGTTGCCAAGCGCCATGCCAGTTGAGGTAAAGGTCTGCACCTTTGCGTACCGCACGGTAGCGAACCTTCTGCGCTCCTTCATCAATCGTCAGCAGCTCACTGTTGGGACAATAGCTGGCGTTGTTGAGGCTAACGCTAGAGAAAACCTGATCTAACTCGGCGCAGCGCAAATGTAGCCGACTTTGCGTTGGCAAGCCTGCGCGCCAGCCAGGCAGTTGTTGCCAAAGGGCGGGAGGCGTCGGGCAGTCGTCACCCGCTGGGCGGGTAAGCAACCAAGCTTTGGCGGCTAGGTTCCAGAAGCTACTGTCCAGCTCTGCAGGCTTGTGCAGTAGCTGCGCAGTGTGTTTTGCAATGAATCCGGTATCCAGCTCCTGCGCGGCGAAGGCCGGATGGGCTAAGATTTTTTCCAGAAAGCGCAGGTTGGTTTTTACCCCGGCTACTGAGGTATTGCGCAACATATCCAGCAACTCGAGACGCGCCTGCTCACGGGTCTCGCCCCAAGCAACCAACTTCGCGAGCATTGGGTCATAAAAAGGAGAGATGCTATCGCCTTCACTGACGCCGCTATCAACTCTGCGGCCCCGGCCGGTACTCGGTTCACGATAAAGGGTGAGGGTGCCGCTGGCAGGTAGAAAATCCTGATCAGGGTCCTCGGCGTACAGCCGAACTTCAATGGCGTGGCCGTGCAGTGGAATTTGCTCTTGAGTCATTGGCAGTGGCTCGCCTTGAGCGACGCGCAGTTGCCAAGCTACAAGATCCTGACCGGTAATGGCTTCGGTAACCGGGTGCTCTACCTGCAGGCGGGTGTTCATCTCCATAAAGAAAAACTCGCCACGTGCATCCAGCAAAAACTCCACGGTACCAGCGCCGACGTAGCCGATAGCCTGTGCGGCCTTGACTGCTGCTTCGCCCATCGCTTTACGCAATTGTTCCGACAGTCCTGGTGCGGGCGCCTCTTCAACCACCTTCTGATGCCGTCTTTGAATGGAACAATCGCGTTCATGCAGGTAAACGGCATTACCGTGCTGGTCTGCGAAAACCTGAATTTCGACGTGGCGGGGTTGCAGTACGTACTTTTCCACCAGCATGCGGGCGTCGCCGAAGGAAGACTGGGCTTCGCGTTGAGCGGAGGCCAGCGCATCTGCCAGCTCTCGTTCGCTTTCTACGACCTTCATACCTTTGCCACCCCCGCCAGCGGTGGCTTTCAGTAGTACCGGGTAGCCAATTTCCTGAGATGCAGCCCGGAAAGTATCGAGTTGCTGATCGTCGCCATGGTAACCGGGTACCAGTGGTACTCCGGCTTTTTCCATCAAGGCCTTGGCGGCGGACTTGCTGCCCATAGCATCAATCGCCGAGGCGGGTGGGCCGACAAAAATCAGGCCGCTAGCTTCAATAGAACGAGCGAAGTCAGCGTTCTCAGAAAGAAAACCGTAGCCTGGGTGGATTGCTTGCGCGCCACTGGCCTTGGCGGCCTGAATGATGCGGTCGGCACGCAGATAGCTGTCTGCGGGTTTGGTTCCGCCCAGGTTAACTGCGATGTCGGCGAGCTTGGCGTGTGATGCGTGCTGGTCGATGTCGCTGTGTACGGCAACCGTTTTGATGCCCAGCCGCTGAGCTGTCCGCATGATGCGACAGGCGATTTCTCCTCGGTTGGCGATTAGCAGAGTATTGATCATTGTTCTTCTATCCACATGATTGCTTGGTTTGCCTCGGGCAGCGCAGTCAGGTCAGCAGCCACTGTGGCTTGCGTTTGTCGAGGAAGGCCGAAAGTCCCTCCTGACCCTCTTTGCTGACGCGAATACTGGCTATTGCCGACTCGGTGTAGCTGCGCAGATCGGGCGTTAGATCGCCGTGCTTTACCTGCTGCATTAGCGCCTTGGTGGCGCGCATCGCTTGCGGGCTGTTGAGTAGCAGGTTGGCAACCCACCCATGCAACTCGCTTTCCAGATCAGCTGCGGGATAGGCCTCTGCCAACAAGCCCAGCTGCTGAGCGCGCTTGCCATCAAAGCGCTCAGCCGTAAGGGCGTAACGCCTGGCGGCGCGTGGCCCAATCGCCTGGGCAACATAGGGGCTTATGACGGCCGGCAATAAACCTATGCGCACTTCGGACAAGCTGAACAGGCTGTCTTCGGTGCCAATGGCGATATCGCAACAACTGATCAGGCCCAGCGCGCCCCCGAAGGCTGCACCCTGCACCACGGCCAAGGTTGGAACTTTAAGCTGGGCCAGACTGGCCATCAGTTTGCCCAGCTCGCGGGCGTCATTGAGGTTAGCGTCGTAGTCCAATTGCGCGCAGGCCTGCATCCATGAAAGGTCTGCACCTGCAGAGAAATGTTTGCCGCGGCCGCGCAAAATCAAGAAGCGCAGTTCGTCGTTCATCTGAATCTCGCTGAGTGCCCTCAGAAGCTCGGCGATCATTTCAGCGTTGAACGCGTTGTTCTTTTCGGGGCGGTTTAGCCACACGGTAGCTATGCCGCCTGCGTTGATCTCAACTTCTAGGGTGTTAAATGCACTCACGCTTATTGGCTCCTCCGTTGGCATGGCTGGTCTCACATCCGGAACACGCCGAAGCGTGTCTGGTTGATTGGCGCATTCAATGCTGCGGAAATTGCCAAGCCGAGAATGTCGCGCGTTTGCGCTGGGTCGATGACTCCGTCATCCCATAGGCGGGCACTTGAGTAGTAGGGGTGGCCCTGCTCTTCGTACTGCTCGAGGATGGGTTTGCGCAGGTGATTGGCTTGCTCGGCGCTGAAGGTTTCGCCGCTGCGCTCCGCCTGCTCTTGCTTGACCTGGACCAGAACGCCTGCAGCTTGCTCGCCGCCCATGACCGAAATACGCGCGTTTGGCCACATCCAAAGGAAGCGGGGGTCGTACGCACGGCCGCACATGCCGTAGTTGCCGGCGCCGAAGCTTCCACCGATGATCACCGTGAACTTTGGAACCTGCGCACAGGCCACAGCAGTCACCAGTTTGGCGCCGTGCTTGGCAATGCCTCCAGCTTCATATTTTTGGCCTACCATGAAGCCAGTTATATTCTGCAGAAACAGCAGAGGAATACCTCGCTGACAGGCAAGTTCAATGAAGTGCGCGCCTTTTTGCGCAGACTCGGCAAACAGGATGCCGTTATTGGCCAGAACCGCGACAGGATGCCCATGCAAGTGGGCGAAGCCGCACACCAGGGTTGTTCCGTAGAGGGCTTTGAATTCATCGAAAGCGCTGTCGTCAACTAGTCGCGCGATGATTTCGCGCACATCAAACGGCTGCTTCGGGTCGGCAGGAATGATGCCGTACAAGTCACTCGCGGCATAACGTGGCGCCACCGGCGCGCGGAGGTTTAGTTGGCCCTGTTTGCGCCAGTTAAGGTTGGCGATACTGCGCCGGGCCAGTGCTAGCGCATGTTCGTCATTTTCTGCGTAGTGGTCGGCCACTCCCGAGGTTTTGCAATGGACATCGGCTCCGCCAAGGTCTTCGGCACTGACCACTTCGCCAGTGGCTGCCCTGACCAGAGGCGGGCCGGCAAGAAAGATGGTTGCTTGCTCTCTCACCATGATGGCCTCATCTGCCATCGCTGGTACGTATGCTCCACCTGCCGTGCATGACCCCATGACCACAGCGATCTGGGGAATGCCTTGGGCACTCATGTTGGCCTGGTTGAAAAAGATGCGGCCGAAGTGCTCACGATCAGGAAATACCTCATCCTGGCGCGGGAGGTTGGCGCCGCCCGAGTCGACCAGATAAATGCAGGGGAGGCGGTTTTGTTGTGCTATGGCCTGTGCTCTTAGGTGTTTCTTTACGCTAAGGGGGTAGTAGGAGCCGCCTTTCACGGTCGCGTCGTTGGCGACGATCATGCACTCAACCCCTTCAACTCGACCAATGCCCGCAATTATCCCTGCTGCCGGCACCTGTTCGCTGTAGACCTCATGGGCGGCTAGCTGACCGATTTCGAGAAATGGTGAGCCCTGGTCCAGTAGGGCGTCAACGCGCTGTCTGGGCAGCAGCTTGCCTCGAGAAAGATGCCGAGCTTGAGCCGCTGGGCCACCGCCTTCTGCTACTTTTCCTAGCAACTCTCGAAGATTACCCACGAGCTCCTGCATCGCTGCCACATTGGTGCTGAACTCCGGCGAGCGAGTGTTGACCTGGCTTTTAAGTGAACTCATGCCGGCGCTCCTTGGGTTGCAAGCCGGCTTCTGAAGGTCGGGACGCGCACCTGTTTAACGTGTTTCATTGAACAGCTCCCGGCCAATCAACATACGGCGGACCTCGCTGGTACCGGCACCGATTTCATAGAGTTTGGCGTCACGCCACAGGCGACCTGCCGGGTATTCGTTGATATAGCCGTTACCGCCAAGAATCTGGATTGCCTCGCCAGCCATCCAGGTCGCTTTTTCGGCGGTATACAGGATCACCCCGGCACAGTCCTTGCGCACCTGCCGTACATGTCCACTGCCCATGGCGTCTAGGTGCTTGCCGACGCTGTACTGATAGGCGCGGCAGGCTTGCAGGGTGGTATACATATCTGCAACCTTGCCCTGAATGAGCTGAAACTCGCCGATGCTTTGACCGAACTGTTTTCGGTCGTGGATGTAAGGCGTGACGATGTCCATCGCTGCTTGCATCAGGCCCAGTGGGCCACCGCTGAGCACCGCGCGCTCGTAGTCAAGGCCACTCATGAGTACGCGGGCACCTTCACCAACGCCGCCCAGAATGTTCTCTTCCGGAACTTCAACATTGTCGAAAACCAGTTCGCCGGTATGTGATCCGCGCATGCCAAGCTTGTCCAGCTTCTGCGCAACGGAGAAACCGGGAGTGTCCGTTTCGAGGATGAAGGCCGTCATGCCCTTGGCGCCGGCAGCAACATCAGTTTTGGCGTAGACCACCAGGACGTCGCAGTCTGGACCGTTGGTGATCCACATCTTGGTGCCGTTGAGGATGTAGCGGTCGCCCTGCTTGTCGGCACGCAGCTTCATACTGACGACGTCAGAACCGGCGTTTGGCTCGCTCATTGCCAAAGCGCCGATATGCTCCCCCGATACCAGCTTGGGTAGAAACTTGGCTTTTTGTTCTTCGCTACCATTGCGGTGGATCTGGTTTACGCAGAGGTTTGAGTGAGCACCATAGGACAGTCCGATACCACCAGCTGCCCGGGAAATTTCTTCCATGGCAATCATGTGTGCGAGGTAGCCCATTCCGGAGCCACCGTACTCTTCGGCCACGGTTAGACCTAGCAGCCCCATGTCGCCGAACTTGCGCCACAAATCCATGGGGAACTCATCAGTGCGGTCTGCCTCGGCCGCACGGGGCGCGATTTCCTTGCCAGCAAAACCAGCGACTGATTCGCGCAGCATGTCTATTTCTTCGCCGAGGAAAAAGTCCAATCCAGGTATTGCACTCATACGTTTATCTCCTTTTGTTATTGGCGTTACAGCTGAGTGACGTTGATGCGCTCTGCTGACTCTTGTGTCGTGGCGTCACGGAATAGCGCTTGGTGCTCTCCTCGCCATTGTTTTAGAAGGTTCTCGCGTTGTTTTTCGGCCTGCGCTAGGAAGCGTTCTTTCACAGGGCCGTAGCCGCGTACGATGTCGGGAAGGCTCGCGAGCTGGATGGCAATCGGCAACTTGTCGCTGTCGAGTGATTCCAGGATTTGATCGAGAAGCTGTTCGTAGCTTTCCAGCCATTGCCGCTCGAGCTTGCGTTCTGCGGTGTAGCCAAATGGATCCAGAACCGAATTGCGGAGGAACTTCATCCGAGCGAGGAGTTTAAAACCAGTTAGCATCCATGGGCCGTAGCTGCGCTTTTTAGGTTCTTTCCCGGGCTTGGCACTATTGAGCACAGGTGGCGCCAGGTGAAACTTGAGTTTGTAGTCACCCTCAAAACTGTCCTGTACTTTTTTGATGAAGTCGCCATTGGTATAAAGACGAGCTACTTCATACTCATCCTTGATTGCCAATACTTTGTAGTAGTTGCGGGCGACGGCGTCAGCCAAGGCACCGGTATTACCAGAAATGGCCGATTCAGCGCTCTGGAATTGTTGCACTCGGGCGCGATAGCGTGCTGCAAGATTGGCATCCTGATACTCGGTGAGGGCAGCGACGCGTTTATGAATAACCTCTTCAGTAGTCTGTGACAACGCTTCCGCTGGGCGCTTGCCCTGGCTGTCGATCATTCCTTGAACGCGCAGGGGATCCACCGCAGTACGGCGCCCCCAGGTGAAGGCCTTGAGGTTGAACTCGACGGCCGTGCCATTCAGTTCAATAGCGGCTATCAGCGCTTCAGCGCCAACCGGCAACCAGCCTTTCTGATAGGCAAAACCGAGCATGAAGGTATTGGTCGCGATGGAGTCGCCCATCAGCGCCGTGGCTATTTTGCTGGCATCCACGAAAATGGCGTGGTCGTTGCCGACAGCTTCTGCAATTTGTGCAGACATACCTTGTGTGCGAAATTTCGGGTCGGGGTGCGCCTGCAGGTCGCCACTCTCCGCTTGCATTGCGAAAGTACGAACAAACTCGCTGGTGATGCTTTCTTCCGAGTTGACCAAGGCATGAGTGTGCCCATGCCGCAACTTGGCCAGGGTCTCGTGATTGGCACTTACCACCAGGTCGCAGCCGAGCAGCAAGCTGGTTTCACCTTCGGCTATGCGCGGTGCATGCAGTTGGGACTGGTCAGCTGCGATGCGGATATGCGACCAGACCGCACCACCTTTCTGGGCCATGCCGGCCATGTCCAGGTTGAGCGTACCTTTGTTCTCCATGAAGGCGGCCATGCCGAGCAGGGCACCAATTGTTACAACACCGGTACCACCTACGCCGGTCACCAGAATGCTGTAAGGCTGATCGAGTGCCACTGTGTTAGGCGTGGTCAGATTCCAGTCGTCAACCGCTTGGTCGGTAAGCGCTTTGGCTTTACGTAGCGAGCCACCTTCGATGGTGACGAAGCTTGGGCAGAAGCCGGAGAGGCATGAAAAATCTTTGTTGCATGATGACTGGTCAATGCTGCGTTTCTGACCAAACTCGGTATTCACCGTCACCACGGACATGCAGTTCGACTTACTGCTGCAGTCGCCACAGCCTTCGCAAACTGCCTGGTTGATCATTACCCGCCGTGCCGGATCGGGAAACTGCCCCCGCTTGCGTCGTCTGCGCTTTTCGGCCGCGCAGGTCTGATCGTAAATGATGGCTGAGACGCCGGGATACTCTCGAAGTTGAGTCTGCAGTTCCTCCATTTTCTCTCGGTGCAACACCGGTACGCCGGGAGCGAGTCCTTGAACTGCCTTGTACTTCTCGGGCTCGTCAGTCACCACGGCAATGCGCTTGACGCCCTCCGCAGCGAGTTGCTGAGAGATTTGCGGTACTGTCAGAGTGCCGTCCACGGGCTGGCCGCCGGTCATGGCAACAGCATCGTTGTAAAGAATCTTGTAGGTAATCGGCACATTCGCTGCAACTGCAGCTCGAATCGCTAAGGTACCGGAGTGGAAATAGGTGCCATCCCCAAGGTTGGCAAACACGTGTTTGGTCTTGGTGAAGGGGGCTTGCCCAATCCAGGCGACACCCTCGCCACCCATCTGGCTGAAGGTCTGGGTTTGGGGATAGATCCAAGCAGCCATGTAGTGGCAGCCAATACCGGCAAGGGCGCGACTGCCTTCGGGCACCTTGGTCGAAATATTGTGCGGGCAGCCGGAGCAGTAATGTGGCACTCGGTCCATCAACGAGCCCAGGACGTTCTTGGTGGTGAGCTGTGCCTCTAGATCATCCAGATGCAGTTGCAGAGAGGTGTCTGCATGCAGACGAAGAATTCGTTTGGCCAGCGCGCGAGCAATGTGAGCTGGAGTCAGGTCGTTGATCGCCGGCAGTAGCCAATCGGTGTGCGGCATAGTCCACTCACCTTTGTCGTCAAACTTGCCGACGATGCGCGGACGTACGTCTTCCCGCCAGTTGTAGAGTTCCTCCTTCATTTGGTACTCGATCATGTGGCGCTTTTCTTCAACCACCACAATTTCTTCGAGACCTTCGGCGAAGTGCCTGACGCCGTCAGCTTCAAGCGGCCAGACCATGCCGACCTTGTAAACGCGCAAGCCAATCTCCTGCGCTTTGGCATCGTCAATACCAAGCATGTTCAGAGCCTGACAAACGTCCAGGTAGGATTTGCCCGCCGTGATAATGCCGATACGCGCCTTGGGCGAGTCCATGACCACGCGGTCAATGCGGTTGGCCTTGGCATAGGCGAGCGCGGCGTAGAGTTTGTGTTCCAGCAGTCGCTGCTCTTGAGCAAGCGGTGGGTCTGGCCAACGGATATTCAGGCCGCCCTCGGGGATGTCGAAATCAGGAGTTACGCTTTCCACACGGAAGGGGTCAATATCGACAATGGCAGCGCTTTCTACAGTGTCCGCTACTGCCTTAAGTGCTACCCAGCAACCGGAATAGCGTGACATGGCCCATCCGTGGATACCGTAGTCCAGATACTCCTGCACCCCCGAAGGGGCCAGTACGGGCATCATCACTGCCTTGAAAATGTGCTCGGTCTGGTGCGGGAGTGATGAAGAGCGGGCGCCGTGATCATCGCCGGCAACGGCAAGCACTCCACCGAATTGCGAGGTGCCGGCAGCGTTTGCATGTCGGAATACATCACCTGAGCGATCAACACCGGGACCTTTTCCGTACCACATGCCGAAAACGCCGTCGTAGGTTGCCCCTTCGAAGATGTTTACCTGCTGCGTTCCCCAGATGGCGGTAGCAGCTAGCTCCTCGTTGACGCCAGGTTGGAAGTGAGTGCTGCCTTTCTCCAGATACTTACGTGCACGCCATAAAGCTTGGTCCAGACCGCCGAGAGGGGAGCCGCGGTAGCCGGAAATAAAGCCAGCAGTGTTCAGCCCGTTGGCCTGATCGCGCTGCTTCTGCATTAGCGGAAGCCGAACCAGCGCTTGAATACCAGTCATCAACTGCAGACCGCTATTCTCTGTGTACTTGTCATCCAGCGAGATAGATTTGCCCATGGCTACTCACACCTTTTTATTCTGATATTGGGTATCGCAGCGCGCGCAATACACGATGGGCTGGAGTATATGGATTGGGTTTGGTATCGTAAATTATTAAAAATTGCGGTCAGGTATCTGAAAAAATTATGTCTAGGTCCGATATTTCCATGCGCCAATTGCGCTATTTCGTGGCGGCGTCTGAGACCGGTCAGTTCTCGCAGGCCGCTGCTGCAGTTCATGTTTCGCAGTCCGCCGTGACCACTGCAGTGATGCAGCTGGAGCAGCGACTGGGCGTGAAACTTTTCGAACGCTTGCCGAATGGAGTAAGCCTGACGGCGGAAGGAAACAAGTTCTTTCAGCATGCTCGCCACATTCTGGATACGCTGCAGGATGCGATCAGCGAGCCATTTTTCATGAGTCACTCGGTATCCGGTGTTGTTCGCGTTGGCGCCTCCTATACGGTGCTTGGTTACTTCCTGCCCAACCTGCTTGCGCGCTTCAAGCGCAGTTACCCCGATGTGGAAATCGATTTGATCGACATGGACAGGGTCAGTATCGAGAGCTCGGTCAGACAAGGAGAGCTTGATGTAGGTTTGACGGTTGTTTCGAACGCGACCGACTTGTCCGGCCTGGATGCCAGCGTGCTGATACGCTCGCGTCGTCAGTTGTGGCTGGCGTCCGGCCATCCGCTCATGGGGCTGGCGTCGATCACCCTGAAGGACGTTGCTGAGCATGCCTACATCCTGCCCACCGTCGATGAGGGGGAGGAGTCGGTTCAGCGATATTGGCAAGCGCAGGGGCTGGAGCCGAAGATCGCATTTCGAACCTCCTCCGTGGAGTCCTTGCGTGGTCTGGTGGCGCACGGGTTTGGTGTGACCGTGTTGTCCGACATGCTGTACCGAGCCTGGTCGCTTGAGGGCCGCAAAATTGAGGTGCGTCCTTTGAATGACGCTGTGCCCTCGATGGAGTTGGGCTTGATTTGGGCGCAAGGCCGAGAAATAAGCGAGCCAGGCAGCGCTTTTCAACAGTTCATGATTCATGCCTGTGGCTCGTGAGTGAGCCTGGCATAGGAACTGTCGCTGTCGCAGGGAGCCTGGCGAATTCATTAAATGCTGCTCTGCATCTCGCGCCGTTGGCGAATGCTCTCTGCAAAGTCGCGCTTGAGTGTGGGATAGTAGGCTATTTGACCGCCCATCCCTCCGGCGATGTCGATCGATGCACCGCTGATGAAACTGGCGTATTCGCTTGCCAGAAACAGAACCATGCCGGTGACGTCCTCGGGCTTGCCGTAACGGCCTGCAGGGACCACTTTCATGACCATGGCATCGAACTCCTGCCGAGTAACGCCGTCGCCCATTTCTTTGAAGTGGCGGTCCCATTGACCAGTGTCGATCCAGCCCATATTCAATGTGTTAACCATAATGTTGTCTTTCGGTAGAGACATGCCCAGGGAGCGTGAAAGGGCGATACAGGAGGCTCTATTGATGACCGATGGGATGCCTTCGGGAGTGGGGATGGTCCCGGCCAGAGCGTTGATTTCTATAATGCGGCCCCAGCGCTGCTTGCGCATGTGAGGCACAACTGCCTGGGTAAATCTAAAATGGCCCATTTGCAGCACGTTGGCGTGTTCAAGAATGTCCTCGGGTGTGAGGGTATCCAGATTGCCGCCTTTCCCTTGGCCGGCGTTATTGACCAGTACGTCAACGCCGCCCCAGGCTTCGGCTACCTCAGTAACAAAGGCGCTCACGTTATGACTATCAGTAACGTCAACGGCGCGAGCTATGACTGCGTCCGCGCTCTCGGTTAGAGCTTCTCCAACATTTGCGATGTCTGCGATATTTCGCGAGCAGATTGCCACTTTCGCCCCGTCTTTGGCGAAGGCTGTAGCTATCGCTCTCCCAATCCCACGTGATGCACCGGTCACGATGACGCGCTTTCCCTTCAAATCGATATTCATACATTTTCCTTGGCTATTATTTTTTCAGAATGTTTCGGCTGGGGTGGGCTGGAACGCCCGCTTTATAAGGCATAAGTGCCTTTTTTACCCATATTCCCGATAGGGAAGCGCTGATTAAACGACGGCATGCGGGACAATAACCACGGGGCCCAAAAAGCAAACGTATCCGGGTTGATTTCGACATTAACGCATCCAGATCACGCCGTTTTTTTCATTAAAGTCCTGGTTCATAGCCACGCCACACCGTTCTCCACGCTGTTTTCGTCGTCTGGACGAACTTCAGGCGCACGGAGACGGATTGAACCGTCGAGCAAGCACCAGGTTGGCCAAACCGAACAAAGTAAATAGCTGAGCTGTGTTCTTTAATAATCCCCGGTAACGGACTTTCCGATGTCGGAACAGGTTCTTGATGACATGAAACGGGTGCTCAACCTTTGACCGCAGCTGGGCCTTTGCATGCTCCAGCTGGGTGGTGAGTTCTTTGCGCAGGCCGGCTGCCATCTTCTTGAGCTTGCCACGCTTCTCAGCCACGAGCCAGGTCACACTCGAGTCCTTGAACTCATCACGCTTGGCTACGCCTGTATAGCCGGCATCGCCGTACGCCGTGGTTTCTTCACCGTGCAGTAAATGCCTGGACTCGACGATATCCGCGACGTTGGCAGCTGTGCCGGTGAGGCTGTGGACCAGGCCTGAGGCCGCGTCGACTCCAATATGGGCCTTCATGCCGAAGTGCCACTGGTTGCCCTTTTTGGTTTGGCGCATCTCGGGATCGCGCGCCTTTTCTCGGTTCTTGGTCGACGGTGGGGCGGCAATGATCGTGGCATCGACGATGGTACCTTCGCGCATCAACATACCCTTCTCGCCCAGGTATCCATTGATCTCCTCGAAGATCACCTTCGTCAGGGACCGCTCTTCCAGCAGGTGCCGGAATTTCAACAGCGTGGTCGCGTCCGGTACGGACTCTATCGCCAGATCAATGCCAACAAAGTTGCGAAGGGCCTGACTGTCATAAATAGCGTCCTCAAGCGCCTCGTCTGCCAGGGCGTACCACTGTTGGACAAAGTACATGCGCAGCATGCGGTTCAAGGGCGTCGGCGGGCGACCGCGTTTACCTTTGGAGTCGGGATAGTAATGCGGCTGCAGCACGTCAAGAAGTCGCGACCACGGAACCACTTGTTCCATTTCAGCCAAAAACCGCTCCCGCCGGGTGGTCTTTTTCTTGGCGGCGAACTCTGCCTGGGCGAAACTCGTCTGCTTCATGGTCGATCCTGGTCACTACGCAACGGGGGCATCATTATATCGAAAGACGACAGCAAGCTGAATTGATCAGCGTTTCCATAGGGGTTCTGCAAAAAGTAAAACATAAATTGAACAAAGTATAAATTTATGTTTAATTTTGTCTGTGTGAGGTTCAAAGCCTAGCCCGGATTTCTCATGAGGCCGGCAGGCGTGGCCGGTGAAGCCTCGGTGTATCAACAACCTGCCTTCCACCGCTAAAAATTGATCGTTTTTTATTCAATTCCCGCGTATGGGGCGCACTGCCCCCTTTCCCCCATTGAGCCGGGCCGGGGGCGCCCGCCTGTTCAGGTCGGCTTGAGGCGGGCAACCAGCCCCGCAAAGAGTTCCTGATGCGGATAGGCCTCGCTGATCAGCACGCGGATGCGCCGGCTGTTGCGAATGATCACCGCACCGATCTTGAGCAGTTTCAAGCGCAGGTTATGGATGCTCATGCGCGCCAATGCGGTGCCCTGGAGATGATCGCGTAGCCGTTCGAACAGCACATAGGCAAAGGCCGACAGCATCAGCCGCCACTGGTTGGTCCACCAGCGTGGGCTGGAGGTGCGGTCGGCGAACAGATCCAACTGTTGGTCCTTGATCCGATTCTCCATGTCGCCACGGCCGCAGTAGTCTTCGTAGTACTGCTGGGCAGCATCCTCGGCAAAGCGGGACACGACGATGAAGCGTGGATTGGCACCCTGCTCGCCATGTTCCAGGCGCGACACGACCAGGCGGCGCCTACGCCAACTACCGGCCTGATAGAGGAAGCGATACACGCCGGACATCTTCTGCCCGGTTTCTTGGTAGGCCTCGGCGACCGCTTGCATGGCCGGCGCCGCCATCCGCTGCAGGCGGGTGTTGCGGGCCAGACCCACCACATAATCCACCTGCTTGCGGTCACACCAGTCGAGCATGCGATGTCGGCAAAAACCGCCGTCACCGCGGAACACGATGCGGGTCTCTGGCCAGAAGCGGCGAATGAACTTGACCAGCAGTGCCAGGATGGCCCAACTGTGTCGGGCGCCATCGATGTTGCTCGGGCGTAAATAGCTCACCAGCAGATGGCGACCACAGAACACATAGAGCGGCAGGAAGCAGTAATGGTCGTAATAGCCATGGAAGAAGCGCCCTTCCTGATCACCATGCACCGGCACATCGGTCGCATCGAAGTCGAGCACGATCTCAGCCGGCGCCTGGTCATGCTGGGCGATGAAGTGCTCCCACAGCAGGCGATGGGCTTGCACCACCGTTTCGCGATCGGCTTGCTGTTCCAGGCGCCCCAGAGTGGATTTGCCGGCCAGCGGTTGCAGGCGGTTGACCGCAGTCTGCAGCGCGTAGTCATGGCGCAGGCCGTCATGATCGTTGAGATCCTCGTAGCCGGCGGCCAGTGCATAGATACGCTGGGCGAGCAGTGTCTGCAGTCCATGCTGGACACGCCCAGGATCACGCCGATCGGGAACGATTTTGGCCAGGCGGCGGGTCAAGCCATGTTGCCGGTCGACCTCGCGCAGCAGCAACAAGCCCGCATCCGAGGTGATGTGACCACCGGTGAAAGAGGCCTCGACGAGGCGGCGAGAGAGGGGTGAAAAGTGGAGTTTTTCTGGTAGCATTTTGTGCGCGGCTGAAGACTTATGGGGCTTTGTTTGGCGACAAGAATCATAAGGCTTTCAGCCGTTTTTGTTTATGCGGTCATGAGAAATCCGGGCTAGCGCCTCAAGTTCTCGTTGATGGGAAGCAAGATAGGCAATCACCACTTGTTTGAGTTGTTGCTGATAGTTGTAGGCGGGCTTATAGCCCTTGATATAGGGCTGCCCCATTTCGATGAGAACAGCACCGATATTCTGGTGTTTGAATTCAATAGAGCCTTCAGAACGGTTGTTCAATCTAGACCACAGAGCCCGCCGGTGCTGGGCTTTACGGTAAGGCTGCCCTGTCAGCTCCTTATCGAGCATAGCGAAGTAATCTGCGACGATGGCCTCGCACTCGAGCCAATCCCAGCCGTTACCAACATCGAGAATATTGCGACGGGAATCCATCGTGAGATTTTGCTGCAACGAGGCTTTAAGGAGATTGCGGTCTACCGGGCCGGCCAGTAATTCGAACTGCCGAGTAAATACCTGCCTTAACGTATCATCGAACTCAATACGGTTGGCGGTGATCTCCCCATGCTCAATGCGCTCGATAATAGCCAACAACATAGCAACTTTGTGCGGGCTTCTTTCCCCTCCCCCACGCGTGTTCAGTCGGAGGGATGAAAAGCGACTTTCGTAATCGAGCAAGCTCACCGGTTGCTCCAGTAATTCGCCTTCTGGGGAATTACCCAACGCACACCACCGCGGGGATCATCACCTTCCTTATGGTAGCGCGGGATAAGATGAATGTGGAGGTGGGGTACGGTTTGACCGGCGGCCGGTCCATCGTTGATACCGATGTTATAGCCATCAGGGCTGTAGTTGGCTGCTATTTGAGACTTGGCCTGATCAAGCAGTAGCAACAATGCGGCCCTTTCCTCTTCAGTCAGATCAAAAAAGGACTGAACATGGCGATTAGGGATAATCAAAGTATGGCCATTGGAGACGGGAAAACCATCTCGCACAGCAAAACCCAGAGCATTGGTGATTTGCTTACGCTGATGCCTATCATCGCGGGCCATCTCACAAAAGGGGCACTCAGGCACTACGCACACCCTGTGCTCTGGCGGCCATGCGTCTCACCCCCACCCATAGATCAAAGTCGCAATCAACATCCTCCCCCTTTTGCTCATGTGAGCTTCCCGGTACCTTTGCCTGAAATCAGATAACATCCACGTCTTCGGCAAGCACATCCCGAAACTCTCAGTCACCAGGAAACTTAAGCATATAAAGCTATTCAGTAGACCATACCCGGCCAAGGCAGGCAATATAATAAACTCATAGAAATCAGTCAGTTAATAATGCTTCTATTTACTCCAGATGCCTCCAACCCGTCACCCTGACTACCTCAATTAGCGCCGCTCACCCATGGTAGGTTTTACAGTACCGATAAAAGGGTGTTTCTCACCGAGTCATTGATACTCACCTGGCTGGGAGAAGCCAACCGCCCGGAACCAAAACATACCCCTCGGTATATTTGTTTGGAGTGCTTATAACCGTGGCGTATACTGGTCTAGCTAACCAGAGGTACCCATGAAACGACTAAGCCAAACAGAAAAGACGCAACTGACCCGCTCCCGGCTGAAACAGTCGGCCCTGAAATCGTTCGCGAAAAAAGGGGTTAACAGTACCGGTATTGAGGAAATTGCACGCGGTGCGGGCTACTCGAAAGGTGCGTTTTACGGCAACTACTCCAGCAAATTTGAGCTGCTGTTAGACGCCCTGGAAGAGAAGCAGCTCAGTGAGGTGCGTTTCTGGAAGGAGGTGATGGAAAGCGCTGGCGACCCGGATCAGGGGTTGGCGGCACTCACGAAGCGCTATGTGGATGCCGAGCCGATGCTGGAGCGCACCCTGCTCTCGATCGAACTGCAGCTGGAGGCCGACCGCAACCCAGAATTTGAAGAGGCCTTTAAAGGTTATCTGGATGCGCTGTACGAGGAGATGCGAAAGTTATTGACTACCACCCTGGCGCGCATGGGTAAGGCGCCACCACCCAGCCTGGATACGATCCTGGTGACCGTAAGGCTGCTGGGCATCGGCCTGGGCTCGCAGACTATTCTGGGCAACGAGATTGGCAGCCGCACTCAGCCGGTAGAGATTATGCTCGACTTTCTGCGCGGTGTGATTGCCTCTTCACCCCCCCTGAAAGATGGTGAAGAGCACGCCGCCGCTACAGTGGTGTAATAGCACCGCCAAAATCACCCAGAAAATCCTTTTTACCCAGCTCTACCCCGTTGTGGCGCAACATGTCGTAGGTCGTCGCACAGTGGAAGTAGAAGTTGGGCAATATAAACTTCTGCAAATAGTCGGCCTGGGCGGCAAACGTCATCCGAAAGGTGCCCATTGCGGTAAAGCTTACTGCCTGTCCCTGGTTCGCGCCCAGCTGTTCGGGCGTCACCGCAGCCACAACCTCTCTGGAGGAGGCGATTAGCTGCAGCAGCCCCTCAAAGCTGGTGGGTACATCCTGGGTCAGCACAGGCTCTTCACCCGTTAGCCTTACGGCACCCATGACGGCGGTATCGGCAGCAGTTTTTACCTGGCGCGCAAACTGATACATGTCAGGACGGAAGCGGAAGTCCAGCAGTGCAGCTTCTTCGATGCCGTTTTCTTCACAAAAAGCTTTGCCCTTGGCAACAACAACCGCCAGGTTATCGAGCCCCTGCAACAAGACGGGCAGTGAAATATCGTAAAGCGAGAATGTCATAGTCAAATCCCTTGTCTCGGAGTGAGAAAGATTAGCGCGTATTTGAGATTATTGGCTTATGGGTCTGGCGGTACTGATTCTGGCTTCAGCCGCCCCCGTTGTACTGCCCGTTAAGGCCGTTCGTTACATGCTGTTACCCGTTGATATACCCCGGTCGAGCGGTGTCAGACACAGGGCGAGGCCAGCTTTTATAGGAATATCAATACCAGCTTCCACCCGCCGTGCGATAAGCGCGGGAGGACGCATTATATAAACACTGTTTTCACGCACGGTTCAACGTGTTTCGGGGTGTTGACTTTAACCCTGGTCAAACGAAACCTCCAGCTACCTTATTGATGCTGGGACTACCACAGCCGTCAAGAGAAGCGATTAATCTGCACCCCAAGACCTTCAACGGTTGCCTCGACCACATCGCCACTGCGCAGGTACACGTCAAACTCCATGCCGTTACCGGCCGGCGAGCCGGTGGAAATAATGTCCCCCGGCGACAGTTGCACCACCCGCGAGGCATAGGCCACGAGGGTTTGCACGTTGTGAATCATGTCGTCGGTGCAGCTATCCTGCATTAATTTGCCATTGTGCTTCAGGCTCAGGCTTAGCTTGTTGGGGTCACCCACGTAAGCTGCAGGCACAATATATGGGCCAAGGGGAAGAAACTGGGGCGCGCATTTGGCCGTCAGCCAGTCCTGAGCGGGGCCAAATTCATCGCGCACCAGCAGGTCGCGGGCGGAAAGGTCATTAGCGATACAGTAACCGGCCACGTAGTCCAGCGCCTGCTCGACGCTAACATTGCGCGCCGGACGGCCAATAACCAACGCCAGCTCCACCTCCCAGTCGGCCTTTTGTGTGGCTTCGGGTATTTGTACGGTGTCGTAAGGGCCGGTGATAGCACTGCTGGTTTTCACCCAGAAGAAGGGATCGCCCTCAGTGGCTTTGCGCTCTACCAAGGCTTCCAAGTCGGCACGGCGCTCTGCTTCTGTCTCTCCGGCTCCTCTTCCCATGCGCAGGGACAGCTCAACAATATGCCGACGATAGTTGGCTCGGGCCATTAATATCTGACCCGGGTCTTGCAGCGGTGCGTGTATCTGCAGCTCTGCCACCTCCACCATCAGCGCCATCAGCTCTGTACCCAGCGGGTTTAAATCGGAAGCGCTGCCCGCGATCGCAACGGCAGCCTCATTCAAAATTGGAAAGTTGTGCGGCCAATCGGCCAACAAATCCCGAATCGTGTCACAACCAATCAATTTGCTGTCACTTTCATTGGCATGCTGATTGATCGCATGCAGCGCCAGCACTTTATCTGACATCATCATCCCGGCAAAGGGACGGCTACCCGCTATCGAAAACATTCCCAGAGAAAACTTCTGAAGGGCATCAGTTCTCATTATTTTACCTTCCTGTATCTGCACAGACTAAAGAGCCGACTAGTTAAACAGCTGCTCCTATCCGGCGTCATGTTGGAAAGTATTCGCACTCCATGCGACTGCGTGTCCATCTGTCTGAACTTTCCATGTTGCCAGCATGGAGCCCAAATTAAATAATTATCGGTGCCGTGTCGAGCCTGTTCACTACAGGCCGTGCCCGCAAATTACGCCTAAGTGATTGCAGCGGCCAGGCTGAACTCAAAGACAGCACTTTTATTTCAATTTCTCAAGCCAAACACATGATAATAATCAGGAGATCGGCATGACTATCGACGACCTAATAATTGATGACGCGGAAGACCGACGTTTCCGTGTCGAGCGCAGCGTCTTTACCAAACAGCAGATTCTCGATGAAGAGAAAGAAAATATTTTCAACCGCTGCTGGCTATACGCCGGGCACGAGTCTGAATTGCCAGAGCCTGAAACCTTTCTCGCGCGAAAAATTGCTAACAAGCCGATTATCTTAACCCGCGCCAAGGATGGAGAAATTCGTGCTTTTCTTAACGCCTGTACCCACCGTGGCAATCTGGTTTGCCGCGAAAAAGCGGGCAAAGGCAAATTGTTGCGCTGCTTTTACCACAGCTGGGCCTTTAACCTGGAAGGCGAACTGGCCGCACTGCCCGGCCCGGAGGCTTACAGTGGCTCCTGGAAAAAAGAAGACATGGGTTTAACCCCTGTACCCCGCGTTGAAAGCTACCGGGGACTTATTTTTATCTGCCACGATGAAAATGTAGAACCACTGGCCGAATATCTGGGCGATGTTACTGAATACATTGATTTGATGCTTGATTTTACCGACGCAGAAAGTGAAATTGCCAAAGGCGAGCAGAACTACTGTATTGGTGCCAACTGGAAGCTACTGGTAGAAAACAGTTTTGATTCCTATCACGGTTTACCCACCCACGGCCGTTATTTCGGAAAGTTCCTTAACGACGTGAAGCTCGATAGTGGCTCCTGGTCTGAGCTGAACGATGGTGATTCACTGGGTGGCCGTTCCTATGCGTTCAAAAATGGCCACGCACTGACGGAAAACCCTGCACGCCCGACGCCGCTGCAGATCCGCTCTCAGGAAGAATTGGCCGACATTAAAAAGCGCCTAACAGCAAAGTATGGCGAAGAACGGGCCAACAGAATTACCGGGTTTAATCGCAATATTTTTATTTTCCCTAACCTGTTTTTAATCGCGTACTGGAGAACCATTCGCACGTTCTACCCGGTCTCCCCAGATTACATGGAGATCAACGCCTGGTGCCTGCTGCCCACCAATGACTCGCCACAGTTGAAGCAAAACCGCCTGGAGAATTTCATCTCGTTCCTCGGCCCAGCCGGATTTGGCACACCCGATGATGTTGCTGCCCTGGAAGGCTGTCAAAAAGGCTTTGCCGCCACCAACCGTGACCCTGGCTGGTCTGATATTTCCCGTGGCATGGGTAAAGACATAGCCGACTCAACCGACGAACGACAGATGAGAACATTCTGGCGAGAGTGGCAGCGGCGCATGGCGACGCAGGAAACGCCGGTCGATATTCTTGACAATAGCGACGCTAAAAAATAGCGACAAGCACACGTTCGCGCAATAGCTGCGCGAAAGAGCAGGCCGAATAGAGAGGAATACATCATGAGCGAGCAAGCCACCCGCACAAGCGGCTACATGCAGCAGGATCAGCAACTCAGACAAGAAATAGAAAGTTACCTTTTTTACGATGCGCAACTCCTGGACGAGTGGCGCCTGGAAGAGTGGTCCGAACATTTCTGCGAAGATGCACGATACATGGTACCAGCGCTGGATAACCCGGACGGAGATTATCACGATTCGCTGTTTTTAATTTCGGATGACTACCTGACCCTGATGTCACGTGTCTCGCAACTTAAAGGGCGCAACGCCTGGGTAGAAAACCCCTTATCCAAAACCCGTCGCCTGATCACCAACGTACAAGCCAGCGAAGACAGTGATAAGCGCATTCACGTCCGTGCTAACTTTGCCATCTGGCGCTTTCATCAGGGCCTATCACTAACCTATGTGGGTCGCTATGAACACACACTGGCCCGAGTCGACAACGGCTTAAAATTCAAGGTCCGGAAATCCATTCTCGATATGGAAACACTCCGGCCTCACGGCCGTATCAGTATCATTCTGTAATTACCCATAAAAATAAAAAGGAATATTATGCTAACCGTTACCTTTATAGATTACCTTGGCGACTCCACTGTGGTTAATGCTGAGCCGGGTACATCCCTCATGCAAGTGGCAACGGCCAATACCGTACCAGGTATTTCCGCCGATTGTGGCGGTGCCTGCGCCTGTGCCACTTGCCATGTGTATGTGGAAGATAAGTGGCTTGGCAAGCTTCCGCCCCCGAAAGCGGGGGAAGAAGAAATGCTCGCATTTGTTGAAGAGCAGCGGGATACCAGTCGTCTTGCCTGCCAGATTACCCTGGATGAAAAACTGGACGGACTGGTGGTTCACACCCCGGAAAACCAGGGCTGATCCAGCCACAATAATAATGCTTACGGCTCCCCCCCTGTGTCAGCCTAGTTGTCCAGTAGGCAGTTTTGCCTGAAACCACATCACAGGGGGCGGTATGGATGCACACATGCCACGCTATTCCAATGAACGTAAAGCGGCCGTCCTGAACAAGCTATTGCCGCCCCATAACCGGACCGTCGTCTCAGTGTCCGCAGAGGAAGGCATCTCCGATGTGACCCTGTATAGTTGGCTGAAACAGTGTCGACAACAAGGAATGCCTGTGCCGGGTAATCGTAATAATGGAGACGATTGGTCTCCCGAAGCCAAGCTGGCTGCTGTGATTGAAACAGCGCCCATGTCTGAAGCCGAACTCAGCGCCTATTGCCGTGAGAAAGGCTTGTACCCCGAGCAGGTCCAACGCTGGAAGGCCGGTTGCCTCCAGGGTGCAGGCATGCAGGTGGAGAGCGACAAGGCCGCTCAGAAGCAGCATCGAGAGGCTCGCAAAACCATCAAGAAGCTCCAGGCAGAAGTGCGCCGTAAAGACCGCGTACTGGCAGAAACGACCTCCTTGCTGGTGCTGTCAAAAAAGCTCGAAGCCTTGTACGGCGAAACCCCGGACAACGAGGACAGCTGACCTCGCTGGACGAACGTACAAGGCTGTTGCAGTACTTTGATGAGGCCGTGACTGGCGGTGCCGCTCGCTACAAGGCAGCGGAGCTGATGGGCCTGAGTGAGCGTACGGTAAAGCGTTGGCGACAAGCCGATGGTCTGGTTACCACGGATCGTCGGCCACTGGCCCCAATCAGGTGTGGAGCTGGGACATCAGTTACTGCCCGTCGGCAGTCCGTGGTCAGCACTGGTATCTGTACCTGGTGCTGGACATTTACAGCCGCAAGATTGTGGCTTGGGAGGTACATGATGCTGAGTCCGGCCTGCTGGCAAAGCAGCTCATCGAGCGCGCGCTATTACGCGAAGGCTGCTGGCACAAACCACCGGTTCTGCACTCGGACAATGGCGCACCGATGACGTCGCATACGCTGCGTTCACGGCTGGCAGAGCTGGGTATGCCGATGTCGCACAGCAGGCCTCGTGTCAGCAATGACAACCCGTATTCTGAATCGCTGTTCCGGACGCTGAAGTACTGCCCGGCCTGGCCGTCAAAGGGCTTTGCATCACTGGCTGATGTGCGTGACTGGATGCTGGCCTTTGAGCGGGGATACAACAGCCAGCACCTGCATAGTGGCATCAACTTCGTCACTCCAAGTGTTCGCCATGCTGGCAAAGATACGGAGCAATTACAGCACCGTAAGTGGGTGTATGAGGCAGCCAAACGTCGGAACCCTCGGCGCTGGTCCAGGGCAACCCGGAACTGGGAACCGGTGGGAGCGGTGTCGCTCAACCCCGGCAAATTGCAGGAAATTGAGCTGAATAAATCGGCTGCTTAAACGCATTAAAATGGACAACTGGGTTGAAAATTACCGCTCCATCCATTCATTAACAAGAGAAATTTCATGAGCAATAAACAGTACATTGCCCTGTTCTTCGATGCCCTGGAACGCGGCGCCATTGAAACCATCCAGTCACTCATTGCCACTGGGGTAAAATGGGAAATCGTCGGGCTGGGTGCCCGCTCTCGGGATGAAGTCTGCGCCAACCTGGAGCAGACTTTTGCCACTACGGATACCAGAAGTGCCAAGCTGCTCTCGCTGATTGCTGAAGGCGACGAAGTACACGCGTTGGTGGCCAGCTCATTCGTCTATAAAAATGGTAAAACCCTCGACAACACGCTCTCGCTGACCTACCGCTTTGCCGCCAATCAGATTATTGAGTGTACCGAGTTTATGGATATGGATCGTGTCAGGGCTTTTTTCGCGCCGCCAGCTGCGTAGCTTTTCGGCTAGCAGACTACCGATTTTGTTGGCAAAAATCTGCCAAAGCAAAAGAGTGATCTCGTGTCTGAAGCCTCCTGGAGCCGCCCAAGGCTCAGACACAAGTCAGCACAGTACCTGGCAGGCGAGTGTGCATCCGGTAGGCAGTCTATTTAAATATCAAGCGCGATCAAAAATCTGGACGCCATATTGTACGAGCTGATAATACCCATCAGCTCCACCAATTTTCGCGGCGAGTTCATCGCATTTCGGGCACGATTAAATGTCTCGTCACTGACCCGCACGGTGTTGGTCATCTCAATGGTCAATTGCATAACCGCGCAGCAGGTTTCATCGAAAATATCGCGTCGGCCCGCAGCGGCCACAAAGTCTTGCAGTGCCTCTACCTGTGCTGGCGTGGCGCCCTCGGCAATCAGAATAGGCAGGTGATTCTCCACCTCAAATTCTGAGCCGTTCAGGTAACCAACACCACAAATAGCCAGTTCTTTGAGAAAAGGCTCGACCGTCAGATGATTTCTGACGGTACCCATCAATAAGTTAAAACCACGGGCAAAATCCGGTGCATGCAGCACCATACGATCCGCCTCATTAAGCTTGCCCCCACGACGTGCCTTCATGGCGGCAACGACATCTTCCGGGGTTTGCCAATCTTCTGGTAAAAGATCCAGTCTCGGCATTACGTCATACTCCGTTCAGTCCGCATTCACAACAGCACCCGCGCATTATGCGGGTGTGACATCATCCAGCCATTGCAATGTTTCCACCACCGTCGCCATCGGCAGCGATGCCCCCAACAACGTGACTACGGCGTGTTGCACACTGGCTTTGGGCAGGCCGTTTTCACAGGCGCGCTTGGCATGGCCTTTAAAGGCAAGTTCCATACGCGCGGTGGCAAAGGAGGCCAGCGTAATCAGCTCCAGAGTTTCACTGCTGAGATCACCTGATTTTTGCGCACTGCCCCGCAGTGCTCTAAAACTGGCAGCGACGTCAGGGTCGACGGCTGCAAGGTATTCGTTTAAGGATTTTTGCTTACTCATGATCAGATCCTGCTAACGCTATGTTAGTGATAGAAAATAAAAAGACCCTCCCGAAGCACTCGGGAGGGTAAGCCGCATACTAGAAAAGATACTTAATGCTGCCACCAAAGGTACGCGGTGCCCCCTGGAAGTTGGTGGCAAAGCCCATTGATGTCCAGAGGTTGAAGCTGGCGGTGTAGTACTCCTCTTCCGTCAGGTTTCTGCCCCAGAGGGACAGCTCAACGCTATCGTCGGCTGTCCACAGTGAGAGCCGAGCATTCAACAGACCATAACCATCAAACCGGCTCAGATCGTTGGCTTTTTCCACCGCGGCTAACTGCTCTGCAGTCGAGCCGGGCGCCGCCGTCTGTATATTGATCACCTGCTCACCAATATAGGTATAGTCGGCGTGGGCAATCAGCTCACCGATATCCAGGTCCATGGTCTTGGTCAGGCCAATGCTGTAGGTCAACTCGGGCAGGCGCGGCAGGTCTTCACCGCTTCTGTCCACATAAATGGGACCGCTCAGGCTACCCTGATTTTCAATAAATTTCTTCCGCCTTGCGGGAGGTCACGGTAATTTCTTCTAATACCGCTGAGGCATTGGCACCTGCAGAAGCCGCAAGCAATATTCCCGCCGTCAGTCGGTTCAATGTTTTGGGTGGTATCATTATTATTTATCCCTTTATTATATTGGCGTGTTAATACATCGTGGAAATGATTAGAAACAGATCAGCGCTATAAATAAGCGCGGCTATCCGCCTCAAAAATCAGCTAATCTCGCAACTCTCCACGTCGCCCATGGTGGCGTAACGTGGATCGACTGGCCCCAGCCAGATATCAGTTGACTCCGGTTTAAGTGGCAGCGTGCGCGGGTCTCTGGGCTGCACCTCGGGAAATTCTTCCATCCCAAAGCTGTACTCCAGCGTGAGCCCGTCCGGGTCAAGAAAATAAAGAAAAATACTGCCCGATGCCGGATGCCGACCAATACCCTTCATGATTTCAACGCCGTGCTTGTTAAAGCGGTGAAAAGCGCGCCCCACATCATCCACATCGCTCACCATAAAATTAACGTGGTGCAGTCCCGTTCGCTGGCCGGTCGCGATACCGATACCGTGATGATAAGGATTGGGAAATGGCCGCATAAAGGTCACGGCGCCACCAATAGAGTCGCTGTATTTAAAGTTGAGGGTTTTATCCAGAAAGTCTGTGCACTGATCTTTTTCGGGTGACCACAGTGCCACATGACCCAGGCGCTGGATTTTGGCTACCGTAGGCTGCCAGGGTTGCGTATAAAGACTCTCTTGCCAGCGATAAAATTCAAACGTTGCACCACTGTGCGGCTCGACCATTCTTACCGCGCGCTGGAATAACCGCGACTGACATTCTTCTTCACTAAGCGTTTCAAAGGGGACACCATCACGCACTAGCTGCGCCTGCAATTGTTCAAACTGCGGCGCGCCTTCGAGCTCCCACCCCACGCGTTTAAGACCCGGATTCTTATTTTTATGCAAAACAATAGAATAGGGATCATCTGTGCACCGGAAGCGAATCTCTGTATCAGAGATAACACTGTCCAGCTCTAAACCGAGCATCTCACTGTAGAATTTTTTTGATCGCGTCAAATCAGTGACATTAAGCTCGACAATACCTAACTGCGCATATCTAAGCATGAACTTTCACCTAACAAGCTTATTTATTGTTTTAGACATTGGCTCGTACCTGTGGCGCTTACCACATGCTTAAAGGATATAGGAATTACGGGCGATATCAAGGAACGTCACTAGACTCCAATGCCGTGACCGGGAACAAAACAATAAAAACTTTCAGGGAAAATAAGATTACTTTTACAGATCAGTAAAAAGCGGAAAAATACTATAATTATGCCTGCGTACAAAAATGGCTGATTCAATATCAGCCATAAAAAAGTCAGGTTATATTCAAAAAAAGAAGGGCCAGATTAAAACCGACTTTTCGAATCGTCAGGAAAAAAGATTAAGCTCCGAAATTGACTCAAACGGTTTAACCGGCGATGGACTTGGATAAAGCGCGACACCGTCATCATCCACTTCGATCTTCGCCTCCGGATAAACCGCACACACCAAACTCAGCGTGTCATTAAATGCCGGTTTCATCTGTCGTATATTTTTATAACCGGCGCCAAAGCGGCGTTTTATTTCAGGCCACTCTGCCAGGATAGGGGAATCCAGCTTTCGCAAGCCGTCACTCAGACGAATATAGACATCAATAGCCGAACTGTTATTGCGCAGCAACGTCAGTGCCGGGTAGCTTATGGGTACCATGCTGCTCTGGATGTGTTTAAAGAATGCATCGTTCAAAGTGATTTCGGTAGGCAGATTAGTGGAGGCCAAATCCCCCGGCGTGAAGATTTTATCCCAAGCTTCGAGCTGTTCCCCCTGGGTATTGAGCAGCGCCAGGCCCGCCTCCAGTACACGCCAGCCATGCTCAAACGTAATCCGATAGGTCATGCCGCCCACAGAGCTGTTCTGGAGACGTGAATTCCAGCTGTAAAGCGTATCGCCACAGACCACATTGGCGCTTTGATGAGACAATGCATAGTGCAGAACATGGATTAATATCATGCGGGATTTCGCCCCGTACGGCAGCCCCAGGGTGTCCGAATTGGAGCGCCAGCGATAGATAAATTCACCCTCTGTTTGCTGCCAGAATTCGACATCATCGGCGATTTTATGTGGCAGCGTAGTGCAGGCCCGGGATACCAGAAGAACCCGATCATCTGTTTCGTTGAGTGTCGACCAAGCTGCATCTATGGCTACGCGCTCAGCCTTTGTGGCAGCGACTCTTCTCGCCTCAGTAATCCCGAGTTGGTCGATCATGCGGTGGGCATATATCATTGTACAGCACCCTTATTATCATTATTTTCACCAGTGCTGGGGGCTATTAATCGCTGGATATCCAGTCATAAAGAGCCATTGCTGACAGCTACAAAGCAATACGTCACGGTCATACGTATTGCACTGGTGATATTATCATTTTTTAAGGGGGTAATTATAACCTGTCATCTACCTTAAAATATATCAGGAACATCAAACAATCGTACAAGTCACTACTAAACAATAATTAAATCAATGTCTTAGCCATATCAGTCAAGTCGGATTTACGTACCTTTCCCCCTGCACCCCTGGGCAAATCATCAAGAATAATGAGTTTTTCCGGCAGCTGCCATACTGCCAGGCCACTCTCTAACAAGAACTGTTTCATTGTCTCGAAGTCCAGTGAGGCCGCCTCACGCAAGACCACAAAAGCCCCGGCTTTCTCCCCCAGAATAGGGTCGGGAATAGCCGCCACAGCCACTTCCAGCACCGCACTGTGTTTCATTAGGGGCTCTTCGATCGCTTGAGGCGAAATATTTCTGCCGCCTCGCAGGATCATATCTTTGATTCTGCCGGTAATATGCAAATAGCCTTGCTCATCCAGAAAGCCAATATCACCACTTTTGTAAAACCCCGCTTCGGTAAATGTGGCTTTCGTTTGCGCATCATCGCCCATATAGCCCCAGCTCTTGTCGGCACAGCGCCAGACAATTTCGCCCTTCTCTCCAGGCGGTAGCCTGTTGCCGTGTTCATCACAGATCTTCAGCTCGGCAAAATCCACGACTCTTCCCACCGTTTGCAGACGCTTGTCATCGGCATCGTCCAGGTCTGTCATGGTAGGCACACCGCCATCGGTAGAGCCATAAATACTTTGTATTCTGCACTCCAGGTAACGTTCAATCTTTACCGCCGTCTCCAATGGCAGCGGGGCACCCGCATTGGCAAAGCAACGCAGTGAGTTTATCTGAAATGTCTCCGCCTCCAGCACCGGTACCATTTTGCTCATCTGGGTGGGAATCGCCACGGCGTAGCTACAATGATACTTTTCCAATAACAGCAAGGCGTCTTTGGGGTCGCGCCACAGGGGCAAAATTACCGCGGTGGCGCCTTTCATCAACGGCATAAAAATAGGATAGAGGTAACCAGTAGCACCCGTGCCTGCGGGCGCAATTGCGGCGGCGATATCGTTTTCCGTTAGCCGCGCGGCCTTGGCGGCAGGCTCGATCATTGCCAGAATATTGTTACTGCTAAAACGGCTGATTTTTGAAACCGAGGTAGTTCCGCCAGAGAGCATCAGAGCAGCGGGATAGTCGGGATCGGGCATTTTACCTGCAATCAGTTCACGCTCATTATCCCGAGCGACTAAAAGATCAGTGAAGGGTTTAACGCCGCTGCCACATTCTGCCAGGGAATAAACCTGTAATGACTGTGGCAGATTATTGGCGATGGTGGTGAGCATTGCGGTGTAATCAAACTGCTTGTAGACACCGGGGCAAACAATAATTTTTGCATTCGCCAGTGCCAGCAACTGCTCCAGCTCGTGCTCTCTCCAGCTGTCGTGCAGTGGCATATAAATGGCGCCAATGGTGTTGCAGGCAAAGTGCAGCATCGGACACTCAAGCGCATTGGGTAGCTGACCAGCCACTACATCACCGGCACCCATTCCAGCGTTGCTCAGGTTTGCGGCCAACGTGCGAACCGCTGTGGCCAGCTCACGGTAACTAAGGCTTCTATCGCCACAGATCAGCGCAGTTTTATCTCCATATTCAGCCGCCACGGAGAAAAACTTCTCAGCCACTGTTACATCTTTCCAGAAGCCTTTTTTTCTATACTGTGCAGCCCGTTCTGGAGAAGTAAGCGGAAGATTATTTATCATAGAGCGAGTCCGTTGGATAAATTTTTATTGGGAAATAGTCACTGAGACGGTTTTTTAAATATCACACGACAATAACAAACAGCCGCTTGAATCAGGCATTTCGCCAGTGTGAAAAGTCAGGCTGACGCTTTTCTTTAAATGCCTGCAATGCCTCGTCCTGCTCACCCCGGCGAAAATAATCCGGCGCGACCGATTGCAGCGTATCACTCACGTTATGCTCGAAGGCGGGCTGCATAATCTGCAGAAACGATTGTTTGATGGTGGCCAGACAAGTGGGGCTCAATGCCAGCACTTCGCTGCACCACTGCGCGACTTCGGCGTCGAGCTGATCACGACTGACAACGGCATTCACCAAACCCCATTCCAGCGCCTGCGCGGCACTGTACTTTCTGCATAGCATCCACATTTCTCGCGCACGTTTGTGACCGATTACCCCAGCCAGATAAGAGACCACATAGCCACCGGCGGGTGAACCAACGCGCGGGCCATTTTGACCAAAAACAGAGGTCGTGGTAGCGATGGTGAAGTCGCAAAAATAGGCCAGGTGATTACCGCCGCCAATGGCATAACCATCAACTCTGGCGATCACCGGCTTGCGGCAGCTGACAATATGTTTTCCCAGCTCCCAGTCCAGACCTTCCAGGCCACCGTCTATTTCCCAGTCGATATCCCCCCCCACACAAAACGCTCGCTCCCCCGCTCCTGTCAGTACAATCACGCCGACTTCAGGGTTTTCGTCCGACTGTTTCAGTGCATCGGCGATCTCGTCGACGGTCTCGCCGGTAAAGGCATTGAGGCGATCAGGTCGATTGATGGTAATGGTGGCGACGCCAGCATTGATGGAAAACAATAGATCGCTATAGGGCATAGAAATATCGCTGTTTGTAAAATCAATGGAAGTGGGGGGATCGCCGTCCCTGGCGAAGATAATTATGCGTTGGCCAACGCCGTACCGTAGTTGCTGTATTGACCTTTTGAACCGGCACTGTGGGCCGCGGCCACACGCGCATCGCGCCAGCGCTGCTGCAAACGCGATTTTTTATACACCGCTACACTGCCACCCAATTCGACAATCTCATTCATCAGCTGGGTGGTTTCCTGGTGAATATACCCGGCCCAACAGGCACCACGGGGCAAATGTACAGCGGGATTAAACACGTCAGTTCCGCTAACAAAGCGGCGCAGCCCCTTTATCTGCTCTGCATGTAAAGCGTCCAGAGCGGCATAGCGCACAGAGAGCTCAGTCAGGCGATAGCCAAAGACGTCACTTTCAGCCAGCGTTACCGTGGGGTTATTGGCAGATTTTTTGGTTTTTGCCAACACGGTTAACTCCTGCAATGCGCCGCGCAATATCCCCAGGCACACGGAGGAGTGGGTGGGGCCCGCCAGCATCGGAAAAGGCAGATCAAACAGCGCTTCACCAAAGGTATTTGGCAGCGAAAAGTCGAATAAGTCGGCGGTATGATTGTCGGGAACAAACACATCTGTAATAGTGTAATCACGGCTGTCGGTTCCGTTCAGGCCAACCGTGTCCCAGGTATCCAGAAATTCCACATGCTCGGCAGGAAACAGGGCAATAAATGATTTGGGGCCACGTGCACCCATCACTGGCTTGCCGTCTTCCTGCAAAATACAGCCGCCCAACATCCACTCGGGATCGTAGGGTCCGCTACCAAAAGGCCAGCGGCCGGAAATCATATAGCCACCCTCGACTTTCACGGCCTTACCCATAGGGGCAATGGCTCCGCGCATGCGAACATCCGGGCCATTTTTATAGATCGTGCTTACCGTTTCTTGTGGAAAGCGCGACATCATAATATTAAAGCCAACCGCCACCATTGCCGTCCAGGCAGCTGCCGCATCTGCCGATGCCAGCT